>LSQX01407907.1_pt2 | contig 120431 bp, 108 predicted proteins | sample 654561 | NCBI WGS metagenome assembly LSQX01 (sample SAMN04489861, study PRJNA283612) | anaerobic digester metagenome | isolation source: 4 biogas reactors fed with cattle manure at either 37C or 55C with and... | place: Denmark: Kongens Lyngby | collected 2014
TTATTCCAACTGCTACGCCGTTTAATGATCCTTTGTGGTACGGAGCATGGTCTACAACTTATGTTGATGTAATTAAGCCGCTTGATTTACTTGTTCAAGGTGATATCTACTTTGAAATTGAAGCATCTTCTAATGCTCTATACAATGAAAAGTTTTCCTTCACTTGGGATTATACTACTCCACCTTTAATTGGCTTAACGATGAATAAATCATCCACTTCCATCGTAAGAACATATTCTGAACAATTAAGCGTAACACCAACTCCAGAAGGCGCTAGTTCAAGTGTAACTTGGTCTACTTCTAATGCAAGTGTTGCTACTGTATCTGCTGATGGTTTAGTTACTGGCGTCGATGGCGGTGATGCAATAATTACTGCTACTTCTACTGTTAATACTTCAATTAAAACTACATGTCAAGTAACGGTAACACCACACCTACCAGAGTATAAAAAAGTCACTAATGATAGCGAATTACGATTTGGTGCAATTTATACATTTACTAAATTTGACACTTTTGATGCTGCTAAATTTGATGATTCCTTAACATATATTCCTCAATATAGTGCAACTGCAAGCCTTTCTGGCGGAATGAGTGTTGAAGGTCAAGCATTAAGGTTAGTTTTAGAACCTAGTAGCACTCCTTATCTTTATTCTTTTAGAGTTGTTGGTACTAATAAATATTTAAGTGGACCCACTGACTTAATAAATCATATCCATTTTGCTGAAAATAAAGGTACTCCTCAAACAACTCTAAAAGTAAGTCGTGATGATATTGGTACTGAGGCGCATAATGATTCACAATATTTTTTACGCCATGATCCTTCGAAACCAGGGTTTGGTTATTTTGAGAGTGAGCAGATTACTGGTACTGTACAAATTTCTATTTATGTAGATTTAACTACTGTTAATTCTATTAACGAAGCAACAACTTTTGCAAATGAAGTTATGTATGGTTTTGGTTATGAAGCTAAACACATCTGTGAAACTAGACTAGAAATACTACAAGGTGCATACGATATGATGACTTCTTCAGGAAAAAATGAGTTTGATACTAATACTGATGAACTATTTGCAAATGCAAGAGCACGCCTTGCTTATATGGAGACTTGGGTAACATTAAACTCAGGTTCGCCTCTTTCAATTGCAAATAACACTAATACAACGATATTTGCTCTTGTTGTTATTAGTGTTTTAGGAGTAAGCGTCACATTTGCATATTTCTATCTAAATAAAAAGAAAAAATATAATTAAATAGCTTCAAAATAATTAAATAAACCGGGCAAAACCAGGTTTATTTTTACAAAACTACCTTTAATTGTAAAAAGTTGTTTTAAAAATGGTTATGTTAATAAATAACATTGTCATTGCAGCAATGTTAAATATTTCCAATATAAATAAACTTTTTAAAATGTTTGTTTTTACAAAACTTTAATGATGCATTAACCTTTCCTAGTTTCCCCTCCAAAAAATCTATTTGATTATAATAGTTGTAGCTATTAATAGACCCGTATATTAGAATTCTTTGAGGGGAGGTATTTATGAAGAAAAAATATAAAATATCATTAATTCTATTAACAACTCTTTTTGGAGTTTCAATGTTTGCAGGTGTTAAACAAAACCAAAAAATTAACACTGCTAAAGCTGCTCCTAGCCTAGTTATTGCTTATGATTTTATAGGTGGCGGCTCTTCTACAAAAAATAATTACGATGTTGGACCAGTTACTTCATACATTAATCACGGAGTAAGTATTTCAGGCCCTGGTGCATCACCTTTTACTGGTTGGTATTCGCGTCACGATTTGGCTGATGCAACCTATATTGGTAGTGATATGCCTTTTAATTCTGCTCCTTTAACAATTGACACTTGGCCTTCGCTTAAATTAGACCAGCTAATACGTTTTAATTTAGAAAAAATTATTTTTCATGGATTAGAAGGTGGCGGTGAAGCTGGTTATGACACTAGATTAGGTGATTTAGTTATTCAAAGTTCTCCTGATGAGGTTAATTGGACGACTAAATCGTCGATTCCTTCAAGTGTTTGGAATAATGGTGCAGCATCACTAGAAGCTTTAGTTGATATTACACCAGGATCATATTTTCGTTTTGGTTTACTAATCAATGAATTTGCTACAGCGAATCCTCCAACATATTATGGGCCTCTTACGACCTTAAAACTAACGGGTTTAGATTTTTGGGGCACTTGGCCTCCTAATTGTACAGGCCTAACAAAATCAGGCACTTTAGCAAAAACATATTATTTTCATGGTGAAGAGTTTGATCCTACTGGATTAACTTTTACTGCTAGTTTATCAGATGGTACTACTGCTGATGTTACAAGTGCCGTTACTTATTCTCCATCACCTTTAACATTTGGTACTACTACAGTTACTGCAACCTATGTTTGTCCAGTTACAGATTGTACTTTTAACATCGATATAAGCGGCATAACCGTTAACCCTAATAGTAAAGTTACTTATACTGTAAGTGCTCAAAACTTACTAGTGGCGTCTGGGCTAGCTCCAAATGGTTCTTCTTTTACATTTGAATCAACCTCAGTCGATGCTGATGGAAGAAGACTCGGATTAGGCGATCATCAACTATTCTCTTTCCAAGGCTTTCAAAATATTAAACTTAGAAACATAGTTTTTAGTGTTAAGACAAATGGAACAAGCGGCGCTGCTGGAGTTAGATATTCCATGGGAGATGACCGCATGATTAAGGAATTTATACCTGTTTCTTCTTTAAATTCTATGAGTTGGGTAAATAATTTCCCGACAAATTATGTTAATAAATCATTACAATTCATGAATTTTTTCGTGCATGCAGATAATTTTGATATACGCATCTTTTGTAGTGAAGGTGATGTTTATGTTGAAAGTATAACATTAATCTGGCTTGAAAATGTGCCTACTGCTACACCTACAAATATAAAAATTAGTCCTAATATTAGCCGTAAGTTTAGTGTTAATAATCCTGTTCAACTATATATTATTCCAGAACCTGCAAATGCATGCCCTGATGTTACTTGGTCTTCAAGTAATCCAGATGACATTAGTGTATCTTCTACAGGCGTAATTACAGCACATACGCCTAATGCTTGGGCATCCATTACTGCTACTTCAACACTAGATCCATCAGTAACAACCGAAATTTTTATAACTTCACATGATGTTAGATATAATAAGGTAGAAAGTGTTTCTGTTGGGTTACTTGGTGGTGAATATACTATTGGTGCTATGGGAAGTGTAGCAATGACCTCGTATACTGACTATTCCTTATACGCTAAAGGTATCCAAGGGCATATCGCAGAAGAGGTAAAAGAAAAAACCATGACTACTGATGGCGGTAAGTTATTTAGTTTCCGAATATTCCCGGGGGCAAATGCACCAACTTTCGATTTTAGACACGATGTAGATGGAGACCTAGACACAGGTGGATTTAGACCTGACTTATTTTATTATACAGTTGATATTTCAAATATTAATTACGGCTTAGGCCTAAATGAATATATGGAAAATGGCCGTGGCACTTGGTCAATTAATTTTGATGCAAATGGAAACGCAATTATATCCACTGTACGCGACAATACAACATACTATATTCGCTATCGAGATGATATTAATATGTTCGTAAAATCAAGTTCTCCTACTGCTTTTAGCGATGTTCAACTTTTCAAAAACGAAAACTGCAGTATGTATGATGAAGCTTTTACGTTTGCAAGTGAAGTTAATCATGGCATGGGACGCGATGCCGAGGGTAATTGTCCTGCAGCTTTTGAATACCTAGAAAGTTACTACGATTTATTATCACCCGAAGCGAAAAATTACTTTGATACTTCTGATGATATTGGAATATTAGATGCTAGAGAAAGATATTACTATTTACAAGCTTGGTTAGCTCAAAATCAAGGTGCACCGCTTTATAAATCAATGGAAAATTCTACTATTTTAATTGCCATTATTTTCATTCCATTAATTGGAATTACTACAATTGGTCTATATTATTTAGCAACAAAGAAAAGACGGCTAAATTAGACTAGATTAATTAATTTAAAGCGAGGCTACAAAATGTGGCCTCGCTTTTAATAACGTAAATAATTGATTATTATTACGTTATTTTATATAATCTAAAAAGCAACTGGAAGGAGCTAAGATATGAACAAGAAACAAAATTTATTCTTTTTTCTAAAGTCTCTTATAAATAATGATACTGCTGTAATAGGCGGTAGAACAAAAAAATGGTGGACAGCTTTAATTCTTTATTTTGTAAGTATTTTTATTGCTGTTATTCCTACAATGATTAGTGTAGGTAAAACTAAAGGTAGTGCTATTTTTACTGGTGATCAATTCCATAGTGATGTAGCAATGATTAAATTTAATGAATCACTTGCAACCAATGATGTTGATCTTATTTTTGAAGATAGTGCTGCTGGGCCAATTTTAACAAATCCAAGTGCAAATTACGCATTTACATTTGATAAAACACTTGAAATAACTGACGAAACAAGTGTTGTTTTTAACTTCCCTTATTACACCTTTGCTAGAACAGAAACATATACTATCGAAAATAGTGATGGTACTACTACTGAAGAAACTAAAGTAACTGAACATCTTCGAGTTTACTATGTTGCAAGTATGGATGGTTTTGTTTTCCACGGCGGAAAACATCTTACACCTGAAGTCTATCTTGCTAATTATTTAGCAAAAGCTAAAAGCACCGAAGAAAAAATCGTTTCGCACTTTATCTTAGGTAAAAATGGTATTACGATAAGAATTTATAACCCAACTAAAGCAACTGAAGGGAAAAATGTAGAACGTTCATATAACGGTGTTTATAAAAAAGTTCCTGTTGGTCTTAATATTAAAAACTTTTATTTAAAAGGTAAAGATGGCAACCCGCTTGATAGTACTGCTATGACATTTAAAAGTGAGGTTCTTGCTTCATGGGCTAATTTAGTTGATGTCGCTTATGGTCCAGTTAAAGTTAACCTCTTCTTTGCTCAATCTGGTTTAAGTTTACTTGTCTATGCAGTTATTAGTGCCTTTATTGGTTTAGTTATCTTCTTATCAACAAGAGGAAAAAATAATCCAAATCGTTCGATTACCTTTAAAGAATCAATGCAAATTGGTTGCTGGCTCTTATTATCGCCTGCTCTTATTACTTTAGTTATTGGTTCGTTCTTACCTCAATATGCTGCACTAATCTATGTAGCTACTCTTGGTATGCGGTCTGTCTGGCTTACAATGAAGTCACTTAGACCCGTTCAACCTGCTAAGTAAAATCTAATGGTTTAGTAAAAAAGGCTAGCAAATTGCTAGCCTTTTCTTTTGAATAAATCTTTTATATTATATTTTATATTTCGCGCGAACTCTTTAAAATCGTTATCTTCGTTTATAAATTTTAGATAATGATAGGCAACATCAAAACCACTTGCTTCATAGGCGTTTATTGTTCTAGCATTTGAATTGACTTCTAAAACAAGATAGTTACCAGCTTCATCTTTTATTAGATCTACACCTGCATAGACGCATTGAGTTGCTTTTGCTGCTTTAGTGGCGACTTCTTCCATCTTTTTATCAAGAAAAACCTCGCTCATTACTCCGCCTTGATTTACATTACTGCGGAAATCATCTTTATTTTCTCTTTTTACAGCTAACACCGCTTTCCCATTAATTACATAAACACGATAATCAACGCCTTTTTCATAATCGATATATGTTTGAGCAAGTAGGGGGCTATCTCCTACTTTTGTTAATAGTTGTTTTAACTCTTCTACATCATTAACCAAATATACTTGTTCTCCAAATGAGCCAAAACGTTCTTTTATTACAAGTGGAAAACCAAGCAAAACTAATGAAGGCATAATTTCATCTAAATATTGATTAATGTTTTCATTATAAGTTAGCGAAAAAACAAAAGTATTAGGAGTCTTTACTTTATAAGTCTTAAGAGCTTGATATGTTAAACCCTTATCATCACAGAGTGCAATTGCTCTAGATGAGTTATATGTTTTAATTCCCTTTTCTTCAATTAAGCGTGCTAAATAGATGTCTTTGTCCCAAAATAGGCAGAAATCGATATCTTTATTTACTTCTAAGTATTTTATGACATTAGATGCTTTAACCTCGGTAAGTTTAAAGTTTTTAAGTCGATTCGTCGCAAAAAGAAAAGAATCAACTTGTTTTCGAAAGCGAGGACTAGTTTGTGTAATATTCGTTACAATGATACCTTGCTTCATAATTAATCACCGTAGTCGCAGCCTCGCGATTTATCTTCAACTTCTAGACCTAACTCAATCATAATATCCGCAAGTTCAACATAAATATAATCGTTTTCATCTAAAAGAGGGTCTTCAAAATTCCCTGTAAAGATAACTCGCTTATGCTCGTCAACCTTACAAAGCATCACACTAATTACATCTGCTATTGCGTTAGGGAAGCGTTCTTCTAGACGTTTAAGTTGTGTATAAAACCATGGTTCAATATAAAAGTGACCTTCGTTATATCTAAATCCTTTAATAAAAGGATACAAAGGATGTGAGTAGGGTTCTAAATTTTTAAATTCAATATAACTCATATTTTTCACCTCTATTATGATAACATATATTTGTCAGTGTTTGCTTTAGCAAACAAAGAGGGGGGTCAAATATGATTACTATTAAAAATGTTACAAAAATATACGGCAAGGATTTTAAAGCCGTTGATAACATGAATCTTGTTATTAATGATAACGAGATTTTTGGTTTTCTTGGTCCAAATGGAGCAGGAAAAACGACTACGATTAAAATGATCTGTGGGATTACACCAATAAGCGAAGGTGAAATTTTCGTTAATGAACATTCAATTGATAAAAACCCATTAGAAGCAAAGTTATCTATAGGCTATGTTCCAGATGATCCTAATATTTTAATGCGTTTAACTGGTTATGAATATCTTAATTTTATTGGATCTATTTATAAGGTTGAACCATTCTTACTTAAAGAAAGAATTGAAAAATACGCTAAAACTTTTGATTTATATGATGATTTAAGTGATAGGATTGAAAATTATAGCCACGGTATGAAACAAAAGCTTCTTGTTATTGGCGTTCTTGTCCATAATCCGAAAAATTGGGTTTTAGATGAACCGATGACTGGTCTAGATCCTCGTAGTTCATTTAAGTTAAAAGAAATGATGCGCGCGCACGCGGACGAGGGAAACACTGTTTTGTTTTCAACCCACGTTTTAGCAGTCGCTGAGCAACTTTGTGATCGGATTGGAATTATTAACAAAGGTAAGCTTGTGTTCGTAGGAACCGTACAAGAGCTTCGTGAGATGCGTCAATCAGGCGAATCACTTGAACATATCTTCTTGGAGTTAACAGAAAATGCGTAATATTATAGCTCTTTCAAAAGTGATGCTTTTAAACAAACTTGGTTCTCTTTTAGGTAATAAAAAGAAGAAAAAAGCCAAGCGGGAAGGTTCCTCCACGCTTGTCCGTTCAATTATTATGTTAGCTGTTCTTTTTCTTTTAATGTTTGCTTCATTTTTCTTTATTGCAAATACATTAGGAAAATTAGCTAGGCAGGCTGACTTTTTATTAGAACTTGGAGAAGTGCTAAGTCTGGCCTTTATTGTTATTATTATTCTTTTTTCTATTACTTTTGTTTATAGTACCTTTTTTACAGCCAAAGATAATGATTTATGGCTACCGATGCCTATTAAAACTAGTGAAATTTTTGTAGCACGTTTTATATCCTGTATGGCTACTATCTACTATATTGAATTAGTTAGTATTATCCCTTTTTTACTTGGTTTTACATTTGGGGCTAAACTTCCATTTGAAGCAATTTTAGGTCAAATTATATATATTGTTTTACTACCTATTCCAATAATTGCAGTATTCTTTATGTTTACTTTACTTATATCTCATTTCTTTGATTTTCAACGTCACCGTAAATTCTTTGATGGTTTAATGTTTGCTGTAATTATTATTGGTTCACTTTCGTTTTCTGTTTTAATGTCAATAGGTGGAGAAAGGATTGGTTCATTAACAGAAGAAATCCAACTAGCAGAGGATCCTACTGCTCTTTTAGAAGGATTAAAAACACAATTTACTACTATTTCCAATGCAATTAGTTGGAGTTTATTTATTACGTTCTTTTCTCGTTATATGTTTGTCGGTGGTCTTTGGGCTATTGTTGGGCCATTACTTATGGCTGTAGCGGGTGTTTTGTTATTCTTTTTAGCAGTTCTTTTTTCAAGAAAAAGTTATACACGTGTTCTATATGCGCCTAGTGCTCCTAGTAAAAAGAAAAGTGTCAACAAAACAAAACACAAAGCACTGAAACGAAATCAGCATCCAATTTGGGTTATTTTTGTACGAGATTTAAAGAACGTGATGCGTTCAACAACTTATTTATTTAATGTGCTTTTTGCACCTTTGATAGCGCTTTTGGCTATGACTCTTTCAATGGTTATCTCGTTTGTCGCTAGCGGTGATCCTAATATGGATGTTAGTAATGCACCTTCTTTTTCTAGTATGGCTTTAACGAATTATCCTGCATTAACTTTCATCATTTTAATTTCTTTAATTAATTTTTTAAATGCAATGAACTTCACTAGCGGTACCTCATTTACTAGAGAAGGTAGTCATATTAGTGTAATTAAAAGTTATCCGATAAAATTAAGACATTTATTGTATGGTAAGTTAATTTTAGGAACTTCATTTTCTGCAATTATATACTTTGTGATTTTATTAACTTTCTTTATTATTGCGGGCGGGGCTTTCCATTTATTTATTATTTTCTTATTATGTGGAATTATTACTATAATTGCTCTTAATTATATAAGCATCTTCTTTGATTTACGCTTCCCATATTTAAACTGGACAACTGAACTTCAAGCAGTAAAACAAAACAAAAACATTATTTTTAACATGTTAATTGGTTTTGGTGTTCTATTAGTTAATATTATTTATCTACTTATTATAATCTTTGCGCAATTGCCTTTATATGCTGCTGTTATAATGGTAGTTGTTACGTTTGGGGCTATAATCGCAGGCTTTGAAATTCATATTAATAAAAAAGGCAATGCCTTATTAGATTATTTACAAGTATAAAAAACAAATCATTAAAAAGACTGCCGTTGCAGTCTTTTTTAAGATTGATTTTAATATTGTTAGAGTCTACCGCCGCTATTAGCACGGTGTTGTCTAGCAACTTTTACTTTTATATTATCTAAGTTAATATTTTTACTTGCTGCTACTTCTAAAAAAGTATTAAGTGCTAATTCCTTTGTATTTGCTTCTTCGCTTAAATGTGCTAAAACGACTTCTTTTGTGCGATTTCCAATCATTTGACATAAATAATTTGCACTATCTTCATTAGAAAGATGACCATTATCACTTAGGATTCGCATTTTAAGTTCAAAGGGACGATCTGTATCTAAAAGTAACTCTGGATCATGATTTGATTCAAAGATATAATAGGTTGCATTGCTTGCTTGTTTAATATTATATTCGCTTAAATATCCTGTATCTGTTATATAAACAAGTTTGTCTTCTTCGTCTTCTATAATAAAACCTAATGTATTATATGCATCGTGGCTTAAGGGAATAACTTTAATTTTAAAACCAGCTATTTCTAGTTCATCGTAAGGGTTTATTTCATTAATAGAAAATGTAGGTGCTACTTCTTTTGTAGCATATAATTCTAATTCATCAAGTTTTGCAAATGGTTTAAAGTGATCACCGTGACAATGCGTATATAAAACGGCATCAACATCATCAAGGCTGATGTTAAAGGGCTTGGCCCTTTTTTCAAATTGAACCAGAGTGATCCCTAAATCAATTAAAAGGATGCCGTTTTTGCTACGCAAAAGCGTAGCGTTTCCTTTAGATCCACTAGCAAGAACTATATATTCCATTATTGTGGGGACTCGGTTCCTCTTTGCATTTCTCTAATGCGAATTTGGAGTGTCTTATCAGGATTACTAATTAAGAATGAAGACTTAAAGAATACAAGCGTTTCGATACCTGTTTGACCATTTCTATTTTTAGCAATATAGATATCAATAATCGATGGGGATAAAAACTTACCCGTTTTATCGTTAGTTTCTTGTTCTTTTGTTTCTTCATAATATGCAAAATAACGTGCTTTTTCTTTCTTTAAGGTCTTGTTCATTAAATAGAAATCTTCTCGGTTTAAAAGCATAACTACGTCAGCATCTTGTTCAATTGAACCAGATTCACGAAGGTCACTTAAAATAGGAACTTTATTATCCCTATCTTCAACACCACGGTTGAGCTGAGCTAAACAAACAACCGTTACTTCAAGACTTCTAGCTAATTCTTTTAATTGTTGAGTTATTTTTTGAATTTCTAATTGACGACTTTCTTGTTTTCCGGTTGTAGTAATTAATCCAAGATAGTCAATAAAAATAACAGATAAGTCTGGTTGTTCGTTTTTAAGTTTTCTTGCTTTAATGATTAAGTCATTAATATTTATATTTGATGTGTCATCAATATAGATTCTTCTTGTTCTTAGCGTATTGATTGCTTCGCTAACTTTAATTCGTTCATTTTTATCTAAAGTGTTTCTTTGAATTTTATCGCTTCTAACGTTTGCTGCCATTGCAACAAGACGAAGCATTAATAAATGTGAGTTCATTTCACAACTAAAGAAACCTACAACATGTTGATGGTGTGGGTCCTGTGCAACATTAAGAGCTAAATTTAGCGCTAAGGCGGTTTTTCCCATACTTGGACGTGCGGCGACAATTACTAAATCGCCCTTCTGAAAACCATGCGTAAGATTATTTAACCCTGCATAACCAGTGTTAACGCCTGTTAAAGTGCCAGTGCCTGATTCTTTCATTGCCTCCATTTTGCTAATAAATTCCTTACCGATATCTTGAAGGCTCTTAAAATCAGCAATACGCCTTTCTTGGGCAACTTCGTTGATTCTATTACTTAATTGCCCGACAAAATCATTAATATCATCAATATCATATCGACGATATCGGTTAACAGCTTCATCAATTACACTGTATAAGACTCTTAGAAGGCTTTGATCATTAATTTGTTTTATGTAGTCATCTAATGAACTGTATAAAAAAGAAAGATTAGCAAGTTCATTAAGGTATTCAAATCCACCTACTCTATCAAGGGCACCCATTCTTGTTAATTCAGTTGTAAGTGTAACAAGATCAATTGTCGTTTTTTGATCTCGTAAATTAAGCATTGCCTTAAAAATAGAACGATGATCATTTCCTATATTTGGAAAACTATCAAGAGTTAGTTTTTGAAATGCGGCATCTTGTGCTGTTTCGCTATCGAGCATTAAACCTAAAACTCCTCGTTCTGCTTCCGGGGCACTTGGGACTTTTAGCGTTGAATCGATAAAACGAAAAGGAAGATGGTTAAACATTGTACTTTTACTTCTTGCCATATTTATTCCTTTCTCTCTAATTTTACTTTTAGTGTACCAATAACATTTTTATAAAGTTCTATTTGAACCGTTGTTTCACCTAATAAACTAAGTGGTTTAAAATCTATAAATTTTCGGCGATCAACTTCGATACCGTATTCATCCATTAATTGATTTTCAATATCTTTTGCGGTTACTGCGCCAAAAACTTTTAAGTTTTCGCCGACATTAACCTTAAAAATGCAGTATATTTTTTTAAATTTCTCTGCCGTCTTGAGCGCATCTGCTTTCATTTTTTCTTCACTAATAGCACGATCTTTTTGTTGTTGAGCAAGAATTTCCTTACTTTTATCTGTATATGCTACTGCAAGTCCGCGAGGAATAAGAAAATTTTGAGCATAGCCTACTGCTACTTCTACTACATCATCTTTTTTACCAAGTTTCTTTACATCTTTTAATAAAATTACTTTCATTGATAATACCTCGCTTTCTAGTCTCGTTTTCTTGATGTTAATAAGTGTTGTTCTATCGTGTCTCGAAGCATCATTTTTACTTCTGATAGGGTTTTACCTTTAAATGAGGCTGCGGCACTAGCTTGGTGTCCACCTCCACCGAGTTTTTCTAAAATAAGTTGAACACTAATTGTGCCATCACTTCGCCCACTGATTTTGGCCTCTTTTGCTTTTGTATAACCAATAACAAAGGCGGCATTAACTCCTTTTACTCTCATACATTGATTAGCAACTTTAGCAAGTGTAGCAGACTCGATAATATCGCTTTCTTCAGCTTTTGCAACAACAACACCATAAGTAATTGTTTCCATCGAACTCATTATTTTAGTAATTAAGGTGTACTCTTCATACTCATCTTTTAAGAATTCATCTGCAATAGTAACATCTGCGCCAAATTCTTCTAATATCATCGCTGCTAAAAAGGTCCTTGATCCGGTAGTATTACTTCTAAAATGATTAGTATCTAAATAGATACCTGCAAGCATTACAGTTGCAGTTTTCATATCAAGTTTAAATTCAGGCGTATTTCCGTAATACATTAATTCTGTAACCATTTCGCATGTTGAACTTGCACTTGTTTCAATATAATCGTAAATCCTATTATCAATAAATTCATCAGTTCTACGATGATGATCAATGATGATTACGCGGTCCACTCGTTCAAGAAGTTTTTGATCCATTACCATAGAAGGTCTAGATACGTCTGCAACAATAAGGAGTGTTTTAGAATTGACCAAGCTATTTTCTCCTTTTTCTGAGGCTACATCTTGTGAAGAAATAAACAATCGACTCATTTCTTCTTTATTAAATGAAGAAGTAATCGCTGATTTAGTTTTTAATTCCGTTAAGTTAGGATTATAAATTACTTTAGCAGGCTCAAAGGCTTTCCCATCAACTGCTCTACTTTTTACATAGTCTGCTAGAGCCTTTAGACCAAGACATGCTCCAAGTGCATCTAAATCCATCTGGGTATGACCCATAATTAAAACATTACTTGCATCGCGAATATGTGAAAATAATGTGTCCGCATATAGTCTAATTGAGGTTCTGTTGCGGCGTTCTGCTGCAACTGATGCTCCTCCGATATATTCGTTTTCTTCTCCATATTTAGAGATAACAACTTGATCGCCTCCACGAGCAACTGCTGTTTCAATAGCCTGAACCGCTATATCGGATAGTCTCATAACATCAGGAAAATTGTAAGCGATAGACATTGAAAGCGTTAGTTTGGTTTCGCGATTTTCTTCTCTTTCACGAATTGTTTGAAGAATTGAAAACTTATCATCTCTTAGTTTTAAATATGAATCGTAATTCATCACCAAAATAAAAGCATCATCCCGATACTTACGAACTAAAATGCCAAATCTACGACAATAGTCAAAAACTTGCGAAGTAATAATTGCAGTCATTGGATTAGAAATTTCTCTATTTGCAACTGCGTCAGTAAAATTATCAATCATAATAATGCCAACAACGGGTGCTTGTTTTTCGTGTTGATCAAACATAAATTCAAGTTCAGTAATGTCTTTAAAAATAAAAAGGCCAGCATCAGATAGATATTTAACTTCATAGTTTCTAGAATCAATTTCTAGTTTAATTGTGTCATCAATATTATCTTCAAGTGCTTCGCTTACCTGTACTAATTTTTCTAAATCTGGTTGCCAAGTTAAGATGTTACGGTCTAAAACGAAAATTTTTCTTTCTCGAAATAAATCACTGGTCCAAAGTATATTGAAATTTTTGTCGACAACAACAAGCCCAATCATGCCGAAACTATATGCCTCTTTTACATCTCCTCCAATAACTTGTAATGATTTAATATCGCTCTTTGCTCGAATTTTACTTAATAGACTAACTATAATCCAAACAAACATAATATTTAAAATAACCATAACTGTTGACACGACTAAAACATGATTTATAGTAAAGAAATTTCTAATATCATCTGTGCCAAGCAAATACAAAAGTGCTACAGCAATTAAAATAAGGATTTCAGACAAAAGTAGCAAAATAGTAGCTATCCGCATTTTTCGAATGGATTTAATCATAAGTTCACCTCGATTATCTTTTTAATTATACACTAAAAAAGGTATATGATACCTTTTAATATGTAAAATTAATATTTTTCTAAAAGATATTTATTTTTAAAAATATATCGATTTTGTGAGTTTTATAGCGTTTTTGCAATATTTTAACGATATTTAACTACTTAGGTCTTTTTGTTTTAATGTTTTAGTTTCTTTGTTTTTTAACCGTAAATAATTAATTAGATAATAACTGTTATTCCAAAGGCCAAATACGAATACTACATAAATAACTAAGTAAATACTATATTTGATGCCAACAATTTCCATTACATCATTGCCGGGCATAAAAAATAGTGGGTCTTTTTCGATATCAGCTATTATTAAAAAGATTCCATATGAAAATAAAAGTGTAATAAGAAGAATCTCAATCCAAACTGGTTCTTTGCTTCTTTTATATCTAAAATCAGTTTTACCTAGAGTCATAACAAGAATTGATCCTATTAACAATAATGTATGTGTTGTAATTGAGTATACTTCCTCAAAACGAATAATATTCTTAAAACCAGCTTCAGGATAAGCAAAAAAGACAATAGCAGGTAATAAACAAACCATAGCAGTGTAATTATAAAAAGATTTTCTATTAATAAATGGACTTATCATGAGTGTCCAACAACCAAGTGCATACCACGGGCGTGGTAATAAAATATAAAATACATGATGCCAATCAATATGACCACTTTCTAAAATATAATTACTATTAATCAAATTAATAATTCTTCTTGTTACTTCAAAAGAAATTAGCGTTGAAGCAATAACAATTAAAACAATCCATTTTGTCTTTTCACTTTTATTTCTAAAAAATAATGATATAGCAACAACAATTGCAATTGCTAATCAATGTCACGATATGTAACCAGCCCAAGGTAAGGATTTTACTTCAAATCCATCAGGGGTCTTTGAAAACATCCAATCTTTAAATGTCATTTTTCTACTCTACTTAAGTAAATTGTAATGTTAAGTGCNNTTGCACTTGAACGGTAAATTCGCCACTTAACTAAAAAAGACATGGAACACCATGTCTTTTTTTATTACTAATTAATCTTTGAAATATGGTAATAAAGCCATAAAACGTGCTCTTTTGATAGCAACTGCTAATTCGCGTTGATATTTAGCACTTGTACCAGTCATACGACGTGATGCAATTTTGCCATGTGAAGTAACAAACTTACTTAACAATTCTACATCTTTATAGTCGATATGTTTAATATTATTCTTTTTAAAATAACACACTTTGCGGCGTGATTTTCGTTTTCTGTAAACCATCAATAATTCCTCTTTCTACTAAAATGGTAAATCGTCTTCAGTTGGAGTTTCTTCTTGATAGCCTTGTTCATCGGGTTCATAACCTGCAGATTCTTCACCCACGTTTTTTGGTTCTAGGAATACGACTTGATCAGCTATTACTTCAATAACTTGTCCTTTTGAACCATCGCGACGATCAAATGTTCTTTGTTCTAATCTGCCATCAACACCGACTAAACTACCCTTTTTCATAAATTTGGCTACATTTTCAGCAGTTTGATTCCAACATACTACATTAAAGAAACTAGCTGTTCTTTCTTGATTACGGCTGAAACGATTATCAACTGCGAGTGTAAAGTTTGTAACAGCTACTCCACTTTGTGTTCGACGTAATTCTGGGTCACGAGTTAATCGACCCACTAGCGTAACTCTATTTAGCATAATGTATGCCTCCTTTTATTTTTCGACAACAGTTAGATGACGAATGACGTTCGCATTAATTTTGCTTAAGCGTTCAAACTCTTTGATTGCTTCGTTGTCAGCAGCCACTTTAACAACTACATAATAACCTTTTAGAATGTCATTAATTGGATAAGCAAATGGACGAACACCCCACTCATCAACATTAAGGATTTCGCCACCACGGGTTGTAATAATTCCGTGAAGGTTTTCCATTTCTGCTTTCCGTTCTTCTTCTGAAAGATCGGCTGTTAAAATGTACATAATTTCGTACTTTCTCATAAGCGTACCTCCCTCTGGACTAATTTTTTGGCTATTTTTCTAAATAGCAGAGAGTATATCACAATGTGATATAGCATTAGAATTATATTACATTACATTTTAAATGTAAATAATCAATGCTTTTTGCTTTAATTTGTTGCCTATATATAAATTGGCAAAAATGAAGCAATTAATGTTTATTTATCTCGCATCGTTGGGAATAATATAACTTCCCGAATTGATGTTTGATTCAAAAGTAACATGACTAGACGATCAATACCAATACCAATACCACCTGCTGGAGGCATACCATATTCTAGTGCTTCAACAAAATCCTCATCCATATCGCTTGCTTCTTCATCACCAAGTTTTTTCGCTTCTAATTGAGCTTCAAATCTTTTCATTTGATCGATAGGATCATTTAGTTCGCTAAAGGCATTTGCGATTTCGTTTCCATTAACAAAAAGTTCAAATCTATCGGCAAATCGCGGGTCTTTGCTCATTTTTGCTAGTGGAGATATTTCTTTTGGATGTCCATAAACGAATGTAGGTTGAACAAGTTTATCTTCACAATATTCTTCAAAGAATGCATTAATAATATGACCAACACCTGTCCAATGTTTCTCAATTTTAATTTTGTGTTCTTTGGCTAACTTAACAGCATCTTCAAAACTCATTTCTTTTCTAAAGTCAATATCGGTTTCTTCTTTAACTAAGTCCACCATATGGACGCGACGGAAAGGACTGCCTACATCAATAACGACATCTCCCCATGGAAGTTTTGTACTCTTAATTACTGTTACAGCTAAATGACGTATAAGTGATTCACATAGTTCAAACATATCTTCAATATCTGCATAAGCTTGATAAGCTTCAACAGTTGTAAATTCAGGGTTATGGCGAGTGTCCATCCCTTCGTTTCTAAACAAACGGCCAATTTCATACACGCGTTCAATTCCCCCAACTAAAAGTCGTTTAAGTGGTAATTCCGTTGCAATTCTTAGGTAAAAGTCACGATTAAGCGTATTGTGATGCGTTATAAAAGGCCTAGCAGATGCTCCACCTAAAACACTATTTAACATACTAGTTTCTACTTCAACGAAACCTCTTCCATCTAAAAATCTTTGCATTTCACGAATAATTTTTGGACGAGTTAAAGCTATATAGCGTGAGTCTTCATTCATTATTAAATCGACATAGCGACGTCTATATCTTTCCTCAACATCAGTTAAACCATGGAATTTTTCTGGTAGTGGTCGAAGTGCCTTTGTTAAATGAATATATTCAGTTACTTTTACCGTTATTTCATCGGTTTTTGTACGCATAATCGTTCCTTTAATTCCAACAATATCTCCAATATCAGCTAGTTTAAAAACATCATAGTTTTCCTCACCAACACTTTTAATTTGAATGAATGCTTGTATTTGACCAGCCTGATCTTGAATGGTAAAGAAACTTGCTTTCCCCATTCTTCGTATCAACATTATTCGACCTGCTGTTACTACTTCAATTGCAGCTTCTTCAAGTTGTTCACGGTCCAAATTAGCAGCCTTATCTTTAATAGAAGCGCTATTATCGGTTCTAACGAAACGGCCGCCAAACGGATTTACATTTAATTCTTTTAACTTTGCTAGTTTTTCAAACCGAAATTGTTCTTGTTCTGTTCTTTCTTTTTTCATAATTTAAAACCCCGTACTATCTATAATACTAAACAATTAATTGTTTATAAAGTGTCTTTTAATTATAAAAGGCAATAAATTGCCTTACTTTATGTCAAAATCTATTTTAATTCTCTTTATTAAATTTAAAATATCATCTATTTTTTTACAATTTTGTGTTAGTTCAATTCGATATTTTTTTAATCCTGGGAATCCTTTTAAAAAGTGAGGACCAATACCTCGAAAGCAACTAATTCCAGCTTGTTCACCTTTTTCTTCTACTAGTAATAACGCCAATTGTTCTAAATATTCAAGTTGCTTGTCGAGTGTACTTGGTGGTAGAACTTTTCCAGTCTTAAAATATTGATCAATTTGTCTTATTAGGTGTGGATTACCGAGACCACCTCGAGCAACCATAACTCCATCAGCTTTCGTTATTTCTAAAGCATTTATAGCATCTTCTAATGTATATATGTCACCACTGATTATGAGCGGGATTTGCACTAAATCCCCTAAATTTGCCGCTAAATCATATCTTGCTTTTAGTGTATACATTTGTTTAGCTGTTCGAAGATGAACTGCTATTAAACTAACTCCAACTTTTTCTATCTTTGGTAAAAGATTTCTAATATTAATACTATTTTCATCCCAGCCAATACGAAGTTTTACACTAACGGGTCTAGTGCTTACTTTAACAACCTTTTCAAGCATTGAAAGTAATTCCTCTTCTTTTCTAAGCCATGCGGCTCCGCCGTTATTTCTAGTAACCTTAGGCATCGGGCATGCAAGATTAATATCTAAAATATCATATTTATAATCACTTTTTTCTAATTTTTCAATTGCGGAAATTAATTGTTCTTCTTTTCCGCCAAAAAGCTGTAACGCCAATGGTCTTACATCGTCTTCTTGTGGTAAATACTTAATGGTTTCCTTATTGTTATATAAATAACCAGCATCGCTAACCATTTCTGTATAAAAAAGACCTACTCCAAAGGGAGCCATAAACTTACGATATGCATAACTAGTAAAACCTGCCATTGGTGCAAGTATAACTTTACTCTTTATTTTTGTTTCGCCTACTCTAAACATCGAAAGAAAAGAGGCGTTTATGCCTCTTCTTTATCTCCTTTTTTAATTGGTTTTTCTTTGTCGGCTTTCGTTTCTTTGGGAGGCTCCTCCATTAAAACAGCCTCATTTTGCGGTTCTATTTGAGTTTTATTATTAAAACCATCTAAAGATCTATTCTTTAACAAGTAATCAATTTCCTCAGCATTAATGGTCTCTTTTTCTAGTAATGTTTCGGCTATTAAAATTAAATCATCTTTATGCTTTAAAAGAGTTTTGCGTGCTAAGTCGTGAGCATCAGAAACAATTTTTCTTATTTCATTATCAATTGCTAAAGCAACTTCTTGCGAAAAGTTCTTTTGAACCGATGTGTAATCACGACCTAAAAATACTGATCCTGTGTCTTTTTCATATTGAATTGGACCAAGCGAGCTCATTCCATATTCTGTTACCATTGCACGAGCAATTCTTGTAGCCATTTCAATATCATTGTGAGCACCTGTAGAAACATCATCAAAGAATATTTCTTCACTTACACGACCTGCAAGATAACCGACGATACGTGCGGTTAATTCGTTTTTCGTTAACAAGAAGCGGTCTTCTTCTGGCGTCATTAATACATGACCACCTGTACGGCCGCGCGGAATAATTGTAATCTTTTGGACTTTATCGGCGTTTTTATTATAAATACCAATTATTGCATGCCCTGCTTCATGATATGCTACTGTTCTACGTTCTTTTTCATTCATTCCTACACTATCACGAGCAGGTCCTGCAATTCGTCGATCTATAGCTTCATCAATATCATAGATATCAATTTCTTTTTTATTTTGTCGAACAGCAAGAATAGCGGCATCGTTTAAAATGCTTTCAATATCAGCTCCAGAAAAACCAACTGTTCTTTTGGCAAGTTGATCAAAATCAACTAAAGAACTAATTTTCTTTCCTCTAGCGTGAACACCAAATATTTCAGCACGTCCTTTTCTATCAGGAAGGCTAACAGTTATTTTGCGGTCAAAACGACCAGCACGTAATAGTGCGGGGTCAAGAACATCATCTCTGTTTGTAGCAGCAATAACAATAACACCAGAATTGTCACTAAATCCATCCATTTCAACAAGTAATTGGTTGAGCGTTTGTTCTCGTTCATCGTTTCCTCCACCCATACCAGTACCTCGTTGTCTACCTACTGCATCCAATTCATCAATAAAGACAATACAAGGTGCATTCTTTTTGGCTTGGCGGAACATATCTCTAACACGACCTGCACCAACACCAACAAACATTTCAACGAAATCTGAACCTGATATTGAGTAAAATGGAACACCCGCTTCACCAGCAACTGCTTTGGCTAGGAGTGTTTTACCAGTGCCTGGTGGCCCTACTAATAAGATACCATTTGGAATTTTAGCGCCAAATTGCGTATATTTTTTTGGTTGTTTTAAATAATCAACTATTTCAGCCATTTCTTGTTTTTCGGCATCACAGCCAGCGACATCTTTAAATGTTTTTGTTCTTTTAGATTCTAGGCGTGCTCTTGAGCGATTGAAATCCATCGCTTTTTTATTGGTTGCGTTTGCTCCGCTTACCAACCGTGTCATTATAAATACAACTATAATTGTTACAGCAACAAGTGTTAGAATGGTTGGGCCCCAAGCTTCCCAAAATGTCGGTTTTGTTAAATCTACATGATACCATCTTTCAATTGTGGCTTCAGCATCTAACATATTGAAAATGACATTATCATAATTTTCTCGACCTATTTCAGCGACAAAATGCTCACCATTTGAAGTCATACCGTTAATAATGACAAGTTCAGGACTTGTTTTAGTAGTAACCTCAACAATATCAATATCGGGATCAAGTATCCATTGTTGTAGCGAAATATAATCTAATCGGTGAATGTCATTTCGTTGTCCAAAGAAAGTAAAATAAACGATTACTCCAATAAGAATAACCAACAGAATATATGGTAAGAAAAATCTAAAGGACGATGTCTTATTAGTATTAGGGTTAGGTTTTTTTGGTTGCTTTTGTTTATTCATAATATACTCCTTGGTTTTCCATGAATTAGTTATAAATGCTACAATTGATTATACTTTGTATAAAGTATATTATCAAATAATTAGAACTTTGACACAATAATTTACACAAAAATTATATTTTTAATGTAATTTCAATTTTATCTGAGACTTTTTTTTCGTAATCTTCTCTATATCGTGGTACATAGACAACAACACCATTTTTATTTACAAAAATAGGCCAACTATTACGAAAATATAAAGGTAGTTTCATATCCACCAACATTCGAGAAACTTTTTTATTATAACTTGCTATTTTGTATTCATCTTTTGATTGAAACGATCTAATAGTAAGAGGGAAGTCATTTTTAGTTATTTTGGTATTTCCAAAGCCGTTTGAAAAATCAATTTTCAGTTGCTCAAAAATTAATAGTTTAGGTTTGTCCATTACTATTTCAAACTTATCTTTTTTTCTTTGATTCGAAATAAAAAAGTATTCGTACGCTTTAATGAAAAAATGGTTTTCAGCAATTTTAATACTAGAGTTTGGTCTATTACCTTTTAAGATTTGTATAAGGTTATTAGCTTTATTCTCACTATATGATAAAGGAATGTCGTGTTTAAGAAAAACCATGTATAGAAGTCCGTAAAGTTCATTTTCTTCAAGTGAAAGTATTTCATCTACTCTATAAAAATTATTTGCCCATAAAATTGATTCAAGTTTTGACAATATAACCGTTTTCTTTAAGTTGTGATTTTTTATCTCTTGTATGATTAGCTTTTTTTCATCAATACTCATTTTATCAATGTAGTCTTGTCTAATACGATTCCTTAAATATTTGCGGTTTTTATTAGATTCATCGATGCTATATGGGACTTCATTTCTTTTACAATAGTTTAATAATTCTTCTTTTGAATAATTTAGTAGCGGTCTACTTACTGTAGCGCCATAAATAATTACATTTTCTTTTAATCCTAAGTAAAAAACATTGGTTTTGCGGCTTTCTTGTATTAAATATGTTTCAATATTATCATCTAAATGATGGGCGACAAGTACAGCATCAAAATGATACTTTTGTTGAATTTTCGCAAAAAAACGATATCTAATTTCTCTAGCTTTATTTTGAAAATTTCCTTTAATTTTCGAACCCTCTACAACATAATCATAAAAATCGATGCCTAAACTATCTGTAATTTCTTTTAAAGATTCGTGTTCTTTGTCACTCGTTTTTCCTCTCATTTTATAATTTACATGTGCAACCGCGAATTTATAACTTTCTTTTTGGAGAATATCAAATAACGCCATTGAGTCAGGCCCAAAACTACATGCAAGTAAATATTTATGATTTTTATCTAAATTGATTCTCATCCTTTTGCCTTTCAATTAATTTATAGCTTTCTTGTGGGTTCTTTTGAATTTCACGCTCGTTTATAGTAATAACTTCTACTTTAATAATAGATGAACCTAGTCTTATTTCAATTATGTCACCAATATTTAAATTACTCGAGGGTTTCGCTATTTTTCCGTTAATTTTTGCAAAACCGGCATCAATTACTTCTTTTGAAATAACGCGTCTTTTTATTATTCTTGTAATCTTTAGATATTTATCTATTCTCATTTTCCGTTCTCATCTATTAAATCTATTATCTCATTAATAACATTCTCATATACATCAAACCACCCTTTTATTTTATTAACTTTAATGATGAAGTGATTCTTTTCGTTAATTAATCTTAAATGTGTAGCAAAGTTTGATAATTTCTTTACTAAAAGAGTAATAGAACTTTGTATCTTATTAAAGGGTGTAGCAAGTGTTATCAAGACAAAATTATTAATTTCCGTCACCGTTTGTATATATTTTGAATATTTTTCAATTTTTAAATCGATAGCTTTTTTTCTAAATAACGTTACTACTTCTTCGGGAAGTCTACCATAAACATCTCTGGTTTTATTTTTTAGTTTTTCTAAGTCATTAATTGATTTACTTTCTTTAATTTCTTGATATATTTCTATTTTATCTGATTTACCAACATACTGTGGAGGTATATAAGCATCAATATTTAATAAATTCGTGATTTTTGTATTTTCTTCTTTTTTTCCATATTTTTTTTGACTTATTGCATCATTAATCATTTTAAAGTACATATCTATACCCACAGAGTCGATAAATCCCGCTTGTTCTTTCCCTAAAATATCTCCTGCACCACGGATCATTAGGTCTCTTTGTGCAATTTTATATCCACTACCTAACTGAGCGAAATCTTGAATTGCTTTTAATCTCTTTTTCCCTGTCTCAGTAACTTTTCCTGGAGTGTATAACAAAAAAGCATATGCTATTCTATTACTTCGACCCACCCTACCTTTAATTTGATATAGTTGTGCTAAACCAAAATTAGCTGCTTCATCAACAATTATTAGATTAGCATTACTTACATCAATTCCGTTTTCAATAATTGAAGTGCAAACCAAGACATCGACATTTCCATCATAAAAATTGATCATAACATCCTCAATGTCGTTCTTTTCCATTTTGCCGTGAACCACAGCCACTCTTGCGCCTTTAACTAATTTTTCTATTTTTCTTGCAACTGAATTTATGGTAGTTATTTTGTTATGTAAGAAAAATACTTGTCCTTTCCTTTGCAATTCTCTTTCAATCAATTCTTTAATAACGGGAGCTCTTTTTGGAATTACATAAGTTTGAATAGGCATACGTTCATGCGGAGCAGTGTTGATCTGCGATAATCCTCTTATCCCAACAAGTGCCATTTGAAGTGTTCTTGGAATAGGCGTCGCACTTAAAGTTAATATATCTACATCATGTTTCAAACTTTTAATTTTTTCTTTTTGAACTACACCAAAGCGTTGTTCTTCATCAACTATTAATAAGCCTAAATTGTCATATTTAATTTCATCATTTAGCAATCGATGTGTTCCTATGATAAAGTGAATTTTCCCTTCATTTATGGCCTCAATTGTCCTTTTTTGGTCTTTTTCTTTTATTAATCGTGATAGTATTCCAATATTAACGCCAAAACCCTTGAATCTTTCTATCGCTACTTCATAGTGCTGTCTCGCTAACAAAGTCGTAGGACATAACATGGCAACCATTTTGCCTGAATTTATTGCCTTAAATGCGACTCTAAATGCAATTTCTGTTTTTCCAAAGCCAACATCACCACATAACAACCTTTCCATCGGATTTTCTTTTTGCATATCTTCTTTTATTTCTTCAAGTGCTTTTAACTGATCAGTCGTTAATTCATATGGAAATCTGCTTTCAAATTCATGTTGAAAATAATCATCTTCTGGAAAAGAAAACCCTGCAATTTGCGCTCGCTTTGCTTGATTTTCGATTAAAAAATCCGTAATCTCATTAATTCTATCTTGAATTTTTTGTTTTGTTTTCGACCATTCTTTTCCATTTAAACTACTGAGTTTAGGGATGGCGCCTTCTCTACCAGCATATTTTCTCACAAGTTGAAATTGTTCTAACGGAGTGTAAAGTTCCTCTTTACCCCTATATGCAATATGTAAAAAGTCCCTGTGAACGCCATCTATTAAAATTGTTTTGATATCAATAAACTTTCCAATACCATGATATTCATGAACAATATAATCCCCTGGCTCAAGCTGTTCATAATTCTGTAAAATCGTTGCAGAACGAAATCTCCCAACGAATCTTGATTCGTGACGATTAGATTGAAATATTTCTTTACTTGTAATAACTACAACTTTTTCTTGTTCTAATTCGAATCCGATTGCGATAGGCGCAAAAGTTATAATTATTTCATTTTTAGAAATCGATGGTTCATTCACTAAAGAACAAGGAAAATTATTATCGATGAGTATTTTTTCGATCGTTTTATATTGAGCTTCATTATCTAATGAAATTATAATTGAAAATGACTTGTTTTTGTAAAAACTAATAGCGTTTAGTAGAGTTTGATAATCATTAACTACTGCGTTCAATGAATTTAAATTAAAATGAAAATCATTTTCACTTTTTGCTAATTCATTAATTTCTATTATATGTTTGGCTTTTGACAAAAGATTCTCAAGCCTTTGATAATATTCCAATCCGGTTATTGTTTGTTTGTTTGAAACGAGCTCATCAAAATATTCTTTGGCTTCCCATTTTAATAAATTAATAGACTCAATTATTTGATCTTTGTTAATTAGTACAATAGTAGAATCTTCCTGATAATCTAATAATGTTGCATCAATTGATGAACATAATGAAGCATATTGATATGCGACTTGTGAACTTTCCCTATTTTTTAATTGTTCTATATCAAACTTAAGATTTTGTTTTAGTGTTTCCCTTTCATCTTGAGTTAAACTTTGGCTCATTTCGTGAAATGATTCATAAATCTCTTTTTCTATATTTATAAGATCCTCATCATTATAAATAACTTCATTAGCAGGAAGAACTGTTATTTTATCCAATTCATTCATTGATCTTTGTGTTGATAAATCAAATGTTGAAATAGTATGAATTTGATCATAAAAAGTGTCAATCCGAACCGGATTTGCATAATTAACGCTGAAAATGTCAATTATTTCACCTCGAATCGCGTATTGGAAAGATTGATTAATTTTATTTACACGTTGATAACCCAAGATTGAAAACATACTATTAATTTCTTCAATAATTACATCGTCATTAGGTTCAAGTGTAAGTATAGAATCCTTAAATTTTTTCTTATTTGGCAATCTTCTTATTGTCCCAGAGGCGTTTGTTATAATCACTCTTTTTTTACCATCAAGAAGTTTGTACATTACATAAATTCTTTGAGCTTCTAAGTCTTTACTAGCTGCAATAGCGTCAGCCCTAAGTAAATCATCGTGAGGAAACAACAAACATTCATCTTCATCAAGAAAATTAAGAATAAGTGTATAAATCTTTTGTGCTGTATACAAATTATTGGTCACGACAACATAATTTTCATTTTTCTTTTTAAAAGCAGCTCCTACCAATAGCGCTGTCCCTATATCTTCTCCAATAACAAAAGAACCCTTTTTAGCCAAGAAGGGGGGGAGTGCAGTATTTTTTTGTAACTCTTTTAAAAGGTTATTCAGGTTTTATCACTTCCTCTTTCTCTCTATCACATTTTTTATTAAATTTAGACATTGATTTTTCAAAACCAAACTCTAATGCGTAAAACACGGCATTTTTAGCATCTTCAATCGCAATTTCTAATAAATTTTCTTCTTCTTTTGTTGGTTTATTTAATACGTGATCAACACTATTATGTAGTGGTTGTCCAATGCCAATTCTAAGACGCTTAATTTCATTATGACCCGTAAGATCTATAATATTTTGCATTCCTTTCTGACCACCTGAACTTCCGCCCATACGGAGTCTTACTTGACCCGTAGATAATGACATATCGTCATAAATAATTAAAATATTTTCAATTTCAATTTTATAAAAATTCATAATTTGTACGACGGCTTCGCCACTAAGATTCATATATGTGGTAGGTTTAAATAAAACGATCTCTTCGTTATTATGTAAAAATTTTGCAAACAAGCCTTTAAAATCTTTTTTATCTACATCTATTTTTGCTTTTTCTGCTATAGCATCAATAACTCTATATCCTATATTGTGCCTTGTTTTTTCATATTTTTTTCCAGGATTTCCTAGACCAACAATTAATTTCATTTTTTCCTCTTTCATATTATATCACAGTGTATTTTATCAAAAAAATGTTTATACTATAAACAAGGACAATTTATGAAACGTTTTTTTAAACTATTTTTGCAAGGAATCGTAATGGGGTTTGCTTTAATCACAGCAATCGGTGGTGGTACCATTGCAGTTTTAATGGGCATATATGATGATATGGTTTTTGCTGTTGCTGATTTTACCAAAAATCCAAAAAAGTCAATTTCTTTTTTAGGCCCTATATTACTTGGTGTCTTTACTGGCGTAGCGGTTCTAATTTACCCAATTAAACTCTTTTTAGAATTTGCCCCCTTTGTAGCTACATCACTTTTTGTCGGCCTTACTCTTGGTGGTTTATATGTTTTTAAAGAAACAACACATAAAAAGAGTAACACCTTGAACATAATCTTGCTTATCCTTGGTCTTTTATTAGTGGCAGGTATTGGAGTTGTTTCTTGGTTTAATTCGTCAGCAAGCACATTAGATATTGGTTTGTTAGGAAACATTTTCTTTTTAGCTATTATTGGATTTTTTGCTAGTTCTGCTTTAGTTGCCCCTGGGATTTCAGGAACATTATTTCTATTATCAATCGGCTATTTTAATTATCTGCTTGATCTTGCTAAAAAAGTTTTGCTTTTTGAACAAGAAAATTGGTGGACTAATTTTGGACTACTTGCAAGTTTCGGTATTGGTTTGTTAATTGGTTTTTTTGTAATTTCAAAATTATTTAAATATTTATTAACGAAACATCGAACTGCGACATACTTTACAATTTTGGGCTGGATTATCGGTTCAATGGTTATTTGTTACTTTAATGGAGATATAAAAAACGCTTATTTATCTTTGGAAGGGTTTGAAATTTGGACTTTAGTTTTTTCCTTGTTAGCACTAGGTGTTGGCGCATTAATATCTTTCTCCCTTTTAAAATTCGTAAGCAAAAAAGAAGAAAATTTGAAATTAGAACAAAACACTGAAAGGGGAGACCAAAACGATGCAGTGGGAAATTGAGTTTTTAAGATGGATAATTGAAAATTTGCACCACCCTTTAATTGATTGGTTTATGCATGGCCTTACTTTTTTAGGCGAAGTTGCTTGGGTGTACTTTTTAATATCTTTCGTTTTTTTGTTTTTTAAAAAAACAAGAAAAACTGGAATTGCTTGTATCGCTGCTCTAATTTTAATTGCTGGTTTTAATCTTTTTGTATTCAAATACATTTTTAAAAGGATAAGACCTTTCAGAGAAAATGAATTTTTATACAATTATGTAATTGGCCGATTCAAAAATACTAATATGTTTAATACTTATCCAAGCGAAACATCTTTTTCCTTTATGTCTGGTCATACTTTATCAGCGTTTTTGTTTGCTACAATCGTTTCCATATATCATAAAAAATCTTTAATACCTAATATGATTATTGCTTCATTAATGTCATTTACTCGATTATACTATGCTTTCCATTATCCTACTGATGTTATTGCAGGAGTGCTTACTGGTGTAGCTTTTGGCACTTTGACGGTTTTTATAACTAATAAACTAGCGCCGAAAATTAATACAGCCCTTATTAATCGAAAAAAACAAAAAATTGAAACTGTAGAAAAATAATTATGCGCCTTGATAAATTCTTAGCAAATTTAAAAATCGGTTCTAGAAAAGAAGTTAAAAGTTTGATTAGAAGCGGACAAGTTGCTGTAAATAATATAATTATTACATCAGATGATTTTAAAATTAACCCGGAAAATGAAGAGGTTTTTTACAAAAAATATTATTATTTTATTATGAACAAACCAGCTGGTTATGTTTGTGCCAACAAAGATAACTTACATAAAACAGTATTTGTTTTAGATGAGAGGCTCCCCCTATATGGTTGTCATACGGTTGGAAGACTTGATAAAGATACAACTGGTGTTCTTTTACTAACTAATAATGGTTAACTTTCACACAATCTAATAAGTCCTAAAAAAGAAATTGAAAAGAATATATCGTAAAAACCAGATTACCTCTTAAGCAAGAATACATTGACGAAATTAAAAAAGGGTTGATTTTAAATGATGGATATCAATGTAAATCTGCTACTTTTGAAATTTTAAGCGAAGATACGGGGAGATTAATAATAACAGAAGGAAAATTTCATCAAGTAAAAAGAATGTTTATTGCGTTAAACAATGAAGTAATTTCACTACACCGAGAACGCTTCCATACTTTAACTTGTGATAATTTACCAATCGGCAAAACTAGACCGTTAACCTTAGAAGAAGAAAAGTCATTATATAGTTAATTAATTCTCTTTGAAAAGAGAATAAAATAAGTTATAATCTACATTGAATGACTAAATAGAAAGGAGAAAACATGCCACGAACAAAAGACGCGAATACACGAATTTGAAACAGACGAAGGACTTCTATTGTTCAAGCTGCTATTCGTTGTTTTGCAAGGATGCCTTATAACGAGGTTACCATTTCACTAATAGCCCGTGAAGCTAAATGCGGTCATAGTCTCATTTATCATTATTTTAGTGGTATAAAGGACATTCATCTGGCTGTTTACGAATATATGTTTCCTTATTTTAAAGAAACATTGGCCTTTTTTGATGAACCTGACATAAATCCCGATATTAAATTTATTGGAGTAATTAGTTTTTTAGTTGACTCTTTGCGAGAATCAAGTAGATATGCATATTATTTACAAACAATTATCCAAACTCGACATTTAGTCGTTGAGTTTAAAGATCAATTTGAAGGATTTGCTATTCATACGAGAATTGTACGACTAATTGAAAACGCTCAAAAAACGGGTAGAATCATTCCAATGGAACCCCTTCGTATTATGGAACATATTTTTCTAATTTTTCGTGGTATCGCAAGTGAAATCATTTTCGAGCCCCAGAAAACTCGTTTCTCTTATACTGCTTCAATGATTTACTTGCCTTTTTTAGTAAAGCAACCCAATGCTTAAAATATATCGTTATTTAAAACCACTTTGGTGGAAAATTGCTATATCCTTAACCTTTGTATTTTTACAAGCATTTTTACAATTGCTACTCCCGCCCTATATTCAAAGAATCACCGAATATATCACTTCACCTTTATATAATGGTACATCCGAACAGATTCGTACTTTACTATTGTATGGGGCTGAAATGATCGGAATTTCTTTTGCGGTTTTAGCCGCGGCGATATGTCAAGGTTTAATAAACATGCACATTTCCGCCTCCTTTGCTGCAATTTTGCGCCAAAAATTATTCTATAAACTACAAAGCCTTTCAGTAAATGAGCAACATCAATTTGGAGCAGCAAGTTTATTAACTCGCTTTAACAATGATGTAAGAATGCTACAGTATTATGTCGTTATGTCTTTTAGAGTTTTAACTTTTGCACCAACGTTTTTAATTATTGGTATTATTAGAATCGCCCAGATTGACCCTATGTATCTTTTAGTAGTTGGAGCAATTATTCCAATAATTATAATAATGTTTACATTTGTTTTTATTAGGGCTAAACCTTTGTACTCATTAATGCAGGAGCGAGTTGACTATTTAACGCTTTTAATGCGAGAAGGTTTAACAGGTGTTAGAGTAATTCGAGCGTTCAATCAACAACAAAGAGAAAACCGCTATTATGACGAAGCGAATAGTAATTTAGTTAACATACATAAAAAAATAGGTTACACATTCTTTTGGTTATCTCCTATAGTCCAAATTTTATTTAATTTGACTTATATTGCAGTTTTCATTATCGGCTTCTTTTTAATAGATCAAATGTTAGCTACTTCTGAAATAATACACACTTTTGGTAATTCCCTTGTCGTTAGTCAATACATTAGTCATGTAATGCGCTCTTTTATGATGCTTACCTTTGTGTTTTTTAATATTCCCAGAGCCTCTACTGCAGCAAAAAGAATTAATGCCGTTCTTGATGTCAACCCCGAACTAAAAGACCCAGAAAATCCAATTGATGCAAATATGATCGAAAATATAGGTATTGTGGAATTTAAAAATGTTACTTTCAATTATAGCCCCTCTGCTGACCCAATTTTAAAAAATATTAGTTTTGAGACTAAACCAGGTAAAGTAACAGCAATTATTGGATCTACCGGATCAGGCAAATCTTCAATTATTAATTTGATACCTAGATTTTTTGAAGTAACAGAGGGGGAAGTACTAGTTGACGGTGTAAATGTGAAAAACTATAAACAAAAGGATTTACGTAATCGCTTAGCTTTTATACCTCAACAAAGCGTTCTTTTTAGTGGAACAATAAGAGATAACATAAAATTTGGCAATGAAGATGCTACTGATGATGAAATTATCGAAGCGTTAAAAGTAGCACAAGCGTATGACTTTGTAAGTGAAAGTAATGAAGGACTTGATACCATAGTTGCACAAGCAGGAAAAAACTTGTCGGGCGGTCAAAAACAACGACTTGCAATTGCCCGTGCTCTTATAAGAAAGTCAAAAATTTATGTTTTTGATGACTCTTTTAGTGCTTTAGACTTTAAAACTGATGTCAAACTTCGTTATGCATTAAAAAAATATGCAGCCGATTCAACTATTATTATTGTCGCTCAAAGAATTAATTCGATTTTAGACGCTGATCAAATAATTGTTCTTGATAATGGAAAGATTGTTGGTTTAGGTAGCCATCAATCACTTTTGGAATGTTGCTCAGTTTATAGAGAAATTGTTGTTTCACAATTAGATCAAGATGAGATTGCAAAAACCAAATTCATTGCAAAACAGACTTGTATTGAAGGAGGTGAAGCATAATGACTAAAACACAAAAGCCTAAAAAAGATTATAAATTCTTTGCTTCTTTTGCTCGTTTACTAAAACAATTTAATCCTTCCCTTTTCGTTCTTGGATTTATAACAATATCAATTGTTGTTGTTCTTTCAATTCTTTCACCAATTTACTTACGGGACATTATCAACAAGGTTTCTAGCAATTTCCATACTAATCCTTATTTAGTAGTAGATGGGACAGGTAGGGTGAGCGTTGTTTGGCCAAAATTAATTGGTGCTTTTACGATTATTATTGGATTTTATGTTGGTATTTCAATTATTCGTATGATATCCAGCGTTATTTTAATTAGAGTTTCAGCTGCATACACATATAAACTACGAAAAGAGTTCAGATTGAAAATTGATCGTTTACCTCTTTCTTATCTAGATAAGTTTACTCATGGCGAATTATTATCAAGAGGGACTAATGATATTGATGCAATTGCGGAATCACTTAACCATATAATATTTGAAATTATATATGCTGTCTTAATGTTCTTTTCCGTCTTAATTGCCATGTTTATTGTTGAGTGGAGATTGGCCTTAATTGCTGTTGCAACTATTCCATTACAATTTGGAATTACGATTATTATTGGTAAATCTTCTCAAAAAAAATACCGTGCTTTTCAAAAAAAGACTGGTGAAATGACGTCTTTATTAGAAGAAAACATAAGTGGATTTGAAGTTGTTAAATTATATTCACAAGAAGAAAAGTCAATTGAGAAATTCGATAAACTTAATAAAGAAATGTATAAATCTAATTTCCAATCCAACTTTCTTAGTATGCTCATTTGGCCTTCTCTTAGATTCGTTGGAAATATTGGATTTGTTGCCGTTTGTGTTGTTGGAGGAATCATTAATGATCTAGGCGGCATTTTAGCTTTTATCACCTTCCTTAATTTATTTAACGAGCCTTTCCAAATGCTTGGTGAAATATCATCAACTATTCAAACAACATTTGCAGGCGCCGAAAGATTATTCTCTTTTATGGACGCGCCAGAAGAGACCGAAACTGAAAATCCTATAGAAATTAAAAAAGAGGATGTTACCGGTAAGTTTAGTTTTGAAAATGTTAGATTCTCATATAGCCCTGATACTAAATTAATTACTAATATGAATTTAGAAATAAATCCTGGGGATATTGTAGCTATTGTCGGTCCTACCGGTGCTGGCAAAACTACTCTTGTTAACTTAATTATGCGCTTCTATGAAATTAATGATGGTAGTATAAAACTAGATAATATTGATATTAGAGACCTAACTCGACAAACTCTTAGAAGTTCAATTGGTATGGTTCTTCAAGATACTTGGCTTTTTGAAGGTTCTATTAAGAACAATATCCGTTATGGTAGAAATGATGCAACCGATGAAGAAATTGTTGAAGCCGCAAAAGCTGCACGAGCTCACCATTTTATTAGCACACTCCCAGGTGGATATGATTTTGTTTTAACGGAAAACGGAGATAATATTTCACAAGGTCAACGTCAATTGATTACAATTGCTCGTGCTATTATCTCTCGCCCAAAAATATTAATTTTAGATGAAGCAACAAGTAGCGTTGATACTAGAACAGAACAAGCTATTCAAGAGGTTATGAACGAAATCATGAAAGATCGTACAACCTTTATTATTGCTCATAGACTTTCAACAATTAAAAAAGCCAAAAACATTATTGTTATGAGTCATGGCGATATTGTCGAAACAGGTAATCATCAAGAGTTACTTGAAGCAAATGGCTTCTATGCCCAATTATACAATGCTCAATTTTTGGGTACCGCAAGTGCGTTAGACGAAACATAAAATATAACGTTTTTGTAAAAACCACACCGATTTGGTGTGGTTTTTTCTATTTTGGAACGTTTCTTACTCGTTTATAAATTTTTGATAATCGAGGATATAGTTTTAAATAAACCTTTTTGTACAAATATTCATATTTTTTATTCGCAGATGAGTCAGGCTTAAATTCATCCCTAACATGTACCATGTTTAGAGTTGCATCTTCGTACGTTTTAAACACTCCTTTAGCAACAAATACAGCAAGGGCTACTCCTAATGATGCGGTTTCATATGTTTGAATTCTCTTTACTGGTACATTAAAAATATCAGCAGTAATTTGACAAATAACATCACTTTGTGAACCACCGCCTGAGAGCCTTATTTCCTTAACTTTGTTTTTTTGTTTCCTTTCAATGCCTTCAAGGCCTTCTCTAAGAGCATACGCTACACCTTCAATTATCGCTCGGTATATATGTAATCTAGTATGAACATCACTAAATCCTACAATAGCACCTCTTACCTCGGGTCTTTTTAAACCTTGTCCCCAATATGGTTGTAAAACTAACCCATTAGATCCAGGCTCAATTTCACTAACTTTTTTATTCAAAATTTCTTCTGCACTTAATTTTAATAGGTCTGCTTCTAGCGTTTCAGTTGAACCAAACTCATGCAAAAACCAGCTAACCATCCAATAACCACGATAAATTTGCACTTCTAATTGATATAAATTTGGTATAGGAGCGGCGTATGCCGGTAGAAATGTTTCAGGTTCAATATATCTAGGATTACTAACTTCAACACAACTTGCTGTTCCATAGGAAATTGATGCCATATCATTACGAACACAACCCGTTCCAATAGTTTCACATCCTTTATCAGTTCCAGTTGCTATAAGTTCTAGTCCTTCAGGAATACCTGTTTCATCCGATATCTTTTTAGAAATAACACCGATTACTTCGCCTTGTTTAACAAGCTTGCATAATTTTATTTTTGGTATTTCATAAATGTTTTTTAAAGCACTATCTTTATACCAAACTTGTTTTTTAAAATTAATTGGAAAGTGTCCTGTTTGATTTGCAGGACTATCAGCTAAATTTCCCGTTAATCTATACATTAAATATGTTGAAATATTTACATAATATGCTGTTTTGCTCCAAATTTCTGGTTCATTCTCTTGTATCCAAATCGCGGGTGTTCTTAATTTATTATGGATGACGGTTTTACTCATGCCTACAATACCAAAGATTATTCTTTTCCAAAGAGCTAAAGGTTTAAGTTTCTTTGGTTGTCTTTGATCTAACCATAAAATTAACGGTCTAAGTGGCTCAAAGTTTTTGTCAAGTAGAACGGGTGAATCTCTAAATGTTGTAACGCCTAATGCTATTACTTTATTTAAAAGAACACTATGTTTTTCTTTTAGAGCAAGAGTTGCTTTTTTCATACATTCCCAGTAATAAGAAACAAGTTGCTCTGCCCAATTAGGTTTAACCGAAAAATATGGTTGCTCATATTTAACTTGTTCAAAAGCACATGTATTGCCTTTATCATCAAATATCATAGCTCTAACTGATTGAGTACCAAAATCAATTGTTAAAACATAATTTTCTTGCTTCATATTGTTTCCTCAAACTACATTTTAACATATCTAAATATATTTATTGTCTTAGCAAAATATTGTCCATTATTATGTGCGTGTCTGTGTGATATAATTTAGTTAATAAAAAGAAGTGAGGTTGTCTCTATGAAGAAAAACCAACGAATATTTCTCTACATTACAAGTTTCTTAGCAGGTCTTTCGATTATGGCCGTTGAAATTGGTGCTTCTCGTCTTTTAGCACCATTTTTTAGTAGTAGTCAAATTGTTTGGACAATAATAATTGGTGTTATCATGATTGCAATGGCTCTAGGTAATTTTTTGGGTGGTAAACTAGCTGATAAACGGCCTGATCCTAAATATTTATTTTTTAGATTAATTATTGCTGCGACCTGGGTCGCGTTGATTCCTCTTGTTGGTAAATATATTATTACTGGAATTGCATTATTATTTGCATTAATAATTAAATCAAATTATTTAATTATCAGTGCATTTTTCGCTTGTTTAATACTATTTGGCTTTCCTTTAATGCTTCTTGGTACTACAACACCATCGCTTACTCGTTACTGTATTAGCACTCACGAAGAAAGTGGAAAAATTGTAGGAACAATAAGTGCCTTAAACACAGTAGGTAGTATTATTGGAACTTTTACACCAACCTTTCTTACTATTCCATATTTAGGAACAGCAGGTAGTTTTCTTCTATTTGCAGGAATACTTCTTGTTCTTAGTATTACTTACTTTATTATTTATTTCGTTGAACAAAAGAAAGAAGGAGGACCCAAGCCACCGAAAAAAGAAATTGTTACAGATTCTATTACTACATCTGTTTGTATTCTTTTATTTATTCTTTCAAGTATATTTGGAAGCCGCGGAAGAGTTGCCTTCTGGGATAAAACAATTCTTTATGAAGGTGAGTCTTTGTATAACTATCTTCGTGTTTATGAAAGCGAGAATGGCGATATTCATCTTTCAACACATGTTTTAATTGGTGTTCAAAGTACAAAGTTCAAAAATGAGGGTTTGCGCAATCATTATCATGATTATGCTTTGGTAGCTAATTATCTTGTTGAACCTATGGATGGTAAACTAGATATTCTTACTTTGGGGTTAGGAACTGGTACATATCCAAGCCAACAATATCATTACTTTAAAGATAGTGTAAATGTAACTGGTGTGGAAATTGACGGGAAAATCGTTGATTTAGCTTATGAATTTTTCGAATTACCCGAAGAGGTTGAAACACATGTTGATGATGGTCGTCACTTTCTTGTTAATGGTGCAGGCAAAAACAAAAAATACGATATTATTCTTTGTGATGCTTATCAAGATATAACTATCCCATTTCATATGGCGACAAAAGAATTCTTTAAAATAACTAAAGATCATCTTGAACCTAATGGGGTTGTTATTATCAACATGAACATGTTTAGTGATAAACCTGGTTCAATTAATGATTATCTTTGTGATACTGCTGCACTTCACTTTAAATCGCTCTACAGTGTCGTTGCAGCTTCAAACAAATTGTTATTTGCAAGTGATAATGAAAACATGATTTCTTTAGCAGATCAACAAATTAGCAATGAACCTAATGTCTATGTTCAAAATTTTATGTCATTAGTTTTACCAAAACTTGAGGTTTATACTCCTGGTAATTATATTCTTACTGATGATAAATCACCTGTTGAACTTTTAGGAATGCGTATTATTGATGACATCATTCAAGAAGAGCTTGAATATTATCGTAAACTTCTTCGTGAAAAAGGTCTTAAAGGCCTATTAGAATCGCTACTTTCAGTTTAAAAAATAGTAAAAAATGGGCTTTTACAGCATTTTTATTATTTTATAATAAACTGTGGTATTATATAACCGTTAGTGTTAAACTACTTACCAAATTTATAGAGGAGGAAAAATGGCAAACAAAAAGTATGTTTATCAATTTAAAGATTCACATGGTTTAGGCAAAGAACTCCTAGGGGGTAAAGGTGCTGGCTTAGCTGAAATGACCTATGTTGGCATTCCTATTCCACCAGGATTTACTGTCTCAACCGAAGCTTGTAATTTATATTACAACTCTGGGAAAAAACTTCCCAAACACGTAGTCGACGAAATATTACATGCCGTCGAAGTACTTGAAAAAGATACGGGGAAAACGTTTGGCGGAAAGAAAAATCCTTTATTACTTTCTGTCCGTAGTGGTGCCCGCGTTTCAATGCCAGGTATGATGGATACTATCTTAAACCTAGGTTTAAATGATGATACCGCCAAAACCATGGTTGAAGAAACAAATAATCCACGTTTTGTTGCTGACTGCTATCGTCGTTTTATCTTAATGTATACCAATGTTGTTAAGGGTAAATCACGTGAAGTAATGGATAAAATGCTCGATGACTTAAAGAAAGCAAAAGGTGCAAAACTTGATACCGATTTAACAGCTGAAGATTTAAACAAGTTAGTCGAAGACTACAAAGCTTATTATCTTAAAGTTGTTGGAGAACCATTCCCGCATGATCCAAAAGTTCAACTACTTGAAGCAGTAACTGCTGTCTTCCGTAGTTGGGATAATGAAAGAGCTAATATTTACCGCAAAATACACCACATTCCATATGAATGGGGTACAGCAGTTAATGTTCAAACAATGGTTTTTGGTAACAAAGGCGAAACTTCAGGAACTGGTGTTGCCTTTACACGTTCGCCAGCAACTGGAGACAATCACGTATTTGCCGAATACTTACCAAACGCTCAAGGCGAAGACGTTGTAGCAGGTACTAGAACTCCATTACACATTGACTGGTTAGAAGAAAATATGCCTGCAGTTTACAAGCAATTTGCAGAAACCATCGACAAAATGGAGCATTATTATAAAGACATGCAAGATATTGAATTCACTGTTGAAGATGGCGTTCTTTATTTCTTACAAACAAGAAGTGGCAAGCGGACTGCTCAAGCCGCTCTTAAAATTGCATGTGATTTATTAGATGAAGGAACAATCAACGAAGAGGAAGCACTTCTTCTAATTGATCCAAGTTCTTTAACCACATTACTTCTTTCAAGTTTTGATGATTCAGAACTTAAAAAAGTTACACCTATCGCTGAAGGTTTACCAGCTTCACCTGGTGCCGCAACTGGAAAATTAGTTTTTGATGCAGACGAAGCAGCGAAAAGACATGCTGCAGGTGAAACTGTTATTCTTGTTCGTCAAGAAACTTCTCCAGAAGACCTCGCTGGCATGGTTGCAGCTGAAGGCATCTTAACAATGCGTGGTGGTATGACAAGTCACGCTGCTGTTGTTGCTCGCGGTATGGGAAAATGTTGTATTGTTGGCGCAAATGCAATTCAAGTTGATGAAAAAGCTCATACAATGAAAGTTGGCAATAAAACCTATAGCACAAACGATGTAATTAGTATCAATGGTTCAACAGGTCTAGTCTATGAAGGCGAAATAAAGAAAGTCGAACCACAAATGACAGGCAATTTTGGCCGTGTTATGAAATTAGCTGACAAGCATCGTCGCCTTGGCATAAGAACAAATGCTGATGCACCAGCTGAAGCAAAACAAGCAAAAGCTTTTGGTGCTGAAGGTATTGGTCTTTGCCGTACTGAACATATGTTCTTTGATGCAGATCGCATTTTCCATGTACGTAAAATGATTTTAAGCGATAACGTTAAAGATCGAGAAGATTCATTAAATGCAATTCTTCCACATCAAGAAAATGACTTCTACGAGTTATTCCTTGCAATGGATGGACTACCAGTAACAGTTCGTTTACTTGATCCACCTTTACATGAATTCTTACCACAAGAAGAACATTTAATCGTTGATTTAGCAAAAGCACTAAAAACTGATGTTAAAGACTTAAAAGCTAGAATTAATGCTTTACACGAATTCAACCCAATGATGGGTCATCGCGGAGTTCGTTTAACTATTACTTATCCTGAAATTTGTCGTATGCAAACTTCAGCAATTATCAATGCTGCGTTACGTGCACAAAAGAAATTAGGAAAATCTATTGATGCTGAAATTATGGTTCCATTAATTTTTGGTGCTGAAGAACTAAGATTTGTTAAAGCTGTTATAAAAGAAACTGCTGATAAATTAATTAAAGAAAGTGGACAAAAACTTGAATACCATGTTGGTACAATGATGGAAATACCACGCGCCTGTTTATTAGCTGATGAAGTCGCAAAAGAAGCTGCTTTCTTCAGTTTTGGAACTAACGACTTGACACAAATGTCATTTGGCTTTAGCCGTGATGATGCAACCAAGTTCCTTCCAGACTACTATGAAACTAGAATTCTCCAACAAGATCCATTTGCTACGATCGACCAAAAAGGTGTTGGGCAATTAGTCCGTAAGGCCGTTAAAGACGGTAAAGCTGCTAACAAAAAGCTTCTAGTTGGTATTTGTGGTGAACATGGTGGTGATCCTCGTTCAATCGAATTCTTTGATGCAGCCGGATTAGACTACGTTAGCTGTTCTCCATTCCGTGTACCAGTTGCTAGATTAGCCGCTGCACACGCTGCGATTAAACACAAAAAATAAGTAATTAACCTTGTTTTTGTACAAAAAAAGCCGATTTTGTCGGCTTTTTTCTTTTGTATAAAGTTAGTTATTTTTTATCTTTTATGTCTTTTGCTCTTTGGCGAATAACATTAGCGTATTTCTCTTTATTAATTTGTCTTTCTCGAGCAATCGCAAAATCATCTTCTCCAACATCTTTATTAATAGTTGATCCGGCAGCAATAAACGCTCCTTCTTTTATTGTCACAGGCGCAATAATAGTTGTACCACTACCAATGAAAACATTTTTTCCAATATGAGTAACAAACTTATTATACCCATCATAATTGGCTGTTATTGTGCCACATCCTATATTGGCGTTTTCTTCAACAATGGTGTCTCCTAAATATGTTAAGTGAGCACATTTAGCACCGTCTGCAAATTTAACGTTTTTAAATTCTACGAAATTACCAATTCTTGTACAATTTCCTATTACACATTCTCCACGCATTCTTGCCATTGGCCCTATAGTGTTTTTATTACCTATTTTTGCTCCAACAATATGGGAAGAAATAATAATATTGTTTTCTCCAACTTCTGTATTCTCAAGATGAGTAGAACCAGTGATTCTACTATTAATACCTATTTTAGTTTTGCCAAGTAAATGTGCTCCGGCACCAATATATGTATCTTGTCCAATCTCGACATAAGGTCCAATATATGTGTTTTGTGGGTCTTCTAGTGAAACTCCGTTCAACATATGTTTAGTATTAATTCTTTTTCTCATTAAACTCTCAGCTTCTGCAAGTTGGGCTCTATCGTTTGTTCCAAGCATTTCAGAAGAGTCCTCTAAAGTATAGGCAGTAACTTTATATCCTTGTTTAATGAAAAGTGAAATTGTGTCAGTTAAATATAATTCACCTTGTTTATTATCAGCGTTTAAATTTTTAAGTTGCTCAAATAATTTTTTATTGTTAAAAAGATATGTCCCAGCATTTACTTCTTTAATTAATTTCTCTTTTTCATTTGCGTCTTTTTGTTCAACAATTTTAATAACAAAACCTCTTTCATCACGTATGATACGTCCATAACCGAAATTTGAGGCCGGTTTTGCAGTTAAAATCGTTAAATCTGCATTGTTTTCTTTGTGATGAGCTATCATTGCTTCTAGCGATTCTTTACGAAGAAGTGGTACATCTCCAGAAAGAACAAAAGTCGAACCTTCACACTTCTCTAAGATGGGTGCTGCTTGCATAACAGCATGTCCTGTCCCTTTTTGTTCTCTTTGCCAAACTGTTTTAGCTCTTTTTTCAACAATTTTTTTGGTGTATTCCCCGCCAAATCCTATTACAACAATCGTTTCTCCATTAATTAGATCTTCAACAGAGTCAATCACATAATTAACCAATGGTTCGTCTAATAAGGGATAACCAACCTTTGATATTTCATTATTTAATGATCGCATTCTTGTCCCTTTTCCTGCGGCCAAGATAATAGCATTTAATTTCATATTATTTCCTCTTTTCGTATTTTACTTCAGTAGTAATCGTTTGATAACCTTTGTTTTGATATTTTTCTTTTAATTGATTTATTTTATCTATGTTTTTACTCATCACAAAAATTGTACTACCTGATCCCGACATAAGAACAACTTCACAATTTTCTTTTAAGAGCTCATTTTTAAGTATTTCAATGTTAGATTCAATTTTAAATGCCGCTCTTTCAAGACTATTATACACTCGTTCTCCTAAAGATGATAAATCATCTTTGTTATAAGCTTCAATAACTTCATCAAAGTTTCCGTGATCTCCACCAACAAAACCATACATTTCGTAGGCCTTTTTTGTATTTATGCCCTCTTTTGGTTTAACCAAAAGCACTTGTGCTTTAATTGATTTAATAGGTGTTACTTTTTCTCCAATTCCTTCTACTATTGCGGTTTTGTTTGTTAAGAAAAACGGAACATCAGCTCCAACTTGTTTAGCAATACATAATTTATCTTTATATTTTAAATCTAATTGTAATAACTCATTAACGACATTAATTGTAGTGGCGGCATTACTACTTCCACCACCCAAGCCAGATTGTAAGGGTATGTGTTTATTTATTTTAACATTAATACCCTCATTAAACTTATTTAAAGATCTCATTAGTTCGACGGTTTTATATATTATGTTCTCGTTATTTTCTATTTTTGGTCCTATTATTGTCTCAATTATAGTTTTACCACTATTATTAATAGTAAATTCCATCTCATCATGTAATTCTAACGGTAACATTATCGTTTTTAATTCATGATAACCATCTTCTCTTTTTTTAATAATATCTAACGTTAGATTAATTTTGCTGTAACTTTTTCTTTTCATTTTTTTCTCGTCTTGTTTAGCATTATATCAAATAATAATTGTATTTCATCTATGTTTAATGTTTCGGGTCTTCTTGATGGTAATATTTTAACTATACTTAATTTTCTTTCAGCCTCTTTTTTGTCTTTTGTTATTGCACTAAGGTTGTTTAAAATCGTTTTTCTTCTTTCCTTGAATAACAATTTCACAAATTCATAAAATGCCTTCCTATCATTTTGTGAAACAGCTTTTTTGCAAACAAAGACACTTACACAAGAAGATATTTTCGGTTGTGGATAAAAATTCTCCTTATTTATAACCTTAAAAATTTCTAAATTGCCTAAACTAGAAATTAATACTGAGATTGGTCCATATTCTTTACTTCCTGGTTTAGATAATAACCTATCAATAAAATCCTTTTGTGTCATAAATACAAACTTATCTAACTTGTTACTTTCTAGTAAAACTTTTTCTATAATTGGCGTTGTAATATTATAAGGTAAATTAGAAACGATATTTATATTCTCTTTGATTTTGTTAAGAGGGTATTTTAAAAAGTCAGAGTGCAAAATCGTTATATTATTTACTTTTTCGGCTTCTTTTTTTAGATATTCAGCAAAACCTCTATCGATTTCGATTGCTAAAACCTTTTTATTGTTTTGTGCTAATTTTTTTGTTAGTGCTCCAAGCCCTGGTCCAATCTCAATAACATAATCTTGATTTTTTACAAGACTGGTGATACTTTCAGCTATTTCTTCATTAATAAGAAAGTTTTGACCTAAATTTTTATTAGGAGCTAAGTTTAAATCATTTAGAAGTTGTTTTGTATCTCTTAATTTCATTTTAAAATTTCAATAATTTGACTTTTTGTTATTTGTAGCGCATTTAGTCTTTTTAAAAATGTTTTTGTTGTAAGTTTTCTTCCTATATTAAAAGTTTTACAAACATATTCTCTTAATTTATTACTGTTTTCACCACTTAAGTTTAATTCAATAAGATCAATCATAGTTAATTTATTATGGTTGATGTCTCCTTCTACAAGATAAGGGTTTAAAGTTTTTAATAGTGTTTCTTTACTACAATGAGCTACACCTAAATCGTCTTTTTTTATACAGTCTTTTTTGTTTAAATTAATTATTGTAGCTTTCGGAATTTCTTTTTTTATTTTCAAAGCTATTTTTTCTCCTGCTTGATCTGGATCGGTCAGTACTAAAATCGGATATAACTTCGAGAGTTCTTTATAATAATTTATAGTTTCACGTGAAACATAAGCACCCCCTGTTACTTCTACAATACAATGGAGAATTGTGTTTACAAGTGCTGCATCTGTTGGCCCTTCTACAATAATTACATTACTTACTTTTCTCATTTATTGTTTCACGTGAAATAGTTTTTTGGCGTTTTCTGTTGTTGTTTTTCCAATTGAATTTATTGTTTCATTTCTTAAGGTTGCAATCTCTTTTGCAATTAATGGAAGAAATTCACTAGTATTTAACTTTCCTCTATGCGGATGAGGCGCAAGATAAGGACTATCTGTTTCAATTAGAAGCTTGTCCTTTGGAACAATAAGAGCTACCTTTTTAGGTTCCTTTGCATTTAAAAAAGTTACTGGTCCACCTAAAGAAATATAAAGTCCTAATTCAACGAAAGACATTACCATTTCAGCAGAACCGCTGTAACAATGCATTACCCCACCAAGTTTTGGAATATTTGTTTTTAAAACTTCATATGTTTTTTGTGTCGCTTCCCTCATATGCACAATAATTGGAAGCTTTGCCTCGTTTGCTATTTGTATTTGTTTAATAAACCATTCTTCCTGTTTCTTTTGGACTCCAATGTCTTTGTCCCAATAAAAATCTAGACCAATTTCACCAACAGCCACTACCTTAGGTTCAGATAATAACATTTTTAATTTCTCTAAATCACCTTTATTGGCTTTTTTTACATCACTTGGATGAATTCCAACCGCTGCGTAAACTCCTTCATGTTTTTGGGCAATCTTAATTGCATCTTTACTACTTTTTATATCCCAACCTACAATAACAAAAAAAGCAACACCTTTTTGACGTGATCTAGTTAGAATATCATCAATATTATTTATTAGTTTTTTATCATTTAAATGGCAGTGCGTATCAAAGAACATCTTATTTACCTACACAAAAGCGAGAAAAAATCTCATCTGTTAAATCGTTATCATTATGTTCGCCTAAAATTTCAAGAATTGCATTATATGCTCCGTGAAGATTAACGCTAATTAAATCAACTGGAAGATCTTCTTCAGCGTCTCTTTTAGCTAGTTTTAAATATTCCCTGACTTTTTCTAATAATCCTAATTGTCGTGCGTTATTTAAACTTGGCCTGAAATAGCTTTTTTCTTCAATGCCAAAAAGACTAATTATTTTTTCTTCTAGTACAGAAACATCTTTTTGAATAGCAGAAACATATATTGCATCTTTTTTATCATCTAATTTTAAATCTGCTTTATTATGAACGATAAGTCTTTTTTTATCTTTTGTCATCTCTAATAAATCTTCATCTTCTTTAGTTAATTTTCCGCTGGCATCTAATACTAAAAGAACTAAGTCGGCATCTTCAATAGTCTTTTTAGCTTTATGAATGCCGATTTTTTCTACTCTATCTTGAGATTCTCTAATTCCAGCGGTATCAAATAAGTGAAGTGTTATTCCTTTTACATTGACACTACCTTCAACAATGTCCCTGGTTGTGCCTGCAATATCAGTGACAATCGCTTTTTCTTCTTGAAGAAAAGCATTTAAAAGAGAAGACTTACCTACATTAGGTTTGCCAACAATAGCAACATTAATACCTTCTTTAATAATTTTGCCTTGATTTCCTTCATTAATTAACTTTGCAATATCGAGGTTAATTTTGTCAATTGCGCTTATAATCATCTCTTTGTTTGCTTGTTCGATATCTTCATATTCAGGATAATCGATGTTTACTTCAATCAAACTTAATATATCTGCGATTTTCTCTTTTATAGGTTGAATAATGGCACTTGCTTCACCAGAAAGGGAAAGAAGAGCTAAGTTTTTAGCCTCTTTCGTTGTTGCATTTATCATGTCATTAATCGCTTCGGCTTGAATAAGATCTATTTTATTATTTGCATAAGCTCTTGCACTAAATTCTCCATTTAATGCAATTCTTGCACCAAGCCCAAGAAGAATCTCAATTATCTCATTAGTAATAAGTGGAGATCCATGAGTAATAATTTCAACTACATCCTCACCCGTAAATGATTGTGGGCCTTTGTATGCAAGAAGAACAACTTCGTCTATATTCTTTCCATTCGTCCTAATCTTTCCAAAAAAACTTGTTCTTTTTGTAACTTTGGTCAAATCACTAGTAAATATTTTACTAACAAGTGAAAAAGCATCGCTACCGGAAACGCGAATGATAGCTAAAGCGCTTTTAATTGGGGCAGTTGCAACTGCTACTATCGTATCTAACATAGCATTAATATTTTATCATATATTGTCTTTTTCTTTTTCTATTATGGTCATAAAATAAAAAAAGACCATCATATTATGATGGCTCGTAAACTTTTTAAACTAAATGCTTTTTAAATGATTAATCTTTGATCCTTTGGGACTAATTGATACAAAATAGCGATTTTGCTCTTTGTCCTTTATTTTATATGTGTCAGCATCTGCACTTATCTCTTTTAATAGTTTAATAGTGGCGCCTAGGCCTAGCCTTTTTATTTCCGCTTCTTTTTTAGTCCAAATTTTATAGAAATAATCTTTGTTTTTTAAATATCTTTCTAATTCCACATCGTTTAAAATTCTTCTTGCGAGTTTATCGTTATCCTTTTTAGCAATGTATTCAATATCAACTCCAACATCTTCATTAGATAGAACTAAAACTACAACGTTTAAGGAGTGGGAAATATTGAAAAACAGATTATTTATTCTTGGTTTTTTATATTCGTTATACTCAATTTTGATGTTTTCCACGGCAAAACCGCTGTCTTTTAGAATATCTGCTAATAAATACCAACTAAAAAAACTTCTTTTAAATTGTTCGCTGTCTTTATATTTTTTAGCCTCACTTAAAAAGTTTGTTGGCATTCTTTTTTTATAAAAATCAACTTCTAAACTAGATATATCAAGAACATAAACCTGGGTCATTCAGACAATACTTTCTTTATGTAATTTGTCACTTTTTCAACTTGATACGACATTTTTTTACCAAATATACACTCGTTGCAGAAGTGTTCACAGTTATTTTTTAAAATATTATAATTTCCTTCCCCTAGTTTACTTAAGGCACAAGCTATAATTTCTTCATTGCTCCTTTTTTCTTTTAGTTCTTGCTTGGAGAATACTTTCACTTCAATAAATCCGACTAAAAAATCTTTTAAGGGCGATCTCATGACCACAATATCTTTTTTTAGGGTAAAAGCATCAGAAGGTAAACCAAATTGAACAACTTCATCATTTCCAATATAGATGCCATGGTGATGAATTTCTCCTACTTTAGTTCTAATGTGTGCACCTGGATATGGATCAATAAGCTGCCATTTTTCCATTATTTCCTTCTTTCAATAATATAATCTACAACATCTTCAATGGTTTTAAATCTGTTAAAGGTTACCTCGCTCATATCTAAACCATATAATTCTTCAATCGCAATAGCTAAGTAAATAACACCAACTGAATTGATACCTAAATCAGTTGTAATATTATTTTCTAAAGTAACATTTTCAACATTCATTCCATTGGGAATTATTAAATTAAATACTTTTTTTAACTCATCTAGTACTTGTTGCTTCTGTTCTCTACTCATTTTTTCTTTCTTTCTGGTCTAATAATTTTTAAACTTGGCGTTCTTGCAAAGTCTTCAGTCCTTATGACTACTTTATTAATTTTTTCATATGAGTCGAGAGACTTATTAACTTTGTCAATCTTTTGTTCGAAAAATTGTTGTAAATTTTCTATATTTTTACCGGCTAAAGCACGTTGTCGCGGTAATAACTCGGCTACTAATATTGTTACTCCATTTTCATTTGTTTCATCATAAACTAGAGAATCTTGAACTTCTTCAAGTTCATTGATTTTATTTTCAATATAAGCAGGCGATACGTTTTCTCCGTTTGGTAAAACAATTATTTCTTTAATGCGTCCAGTTATATATAAGAAACCCTCTTCATCAATATGAACAAGGTCTCCGGTTCTAAAATAACCTTCTTCATCAAATGCTTTTTTATTTTCTTCCTCATCGTTATAGTATTTAATCATTAAATTATCGCCTTTAATGCGTAATTCATTATTGACTATCTTGTATTGTTGATTGGGATAAAGTTTTCCAATTGATCTAGGTTTATATGTTGGTTCAGGGTTTCCAGAAACTAGGTTTGCAGATTCTGTTAATCCATATCCTGGACAGAAGTGAATCCCTAATTTATTAAATTCAAGTGTTAGATAAGGCGAGACATGAGCGCCTCCAGCAATTACTACTTTTAAATTATTACCTAATATACCCATTCCAACTTCTTTAGAAAGTTTGAGGAATATTTCTGCTAAAGCAGGAACTAAAACTAAAATAGTTGGATTAGCGATTTTAATTGTTTTAAATAATTGCTTCATGTCCGGAGTTATATAAACCTTACTTCCTGTATAAAGCCCAGTAAGTAAGTTTCTTATAAGGCCAAACACGTGCGTAAAAGGAATTAAAGAAACATATACTTGATCAAACGGCTCTTTTAGTCCAAGTGCTCCATTCCAAACACCAGTTAGAAGTGCTTTATGAGACAAAATAGCACCTTTATGTTTGCCTGTCGTTCCGCTTGTTAAAACAATACATGCAGGATCATCCGTCTTTATAGAAGAAGAAAAAGATGTTAGTTTCTTTTCAAAATTTTCGATTTTAATAAACTTAATGTTTGGTAACTTTTCTTTTGTTAATTCCACGACATTTTCCAGCTCTTTTGCGTAAAACAAGGCTTTAATATTGTATTTAAGCATCGAATAATAAAGTGCTGTATCGTTTAGTTGTTGTGGAAATAGCGTTGCAACTGCACCATACGCCATAGTACCTAAACTTGCTTTAACAAAGTCATAATTGTTTGGTGCAAAAACACCTACATTTTCTTTTTCGTTAATATCGTTTTCTTTTAACTTAAAAGCAAGTGCAAGTGCATCATCATAAATTTGGTTATATGTGATTTCTTGTTCATCAACAACACCAATTTTGTCGCCATATTTTTTTATATGTTCCATAAAAAGTGGCATCGTTTTGATTCTTACTAATTTAGAAAATGTCTTTTCATCAGTAAATTGTTTAAAATATTGCGTTTTTTTCATTTAAGGGTCCTCCTAATTCTTATCATAATATTCTGCTAGTTCAAGTTCAATTTCTTTTAACTTATTTACACAGTTGTTAATCTCATCAATCGTTGGAAATTCTTTTTTAATATGGTCCTTTACATAGAACTTTGGACCAAAAACTGCTTTTTGACGATGGTACCATTTTTTCTTCTTTTTATAATACATCGGTAATATTGGAGCGTTAGCAAATAAAGACATTAAAATTACACCGCTTTTGTAATCAGATCCATTTTTATCATGTCGTTTTATTTCGCCTTCAGGAAAAATAGCTACTAAGTGTCCTCTATTTATTCTGTCTTGAATTTCTTTAAAAGTTTTCAAAGAAGGATTATCTTTATTAATAGATATAACTCGTGACTTTGTCATTAGCCATCCTCTAACTTTATTTTCATATAGATGCTCTGTTGCAACATAACTTATTCTTCTAAACCAAAAAGCCACACCGATTATAAAAATATCTGTATAACTAATGTGATTGGCTGAAATAATATATTCACCCTTAAATAAGCCTTTTCGTTTTGTCTTATAATATATTCGTTTGGGCCAAAAAACAAAAATAAGTGGCCATCCAAAAAACCATTTGACAAAATCATAAAAGAACATCTTATAATCAAAGATTTTTACAAATTTTGAAACTTTTTTGTTACTATCTTTTATCTTTTTCATCGAGCTTCTTTCCTAATGAAATAATATAGTTCCTAACATAATTTGTTAAGTGTTCAACATTTTCTTTTTCGTTCAAAGAGTGATCATATAATTCCGTTAAATAAATTTTTTCACCAATTATACAACTTGTATAACCTTTTTTCTTAAACTTCTTATTGTGATAAACGGGTACTATTGGTGCTCCAGATTCCAAGGCTATATATACAAAACTTGGTGTAAAAGGAAGTAGGTCCGTCTCATGTTCTAATGGAAATCTTGCTTCTGGAAAAATAAGCAATTTTTGTTTCTTATTCAATGCGTTTACTGCTTTGCTCATAAAAGTAAAATCATAGGCATCTCTTTCAACCTTGATTCCACCAATTGCTCTAGCTAGAAAATTAAAGGCTTTGTTGTAGTGAAAAAGTGCTTCACCTATTAATGGTCGTAAATTTGATTGATAAAACACAAAAAGATAAAGAGCGAAATCATATACATAAAAATGATTTGAAACAACAATCGCCTTTCCTTTAATTCGTCGCCCTTGGGAATTTCTGTTTTCGTAATACACTTTACGACGTCTAAAATAAAACAAGGATGGTATATATCCCGTGATGCGAAGAAACCATTGAACAAACTTATACATTATAAATCTTGGCTACTTTGTTTAGTTTAATCTGCATAACAATGTGGGAAACAATATTCTGCCCAAACACTGCTAAAACAGCGTATAAAACACTAAAGTCCTTCATTTCAATATTTTGTTTTTTGCATTCCTCATATAGAGCTTTGCTATTTAAATAAACAACATAAGCATAATAAGGAGGAAGTAAAATAGATAAAATGTAATGAATTAGTTTGGTCTTTTTTGGATTAAAAACATTAATTTTATTTATAATGCCATATCGCCATATCGCACCAAATAAGGTTCCCGATAAAACAAATAAGGCAATACTAACAGGAAGAACTTCCTCTTCAATAACTGGCTCTTTTGCTTCATGAAAGAGGTGTTTGTTTTCTTCGTATTCTTTTTCTAGGCCCAAAGCTTTTGAAACTTTTTTAGGAGTATAGTTTCTTGGCATCCTAAACGCTAGCATAAAACCAAGAAAACAGAAAACAGAAACAATAACTGGAACAAGTATCCAAGATAAGTTATGCACTGATGCTTCACTTGCTCCAAATAATACAGCGGCTTTTTCAACATTTTCTGCCCAAACAACACCGCTTTTCTCTTTTGAGATAAAAAGCATCTTAATAGATTCATAAACTAGACCACCTGCTATTGCTCCGACAACAGAAGAAGTAACAGCTTGGGCTGCAAAATACATAGCAGAGTGATTTCTTTTTGTTAATTTTTCTTCAACTGAAGAGATTTGTGCAGGAATTAAGTAGGGCATCATAAAAAACGAACCAATCCCCCATGATCCTATAACTCCTCCTACACAACCAATAATCATTTGAAGGGTGACATTATTTTCGCCCATTACAAAACGGCTAGCTAAAACAAAAGAAAGAATACAAACAGAAAAGCTAATTAAGCATGTTTGGTATGCAAATCTAATACCTTTTCGATCTTTTACTTTATTAAATAGATATAACATTATTGGCACTGGCGCGAAGGCACAAGTATTTAAAATCGCCATTTGTCCTCCATCCATTCCCATGCCACCATCAATTAAGGTATTCATTGAGACAAGGAACATTTGTAGGCCAAAAAATGTACAACAATTAACCGCTAACCACCTTAAGAAAATTCTATTAGTAAATGTAAGTTTAATACTTTCAATAATTCCATCAAACATCTTTGCCAAAGCCCATAAAATTGGAAATATCGCAGGCAAGATTAAAGGTATCGTCGTGATTGCTTGTAGTGTTCCTTCTGAAAGTGCAGCAGGATTAATCGCATCCGTAAAGTAAGCACCTAAAATAACCATTAATAAATTAGGTCCAAACCCTGAAGCTGCATAAAGTATCTCCTTCCAAGGCTTGTTTAATAAGACAAATTTCTTCTTTGGTTTTTCGTTTTGCATAACCATTTCCTTACTCATATTTCTATCCCTTTTTTCTATTTCTTAAAATATAATTACTAAGTTTCCTTACTGTATCTAAATTACCATCTTCATTAAGATTAAAATCAACATTATATTTTATTTTTAGTCGCATAAGTAGGGTAATATAATCTAAACTTGATGCTCCTAAATCAAAAATTAAATGAGAATTAAGTCGAATCTCTTTTTTGTCCTTATTTAAAATTTCGACAATTATTTCAATAATCTCTGTTGTTATCAATTGATTTAATTCCTCTGTTGTTAAATCGTTTGTTTTAAAGTCATGAAGTGTTATTAACTCTACATTTCCTGCTTCAATTGAATGTTTTAAGATTGTTCTACTTACTTTTATTGCTTGAGGAAGTGCGATACGATCAAATGTTATATAGACTTTTTCAATATAATATTTGTTTTGTTGTAATCGCTCTAGATTTTTTTCTATTTCAGCGATTACTTCACTTTTCATTAATTCATGAAAATTATCATCTAGTTCAACAATTAGTGCTAAATACTGCGTGGTGTTTTCTTTAATGCCTATAACTGAAAAGCGATTAATCGACTTAAAAGCTAGTGCTTTTTCAATCATGTCTGGATTGTTTTTCTCTCCGTTTGAAGAAACGACAATATCGTCTTCTCGTCCTAAAAGAAAATAATGTTTTTTGTTTTTAGTAGAGATATCTTTAGTATTAAACCAAGTAGAAGGTGTAATTTCTTTAGTTCCTTCTTTTGAAATCGTTTTATATGCAAGGGAGGTTCCTTTTACAAATAAAATTTTATCTTCTATTTTGTATGATACGGATTCAAAAGGACTTCCAATTGAAGCTCTAATTCTTTTGTTTGCTCTTAATCTTAATTCTACAGAGGTTATCCCGATTTCACTCATTCCGTATCCATTAAATAAAGGATATCCTATTGCATTAATTATTCTAATTGCCTCTGGACTAATATAACTTCCGCCCGTAATAAGGAAAGTTAAACTGTCTCCAAATAATTTAGCTTGTATTTCTTTAAACATCCGTTTAGCAAGTCTAATTCCAAAACGTGGAAATATTGATTGAATAAAAAGACTAAAAGAAACTGCTCTTTCAAAGCGTTTTTTAGTCTTTTCCCCTCTTTTTTCAAGCTCTTTGTTGATTTCCTTATTAACTCCATGCCAAAGAAGAGGAACTGCAAAAAGGTGTGTAACTTTATGTCTTTTAATTGTATTTAGAATTGTATCGGTTGAATAATCTTTTAAAAAGACAAAAGTTCTACTAAAAAAAGCAAACCAAAAATACATCGCAATAAGACCAAAAACATGATAAAAAGGTAAAAAGGCTAAATGTTTTAATTCTCCGTTATAATGAGTCATTATTAGTTTGTTTTTTCTAATAATTCCTTTAGTATCAAGAATTTGTTGAGCAATATTTTGTCCTTTATATATACAGACTTTAACATTTAATGTTGTCGCACTTGAAGTAAGGGCTATCTCGTTTTCCCACGAGAAAACGTCAATAGATTTATTAGTTGATTCAAGGTGAATTTTTTCAATATTTATTACATTTTCTACTAAATTAACATCTTTATCTGAAATAATTGTCTTAACTTTAAGAAGTTCGATGACATCTTTGTTTAAAGAGGGGCCTAGTTTGACGTTAAAAAGAACTGGTTTATAACCTGCCATAAGAAGGCCCCAAAAAGAAAAAATCCATTCCTTCCGGTTTTCCATCATTAGTCCAACATAACTACCTTTTTCTAAAGTAATATGTTTACTAAAATAGTTTCCCATTTGTATGGATAATTCTTTTGCTTCTTTATAAGTTATTTTATGAATCTTATAGTCGTTTAAATATTCACAAAATGTGTTTTCTTCTTGATAATGAATACATTGAAAAATGTCTTTAAAAGATTGTTTAGAATTTTGAAGCAATTCTATACGTTTATTAACAATCTTTAATAGTTTTCTCATATTAAGTCTGGACACCTTTCAATGTTGTTTTTTTAGTACTCGTTTAAAAGGGGTTCATCGACACTTATAGTAATTCTTCGGTTGTAGCCTGTTCCAGTTGACTCAGTTTTAATACCTTTTATCCTTCCCAAAGCGTTATGAACTGCTCGACGTTCATCTGCTGTCATTGGATCAAGTGTAACTGGTTTTTTTGTTTTAATTACATTTCGGGCTAATCTTTTTGCATGACTAGTAATCTTTCGATATTTATCACTTTTATAGTCATTAATATCGAGTAAAATTCGGACTCGTTTCTTAAATTTTCGCATTGCAGCGATTTTAACAAGTTCATTTAATGCTGCTAAAGTGCGCCCGTTTTTACCAATTAATATTGAATTGTGATTTGTTTCAATTTCTAATCTAATAACATCATCATTAAGTGATGGTTTAATATGAGGATCTTCAACAAATAAACTAATAATGCGATTTAGATAGTCGACAACATAGTTTACAATGTCGCTTGTTTCATAAACTTCAATTTCAACTTTTTTGCTAAAAAGTCGTTTTTCCTCTAAAAGGACTTCGTAACTTAAATCTTCAATAGGAATTCCTAAATCGTTACTAGCTTCCTCTAAAACTTGTTCTAATGTTTTTCCTTTATATGTTTTCATGCTTTTTTCTTCTTTCTATTCATAATTGCATCAACAATTAATGTTTGTGCAATCGAAATAAGTGCACCTGCTAACCAATAAATTCCCATTGCAGCAGGTAGCGTCCAAGACATAACAATAATCATAATAAACATAACATTCATCATCATCTTGGATTGAGATTGTTGTTTTTCTGCAGCAGGATTTTTCCCTAAGCGAACAACTTCGTTCTTTGTGCGTTTCTTATTTATCCAAGTTGAAAGTCTGCTTGAAATAAATTGACTAACACCCATGATTAAGAATAAAACTACTGCAGTCCACCAGCCAGCAGAGAAGAAGTTTTTCGTCATTGATGCACCAAGTTGAGCACTTAAGTCAAGACCTAAAACAGAATCGCTCGTTAAAATAGCACTGCCATTCATTGCCCCCCAAACAGCAATAAAGACTGGAAATTGCACAATTAACATCAAAATTGAGCCCATTGGATTAATTTTGTGTTTCTTATAAAGCGCCATTTGAGCTTGTGCAAGAGCTTGTTTTTCATATTTATTAGTATCTGAGTTTGGATACTTTTGTTGAAGCTTTGCTCGTTCTGGTTGAAGCGCACTCATTTTTTGAGTTCCAATTGTGGTTTTAAGTGTAGCTAAAACTAAAATCCCTCTAACAATTAACGTTGTTAAAAGAATCGCGCCAACTTGTCCCCAGCCGCCAGCTCCAAATGCAATAGTTAAAACTTCAACTAATGCCGCAATAGGATAAACTAATAACCCTTCAATCGGTCCTCTTTGCCAAGCATTCTTCCATGATTTAGCACTTACTAATGACTTATTAGTGCCTGTTCCGTATTCACCTTCATGAAGAGTAATACAACTTCGCTTTTGATTTGCGATTGTCATCATGCTTTTTTCATAAAAATTATTAAAATCTTGATCTGGTACATTTTCAATTCCTAGTTCAAGCCCGAGTTGATGAACCCAAATCTTCCAGTTAGCCATTAACTCAGATCCATATCCAACGATTGTTGAATCTTTTACGCCTAAAAATTTATAAAAACCAAATTCTTTAAAAGATTTGTATTTTACATCTGGCGTTATTGTTTCTGGATTTTCAAGACTCATGCCTTGGGTTTTGTCTGGATGAGCCTCCTTATATTTTGGAAAAGCCAATTTAAATGTTTCCTCATCGATTCTTTCCCAAAAGTCCATACTTGGTGTGACATAACCTTTGTTTTTTGCATCATTTACAAGTTTTTGGACATGATCGTTTAAAACTGCGATTTCAGTGTTATCTTCTAATACCATTCTTGTTAGGCCTGGATCGTAGGTAAACATTAAGTGTGCTTTATCTTCTGGACTACAAAAGTTAGCAGTACAAGAAGTAAGCAAGACTAGCCCCATAGCTAGCGCAGACCATCTAATTATTTTCTTTTTGCGATTATTCATATTTATCTCCTAGTTTTGACATTGCGGTCTTTAGAATTTGCTCGTTTTCCTCAAACGATTTTACTAGAAAGCTTTTTTTAACGACCAAAATGACATCTAGAGGCATTTTAAATGGGATATTGTTTCTAATAATTGCCCTTACTTGTCTTTTAGTTTTATTACGGCCTACAGCGTTAGCAAGTTTACTGCTTAGTGCGATTCCAACGCGAAGGTGATTTAGTTCGTTTGGAAGATAATAGATACTTGCTGTTTCCGTTCTTAAGAGGGCGCCTTCATTAATGATGGTATTAAATTCATTGTTTTTTAAAACTCGGTATTTTCGCTTCATCATTTACCCTCGTAATAAGAAAATCACCGGCAAAGCCGGCTTTTTCTTATGCTGATAAGACTTTGCGTCCTTTAGCCCGGCGGGCTTTTAAAATTTTGCGACCACCTGGAGTTGCCATTCTGGCTCTAAATCCGTGGTTACGACTTCTTTTGATTTTACTTGGTTGATACGTTCTTTTCATTTCTATTTTACTCCTATCAATTTACCTTTCGGTTTTCGTCTTTAATTCTATGATAACAACCTATATAAAGTCAAACACTTATTATAAATAAGCGTTTATTTCTATATAAGACCAAAAATTATAACATTTTTTGCTTTAATTGATAAAAACGCACTAAAAAAAGACAATTATTGTTTCTTTTTTCTTTTTCTTATAAAAATACAGCGTCCTTATCTTATATATATTGTTTTATCCACAATAAAGCGGGTTACAGTTTTTAACATTGGTGGATAAGTACTTAATTTTTAACTTGCGTTCTATCTTTTTTTATGTGGATAAATTGTGAATAACGTTTTTAAACCCTTTAATTATCCTAGTTTTCCACGGTGATAAAAGTTTTCCCCACAATTGTCCACAATGTAATTTTGTTAATTCTGTGGAAAAGCCATACTTAAACGGTTTATTTTGGCCTCCTTTTGTGGACAAATAATTTTCGACAAATTTTATCGTTTTTCTTTACTGTTATTATGGTAGAATTTCATTAGTAGATAGGAGGCAGCACTATGCCTAAGTCCATTTCCGAGATTACCCTCTTATGGGATAGGGTACTAGACAGATTAAAGACTCATGTAACTGAAAAACACGTTTATGACACCTTTTTTCAAAGTAGTTATGTGCATACTATTATTGATAATACGCTAATAATTGTTACAAATAGCAACTTATCAAAAACGATGCTCTCAACAACATACGCGCAATTAATTAAAGATGTAGTAAACGAAATCACTCAGTCTAATTACGATCTAAAATTTATTACAAAAGATGAAATTCCCGTAGCTAAAGAAGCATCTTTTATAAATAAACCAACTTTTTTTGCCAACGCTAAAATTGTTCAACATTTAACTTTTGATAATTTTATCGTTGGAGATACAAGCAATTTACAAGCTTTTCAAGCTTCGCTTATGATTGCTTCAAACCCTGGTAAACTTTATAATCCTTTATTTATCTATAGTGCCTCTGGTCTTGGTAAAACTCACCTTCTACATGCAATTGGTAATTATGTAAAAGATAATTCACCTTCCTTACGCGTTCTTTATATTTCTGCTGATGATTTTGTTGATGAATTCATTAAATTCGCTAAAGGGGATAAAGAAAACGAATCAATGAAGGACTATTTTAAGTCTGTTGATGTTCTTTTAGTTGATGATGTTCAATTTTTAGCTGAAAAACCAAAAACAGAAGAAATGTTTTTCCATATCTTTAACAATTTAGTTAACGCTAATAAGCAAATTGTTCTTACAAGTGACCGCCATCCTAGTGAATTAAAAGGTTTAGAATCTCGCTTGGTAAGTCGCTTTTCTCAGGGTCTGCAAATTAATATTACGGTTCCTGATCTTAAAACTTGTGAAGAAATTTTGCGTGCTAAAATTAGCGCTAATAATCTTGATGTTCGTGATTTTGATGATGATGTTATCACCTTTTTTGCTGAAAAATTCGGCAGCAATGTCCGCGAACTTGAAGGTTCGCTTAATCGTTTACTATTTTATGTGACGACGATTAAAAAAACGAAACGCGTTACGATGGATATTGCTTTAGATAGCGTACAATCGCTAATTAGTGTTTACGATGCTAAAACTAAATTAACTGAATCTAAGGTTGTCGCGGTTGTTGCTGATTATTACAACTTAACTAGCACTCAACTAACCGGAAGAAATAGGAATAGCCAAATAGCAATGGCCCGTCATATTGCGATGTATTTAGTTCGTGAACTTATGGATCTTCCTTTTGCTAGAGTGGGCAAAGTGTTTGGAAGAGACCACACAACTGTTATAAGCGCAGTCGATAAAGTGGAAAAATTACTAAAAACTGATCAAGAACTTTTAAAAGCACTTGATGATCTTAAAACAAGACTAGTTTAAAAGATTTTATGTAATAAAGTTAGCCAAAACTACACTGTATTGTGCTAAACTAGATTAAGAGTAATCAATTCAATTTTGTGGGTTTTATCCCCTAAATCCACAGCCCTTATTATTATCATTAACTTAATGGAGGAATATACAATATGAAATTAAAAATAAATCGTGATCACCTTCTTCGTGGTATTACATTAGCTACTAGAAGCGTTCCTACAAAATCTGCTAATCCTTTATTTGTAAACGTATTACTTGAAGCTAACGAAAAAGGCTTAACTATGCTTGGTTCAAGTGGAGATTTAACAATTAAAACACTAATACCAATTAGAGTTAACGAATTAGAAGTTCTTCGAGTTTATACTGAAGGAAAAGCACTTGTAAACGCTAAACTTTTAAACGAAATTATTCGTCACTTAGAAGGAAGTGAAGTTGATATTGAAGTAATTGATCAAACGCTACTTCAAGTAAGTGATGGTCGTAGTGAATTTAACTTAAACTCCATTAAACCAAGTGATTATCCTGATTTTGATTTAGAACACGATGGTGTTCGTTTTGCTATTGATCGTCAACATTTCGTTAAACTTGTCGATCAAACAGTCTTTGCAGCCTCTACTAAAGAAAATCGACCTATTTTAACAGCAGTACATCTAAACGCTAAAAATGGTCTACTTGTCGCGGCTGCAACAGATACTGCTCGACTTGCAAGAAAACAAGTTGAACTAAAAGATAATGTAACTTTTTTTGCTAATGTACCTGCTAAAACTATGCAAGATATAGCTAGAATCGTTGAAGTAACAAGAGTAGAAGAAATCGAAATTTCAGTTACTGATAAAAAGATTCTCTTTGAATTTGATGGGACTTTTATTGCAAGTCGCTTAGTTGGTGGTGATTATCCTTCAACAAAAGAAATTGTTTTAAAAACTTATAATTCATTTTTAGAAGCAAATGCAAACGAGTTAATTAAAGCCATGGAAAGAGTTTCGCTTTTAAGTAGCGAACGAGAAAGAATAGTTCGTTTAACAATGAGTGAAAACCTTGTTCAAGTTAGTAGCTCTAGTCCAAACGCAGGAAGAGCAAGTGAAGTTGTTCCCACCTGTCGCTACAGCGGAGAACCTCTTTCAATTCACTTTAATGTTGGTTATGTTACTGCAGCAATTAGAGCATGTGGAAGTGATGATATTCACATCGAATTTACAGGCGAATTAAAACCCTTTGAAGTTAAAAACCTAGAAGATGATTCCCAAACACAAATAATCACGCCTACACGCACATTCGTGGACAAATAAAGTAAAATAAATTGAAGTCGTTTAAGGGAATATTTATATATTCCCTTTTTTTGTTAGTTTTGGTATAATTATCATAGAAACTTTTATAAGGTTTTTTTATGAATAAAGAAGATAGCCAAACTACTGATATTACATTAGGACAATTTCTTAAAAAGTATAACTTTGTTGCCTCTGGCGGAGCAGCTAAGTTCTTTTTGTTAGAAAACGATGTTTTAGTTAACGGCGAACTCGAAAGAAGACGAGGACGAAAACTAAAAGAAGGTGATGTAGTCATGGTAGGCAGAAAGAAAGTGAGCGTCAAACTTGATCATCACAAGTGTAAGACTCCTTAATTTTCGTAATTATGTTGATGAAGAAGGGCAGTTTGTTAAAGGTCTTAATGTCATTGAAGGCCCTAATGGTGCTGGAAAGACAAATATCGTAGAAGCACTGCACTTAGCCTCACTTGGTAAATCGTTTCGCGTAACCGAATCGAAAAATCTAATAAAAAACGGTGAAGAAAAAGCTCGTGTCATTCTATCGCTTGTAAAACCAACAAAAACGGAAATCGATATTACGCTAAAAGGAAACCAAAAGTATATTCTTGTAAATGGAAAAACTCTTCCAAAAGTTTCAATGCTTAATGAGTATCTACATACTCTAGTCTTCTCGCCAAGTGATATTACGATTTTTGAAGCTTCTCCTCTAACTAGAAGGGATTTCCTTGATGAACAGATAAGCTATTTTGATAAAACTTATCTAGAAGTTAGAAAAGATTATGAAAAAATCTTAAAAGCAAGAAATGAACATCTAAAAAGTGAGGAATTTGATGAAAAGCTGCACGAGGTGTATACACAAAAATTTGTGGCATTAGGATTAGAAATCACAAGAAAAAGAGAAGCTTACATCAAAAAACTTGATAATGCACTTTCTAATTCGATAAACGAGATGACAAAAAGACGAATTCCTCTACGGCTTGAATATCAAAATAGTCTTAAAAGCCGTAGTAGCGAAGAAGAAAATGTAAAAGTGCTCCTAGCCCTTAAGGAGAGAGAAAAAGTTCTAGGAGTAAGCCTAAAAGGCCCCCACCGTGATGATTTAGTTGCTTTCATTGGTCAAAACAAGGTTGCGACACATGCATCTCAAGGACAAAAGAGATTACTCTCTATTGCACTTAAAGTAGCGCCTTACGAGTTAATCGAAAATTATCATGAAAAACCAGTTGTAATTCTTGATGATGTATTAAGTGAATTAGACGCAACACATCAAGAATTATTACTAGAGTACATTAAAAAATTTAAACAAGTATTCATTACAACAACGAAATATGCTTTAAACGCTCATGCCATTTATGAGGTTAAAGCAAATCATATTAGTAGGAGGATCGAGTAATGGAAAATAAAGAAAAAATTTATGCCAGCGATGACTTAGCTAATCACATTGAAAAAGCTGATGCTTCGTACACCGCTCATAACATTCAAGTTCTAGAAGGACTTGAAGCTGTAAGAAAAAGACCAGGGATGTATATTGGCACAACCAGCGAAGCGGGTCTTCATCATCTTGTTTGGGAAATTGTTGATAATGCAATTGATGAAGCTTTAGCAGGGTTTTGTGATGAAATTGTCGTGTCTTTACATAGAGACGGTTCAGTATCGGTCACTGATAATGGACGCGGAATGCCGGTTGATGTCGTTGAAAAGACAGGCAAAAGTGCTGTTGAAACAATTTTCACAGTTCTTCACGCAGGTGGTAAATTTGGTGAAGGCGATGTTTATAAAGTTAGCGGAGGTCTTCATGGCGTCGGAGCAGCTGTTGTTAACGCACTTAGTGAATGGTTAGAAGTTAACGTTTATAAAGACGGAGGCGAATACTTTTTACGTTTTGAAAAAGGTGGCCACACAGTTGGAGAAATAGCTCGTGTTGGCGACGCTAAACAAAACGGTACAAAAGTAACATTTAAACCTGATCCACTCGTATTCCTTGATACACAAACATTTAATTATCAAACAATTTGTGAACGATTAAAACAAATGGCGTTTTTAAATCGTGGAATCAAAATTAAAATTAAAGATCTTCGTGGTGAAGAAGTAAAAAAAGAAACTTTCTATTATGAAGGTGGAATTATTCAATATGTTCAAGATATTAATAAAGGTAAAACTCCTATCCAGGAAAGTGTTATTTACTGCGAAGGTAGTGAAGAAATCGAATTTAATGGTAGAAAGGCTCATGTAATTATTGAGACTGCAATGCAATATACAACTAGTTACAATAATTACCTTTATACATTCTGTAATAATATCAATACCCGCGAAGGCGGTATGCATGAAGCTGGTTTTAAGATGGCAATTAACCGCGAAATTAATAAATACGCAAGAATGATAAAAGCGCTTAAAGACGGAGATGAAAACTTTTCAACAGAAGACGTTTTAGAAGGATTGACCGCGATTGTGTCGGTAAAACATCCAAACCCTCAATATGAAGGACAAACAAAAAGTAAATTAGGAAACAGCGAAGTTCGTCGTATTACAAGTCAAATCGTTGGAGATCAACTCGCGCGCTTCTTGCTTGAAAATCCAACTGAAGCAAAGTCAATCATCGATAAAATTAAGCTTGCTGCAGAAGCGCGTGTCGCCGCCAGAATGGCGCGCGAAACAGTCCGCCGTAAAGACGGTTTAGACTTTACCACTCTACCAGGTAAGTTAGCGGACTGTTCAAGTAGACACCCTGAGGAATGTGAGCTCTTTATTGTTGAAGGTAATTCAGCTGGTGGTTCGGCTAAAAACGGAAGAAATAGAGAAACACAAGCTATTTTGCCGCTACGCGGAAAAATTCTTAACGTACAAAAAGCACAAGAAAAACGTATATATGAAAACGCTGAAATTGGGAACCTAATTCAAGCAATCGGAGCGGGAATTGACGAGGAATTTGATGTTAGCAAGATCAGATATCATAAAGTAATTATTATGACAGACGCTGACGTTGATGGTAGTCATATTCGTGTATTATTACTAACTTTCTTTAATAGATTTATGAGACCGCTAATTGAGCACGGTCATGTATATATTGCTCAACCACCACTTTATAAAATCGAATATCGTGGTAAACAATATTATTGCTATAACGATGCTCAACTAGAAGAAACAAGAAATCAACTTGACTTAAGAGCAGGTTATCCAATCCAACGCTATAAAGGTCTTGGGGAAATGGATGCAGTTCAACTTCGTGATACAACAATGGATCCAAAAACAAGAAAACTTCTTAAAGTTACAATCGATGATGTTGTTATAGCAGATCAAGTATTTGAAGATTTAATGGGCGAAAATGTTGAACCTCGCCGTGAATTTATTAATGAAAACGCACTATTTGTGCGTAACTTAGACATTTAGGAGGTAGCGACAATGAGTGAAGAAAGAAAAGATTTACAAGAAGTAACGGTTGAACCAGGTATTGAAGCTGGTATTCAAGATGTTGAAATTTCAAAAGAAGTTAGGAGCTCATTTCTTGATTATGCGATGAGCGTTATTGTTAGTCGTGCAATTCCTGATGTCAGAGACGGTTTAAAGCCTGTTCATCGTCGGATAATTTATGGCATGCATGAAGCAGGTATGCAGCCAGATAAACCCTACAAGAAATCTGCTCGTATTGTTGGGGATGTAATGGGTAAATATCACCCTCACGGTGATCAAGCAATTTATAGTACGCTTGTTAGATTAGCTCAACCATTTGCCATGCGCGAAATCCTTGTTGATGGACATGGTAACTTTGGTTCAGTTGACGGAGATGAAGCGGCAGCAATGCGATATACTGAAGCAAGAATGACGCCTCTTGCTGTTGAAATGGTTCGAGGGATCAATGAAAACACAATTGATTTTGCTAGTAACTATGATGGAACAGAAAAAGAACCAGTTGTTTTGCCAGCAAGATTTCCCAACCTTCTTGTTAATGGTAGTAGCGGTATTGCTGTTGGTATGGCAACAAATATTCCTACTCATAATCTAGGAGAAGTAATTGATGCTATTAATTTAGTTGCACGTGATCCAGAAGTCACTTCGCGAGAAATTATGATAAAAGCTCTTCCTGGGCCTGATTTTCCAACTGGAGGAACTATTTTAGGAAAAGCTGGTATTGTTAGTGCTTACGAAGAAGGAAGAGGGACAATTGTTATTCGTTCTAAAGCTCATTTTGAAGACATGAGCGGGGGAAAAAGTAGAATCATTGTTACAGAAATTCCATATCAAGTAAATAAAGCTACTCAAATTGAAAAAATTGTTGATTTAGTAAGAAATAAAGTAATTGATGGTATTACTGATATTCGTGATGAAAGTAACCACGAAGGAATTCGTGTTGTTATTGAACTTCGTCGTGATGTAATTGCAGATGTTGTATGGAATAATATCTTAAAACAAACGCAGCTTCAAACAAGCTTTGGTATTATAAACCTTTGTATCGTTGATGGAGCACCTCGCGTTTTAAATATTAAAGAAATGCTTGAAAATTATCTAGATTTCCAAGTTGAAGTTATTAAAAGAAGAACAACTTTCTTACTAGAAGGCGCACTTGCGCGCGATCATATAGTTGTAGGCTTATTAAAAGCAATTGATAATATTGATGAAATTATTGAAATTTCTAAAACAAGTGCTAATAGGGACGAAGCGGCTCAAATTATGATGGAACGATTCGACTTTAGCGAAATTCAAGCTCGGGAAGTACTCTCACTTACAATTGGTCGTTTAACTGGACTTGAAGTCGATCGTCTTGTTAAAGAACGTGACACTTTAGAAGAAAACATTGCAAAATACCGCTTAATTTTATCAAGTCGCGAAAATATGGTTGAAGAAGTTCTTAAAGAATTAAATGAAATTAAGGAAAAATATGCTACTCCTCGTCTTACTGACTTAAGTGATGACTTGGCAGATATTGATAACGAAGATTTAATTCCAGAAGAAGAAATTATTATTAGTTTAACTAAAAACGGCTATATTAAACGCACAAGTCCAGATGAATTTAGAACACAAAACCGTGGTGGAAAAGGTGTACGCGGAATGAAAACATATGAAGATGATGTCGTTGATATTTTAGTTCATACAAAAACACACACTGACATTCTCTTCTTTACTAGTTTTGGTAAAGTATATCGCTTACGAGGTTATCAAATTCCTCTTCAACAAAGAACAGGGCGAGGAATGCCAATTGTTAACTTATTAAATTTAGATAAAGATGAAAAAGTTAGATCGATTCTTTCAATTGATGAATATGATGATAAAAATTATTTGTTTTATGTAACTAAACTAGGAACGGTAAAACGTACTCGTTTAGATCAATTTGAATTGATTCGTCAAACCGGAAAAATTGCTATTACTCTTAGAGAAGGCGATGAATTAGTTGATGTAAAAAAGACAACAGGTGATCTTTTAATTGGAATTGGCGCCTCAAACGGAAAAATGGTTAAGTTTAAAGAATCTGATGTACGTTCAATGGGAAGAACTGCAGCAGGCGTTAAAGGAATTACACTAGAAGAAGGCGAATATGTTGTAGGTGTTACGACATCAAGTGAAGGAAATTATGTCTTATCGCTTTCAAGTCGTGGTTTTGGCAAAATGACTAAAGCTGATGAATACCGCTTAACAAAACGAGGTGCTAAAGGCGTAATTACCATGAATGTTGGCGGTAAAAACGGCGATTTAGTTGGATTAGTTGCAGTAAATGGCGAAGAAGATCTTATGATTATTACTGAAGAAGGAACGATTATACGTTTATCTTTAACGCAAGTTGCAAAAAGCGGGCGTAATACAAAAGGCGTCCGAGTAATTCGCTTAAAAGACAAAGAAGCAATTGCCTCTTTTGCAGTCGTTGAACATTTTGATGACGAAGAAGATGAAGACGAACGAGAACTACAAAAAGAAAAGGAAAAAGAAGAGGCAAACGAAAACTCTGAAGAATAAAGGTGTCATATGAGACCACTAATTTACTTTCCAAAAGAGAAAGATGGCAGTATCTATCAAACTGCGCGGCTTAGAAAAAACATCAAAGCCGCCTTTGAGCATATGGGTGTTCCCTATTATGAAAAAAATCGCGGTAATATAGATATTGCTCTTTTTGGATCACTTAGAAACAAAGATATAGGCCAAATTATAAAATGTAAGAAAAAGAATATACCTACCATCTTTTTTGCACTTTATCAAGAAAGTGATTCTTTTAGTAAGTTAGTCAAAGTCAAAAGAACAAGACAACTATATATAGGTAAAAAAGACTTAGATGTACTAAATGAAATAGATTTAATTTTAGTTCCAAGCGAAGAAGCTAAGCGGTATTTAAAAAGTTTTGGAGTAAACACAGAAATAAAGACATTGTTTACGCCTGTAAATATAGAGCGGTTTAATAGTGAGCACATACTTGAAAAAACTATTTTTAATCGATATTTTAGATTAAAAGATGATACAAAAATAATTATAGGAACAACAAATACTAAAAACGTTGAAGGATTAGAGATGTTTTCGACACTAGCTAATAGATTTCAAGATTATATGTTTTTCTATTTTATTGAAACAAATGGTTTTAAAGACCGTTTGTTTGTCAAAAAAATTGCTAGTAAAAATCCTACAAATTTAGTTGTCCGCTCACTTGTTAATGATGATGTTTTTAGAAGCGGGTTGATGAACGCAACTTTTTATATTGAAACAAGCAATAAAAAAGTTGGTACACTTTCTTTGGTAGATGCATTTGCTAGCGAAACACATTTAATTGCATGTAAGAACGCTATTTATAATGATGTAGTTGATGAAAATGTCGCCTCCATCTATTTAACGTTAGAAAATATTATTAACATTATCGAAAAAGGTGAAGGTTGTTACGATAAACAACGCAAAAACGCCCTAAAACGCGCAGAAAAGGCATCAATTTCAAACTTCGCTAATAAACTAAAGGAGATAATAGAAACACTTTTAAATAAAAGAAAGCAGGTGGGAAGATGATTGATATTAATTTAATTAGAAATGAACCAGAAAAAGTTAAAGCAGCTTTATTAAAAAAAGGATGGGAAGTAGATTTTACATCACTTTTAGCTCTTGATAAAAAAAGACGTGAATTACGACAAGAAGTTGAAGAAAGCAAAGCTAAACAAAATGAACTTAGCGCAAGTGTAGCTAAAGTTAAAAAGGAAGGCGGAGATGTGGAAAGCATATTTGCCTGCGTGAAACAAATTAAGTTTGAAAATGCTGAAAAAGAAGAACTTCTAAAGAAATTAGATCAAGAAATCCAAGTCGTTTTAGATGAATTACCAAATATGCCAGATGATGACTTAAAAGCGGGTGGTAAGGAAAATAATGAAGTAATTAAAACATACTTTAAAAAACCAACATTTAGTTTTAGGATAAAAGATCATGTGGAACTATGCGAAAGTTTAGGTTTAATTGATTATAAAAGAGCTGCTAAAATTTCTGGATCAGGAACATGGATATACACAAATTTAGGCGCTCGGTTGGAATGGGCTCTTTTAAATTATTTTATTGATGAACATTTAAAAGATAATTATGAAATGGCTTTACCTCCACATCTATTAAATGAGGCTTCTGGATATACTGCTGGACAATTTCCTAAATTTAAAAGCGATGTGTTTTGGCTAAAAGACATGGAACCTGCAAGGTTTTTATTACCAACGGCAGAAACAGCCTTAGTGAACCTTCATCGTAATGAGATATTAACATTAAACGAATTACCAAAAAAATATTTCGCTTATACACCTTGTTATCGAAGTGAAGCTGGTTCTTATCGAACTGAAGAAAGAGGGATGATTCGAGGCTATCAATTTAATAAGGTTGAAATTGTTCAATATGCCACTAAAGAAGGAAGTGACAAAGCTTTTGAAGAATTAGTAAACAAAGCAATAACACTTGTTGAAAAATTAGGCCTTCATTTTGTGGTTTCAAAATTAGCTGCAGGTGATTGTTCACATTCTATGGCTAGAACTTATGATATAGAAGTTTATATTCCAAGTATGGGGATATATAAGGAAGTTTCCAGCGCATCAAACGCAAGATGTTATCAAGCTAGACGTGGAATGATCAGATATCGCGATAAAAACGGACAAATTGAATATTGTCACACATTAAACGCATCAGGGCTTGCTACTTCGCGATTATTTCCCGCGATTCTTGAACAAAATCAACAAGAAGACGGCTCTGTAATTATTCCCGAAGTTCTTCGTCCATATTTAGGTGGGCTAAGTATACTTAAACCAAAAAAGTAAGATTGGCAATTTAACAATATTCTTATATAATATGAGTGCCATCGCGATGGGAATATTCCGAACCAGGTCAGGACGGGAACGTAGCAGCCTTAAGGTTGATCTCATGTGCGATGGTTTTAATTAATATGATGAAAATACACGAAAAATACATGAAAGAGGCCATAAATGAAGCGTTTAAGGCTTTAAAAAAAGATGAAGTTCCTGTAGGAGCAGTTATTGTTTTAGACGGAAAAATAATTGCAAGAGGCCACAACAACAAAGAAAAAACAAATAATCCAACAGGACATGCGGAAATTAACGCCTTAAAAAAAGCAACAAGAAAATTAAATTCATGGCGATTAGAAAACGCAATTCTTTATGTAACAATTGAACCATGCGCAATGTGTGCTGGTACAATTAGTCAAGCTAGAATAAAGAAAGTAGTTTATGGTGCAAATGACAAAAAAGGTGGGGCTATTGAAAGTAACATTGAATTATACAAAAAACCAGGTTTGAATCATTATCCAGAAGTTGAAAGCGGAGTACTTGCTAAAGAATGTGGAAAAATAATCTCGGACTATTTTCGTAAAAAAAGAGATAAAACAAAAGGCAACATAACTACGAAAATGTAAGCACATACATAATTCAAAAAATACTATTTAGTTGACAAATCTAATACTAATAAATAATATTAATTTATTAATATTTTTAAAAGGAGTAAAAAAATATGAAAAAGATGACAGTTTCATTGGTAGCACTAATGTCCCTAGCAGCTTTAGCGGGTTGTACAAAAAAACCAGCTCCATCAGTTTCCGATAGCACAACATCTGAAGTTGAAGATAGTAGAAAGCCTTGGGAAAAACTCTATTTTGGAAACAATGATGCAAGGCTTGGAAACTTTGTAGCAGATCTACCTTTACCTGCAGATGGAGAAGAAAGTAGACTCTTAAATAGTGATGAACTTTCTGGACTTGTTGCTCTTATTGAAACAAATGATGAAGTAATTAATGCTCAATTAAGCCAGATTGATGAACAATGGTATGATGGTGATGGCTCTAGAGAAGATATTTCTTCAGCTGACATCACAATTGAAGGAGAAGCCCTAGTTTTAAGATATGACAACTATGTTTTACATCAAGAAGCTGCATATACAACCACATATACATGGGACGAAGAACAAATCGTTGAAGATAGCAGCGAAGAAGTTAGTGAACCAGTTAGCGGAAGGATTCTACATCCCGGCGTAAAAAAAGACAACCTTGTTTATTTTTCAGAAACCGTATCTGAAGAACCTGGAAGTGAACCAACAAGCGAAGGACCATTAACAACCGAAGTTGAAGTAACACAAAGTACTGATACAGTAGAAAACACCGTTATTAGACCTCTTGAACATGAAGGCGAAAATGTTATTGCGGTTCAAAATAAATATGGTGGTATTCTTGGCAACGGCGTTGAATTTATCAACTATTCAGACACACTATACAAAAATACATTCAATATCGGTGGTGGTGCTCGTTGGATTGATAGCAAAACAAATTCACAATATGGATATGATTCTTGGTATGGTGCAATAACACAACAACCAGAGTTGATGGCTGATGTTGAAGCAGGAACCCGGCAACTTGGTAAATTATACGAAGCCGAACTTATGGCCGATGGAACCATTTATCTCTTAGATAGCTGGGTCCTTACACCAAAACCAATCTATACTACTGATGGACAATATTATGGTGGTTACTTAGGATTTGTCGGTGGAGCATTAGTTGTAATAGAAGAAGGAATTGTCTCTAACTTATCCGTAAGAATAGGTTATGTCCTTCACTACTGGCTTGGTTCAGATGCCCCACCTAATGCACAACATTACGTTCCAGAAGAAGGTCGAACATTCGATTGGACAGAATACGCTCCCTACTATTACTTTGGTGATAATTTGGAGTTTGCCGTTCTTGATGACAATGGTGAGTTTGATCTAACTGAATGGGATATTGCAGATTTCGAAGTAGAATAAATCTAAGCTAATCTTAAAAAAGCTGATAAATGTTATCAGCTTTTTTCTTTATTTAATATATAAAATGATTATAATTATAAGTAAGGAAATAAGACATTATGCTAGAACTAAGAAACATACATAAAGACTATTATATTGACAAAAAACCTTTACATGTTTTAAAAGGAATTGATTTAGTTTTTCCTCGCCATCAGTTCGCGACTATTTTAGGACCAAGCGGTTGTGGGAAAACAACGCTTTTAAATCTTATCGGAGGATTAGATTTATACACTAGCGGAGATCTCTTAATTGATGGACAATTTACAAATACATACAAAGATAAAGACTGGGATGCGTATCGAAACCATCGAGTAGGTTTTGTTTTTCAATCATATAACCTTATTCCGCACTTAACAGTTGTTGATAATGTTGAACTTTCCTTAACTTTAACTGGAATGAGTCCAAAAGAAAGAAGAGCAAAAGCAATAGAAACACTTAAAAGCGTTGGTCTAACTGATGAAATATATAAAGACGTTACTAAATTATCGGGCGGTCAAATGCAACGAGTTGCAATCGCTAGAGCAATTGTTAATGACCCTGATATTATTCTTGCAGACGAACCAACAGGAGCTCTCGACTCAAAAACAAGTGAACAAATAATGGATATTATAAAAGAAATTAGTAAAACTAAACTCGTTATAATGGTAACTCATAACGAAAATATTGCTAAAAAATATAGTGATAGAGTTATTAGGATGCTTGATGGGGTAATTACAAGTGATAGCAATCCACCGCTAGAAACTAAAACAGAAAAAGAAGGAGAATTAAGCAATAATAAAACCTCAATGTCTTTTTTTACCGCACTTAAAAACTCTTTTAAAAACTTAATTACTAAAAAAGGAAGAACTGTGTTGACATCAGTTGCAGGTTCTTTAGGTATTATAGGAGTTGCTCTAATTAGTTCTGTTTCAAATGGTTTTTCAAATTATATTGATCGGATTGAATCATCTGTTATGGTCGGTTATCCAATCGCTGTTATGTCAAGCTCTTTTGAGATATCAACAAGTCTAGATGACTATAAAGTAAATCGCGAAAAATACCCTGATGATGAAAAAGTGTTTGTTTATGATGAATACGATACAAGCGAGTCGGGTTTAAAATTATATTTTAATGATATAAACGAAGAATACATCAATATGGTCAGAGGCTTTGAAGAAGATGGACTTGCATCTAGCGTAATAGTTAACTATATGACAAGAAGTAATCTTATAACAAGACGACCAAATGGAAATGTTCAAACAGTAGGAAATACGAGTTTTGGTTATTTTAGCGCGATTCCTTCAGGAACATTTAGTCCTCTCGTTGGTGATGAAGAGTTTATGTTAGAAACTTATGATTTAATTGGAGAAACATCGCGCTTTCCTACAAATATTAACGAAGCTGTTTTAATGATTGATAGTTATAATAGAATCTCGTTTCAAACATTAAGTGATATTGGTGTATTAAATACTGGTGCTTCAACAATTAAAGAAATTGATTTTACTGACCTGATTGGAAAAAAATATAAACTAATTGATCATGATGATTATTATTTGCGTTATCCAGCCGAAGATGTAGAAGTTGAAAATAAATTTTCAGAAACAGGAACAACAAATATAGAAAAATATCGAGTTCGTTGGGGAGAAATTGAAAGTATGTTTAATGATCCCGAAATTGGAATAGAGCTTGAAATTGTTGGTATTTTAAGACCAAAACGCGAAACAAGAATAAGTTTATTATCCCCAGGACTAAAGTATCATCGCGACTTAGTTGAAGTCATGAAAGATAGAAACGTCAACAGCGAAATTGGGAAAAGTTTTAGTAATAATATCGCTAGTACGAAAACAATGGATGAAATTAGGGAAATGAGCGAAGCCGAAATGGCAAACGCTCTTCAAAATGTGATTAATTTTTACTCACCATTTACAGATTCTGGAAATCCAACAGGAACAATATCATTTCAGGTCTTTTTAAATTCGGCAAAATTTTATGGAGCAACATTTGAAGATATAGATACTAGTACTGAAGGAGGAACGTTTATTAAAGCTGCTATTGATTCGATGTATTCTTTAGTAGAATCAATTGCAATATTTCCTAAGGACGCAAATTCTAAAAAAGTAATTCGTAACAAAATGGATAAATACAACGAAGAAAACCCATTAGAACAAATTAAGTATTTTGATTCAGTTTCTACATTGACAGATTCACTAGCAACATTGGTCAATATTGTAACTATAGTTTTATTAGTTTTTACAAGCATTTCCTTGGTGGTTTCTGGATTATTGATTGCAATTATCACTTATATTTCTGTTATAGAAAGAACAAAAGAGATAGGTGTATTAAGAGCACTGGGTGCTCGTAAAAAAGACGTAACTAGACTATTTGAAGCAGAGACTTTTATTATTGGTTTGATTGCAGGGCTTATAGGTGTTATAGTTGCTTATTTAATTACAATTCCTTTAAATATGATTTTAAATAATGCGTTCCCTGGAGAAAATATTGGAAAGATTGCGGATTTAGCACCGCTCACAGCTGTATTTTTAGTAGCTCTTAACGTAGGCCTAACGATATTAGCAGGACTAATTCCAAGTATTGCGGCAGCTCGTAAGAATCCTGTGGAAGCCTTAAGAACTGAATAATACAAATAAATGGAGGATAATTATGAATAAAGACTATTTTTCAAATCTAAGAGATGCTTTAGGTGCAACCAAACTCACCTTCACAGAAGGTAAAGCAAAAGGAATGGATGTAATTATTGCTCATAACAATCTCTTTACTATGCATATTCTTCCAGATCGTGGTATGGATATTTATCGCCTAGAATATAAAGGCGAAAATATTGCATATATTAGTCCTAATGGTCCAGTTAATCCGCTTCATTTAGGGAGTATGGGAGTTGAATCCTATTGGTCTACGTTTATAGGCGGCTTTCTTCTTACTTGTGGTTTAGATAATGTTATGGGTCCTGAAAAAGAGGAAAGAAAACCATTATTCAACACGGCACATATACATTGACCCCAGCTACTGATTTAATAATAGAAACAATTGAAAAAAACGGAGAACTTTGTTTAGAAATAAGTGGGAAAATGGAAATTACAGCCCTGTTTGGCATTAGATTAGTTGTAAAAAGGACAATCACAATTAAGTACAACGATCCAAGTTTTACACTTAAGGATATTGTGTTAAATGAAGGGCTTAAAGATGATGAATATATGATTATGTATCATCACAATATCGCTTATCCATTATTTTCTGAAAAGAGTAATTTAAATATTGATAAAGAAGAAACATATATGATTTCGAGCAATTCAACAACAGAACAATTTAATGTTTTTGATAAACCGAGTTCAAACATTGATGAAATGGTTTATATGCACAAAATAAACAAAGGAACCAAAGAACACGTCTCGATAGAAAACAACAAGTACAAGTTAAATATTGGGTGGGATCAAGAAAAACTCCCTTTTATGGTTCAATGGAAATGTATGCAAAAGAATAATTATGTTCTTGGATTAGAGCCTGCAATGTCTCCATACCCTAAAAAAGAATATAGAATGATAAAAGTGGGTGAAGAGCACACATATTTACTTAAATATAAATTTGAAGATAAGTAAACAAACTAAAAATATTAGACAATGTAAAAAAACCAAGCACATAGTGTTTGGTTTTATTGTATAATGAATAAGAATATATAAATTAACATTATGAAAAGATCCGCAACTGAGAAAATTCGTCGAGTCGAAAGTAGGTTCAGCAAAGCTGAACGCTTTAACGTTGCTAAAGAAACAGGTTTATCAACAGCACAAGTAGAACTTCGTAACAAACAAGGTTTAAGTAATAAGGTTCGCGAAGCTATTACAAAAACAGGGTGGGAAATCTTTAAGCAAAATTTCCTTTCGTTTTTTAATATCCTTTTATATGGTATAGCCGCTGCGATGATAGCGGTACGCTACTTTAGTGGACTTTTCTTTTTAGTTATTTTAGCTGCAAATATATTAATCGGTTTTATTCAAGATATTCGTGCTAGAAGAACATTAGAAAAATTATCTATCCTTTCAAAACAAACAAATTTAGTTGTTCGAAATGGTGAAGAAATTGAAATTGATTCCGATCATATTGTTTTAGATGATATTTTAATTTTAAAACTGGGTGATCAAGTTTCTGTTGATGGCGTTTTATTAAGTGGCAGTTTGAAGGTAAATGAATCGCTACTAACTGGTGAAAGTGAGCACATTGATAAAAACGAAGGTGACTATATTTTGTCAGGTTCTTTTGTTACTAGTGGATATGCTCATGTACTAGTTGATCGGGTCGGGAAAGCTAGATATGCTCAAACGCTTCAAACTAAAGCAAGGGCATTTAAGCGACCTAAATCACAATTATTAGCTTCAATTAATCAATTATTTAAAGTCATTGGCATTTTTGTAATTATTATTGGACTTTTAATGATTCTTACCAACTTTGTTCAAAACGCAACCTTAATTCAAAATGTAAAAAGTGTTTCTGGATCACTAGTAAGTATGATCCCTTCAGGAATGTATTTATTAACTAGTATGACTCTTGCGGTAAGTGTAATTCGACTTGGCAAGAAAAGAACATTAGTTCAAGAAATGTATTCTATTGAAATGCTGGCTCGTGTTGATGTTCTTTGTTTAGATAAAACAGGAACTTTAACTGATGGAACAATGAGCGTTAAAGATGTATATAAATTCGATGAATACGAAAAAGAAGATATGCATCTAATTTTAGGAAGCTTCTTTTTAGCTAATTCGGATAGCAATGCGACAGCAGAAGCACTAAAAAATTATTTTAAAACTAACGAACCATTAGAGGTGAGTAAAGTTATTCATTTTTCCAGTCATAGTAAGTTTTCTGCGGTTCAATTTAGAAAAAACGATTCCTATGTTTTGGGCGCAGCTCAATATATATTAAGCGCAAAAGAAATGGCTTTAATCAAACATAAAATCGAAGAATATAGCAGTAAAGGATTTAGGGTCTTAACACTTGCACATACAAAAAAATCACTTCGTGGCGAACGTTGTCCAAAGGGATTAAAACCAGTTGCACTTATTATTTTAGAAGACCACATTCGCCCCGAAGCAATAGAAACCATTAGGTGGTTTGAAAATAACGGCGTTAAAATTAAGATTATTTCAGGTGATGACGCTGTTACTGTTGGTCAAATTAGTAAAACTTGCGGAGTTGTTGGGGCTGATCAACCGCTTGATGTTTCATCAATGAGCGATGAGGAACTAATTCGTCACGCTTCGCAATATAGTGTTTTTGGTCGGGTTACACCCGAGCAAAAAGAAATGATTATTCGACAACTACAATCAGAGGGACAAATTGTTGCAATGATTGGGGATGGGGTTAATGATATTCTAGCTTTAAAAGCAGCGGATTGTTCGATTGCGATGGCTGAAGGTAGTGGGGCCGCAAGGGGAGCAAGTCATTTAATTATTGAGCAAAACTTTGATGTTTTACCTTCAATTGTAGATGAAGGGCGAAGGGCGATTAATAACCTACAATTAACATGGTCGCTTTTCTTAGGGAAAACGTTATTTAGTATTATTATGTCGACCATGTTTTTAATTACAGCAATTTTAGGACCAGCAGGAGCGAAAATTGTTTATCCCTTTACTACCCAAAATATGTATATATGGGAAATTGGGGCGATTGGAATGCCGGCCTTCTTTATTTCCCTTCAACCAAATATGGACAAAATTAAAGGTTCCTTCATGGGCAACGTTGTCTTAAAGGCCTTACCAGGGGCAATTAGTATAGTTATTGCGGTTATATTAATCTTCTTACTTCAAAGTATTGAACAGCGACAACCTGGTACTACATATGTATTTGATGAAACTGCTAGAACGATGGCAACACTTACGATGTCGCTATTTAGTTTTGTAATTCTTTTTAGGACGTGTTTGCCGTTTACAAAATATCGACTTACACTATTTATAACAATATTTACTGCGACCTTATCTATTGTTTTAATTGCAGGATTTTTAAGATTAGACTTATTTAATATTTACTATAAATATATTGGTACTGCTAATGTTATTCAACTTGTTTTGATTAACATATTTATTATTATCATTTATGTAATTTTGGTTACAGGTATGGACGAAAAAGGAGTGAAGTATAATGAAAATTAGATTTAATGAAGAAGTAAGAGAAGCTTTAAAAAATAAAAGGCCTTTAGTAGCCTTAGAAACAACGATTATAAGTCACGGAATGCCGTATCCTCGAAACATTGAAATTGCTTTAGAGGTTGAAGAAACGATCAGAAAAGAAGGTGCGATTCCAGCTACAATTGGAATAATTGAAGGCGAAATTGTCGTAGGTTTGACTAAAGAAGAAATTATTGAATTTGGTAAAAGAGAAGATGTAATTAAATGTTCTCTTAGAGATTTAGCATATGTCTCTTTGAATAAGAGATGGGGTTCTACTACGGTAGCAGCATCAATCAATTTAGCAAAAAAAGCTGGTATAGACGTTTTTGTAACTGGTGGGATTGGTGGTGTTCATCGAAATGCTGAAACGACATTTGATATATCTGCTGATTTGGACGAACTAGAAAAAACACAAATAATAACAGTGTGTGCAGGTCCTAAAGCAATTTTAGATGTAGCTAAAACGGTAGAATATCTTGAAACCAAGGGTGTCCCAGTTATAGGTTATAAAACTAGCAAATTACCACTTTTTTATACGCCAACTAGTAATTTTAATGTAACGCATAAAGTAAATTCTGCTGAAGAAGCGGCGGCAATCTATGCTCATCAAATTAAGTTAGGCTTGCCTCAGGCAATACTTGTATGTAATCCAGTTCCAAAAGAAGCTTCATTTACCTTAGAAGAAGCAGAAAATCTAATAATGTTAGCCTTAAAAGAAGCAAAGAAAAAAGGAATCAAAGGAAAAGAAGAAACACCATTTTTACTAAGTAAAATTAACGAACTTTCAAAAGGGCGCTCCCAATATATAAATGAAGCACTGATTATAAATAACGCGAAAATAGGTGCAAGAATTGCAATCTGTTTAAATAAAGGGCAAAGTTAATTTTATGAAAACACAGGTAAAATTACGTTTACAACTTAAACAATTTTTGGCAAATGAGCCTCTAGATACAATAACGGTAAAAAGGCTCGCTTCTGCGTGCGGTATAAACCGACAAACTTTTTATTATCATTACCGTGATATTTATGAGTTACTTGCAGATGTATATATTAATGAAAAAATACCGAATTTAGATAGTGTTTTTACATGGGAGAAAGCACTTGATGAAATTTTCAATTACATTATAAATAATCGTCAATTTATTAATAATACTGCACAAAGTGCAGGGCATGATTTATTAGATGCCTTTTTTAATAATGTGTTTTATAATGTGTTACTAACCGAAATCAATGTGATAGATTCGAATAAAAAATTAAACGAAGAAGAAGCAAGGTTTTTATCATCTTTCTATAGTGCGGGCTTTGCAAACATTGTTATGCAATGGATTGATGGAACCCAGGAGGAAGCACCACTTAGTGTTATCGATCGTTTAATTAATTTCTTTGAAGGTAGTATAGAAAGAGTAATACAAAGGTATTATAGGAAACAAAATGAATAACTTTATTTTTCAAATCCCCACGAAGTTATTTTTTGGCGAAGATCAAGAATATAAAATAGCCGACATTTTACAAACGCTTAATGTAAAAAAAGTGTTAATTTTAATTGGTCAAAAATCTGTAATTAAAAGCGGTTTATTAAAAATCGTAACAGATCTACTTAATGAAAAAGAAATAGAATATCAAATATATAAAGGCATTACTCCTAATCCAGAAATACATTTTGTAAGAGAAGGCGTCAAAATCGCAAAAGGTTTTGAACCTAATTTTATTCTTGCAATTGGAGGTGGATCTGTTATTGATGTTGCTAAAGGAATTGCCTGTTCTTATTTTTATGATGGAGATCCTCTAAATTTATTTAATCATACTTATAAACCCACAACAGCTCTACCTGTCGGAGTAATATTAACACATGCTGCAGCAGGTAGTGAAATGTCGACCAGCGCTGTTATTAGCGATAGTAAAAACAACTTTAAACAAGGATATAATCACCACTTAAATAGACCAACATTTGCTATTTGTAATCCTAAATACACTTTATCATTACCAATCTATCAAACCGCTGTGGGCATAGTAGACATAATAATGCACACGTTAGAAAGATATTTTAATAAAAGTGATGAATTTGAAGTAAGTGATTATCTTGCGGAAGGACTTTTAAAAGGCGTTATTAATGTCGGTTATGCTTTGATGGAAGATGAGAATAATTTAAAAGCAAGGGCTAGTTTAATGTTGTTTAGTTCTCTATCACATTGTGGAATTACTAATATTGGTAAAGATGGCTTTTTCCCAATACATGTTCTTGAACATGCAATTAGCGCACTTTATCCATCGGTTGCACATGGGGCTGGTCTTGCTGTAATGTGGGGACCTTGGGCGCGTAATTATTTAGAAAAAGATACTGCAAAATTCTACTCTTTTGCACAAAATGTACTCCAAATAGATGGCCCGAATTTAAATACTCTTGAGACAGCTAAATTAGGGATCCAACAACTTAGTGATTATTTTATACATTTAAATGTTAAAATAAGACTTCGCGACTATGGCGTTAAAAAAGAGGATTTAGTGACTTTAGCCAAAATCGCGACAAAAAACAAAACAAGTTCAATTTATCATTATACAGGCTCTTTAACTTATGAAGATCTACTTCGTATGTATGAAGAGGCTTATTAGAAAGAGGGATATTATGAAAAAAGAAGATGTATTAAGTATCTTTGTTTACCTTGTAATGCTTTTGATAGCATTATTTATTGGATTAAGAATTATTAGTCCTGCAATAGGAGACCTTACTTACACTCAAAAAGAAGCATATGGATTTGCTATTCTTACGATTGTAGTCGGTGTTTTAATTAACGCTATTATTTTTGAAGTTGGACACATTGTGGGGGCTTTAATAGGTGGTTATAAAATTTTATCAGTTAATATTTTAGGATTATGTGTCTTTAGAGCAAATAAGAAATGGAGAGTTGCAATTAAAGGTTTTAATGGACTAACCGGTGAAACCCGAATTTTTGCTAGAAGAGCAAAAGCAAATCCCCGCTATCACTTATTTGGGCCGATTATTATGTACTTAATTGAATTTGTTGCTGCTATTCTGCTTTTTGTTTTTTTACCAAAAGAAAATGTTATTCATCATGCTTCTTTAATCGTAGCTGGTATTGGAGCGATGCTTATTATTTATAATATTATGCCTTTTAGATTAGATACTTTAACCGATGGTTATTATTTAATGCTTTTAAGTAAAAGAGTAAATATAGAGGCTTATAACGAATTAATGCGCATTCAATCTTTAGTCAATGACAAAGAAGAAATAGGAGAGATTAAAGTTTTTGAACAAATTACAACTTTGACCGCGACTGTTAACATGTATAAGTTTTACGATTATTTAGATGAACAAAAATATGAAGAAGCTATGAAAATATTAAAACCTATTTTAGAAAACAAACACAAACTAGAGCCGGAAATACATGGACGTGCACTTGCCCAAAAACTATATTTATTATTAATAACAAAACCAAAAGAAGCTGTTGAACTTTACTGGAACGATGAATTAAATGCGAAAGAAAAGAAATTTATTGCAAACGACACGAGCATGGAATCATTAAGATCCTACTTACTATTCAATGGACTTGTAAGTAAAAGTGAAAGCGAAAGCGCTTATGTCGTATCTCGTGTTCCTAAAGCATTAAAAACAAGAATGGATGAAAGAAGAAGACAAACAGAAATAGATTTATTCATTCAAACACTTGAGATTGTAAGAAAAGAGAATCCAAATTGGGTTATCGAAGATCCGAAAATCAAAAAGTAGATTAATAAGACAAAAACGACCTTAAAAATTCAAAAAAAGGACTAAATAAACTAAAAAGAAATATAAGTAGTGAGGTATAAATATGAAACTAATGACAATTATAGGAACAAGACCAGAAATAATTCGCCTTTCAGCAATATTAAAAAAAGCTGATAAATATTTTGACCATGTGATAGTCCACACGGGTCAAAATTATGATTATGAACTAAATGCGATTTTCTTTGAAGAATTAGAAATTCGAAAACCAGACTATTTTTTAGACTGTGTAGGTAAAAATTTAGGAGAAACACTCGGAGGGATTTTTTCAAAGTCATACGAAATTATTCAAAAAGAAAAGCCTGATGCCGTTTTAATTTTAGGCGATACTAATAGTTCACTTGCTGCGATTGCCGCAAAAAGATTAAAGGTTCCAGTTTTTCATATGGAAGCAGGCAATCGTTGTTGGGATTGGAATGTTCCAGAAATGATTAATCGTAAAATTGTTGATCATATAAGCGACATTAATTTACCTTATACCGAAAATAGTCGTAGATACTTAATTAATGAAGGTATAGATCCAAAAACCATCTTTGTCACTGGATCCCCTCTTTACGAAGTATTAAGTGAGTACAAAGAAAAAATAGACAATTGCGATGTACTTAAAAGATTAAATTTAAAGAAAAAACAATACATATTACTTTCAGCACACCGAGAAGAAAATATTGATATCGAAGAAAACTTTGAGAAATTAATGGGCAGTGTTGAAGAAGTGGCTAAAAAGTATGATATGCCTATTGTTTATTCAATGCATCCTAGAAGTAAAAAATGGGTTGAAAAAAGAGGGCATCAATTTCCAAAAAATGTTATCGCACACAAACCGTTTGGTTTAGTTGAATATTGTGCTCTACAAAAAAACGCCTATTGTGTTCTAAGTGACTCAGGCACATTAAGTGAAGAAAGTGCCATGTTAGATTTTCCAGGCGTTTTAATTAGAACTTCAACTGAAAGACCTGAGGCCTTAGATGAAGGGTCCATCGTCATTGGAGGAATTGAAAAAAGTAATGTAATAGAAGCTCTTGAATTAGCTGTAAAAATGCATAAAGCAGAAGGAAAACAACCCATGCATCCTTCCTACTTGGTAAGTAATGTTTCTAGCAAGGTTATTAAGGTTATTCAAAGTTATGCAAAAATAGTTAATATAACAACATGGTTAAAAGATGAATAAGACAGGGAGTTAAATTATGTATAGAAACTTTTTTAAGCGATTACTCGATATCGTTGCCTCATTTATACTTTTACTCTTTTTAGTTTTTCCATTTATTATTATTGGGATAATAATTCGTGTTAAATTAGGTGCCCCAGTTTTCTTTAAACAAAGACGTCCAGGAAAAAATAATCGAATTTTTCATATGTATAAATTTCGTACTATGACAAATGAACGAGATGAAAACGGCAATCTTTTACCAGATAAAGATAGATTAATTAAGCTAGGTAAGTTTTTAAGAAAGTCATCAATAGATGAGTTGCCTCAAATAATTAATATTTTAATGGGTGATATGTCATTTATTGGACCGCGACCAAAATTAATTAAAGATGTGATTTTTATGAAAAATGATGAATGTTTAATTCGTCAAGCTGTGAGACCCGGAATTTCAGGTTGGGCTCAAATACATGGTAGAAACGAATCTACATGGTATCAAGTTCTTGAAAGAGATAAATATTATGTGAAAAACATTTCATTCTTCTTAGATGTCAAAATCTTTTTTAAAACAATAGGTGTTATTCTTTCTCAAAAAGGAATTAATACTCCAGGAGCTGCAACTCATTTTTTATATGCAGATGTATTACTTCATGACAAAAAGATAACAAAAGAAGAACATAATCGTCTGATGTTAGAAGCTATTGAAATTGAAAAAGATTTAAACAAAATATATGTATTTGGAAATAAAACAAAATTTAGTAAAGACCAACTAAAAAAAGAACCCAAAATAAAAAAAGATAAGTTATAAAATGAAAACTATTACTTTTTTATTGATGTATTATAAACCCGAAAACCATACTATTAATTATGTTTACAACCCAATAATCAATGATTATATAAAACAAGGATATCGGGTTAATATCATTGTCCCAAATCCGACAAGAGGGCTTTCGAGGGCTAAAATTAAAGAATATCAAAATAAAGCCGAAGAAAAAATAGATGAAAATTTGTTATTGTATCGGGTGAACTGCTTCACCTACAAAAGATTTAACAAATTTAATTTATTACTTCGCTATTTGTCTGTGAGTAGTAGATGCGCACGAAAGTTAAAAAAAATTAAATCTGATATAGTGTTTTTGCAAACAAGCCCTCCTATTTTTTATGCATACAAAGCTAGTAAAATTGCGAAAAAGAAAAATATATCAATAGTTTATAATGTTCAAGATATTTATCCGGATAATATTTTTAAGGAGAATAAGCTACTTTATAAAATAATTGATCATTATCAAAAGAAAACATTAAACAACGCAGATGTTATTACTACACTTTCTGATGATATGAAAAACACCCTTCTAAAAAAAGGAGAGTTTAAAAACAAGATTAAGATTATTCCTAACCCTGTAACATTTAAAGTTGATCAATATAATAAACAATTATTAGAAAAAGTATCTATTGACTATAGTTTTAAAAAAGACAAAATTAATGTCGTTTATGCAGGAAATATGGGATATTTGCAGGATATTGATGTAATTATTTCAGCCGCGAAGAAGGTTTTTAAAAAAACAAACAAATATAATTTTATTTTAATTGGAGAAGGCGCTCAAAAAGAAAGATTGAATAAAGAAGTAAAGTCTTTAAATAACGAAAATATAAAAATTTATAACATGGCACCAATGGAACTGTCACCATATATTTATAAATTGGCTGATTATAATGTTATTAGTTTATTGCCTAATGTTATTTATACTGCTTGTCCTCTTAAAACAGCGATGATAATTGAAGCAGATAAAAAAGTAATCGCATGCGTTGATAAAGATTCAGAATATGTTAAAGAATTAAATGAAAAAGTAAAAGAGCTTATCGTGATTTCTAATCGGAACGCAGAAAAATTAGCAAAAGAGCTAATTAAAAGGTTAAAGAGTAATGAAGAATAAAGAAGTGCCATATGGTAAGTTGATTGTTAAAGAGCTTAAAACGCGATTTTTAACAATTAGTAAAAAAAAATACGGATATGGTTGCCAGAAGGTTACGATGAAAATTATGAACCAGGATATCCTGTTTCATATATGCAAGACGGTCAAAATCTTTTTCAATCAAGCACATCATATGCGGGAGAATGGTATATTGATGAAACACTTTCAAAACTTTATAAGAAAAACAATAAGTTTAAAATAATAGTTGTAGGAATAGACAATTCTCCGTTAAGAATTAACGAAATGAGTTTTCTTACAATTAAAAAGAGTTGTTATCGTTTTCCTAATAAAAGTTATGAAGGTCAAAATTATGCAAGATTTATAGTTGAAGAAGTAAAACAATATATTGATAAGAACTATAATACAAATGCAAAAATTAATGCTATAGGTGGATCATCAATGGGTGGCATAATATCTTTCTTTATGGCTCTTGCTTATCCAGAAGTTTTTGGGTATGCTCTCTGTTTTACACCAGCAGGTATGTTACATTATCAAAACGAATTAAAAAAATGGTGCAAAAACGCCATAAAAAACGCAAAAACGATTCCTAAAATGTATTTTATGGTCGGAAAAGGTGACCGATTAGAACAGATAATTTCAGAATTTACAGATAAACTAATTCCTTTTTTGATAAAACAAGGTTATTCGAAACATAATTTGAGATATGATGTCATAGAAGAAGCGATACATAATGAGAAATCGTGGGCAGAGATTTTTCCTACTGCAATTAAATGGCTTAATATAAGGGAAACGAGTTAATTTATATTATGATATAATTAACTAAAGACGCTTATAGGAGATTAATGTGAATATATTATTAGTAAACGCTAATAACCTTCTTGGAAGAAAGTTTGCCCAAAGATTAAAAAAAGAGGGGCAACAATTTTTTCAATATGGAAAAGACGACATTAATGAAGAATCTTTAGATGAATTAATAACAAAAAGTAATTTTATTTTTCATTTTGGAAATGAAGACTCTGATCGTAGGAAAGAACAACTTTATCATGCAAATGTTGTAGTCATTAAACAAATAATTGAAATAATAGAAAAGCGCAATCTTAAAATACCCATTGTTTTTATTTCCAGTGCTATTGATGAACACAATGATTTTGTTGAAGTTAAAAAAGAATCTGAGGAAGAACTAAAAGCTTATCAAAAGAAAACTAAAAATCCTGTTTTCGTTTTAAAGGTATCTAATATTTACGGAGATGAAAAGTGTAATAATTATTATTCCCAAATTTATCATCTGATGAATTTGTTAATGGTTCAACAACGACACTCTTTATTTGAAAGCGAAGATATTATACGTGTTGTTGATGTTGAACCTCTTGTAGATTTTTTATTAACTTTACTAAATAAAGACTTATGGAGTCGTTTAAACCCTCCACACGTTGATGAATTTAAAATTAAAGATCTTATTAAAACCATTAATGAATATCGACGATTATTATATGTTCGTAGAGTTCCCATTATTGAATCATCAAAAGATTTAGCTGCTTATAAAATTTTTAGAACATATGTATCTCCAAATGCGCCACAAATTGAACTAAAGAAAGATGTCGCGCCTAAAATAGAAGTAGTAAAAGAAAAAGAAGTTAAACAAACAACCCCACATAGCGATAATGATGTAATGAAAACTAGACTTGATAAAGGGTATATATATATCGCTGAATGTGGAATGGAAGCTAATAAAGTGCTTGAATCTTTTAGAAAAAGATTAGAAGGCGAAACCGGCAAAAGTTTATTTATTGATAAAACTTGGTATGAAACAAATTATGAAAAATATGTTACAAATGTTCAAGCAATTACGGATAATTATGATTTTGTATTGGTTGATGGTGTTGGTTTAAGTGAAATAAGAGTTCAAATTCTTGCAAATGTATTAGATTACGGTTTTAGAAATAAAACGGTTTTAGTGGTAGCTGCAAGAGATACCTTTAATCTTCGACTTATTTTTATGAAATTGAAAAAACTTCATTTTTCTAAATTAGATGAAGAAACAAGGGAATCTAGAAAAGGATTTACGGAGTACCTTAATAATTTTAAAACACTATTTAAAAGGGAAAAAACTTCTCAAAAAACTAAACCTATTCTTAAAGAGAAATCAAAATTAATAGTAGAAGATGAACCTACTAAAATTGAAATTGAACAAACAACTATTGGAAAAAGAAAAGTTTCTAAATTTTTCCTTTTGCGTGAGTTATTCTTTGTTGTGTTTATGATTTTAAGTTTAATTAGTAGTAATTTAACATTTCAAAATGATACAAACACAAACATAAATGCGACTATTACGGCGGCACATTATCAAGCGAACCGTGCAGAATCAAAGTATATTCATGGATATTTGAGTTCTATTCCTGGCTCAACAGTTGGCACAAGCGATTTAGAGAAAGCTTTTCAATATGGGAAGGATATTGAAAATGATTTAGTTAATTACTATGTTACTTGTGTTGAAGGACCAGTGACAGGTGCCAATAGAAGCAGGTTCAGGTTTAATATTATTTTTCCAAGCGGAAACACTGTTGCAAATGCTGTCGCATTAAAAGATTACTCATCTAATGGGCAACTGCTTAAATATATGAAAGTTGAACAATATTTATTTGGTGACAAAATTGATAAAACACCAACTAATGAAGAAGCGACCCCTATCTATATTTCTTCTACTCTAGCGGATATCATTATAGAATCAAGTGAATTTATAAATAATTATAGCGACTTAATTGACACAACAATTACTCGTACTTATACTCGTAGTTACAGATTAATAAGTGAACAATTAGAAATAAAAAATATAATTTACACAAGCAATAAAGAAGAAAACTACTATGAAAGAGAAAACTCAAATCCCTATAGTGGTATTGATGAAGGACTTGGCCAACACCTTGATAAAATTTTCGGACTACCTATAATTTTTCTATTAGATTCTGAACAATTATCTGATTTTGAAACAAGAATTGAATTTGATGCATTTCCAAAAGGTAATGGAATAAAAAAATTACTCGATCATTATTATAAAGATGACCAAGTAATTGAAGGTGTTAATTACACTAAAAATGTTAAATTTGGCATTTATAACGAGGGTAAATATAATGAAGATAATTTTATTTTAAATGACGTTAACGCATATTATCAGACAAAAACATCTAGCGTTAATTTCACAATGATAATATTTGCCATTTTTTCAATCTTATTTGCTTTTGTTGCAGCCAATATATTACTAACTAATTTGAAAGAGGCTCTTAAATATAGCAATAGTAGAGTCCACGTTGTTTTAGGACTAATTTTCACCGTCATACCAATAATTGTTGTTAATTTTGTAATTGCTCTATACAAAGGCTTATCAAATTATAGCGTTTCAGCAATTGCTTTACAAAATACGTTTGGTATTATTGCTAACGGCGTAATAACACTTGTGATGGCTAGCTTAACATTGTTCTTTTTCTTTAGTTTAAGGAAGGAAAATAAACGGAAGGCTGAAAGAGAGGCTAAATAAAATGGAAAAATTAAAAGTATTAATTTATTTTGAAGGTGAAAATATTATTAAAAAAAGCGGCATTGGTCGTGCGATGCGTCATCAAATGGAAGCTTTAACATCTGCAGAGGTTAATTTTACAACTAATAAAAAAGATACTTTTAACCTTGCACACATTAATACATATGGTTTTAATAGCAAACGTCTTCTTAGAAAATGTAAACGAAAAAACATTCCCGTCATTGTACACGGTCATTCTACTTTTGAAGATTTTCGAAATTCATATCGAGCTTGGCAATTCCTTGCTCTTTTTTACAATAGCTGGCTCAAATACATGTATAGTAGAGCAGATTTAATTATTACACCGACGTTATATAGTGAAAACCTTATTAAAAGTTATGGATACAATGTTCCAGTTACAAACTTATCAAATGGTTTAAATGTTGAAGAATATAAACCTAGTGAAGATAAAGTAAAAAAATTTAAGGAACATTTTAAAATTACCGACGAGAAAGTAATCATTGGCATCGGTTTTCTATTCGAAAGAAAAGGAATTCGAGATTTCATTGAAGTTGCACGCGCATTTCCAGACATTAAATTTATTTGGTTTGGTCATCTTCCTTGGATTTTAAGACAATCAAAAGTAAATAAAGCAATAAGAAGAAAACCAAATAATGTAATTTTACCTGGCTATATTGCTAATGACATTATCAAAGGAGCAATGCAATATGCTGAAATGCTCTTTTTCCCAAGCAATGAAGAAACAGAAGGAATTGTTGTTTTAGAAGGACTTGCTAGTAAGATTCCAGTCTTAGTTCGAGACATTGGAGTATACGAAGATTGGTTAAAAGATGGCAAAAACGCATATAAAGCACGCAATAATCAAGAATTTATTGAAAAAATTAAATATATAATTCATAATGATAATTCCCAAGTAATAAAAAATGGTTATCAAACGGCTAAGGACCGTGATTTAACTATCATTGGACAAAGATTAAAGAAAATATACGAAGGAGTTCAAAAAAAAGATGTCAAATAAAAAACTTGAAGATTATTATGTTTTACTGGCACTTGATGAAGCTACAGCGATGCGTGTAAGAACTATTAAAACTTTGCAAAAAGATTTTAATATGCCATATCGTCTTTTTTATCCACACCTTACTATTGCTCACTACCCTCTCGCTGAAAAGAAAAAACTAGTTAAAACGATTAGAAAATTATCTAAGAAATATAACCCATTTTCTTTAAATTTTGTTGATGTGAAATTAATTGATAAAGCACTTATTGCAATAGAAGTAGATAATAACAAAACTCTTGCCGAACTTTATCAAAGGGTACACGATAGTTTACCTTATGTTGCTGATAAATGGACATCACCGAGTGAAACACACTATTTGCCACATGTAAGTCTGTATTTTAATAATGAAATTGACTTAACAGAAATGTATCAACATTTTAAAAAAGGTTTTACTCCCTTTAAAGGTGAAGTAGAAGCTCTTGAATTATCTCTTTTTGATGGTAGAAGTTATACAATAACGCATCGTTTTCCTTTAAAGAAACGTTGGTTTTAATTTTTGTTTTAAACAATTTAGTAATAAAAATGGTCATTAAAATTAATGACCATTTTCGTTATATTGAAAATTACTTGTTTTATAGTAAACTAAATACGCTTAGTTTTTTAAACTAAGAAGTAAGGAGAAAATTAATGAAACTTAAAAATGTTATTTCTAAAAGATCCTATAAAACCGTTTATGTTGAAGACGGAAAAATCATCAAATTATTTGTAAAAGGTTATCCGAAAACAAATGTTTTTAATGAAGCGTTAAATCAAACTAGAATGGAAGGTAGTGAAATTAATGTCCCAAAAGTCATTGAAGTTGTTGAAATTGATGGCTGTTGGGCTTTTATAAGCGAAGAAATTAAAGGAAAAACGCTCGAACAATTGATGATTGAAAACCCAGACAAATTAGACGAGTATTTAGATATATTTATAGACACACAAATATTAATGTCTAAACAAAATAGTTTTCTTCTTAATCCATTGGCTCATCGAATGAGTCGTAGAATTGCTCGTAGTGAGTTGCGTGCCACAACAAGATATGATTTTCAAATTCGATTAGAAGAAATGGAACAATTCCATGAAGTTGTTCATGGAGATTATAATCCAAGCAATATAATTATTGATGATAATGGAAAAGTATGGGTAATTGATTGGGCACACGTTAGTGAAGGTAATGCTGCCGCAGATGTTGCTAAAACATATTTATGGTTCAATTTACATGATCAAAACGAACTTTCAGAAAAGTATTTAAAACGATATGTAGAAAAATCAGTTATTGAAGAAAAATTTATAAGAAACTGGATGCCGTTGGTTGCAGCGTGGATTTTAGACACCGCTTTAGAAGAAAAGAAGTCATATTTGCGCAATATAGTTAAACAAGAAATTATGAGGTAAAGCCATGAATATAAAATTTGAAACAAAAATTAGTGAATTAAAGCATAAGGTATTAGTCAAAGTTGCAACATTAGCTTATCAAGATCGACTTCTTGAAGGATATAGTTATATTCCTCAAGAAATTAAACCAGGACCAACTGCAACAATGCGATGTTGTAATCATAAAGAACAAGCAATTTTACGAGAAAGAGTAAAGCTAGCATGTGGAGGAGATAGTCGTAATCCTAATATTATGGAAGTGATCAAAATTGCATGTGATGAATGTCCTTTAGGAGGTTACACAGTAACTAATGTATGTCGCGGCTGTATCGCTCACTATTGTCTAGAAGCATGTCCAAAAAAATGCATTTATATAGATCCTATTGATCATACTGCTAAAATAGATAAATGCAAATGTATTAATTGCGGTTTGTGTGCTAAAGCATGTCCATATAACGCTATTATTAATTATCGTAGACCTTGTGAAACAGCGTGTCATGTAGATGCAATTACAATTGATCAATACGGAGCTTGCGAAATTGATAATAATAAATGTGTATCATGTGGACACTGCTCAGTAAAGTGTCCTTTTGGTGCGATTATGGATAAATCATATCTTTTAGATGCAATAGATATTTTAAAAGATAAAAAGAACGAAAAATATAATAAATATGCAATCGTTGCCCCCGCAATTGCTGGTCAATTTAGAGGAGTAAGTTATGAACAAGTTGTTACAGGAATTAAAAAACTTGGTTTTACTCATGTGGTTGAAGCGGCCTTAGGAGCTGACTTAGTTGCTATCGCAGAATCCCAAGAATTAATAGATAAAGGTTTTTTAACTTCAAGTTGTTGCCCTGCCTTTGTTGAGTTAATTAAAAAACACTATCCAACTGTTGCCCCCCACATATCGCATAATTTAAGTCCTCAAGCAACAATTGCAAAATATATAAAATCTAAAGATAATACTGCAAAAACAATATTTATTGGTCCGTGTATGGCCAAGAAGGCAGAAATTAAAAAGGAAGAAGAGTCAAAGTGGACAGATGTTGTTTTAACATTTGAAGAACTTTTAGCACTTTTTGTAAGCCGCGAGATAGAATTAGATACTCTAGAAGCAACCCCTCTAACAGATGCAAGTTATTATGGAAGAATTTTTGGTAGAGTTGGAGGATTAACTGAAGCAGTTACTCAAGCGATAAAGGAACTAGAAGTCGCTGGTTTTGAATTTAAACCATTAATTTGTGATGGAATAGTTAATTGCCGTAGTGCACTTAATAAAACCAAAAGCGGGACAAAAGAATTTAACTTCCTTGAAGGAATGGTGTGTGAGGGTGGATGTGTAGGTGGTCCCGCTGTAATTAGTAAAGGTATCCGTAATAAAATAGAGGTGGATAAATTTGCAAAGACAACTACAAAGGAAACTATTAAAAGTTCAATCAAGGATGTAGAAAAAAATGATTGATAAAAAAATATATGAAAAGGTAATCACTTTTAGTAAGGATCGTGATTGGGAACAATATCATACTGGTAAAGATTTAGCCGTAAGTTTAGTTTTGGAGGCTTCTGAATTACTTGAGGTTTACCAGTGGTCGGGTAGTGATCAATGGGAAAATAATAAAAAAGATAAAATAAAAGAGGAATTGGCGGATATTTTAATGTATGTAATTCTAATTGCTGATGCTTACAAATTAGATTTGAACGAAATTTTGAAAAATAAATTGGATGTTAATGATAAGAAATATCCATTAGAAATAAGTAAAGGCCGTAAAGAAAAATATGACGAGCTCAAAAAAAAGAGATAAAATATTGAAAATAGTTGCTACTATAGCTGGCGTTTTACTTTTAGTAGCAGGTTTGATCATACTTGGTTTTGGAATTGTCAAATATTTTGGCGCATTAATTCATAATAGCAATTTAGAAGCCGGTCAAGATACTATTGAAACAAGTATTTTACCTTTTATTATTAGTTCTCCGTTGCTCTTTGGCGGCTTTTTCTTAGTAGTTTTAGGTCTTGGAAAGAAGAAAACTAAATTATGAAACAAAATAGAGGTCGCCTAAAACAAAAAAATGAAGAGTATCAAGTAAAAGAAACCTCAGAACTTTTTGATTATTTGATAGAAAATCTCAAAGGGAGAAGTCGAAATAACATCAAAAGTTTATTAAAAAGAAAACAAATATTAGTAAATGATATTGTTGTTTCGCAATATAATTTTAAATTGGTGAAAGGTGATGTAATAAAAGTAACGCCGTTTCGCAATACAATAACACACAAATTAAAACTTCCTATTATTTATGAAGATGACATGTTAATTGTAATCAATAAACCTGCAGGTCTTCTTTCAATAGCAAGCGATAAAGAAAAAGAATCCACAGCATACCGATATGTTAATGAATATTTAAGACAAGATAATCCAAATGCGAGGGCCTTTGTACTACATCGGCTTGATAAAGAGACATCGGGAATTTTAATGTTTTCTAAAACACCAAACTTAGTAAATGCGCTTCACAAAAATTGGAATCACTTTGTTACAAAACGAGCCTATTTTGCAGTGATAAAAGGAAAAACACCCCAAAATAGCGGGGTTATTAAATCTTTCCTTCATCAAAGTAAAACACAACAAGTTTATTCAGGTGCTAAAACGAAAGATGCGAAATATTCCGAAACTCACTATGAGTTTTTAAGAGGAAATAATGAGTTTTCACTTTATGATGTTAAATTGCAGACAGGCCGAAAAAATCAAATAAGGGTCCACTTTAGAGATTTAGGATTTCCAATTATTGGAGATGAAAAATATAATGGAGAAAAGACGAAAATTAAAAGATTAGGTCTTCATGCGTACGAGTTAGTATTTAAGAATCCAATTACGAAGAAAATAATGGCATTTAAAACTCCATTACCCAGAGAATTTAGTCAACTTCTTAAGTAAATATAATAAAGAATAAAAAAGACGAAATTATATATTTCGCTTTTTTGTACTTTTTTCGTATAATATAAAGCGGTAGATTTATGATTAAACAATTATTACAACATGTAAAAGATGCGTTACTCTCAATATTACCAGTCACATTGACGGTTATTTTATTACATTTTACAGGTTTAGTGCCACTTGGAAACAACATTATTACATTTGTTATAGGAGCCGCTTTTTTACTAATCGGATTAATTCTATTCAATATCGGTGTAAGTGAATCGCTTTTAAAAGTCGGAGAAATGATTGGATCCTCCCTTGTAAAAGTTTCTAAATTTCCACTTTTGATATTAATTGTATTTATTATGGGATTTGTAATTACCTCTGCCGAACCATCGGTCATGCTTTTGGCAACTCAAACCCCAATTAATCGTTATGTTTTTGTTTTTGTAGTTGCAGGAGGCGTGGGATTATATCTTGTTCTTGCTGTTTTAAAAGTTATTTTCAATAAGCATTTTAATGTATTCGTTATAACTACATATGTTCTAATTTTTGGGTGCGCAATATTAGTTGCTCCTGAGTTTTTACCAATGGCGTTTGACTCGTCTGGAGTTGCAACAGGAGTAGTAACGGTTCCGTTTATTATTGCAATTGGAACCGGTGTAGCGATGACGCTTTCTAAAAGAAGGGCACAAGAAGATAGTTTTGGATTTGTCGGATTTGCAATCCTTGGACCCATTTTATTTGTGATTATTATGGGAATTTTTAGTGATAAACCAACATATTCAGCAGGTGAAAGTGGTGAAGTTTTAACAATTTCACAAATGATTTTAAATGCAATAAAACAAGCAGCGATTGATAATGCATTAGTTTTAGTACCTATTTTAGTATTTTTTGTAATTTATCAAGTTTTTTATATTAAACTTTCCAAAAGAAAATTACTTCGAATTGGTGTTGGATTTATATATGTATATATAGGATTACTTCTATTTATAGCAGGTGCAAATATAGGGTATGTTCCAATTGGTAACTTAATAGGTGAAGTGCTTGTTAATAAGAATAATTTAGCTATTATGCTTACAATTATTGCTTTGATTGGTGGCTTAGCTTGTTTAGCAGAGCCAAGCGTTCATTTTCTTGGATCACAAGTTGAGGAAATAAGTGACGGAACTATTAAGAAAACAACACTTGTATTAACGTTAGCTGGGGGTGTATGTATTTCTATGATGCTCTCAGTAATACGCGTATATTTTGACTTTTCATTTATGTATTTTATTGTCCCAGGTTATTTTATTGCTGTCGCTTTAACATTTATTGTTCCACGCGTTTATACATCAATTGCCTTTGATGGTGGGGGCGCTGTAAGTAGTGCTCTTACCGCAAGCTTTCTAGCGCCAATCATAATGGGTGTTGCTATGGCGATTCCAGGACGCGACTTAGTCCTAAACGGCTTAGGAACAATAGGCTTGATTTCAATGATGCCCTTAATTACAATTCAATTACTTGGGTTTGGTGCAATGGTTAAAGAACGTGCTGCCATTAGAATTAGTAAAGCTCGTCGAGTTGAAGAATACGAAGCAGAAATTATTTATTTTAATTAAGGAGGTTACATAGTGAAAAACGCTTTAACTAAACACGCAAAAACAACTATACGTAAGCCTTTTAGTGAAACAAACGAAATCAAAAAACTTTCACTATTAGTTACGATTGTAGATCGAGACGCTAGCGATGTTTTTGTTGATTATTTTCAAACACTAGAAAGTAACCTACAAATCATTATTTTTGGGAAAGGAACCGCGACAAGCGAACTAATCTCATTGCTTGGTTTAAGTGAGCCAAATAAAGATATCGTATTAGCAATTATTAAAGAAGAAAAAATAGACGAAGCATTTAACTATATAAAAAGAAGATTTGAAATATCAAAAAAACACAAAGGTGTCGCCTTCAGTGTTGGTCTTGAATCAATTATAGGCGTATCGATTTACAAATATTTATCAAATAATGTTGTAAACAAGCAAAAAGGAGCTTAAGATGGACAAAAAAGAAACTAATTTAATCATTGTTATTATCAATTCAGGATTCGTAGATCTTGTCATGGATGCTGCAAAAGCCGCTGGAGCAGGCGGAGGAACCGTCCTCCATGGTAGAGGAACTGGAAATAAAGAAATTGAAAAATTATTTGGTATAACCATTAGTCCAAATAAAGAAATTGTCTTAATCGTAGTTCCTAATAAAATAAAAGATAAAGTCATGAAAGCCATTTATAATAATGCGGGCCTTGATACAGAAGGACAAGGCATTATTTTTTCACTACCTTTAGATCGAGTTGTAGGCGTTAATTTCAACCATTTTAATAAAGATGATGAAGAAGAAACTCATACAACAGATGATATAAAAAATGGTAACCAAGAGTAAAAGAACGATATTTTTAAATTATTTACATATAACGCTATTAGCGCTTTTTTATCTTGTAACTCTAATGGTTGCTCCAAGAGGACAATTTGATAAAGGTATCGCTCCTTTATTATGGTTTATATTTATTGCGATTATATTTGCTACATTAATTACTATAAATGCAATTTTTATTTTTAAAAAGAAGCAAGATAAAAAACGCGTTTTTGCAATATTGACACCATTATTGTCGCTTTTTCCTTTCTATCAAGCATTAAGGAGACTTGCTAGTTTATTAAGTCCGGTCAATAGTTTATATACTGAATTTCCCGCAATAGCGATTATATTTATTTTAATTTTTCTTCTTTATTTAATATGTGCAATAGCTTTTTTGATAAATCATTTGACTCTAGTTGATAAAGAAAATGATGTTGTAAAAGAAGAAAAATTAAACTTACAAAAAAGGTGGACTATTTTTCTTGAGAGGTTTGGAAGGACTGACAACCCTTTATACTTCTATATAATTACATTATTTATAATTGCTATTTTATTTTTCTCATCCAGTTTATTTAAAGACTCATTTACTATTCCTTTTGGCGGCGACTTTACTCAGCAACAACTTCAGTTTTATATTAATGGTTATGATGATTATTGGTCATTTTTTAAAACAGGACAGTTTCCGTTATGGGATACTAATACTTTTCTTGGCGTTAATAACATTGGATCAAATGCGTTTTATTATGCTCTAAATCCGTTTTTCTTACCAATTTTATTATTTCCACGTTCATTAGTTCCGCAAGGAATATCAGTTTTAATGATTACAAAATTTGTGTTAGCTGCTTTATCAATGAGAGCTTATTTAAAATATATGGGTATAAAAGAAACGACCGCTAGACTTTTTGCTTTAATGTACGCATTTTGTGGCTGGAATGTTTATTATTTGTGGTTTAACCATTTTATGGAAGTGACAGTAGTGTTTCCACTTGTGTTTCTAGGAATAGAGAAAGTTTTTAAAGAACGTCAGCCATTCTTCTTAGCATTAAGTTTAGCAATAATGGGTTTAGCAAATTACTTTTTCCTTGTTACTACTTGTATGGTAGGAGTTTTATATGCAGGATTTCGCTACATTCAACTATTTACTAAATTTCCTAACAATAGGGTCCGGATTGAAGTTATTGGTCTTGGATTTTTAGGTTTTTTGTTTGGTATTCTTGGAGCGGGTTTAGCCTTTTTACCAGGGTTAGATGTAGCACGAAATAGTGATCGCGTTACAAATGCAACGTATTTAGATAATCTTAAATCAACATTTAAATTAAAAGATTGGAAAACACTCATTGCTTATTTAACTAAATGGGAAACACAAAATGAATCCTTTGAATATAAAAAGTTTTACCCTCTAATTTCATTTTTATTTCCCACAATATCAGATCGTAGCGTTACATTATTAAATAGAAGTTCTTACGATAATACAATTTCTAGTTTATTTACTTTTACGCCTGTAACATTACTTTTAATTCCTTCGTTAATTCACTCTTTTAAAAAAAGAAAAGCAAGTCCGTTTATTGCTCTAGGTATATTTCTTCTGGCTATTTTTACTCCGTTTGCTTACAACTTATTCCATGGTTTTACTAAAGAATACGGTAGATGGCAGTTATTTCCGGTGTTCCTACTTATTACTTATGTAGCTTCATCTTATGAAGAAAGAAAAGAATTTAAACGGTGGTACTTTGATGTTTCATTTGTAGTAATTGCTTTACTTATGGGTATTACATATTTATGGGCCTTTAATTATCAAAATAAAAATACATTTACGTTTTTATTCCAACGTGAATATGTAGCATATTACCAATTTGGTGTCCTTTTTGTCGTGTATTTAATGTTTAGATATATGTACGAAAAGAAAGCAGCAAGTCCTGTTTTATTTGCAATAACAACAATTGAAGCAGTAATAATGGGTATTTTAACTCTTAATTTCCATGGAACGATATCTTATCAAAATCATGTTTTTGGCGGTCAGACTAGTTTTAAACAAGATGAAGAAGTTATTAGAAAAATTAAGGCGCTAGATGGTTCTTATTATAGAGTTTATTCTACCAGTGCTAGAAAAGGAAGAGACAATCTTCCAATGGCCCTTGATTATAATGGCGTTACAACTTTCCACTCATTGTATAATTTTGAATTAATGGATTTTAATTATTGGAGCAAAATAAATTATAACTATTTAGGTTGGTCGCTTGGTGTACATGAAAAAAGACCGCTTTTAGATCAATTCTTAAATATAAAATATTATGTAATGAGGCCAAATGAGGCTAATCCAACTATAGGACAAGAGCAGAATGCTGTATTACGTCCAAATGTTCCCTTAACACATATTTTGGACGAAGAAATGTCCACGGAACAACGACTTGTTTTTGGGAACGATAATCATTTTAATACTGGTTTTGCAGTAGATAATATAATGTCTTATGAACAATCTGATGGTGAAAAAATCATAGATGTTGTACGTAATTCGGGAAGAACGGGGATTGTAAAAATAGAAGAATTATATTTACAGTCAGCTATTCTTTCTTTTGATGATTTTAATGAAGTAAAGAAGAATCACCCAACTTTTAATGAAATAGATTTTAAATATTATCAAATGAATGCTCATCAATATTCAAATGGCTTAAGCAGTGAATTTGGGTTTAGTAAAACCATTTATTATTGTTCTAGGGAATTTCCAATTACTAAATTTAATTCTAATGAATTAGCATCAAGATCTTGTACCGCATTTAATGTTGGATCTAAACAACACGTAGGAATAGTTTTTGAAAGAAATAATGGGCAACCCTTTTTATCTAATAGCGGATCAATTATTTTTCAATATCCATTAGCAGCTAAAGCCAATATATATTTACTTGGAACTGATGGAAAAATCGTTACCTATGACAATCATACATCTCCAAGCGGATCAACAACTTATAAAGTTTTACGTGGGTTTTCTGCTCCTAAAGCAATAAAGCGAATTATCATCATTCCACAAGAAACATTTAAGGACTATTCAACCTCTTATATTTTTACCTATGATGAAACAACTCAAAATCAAATAATTGAAAATACAAAGCGATATCCATTAGAAAACATCAAATGGAAAAGAAATGAAGTAACATTTACTACTAATTTTGAAGATGAAAAATTTATTATTACTACGATACCTTATGATAAGGGGTGGCACGCAGGATATGTCAATAAAATAACAAATGAAAACAGTCATATCAAAGTTTATAAAACACATGGAGGTTTTGTTGGCTTTGTAGCACCAAAAGGTAATAACCAATATTCTCTTGTTTTTGTTCCGGAATATTTAACAAGTGGATTATTAGCGAGTTTCGGTGGATTTTATTTTGCAATAGTTGGTTTGGTTTATTTGCGATACAAAAAGAAAAAGCAGCAAGTTAAAGTTGCCGCATAATTCTAAATTAACAAATTATTTATCAGTCAAAAATGCACGATATAGTGCGTTTTTGCTTATGTTATTTAATAGACTAACAATTTTGCATGCTTCTTTTAACGCATAGTTTTCTTTAAGAAGAAGAGAAACTTGTTTTTTTGAATTTTCAAAAATTATATCCTCGTTAGAGATTGTACTTCCCTCAACTACAATTACAATTTCTCCTTTTATCGTTTTATAATCAAAAGTCAAAAATTCTTTTAAAGTACCATATAAATATTCCTCGTTGATTTTTGTTAATTCTCGAGCTAACGTAACTTTTCTATCACCAAGGATATCATATAAATAACTCATTGTTTTTTTAATTCTATGAGGGGATTCATAAAAAATTAATGTTTCTTTTCTTGTTCTAAGACAACTTTCTTCATCAAATGATAAGTTTAGTTTTGGTGGTAAAAAGCCTCGAAAATAAAAGGAAGATGTTGATATTCCACTGCCGATTAGTGCAGGTAAAAGAGCACTTGGACCATTAATAACACTTATATAGATGTCATTACTTAATAATTCATTTACTAGAATTGCTCCAGGATCACTAATTAGAGGATAACCTGCATCAGAGACATAAGCACCTGTTTGTCCTTTTTGGATTTGTTTTATTATTTCTAAAGCTTTTTCTTTTTCGTTATGTTCAAAAAGACTTATTAAAGGTTTTGAAATTTTGTAATAAGAAAGAAGAACACCTGTAACACGAGTATCCTCACAAGCAATAAAATCAACATTATTTAAAATATCTATTGCTCGATTAGAAAACTCACTTAGATTTCCAATTGGAGTAGCAACAAAATAAAAAGGTATCTTAGTAAAAGATTTATTCCTCTTCATTAGTGTTTTTCCACTTTCCTTTAATTTCTTCTAAAGAAACAATTATTGTGTCATTTTCATTTGTTAGTTTGACCTCTTCGCTAATAACATTGAATGAGTTTACAAAATATTTTTCTCCACGCAATTTAATAGCCTGACCAATAGGAGGAAATCTCTTATTTGCCTCTTTATAATAATCGTCTTCATAAGCCAAACAACACATAAGTCTAGAACATTGTCCAGTTAATTTTGGTATGTTTAGAGTTAGATTTTGATTTTTTGCACGATTAATTGATATACCATCAAAATCGCGCAAAAATAAATTACAACACAAAGGAAGACCACAAACTCCAACACCACCAACAAGCTTCGCTTTATCACGACTTCCAATTTGTCTAAGCTCTATACGTGTTCTTAATTGAGAAGCAAGGATTTTTAAAAGTTCCCTAAAGTCAACACGCTGATCAGCAACATAAGTAAATATTATTTTGTCGCGGTCAAAAGTATATTCTGCGCTTATCAAGTGCATATCTAGTTTCAAGTATTCAATTTGTTTAGCACAAAAAGCAAGGGCTTCTTGCGCGTCATCTAGGTTTTGATAGTGTCGAGCTATTTCGTTTTCATCAGCCTTTTTAATAATAGGTTTAAGAGCTAAGTCACTTTTGTATTCGCTAAGTGGTAAAGGTTCACGAATAACAATACCGACTTCAGTACCACGAACAGTTTCAACTATTATGTATTCTCCGCTTTTAAATTCATTAGTAGGACATGAAAAATAATACGGTTTTGAGCCCCTACTAAAGGAAATTGATAAGAAAAATTGATTTATATTATCTGTCATTGATAGTCTCCTTATAAATTGTTATTGCTAAATGGTCTAGCAGAAGAGGAATATTAACATATGAATCTAAGCGCGTAAGGCTTTCTATAAATGTAATTAAAATCTTTTCAGGGTTTTTAATTTTATCAGCTAGATCTTTAATTAATGGTTCATAACTATTCAAAGTTATGTCCGCATTTAGTTTATAGTTTACCAAATCTTTAACAAAAAGCGTAAATAGTTCGAGAAAACGACGAGCAGAATCTCTAGTTTTTGCCCCGTAAGCAAAAGCTTTACTAACTTCAGTTTGAATAAATAAAACACCATCTTTGACATTACTATTTATTGTATTTAGTGTGTCCATGACCAAATCATAAATTCTAAGATATTCTTCATCATTAACTTTTTCATTAATTACATCTGCTACATTATAAAAATTAACTAATATTTCACTTTGCGTGCGAGAAATACATAATTCATCGCATTTTTGAAAGATTAATTCTGAAGGAAGAAGTGACAATATTAGTTTTTGTGAGCGCGATAAAATTGTAGGTAAAACATTCTCTTCATTTTCTGTAGTTAAGAAAGCATATATTTCATGACTTGGTTCTTCTAAAAACTTAAGTAATGCGTTACTTGCTTCTGGTGTCATTTTTTCAACTAAATGTATAACATAAATTAATGTTCCGCCTTTTTCTATAGCAGTAGAAGAAAAAGAAGTTTCTAAATTTCTAATATCGCCAATTTTAATGGTTCCTTCTCGACCATCTAGAAAAATTAAATCAGGATTAAGCCCCTGACTAAAGCGATGACAACTGATACAATTATCGCAAGCGAGCGGATTACGCTTTTCACAAACAAGTGTTTTAGCTAAATGTGTTGCTACTTCAATTAAAGGAGAACCGGACCCACCTTTAATTAAATAAGCATGCGAAAGACTGTTGTTAGCTAAAGCGTTAACAAATGTCTTATATAATGGTTTTTGATATATTTCTAAATAATTACTTACATCCATTTTCTAATTTATCTAAAACAATTTTTAATGCATTATTTGCAACAAGTTCTAATTCTTGCGATGCATCAATTATACGATAACGATCCTTATATTTAATCGAGAGTTCTAAAAAAGTTTCACGGACTTTTTGGTGAAAAGTAAGTTCTTCTAAATCAAGACGATTGATTTCGAAAGCCCGGTTTTTCCGTATTCTTCGTAGCCCAATTTCAGGATCAACATCAAAAAGGAGTGTTAAATCCGGAAAAGAACCCTCAGTTGCAAATAAGTTAATATTTAACACTTCGTTTACTCCAAGGCCACGAGCACCACCTTGATAAGCAAGAGAAGAATCTAAAAAGCGATCACAAATAACAATTTTCCCTTCTTTTAATGCGGGCCAAACCTTTTCTTTAAGGTGTTGTCGTCTACTTGCAGCATATAAAAGAGCTTCAGCTCGTGTATCTAAAAGGGTATTTTTCTTATCTAAAATAATGTCACGAATTTGCTCTGCTATGGGTGTCCCACCTGGTTCTCTTGTAAATAGAACGTCATAACCTCTTTTCGTTAATTCAGCAATTAGAATTTTAGTTACGCTTGTTTTTCCGCTGCCTTCTGGCCCTTCTAATGTAATAAACATAGTAAATCCCCCTATTTAATTTCTTTTCTACCTTCTAACGATTTATGTAAAGTCAGACTATCAACATAATCAATTTGGCTTCCCATAGCTACTCCATAGCCGATGCGTGTAACTTTAACTGGGATATCTTCTAATAATTTTGCCAAATATAACGCAGTAGTTTCACCTTCAATATTTGGGTTAGTAGCGATAATAAGTTCTTTTGTTTTTTCTTTATTTATACGTTCAATTAATGAGTCAATATTTAAGTCACTGATTTTAGTTAAAGAAGTAGTTCCAACAAGCCCCCCTAAAACATGATAACGACCATGAAAATTAGCTAATTGTTCAAAACCTATAATGTCATTTGGTTTTGCAACAACAATAATTAATTCATCGGTTCTCTCGGGGTCATTACAAATCGAACATATCGCATTTTCGGTGTATAAGCCGCAAATTGGGCATGGATGAACTTTCTTTTTTATACTCGATATTTTATTTGCTAAATCATCTAAGTCGTCTTGTTGAAAATTTAACAAGGCGAAAGCCATTCGCTCAGCAGACTTTGAACCAATGCTTGGCAATCTTTTAAGAGCATCTATTAATTCTTCAATTGAGCGAAGCTTTTCCATATTAAAAACCTCCTGGTAAGCCTCCGGTAACTTCAGCGTTAATCTTCTCTTCTGCCTCTTTAATTTTTTCAAGGCATTCATTAAAAGCTAAAATGAGCATGGTTTCCACCATTTCTTTGTTTTCTTTTTCTAATAAATCTTCATTTATATCAATTTCAACAACTGAGCGATCTCCGTAAAGTACTACTTTAACACCACCACCCTTAGTTGCTTCAAATTCTTGATTAGCTAATTCAGCCATTTTAGTTTGTAACTGGCGTTGCATTTTTTGGGCTTGAGCCATCAGGGATTGCATTTTTCTTTGGGCCATTTATAAAATTTCCTCCAATTCTTTATCTATGTTTTTAACTCGTGGTAATTGATGTAGTTGATTTAAGTTTGTAAAGAGTTTAGTTACTTTTCTTTCATGGGTTCGAGAAATTGCATAGACTACAACTTCACGTCCTAAAAATTCAGCAATAATTTTTCTAAGAGATTGTTGATTATCAATTAAATTACAAAGGTTAGCATGTTCATTAAATTCGTAAACAAGAACTAATAATTGATCAGTTAAAATATAAGGAGTGCCATTATGTAGTAGACTTGAAAATGATGCAAGATTTTCATCCTCCTCCCCCATAAAAGGAAGCTTTTTCCAGGCGTTATCATAAAGATTTCGACGTTCGTCACGACTGCCAAGAGTCATTGCTTTAATTAAGGTATCATCACTTAAGGAAATTGACGGTCCTTCTTTTATAAATCTACCAACTTTAATTTTGGGAGTTTCAATTACAAGAGCATCAAGAATTACCTTTCTTTTTTGAGCAACCTTTCGTTTATGTTCCTCTTGTATAGGTAAATATTCCTCTCTAGCAAACATGAGTTCTGGGCCCTCTAGCGGTGGAGGTTCGTTAGCTGAAATTGGAAAAGGAATAGTTTCTCTATTTTGATCTTTATTATCGTTTTCAGTTTTTTGCGTAGGACTTTCTTGTTCTTGTAAAAACGGAGGTAATTCTTCCTCTTTTTCTAATTCCACTTTTTTTACTATAGTTGGTTTTATATTTTCTTGTATCTTTTGTTCAACGGAAGAAATAGGTTCTATTTTAGAACTAGTTTCTAAGGATGTAGGATTCACTGGTTGTTCAATTTTTGTAGAAGTGAAGTCATCTCCAGAAGAAGCCATTTGAAGAAGTGTTAATTCGAACAATGAGCGCAAATCAGTTACAAAACGAAAATCATTTAGTGCTTTTAATAAAGAATTAATTAGTTCATTTAGTCGCGACAAACTTAAATTGGCACTTAAATGTTTTGCCTCGCGCTTAGTTAAAAAGAGCATGAGGCTTTCATCTTTTGTCTTATAAAAGATGAGCAAATCCTTTAATAAACCCAACAAATCCGCGCTTAATCGTCGTACATCAATACCTTTATCAAGAAAATGGGAGATTTTGTTCATCAGTAGTTTAACATTATGATCCTTAATTGCATAAAGGAGGTCTAATTTGTCGGTTTTATTTAATAGCGCAAACAAATCAAGAACGTCCTCTTCATTTAGTGTTTGATTAGCATATGCTAAAACTTGATCAAGCATAGATAAGGCATCTCGAACCCCTCCATCAGCTAGACTAATGATTAGATCAATTGCACTTTCTTCATAACTAATATTTTCTATTTTTAAAATCTCAATCATCCGTTGTTTAATATCTTTATCACTAACTTTTGAAAAGTTATAACGTTGACATCTACTTAAAATCGTTGGGATAATCTTGTGTGGTTCTGTAGTAGCTAAAATAAAAACAACATGACTTGGTGGTTCTTCAAGAGTTTTAAGAAGTGCATTAAAAGCATTGGCACTCATCATATGAACTTCATCAATAATATAAACCTTATACCTACCTTTGATAGGAGCATAATTTACATTATCGACAAGTGCACGAATATCATCAACGCCGTTATTGCTTGCAGCATCAATTTCGATAATATCTTGATGACTTCCATCATTAACTGCAAGACAGTTACTACATTCATTACATTGATGGCCGATTCCTTTTTCGCAGTTAAGGGCTTTTGCAAATAGTTTTGCCATTGTAGTTTTACCCGTTCCGCGTGGACCAGCAAAAAGATATGCATGAGCTATCTTATTTTGATTTAATGCATTTTGCAGTGTTTGAACAATTACCTTTTGACCAGCAACTTCTTCAAAAGTCGAAGGTCGATAAGTACGATATAGGGCTTTATAACTCATATTTTCACCTACTTGTTATTATACAATAATAACGAAGTCAATGTTAGGCTAAAACCTTAAAATTAGAAAATAGAAAACTAACAAGAAATTAAACACTTTTATAGAAATACCCTCTATGCTAAAATATGTTGGCAAAGGAATTAATTAATATGATGGAAATTGCATTAAGAAAAAGACTAGAAGTTACTAAAGAGCGTTTAAAAGAAATCGATGATTTTTTAATGCGTCCAGATGCTGCTAATGATTTAAATAAATTCAAAGAATTGAATGTAGAAAGAGCACAATTAGAACCTGTCGTAGAAAAATATAATGAATTTCTTCAAGCTGAAAGCGATCAAGCTGATGCTCAAATAATGAGCAATGATGACGATGTTCAAATTGCAGAATTTGGTAAAGAAGAAAGTAAAAGATTAATTGAAGTTCAAGAAAAAATAATTGATGAACTTAAAATATTACTCATACCCAAGGACCCTAACGATGAAAAAAATATTGTTGTTGAAATTAGAGGAGCAGTTGGAGGAGATGAAGCAAACATTTTTGCTGGAGATCTCTTTAGGATGTATGCAAGATATGCAGAAAATAATAATTGGCAAATTCAAATGATCGACACTAACCCTTGTGAGGCCGGCGGTTTTTCTTTAGTTTCGTTTATGGTTAGAGGAAAAAGCGTTTATTCAAAGTTAAAATTTGAAAGTGGTGCTCATAGAGTACAAAGAGTACCTAAGACTGAGGCCGGCGGTCGTATCCATACATCTACAGCTACAGTCTTAGTAATGCCTGAAGCTGAAGAAATTGATGTTGAAATAAAACCAGATGATTTACAAATAGATACATTTCGATCCCAAGGTTCGGGGGGACAAAATGTAAATAAAGTCGAATCTGCCGTTCGAATTACTCACTTACCAACAGGAATTTCAGTAGCATGTCAAGTCGAGAAATCGCAAATTCAAAATAGAAATCTTGCCATGAATTTACTTCGTTCGCGCATTTACGCAGCTAAAGTTGAAGAACAAGAAGAAAAAATTGGGCGCGAACGAAAGCTTAAAGTTGGAACAGGCGAAAGAAGTGAAAAAATTAGAACATATAATTATCCGCAAAATCGTGTAACAGATCATCGTATAAATTTTACACTTCAAAAACTTGATCGAATTATTGAAGGAGATCTTGATGAAATCATAAGTGCTCTAATTAACTATGATCAAAAACAAAAAATGGAAAATGAAGAAACATATTCCAACAATTAAAGATGTTTTGCTTGAAATTGAGCATCATCTCAACGATAAAGAGACCATTTTAAAAACAAAGATTCTTTTAATGCACTCAAATGACATTAATAATTTTGGTGAATTGGATTTAAAAATTAACCAGAAAATGCAAGGGTTAGAACAATTTCGAGTCAATTTTGCAAGGTTATTAAACGGCGAACCAGTGCAATATATTATTAGTGAAGCAACTTTTTTTGGGAATAAATTTTATGTTGATGAAAGAGTTTTAATACCAAGACCAGAAACAGAGGAATTAACTGAAACAATAATTAATGATATTGAAAAAGAGCAAAACCAACAATTAACTATATTAGATGTTGGAACGGGATCTGGAGTAATAGGTTTAACAATAAAAAAAATAAAGCCCCAAATCAATTTAATATGTACTGATATATCTAAAGACGCTTTGGATGTTGCTATGTTAAACGCTGATAATTTGGGTATTAAAGCACAATTTTATCAAGGAGATAGATTGGTTCCAATTATTACTAATAAGCTTAAAGTTGATATTATTGCTTTTAATATGCCTTACATAAAAAAGAATGAGTCGGTGGCAAAAGATGTTATAACTTATGAACCTAATCAAGCATTATTTTTGCCAACAGAAGATTTTTTAAAACAATTTTTAAAAGATGTACCACTTGTAAAAAAAGATAAAATAACAATATATTTAGAATTTGGCGAAAATCAAAAAGAAGAGATAGGAAAAACGATTCATAATACAATTAAGACAGCAAAAACGACTTTTTTTAAAGATATGCAAGGAAAAGACAGGTACGTAAGGATTGTTTATGAAGACTAAGATATTAAAACAAAGTGAAATAAATATAGCAGCCGAACTTCTAAAACAGGGTGAAGTAGTTGCCTTTCCTACTGAGACTGTTTTTGGTCTAGGGGTTATTTTTGATGATGTTGTAGCATATCAGAAATTAGTAGAAGCTAAACAAAGACCCCCGAAACAACCATTTACTATGATGTTGGCTTTTGAAAGAGATATTGAACAATATATTCATGTTAATGAGAAAATTATAAAAATAATTAAAAATTTTATGCCAGGACCATTAACGATTATTGCTCCGATAAAGAAAAAACTAACTCATGATATTACCTTAGGAACAGGCTATATTGGAATTAGAGTAAGTGACTCCGTTTTAGTTTCAAATTTAATTTCTTTAGTAGGAAAACCGCTATTAGTGCCAAGTGCTAATATTCATGGAGAAGCGGTTTGTGTAAATAGTAGTGAAGTTTTAAAGGTATTCAATGGTAAAATAAGTGCTGTTATTGAAGGAGCGTCATTATCTCAAATACCTTCCACAATTATTAAAGTCGATGATAAAATAGAGTTAATAAGAGAAGGAACAAATCCTTTTAAAGATATACTAAAAGTAAGTGAGGGTAATATATGAAAATAGCAATTGGTTCTGATCATGGTGGATTTAAGTATAAAAAGATAATCATTAAACATCTCAAAGATATTGGACACACTGTTTTAGATGTTGGGCCTTTGAGTGAAGAAAGGTCTAATTATCCAACATTTGGTATAGCAGTTGGAGAAGCCGTTCAAGGGAAAAGAGCTGATTTTGGCATTGTTATTTGTACTACAGGTGAGGGAATTGCTATAGCAGCTAATAAAGTAAAAGGTATAAGAGCAGGAATAGGTTATAACGATGAAGTTGCTAGATTAATGAGATTACATAATGATGCAAATGTCATTTCATTTGGTCAAGCTCATATGGATATTCATGATGTTTTAAGAAGAATAGATATATTTTTAACAACCCCCTTTGAAGGCGGAAGACATGCGACTAGGGTTGATATAATTAAAGACTACGAAAAATAAAACAAAATAAAACACCTAAAGCTTTCTATTTATAAATATGGAAAGCTTTTTTGTTTGTGAAAACTGCGGTAACAGTAATAAAAAGTACATTGGTATAAGAAATGGTATAAAATACTGTCGATTATGCTTAGAATTTTCGGGCAAAAAAGTAAAATATGTAAAAAACAATCCGATTAATGCAAAACCCTTGTTAAATTACGAATTAACTAATGAACAAAAAGAAATATCACTAAAAGTAACTACAAATTTTATAAAAAATAAAAACACATTAATTTATGCTGTTTGCGGAGCAGGTAAAACAGAACTAGTGTATGATGTTATCTCATATGCGTTAAAAAAAGGTATGCAAGTAGGTTTTACTATTCCAAGACGAGAAGTAGTTATTGAATTAGCGCATAGAATAAAAAGTACATTCCCTAAAGCCAAAGTAATTTGTGTTTACGGGGGACAAACAGAAATATTAGAAGGTAATATTATTGTGTTAACAACACATCAATTATTTAGGTACCCGAACTTTTTTGATTTGTTAATATTTGATGAAATTGATGCATTTCCATATAAAGGGAATGAATTATTAAAAATTATGTTTAAAAAAAGCATTAGAGGTAATTATGTGATAATGAGTGCTACACCAAGTAAAGAGATAATAAAAGAAATAAAGAATAGTGGTCAAATCTTAACACTTTTTACACGATTTCATTTATACGAAATTCCTGAGCCAAAGATATATTATGGATTTCTTTTTACAAAAATCATTATTACATTATATAAAACACATAAATACATAAAAAACCATAAACCCGTCTTAATATTCGCGCCAACTATTGGAATTGCTACATATTTATTTGAAATTATAAAAAAATTTATTAAAAATGGTGGTTTGGTACATTCGAAAGTAAAAAGTAATTCTTCGATTATAAACGATTTTAAAAAAGGTAAACTGAATTATCTTGTTACGACATCAGTACTTGAAAGAGGAATTACTATTAAAGGGTTGCAAGTAATAATATTTAATGCAGATCATGATATTTACGATAAAGAGACTCTTGTCCAAATTGCAGGGCGTGTGGGAAGAAAAAAAGAAGAACCAACAGGAGACATTATTTTCTTGATAACTAGGATAACCACTGCAATTTCGGCTTCAATGATTGATATTAGAGAGAAAAATGAATATTTGCACTCTGTGTATGGAACAAATTAAAAGTAAAACAATTGGGAACTTTTTATTAAAAACACCACTTTGTAACAAATGTTTAAATGAATTTGAGCCCAAGTTTAGAAAATTTGAAATTATGGGCATAAAAGGAGAGGCAATATATGAATACAATGAGTTCATTAAATCAACGCTTTATCGGTACAAAGGATTATATGATGTTGTATTAGCCCCTATATTTATTGAACGCTATAGATATTATTTCAAATTGAAGTATAAAGGCTATATTGTTCTACCTGCACCAAGCTCTTTTGAAAGTGATAAGGAAAGAGGATTTAATCATGTTGTAAAAATGTTTAATTTACTAAAGATGCCAGTTTTGCAGGCTTTTTATAAAAAAACGAAATACAAACAGAGTGATTTAACGCTAGAAGAAAGAGAAAAAGTTAAAGAAAAAATTGGAATTAAAACAAATTTAAAAATCTATGGTAAAAAAATATTGTTAGTGGATGATTTATTAACGACTGGAAGTACTATGAAGACTCTAATAAAACTTATTGAAATATATAAACCAAAATCAATAAAAGTCCTTGTAATGGCATATACAACAATTAAAAAAGATTATAAAATATGATAAAATGAATATTAATATTCATTACTGTATAAACAATTAATTACTTATGTTAGAATTATAGAGATTAAAGGAGATTATACGATGGGATTTCTTGATAAAATATTCCGTTTCGATCAAAGACGTTTAAAAAAGATCGAAAAAGAAAGTAAAAAAGTAATAGCATACGAAGAAACCATGAGAGGGTTAAGTGATGAAGAACTCAAAGCAAAAACCCCTTATTTTAGAGAACGACTTGCTAAAGGCGACACATTAGATGATATAAAACATGAGGCATTTGCAGTTGCAAGAGAAGCCGCGCAAAGAACTCTTGGTCAATTTCCATATCCTGTTCAAATAATGGGAGCTCTTGTTTTGCATGATGGCGATGTCGCTGAGATGAAAACAGGTGAAGGTAAAACCCTAACTGCTACAATGGCGGTTTACTTAAACGCACTTGCGGGTAATGGTGTTCATGTAGTAACAGTCAACGAATACCTAGCAAGTCGTGATGCTGACTGGATGGGACAAATTTACCGTTTTTTAGGTTTAACAGTAGGGGTTAACCTACGTGAAAAAACCGTAACAGAAAAACAAGAAGCATATAATTCAGATATCACATACACAACAAATAGTGAAGTTGGCTTTGACTATTTAAGGGACAATATGGCCACTTCTTTATCAGGACGTGTATTACGCGGACTTGAGTTTGCAATAGTTGACGAAGCAGACTCAATTCTAATCGACGAATCTAGAACACCATTGATTATTAGTGGTGGGGCAAAAGCAAGTGTGTCAGCATATAATGTAGCTGATAGATTTGTAAAAACACTAAGAAGAGATAAACATTTTGTTGTTGATATTAAAACTAAAACTGCAAACTTAACAGATGAGGGAAATAATTTAGCTGAACGAATGTTTGGTGTAAGAAATATTTATGATCCACAATATGCAGATTTAGTACATAGGATTCACCAAGCCTTAAAAGCAAATCATATTATGACTCGTGATGTTGAATATATGGTTGATTCAGAAAATGAAATTCAACTAATTGACCAGTTCACTGGTCGAGTTCTTAGGGGCCGAGAATATAGTGATGGTCTCCAACAAGCAATTCAAGCTAAAGAAGGTGTAAAGATAAAACAAGAAACTGTCACAATGGCTACTATTACATATCAAAACTTCTTTAGATTATATAAGAAATTAAGTGGTATGACTGGTACTGCAAAAACCGAAGAGGAAGAATTCCGTAAGATTTACAATATGCGTGTAATTTGTATTCCTACTAATAGACCTGTTATTCGCATTGATGCAATTGACCGCGTTTATGCAAAAAAAGAGTACAAATTGAAGGCTTTATTAGAAGAAGTAATTGAACGCCACGAAAAAGGACAACCTTTATTAATAGGTACTTCAAGTGTTGAATCAAGTGAAGAAGTTAGTGCTCTTTTATCTAGTGTTAATTTAAAACACGAAGTACTTAATGCTAAAAACCACGCACGAGAAGCTGAAATTATTGCTAAGGCTGGCCAAGTGGGTCAAATCACAATTGCTACCAATATGGCTGGTAGAGGAACTGATATTAAAATTAGTGATGAAGTTAAGGCTCTAGGCGGTCTTGCTGTTTTAGGTACTGAGCGCTACGAAGCTCGACGAATTGACAATCAATTACGTGGTCGAGCAGGTCGTCAAGGTGATGCGGGTTATAGTAGATTTTATGTATCCTTTGATGATGAGCTAATGTTAAGATTTGCTAGTGATGCAATGCTTAATTTGGTTGAAAAACTTGGTGATGAACCACTTGAAAATAAAATGTTTACGAACGCAATAACAAGTGCACAAAAAAGAATTGAAGGTCAAAACTTTGATACACGTAAAAATTTACTAGATTATGATGATGTTTTGGCAAAACAAAGAGCGATAATGTATCGCAAACGAGATGCGATTATATATGCAAAAGATATTCATGATTTGATTCAAGAACAATTTGCATTAGCAGGACAAAAACTAGCATCAAGAAGTGCTGAGGATGAAAAAAGAGACAAGTTTGTTGATGGAGAAAAACTTAAAAAAATTGTTGAACCACAGTTTTTAGAAGAAAACACAATCAAAGTTAGTGCATATGATGATTCACCAGTTGATGAAGTTGGAGAAGATCTAACTTTCTTAATGTACAAACGTTATTTAAATAGAAGAAAGAGTTGGAACGAAGAAATTGCATTAAGAATAGAACGAGATGTTACACTCCGTGCTATTGATCGTAATTGGACAAGACACATTGATACAATGGATCACTTAAGAGGATCAATTTATTTACGAAGTTATGCAAATACAAACCCATTACAAGATTATGTAAATGAGGGCTACGCTCTATTTAAAGAAATGATGGATACAATTGCGATTGAAGTAGTACTTAATTTATTAAATGTACAAGTAAGAGTCGATATTGCCGAAGAAGAAAACCAAGGACAGGGAGAATTAGATGGACTTAAAACAAATTAACATTAATCTCCAAGAAGTTGAGTTGCTCGTTTTTCAACTTAGTGAATCTCTTTGACCTGCCAAAATTAATAGAAGAACGCAAACAATTACGAAAAAAAATCGAACATCCAGAATTTTGGTCTAATCAAGAAGAAGCTATAAAAATTACAACTACTTTTAATAATTTAAATGAAAAAATAGAAATCTTTAATAAAGTCAAAGATACTTTTGCGGCTGTCAAAGAATTAATTGAGATGGATGAAGAACTTGATGAACAAATACTAAAAAGTATTAATCGAGAATTAAAAGAAGCCACGCAAAAAGGCAACGAATTACGCAAAACCTTATTATTTTCTGGTGAATATGACGAGAATAATGCTTATTTAGTAATTCATCCAGGAGCAGGTGGAACAGAATCGCAAGATTGGGCCGATATGCTTTATCAAATGTATGTAAAATTTGCCGATCGGCAAAAATTTAGAGTTAAGGTCATTGATTTATTAAAAGGTGATGAAGCAGGGATAAAATCGGTAAAACTCCTTGTTGAAGGTATATTTGCCTATGGATTATTAAAATCTGAAAAAGGCGTGCATAGACTTGTTAGAGTATCCCCTTTTGATAGTAGCGGAAGAAGACACACATCTTTTGCCTCTGTAAATATAGTTCCCGAGTTTAAAGAGATAACTTCAATCGATATTAAAGAAGAGGAACTTAAAATTGATACATTTAGAAGTGGTGGTGCAGGTGGTCAAAATGTTAATAAAGTTGAAACTGCTGTAAGAATTACTCACCTACCAACAGGCATTGTAGTATCATCTCAAAGCGAAAGAAGCCAAATCATGAATAAAGACTTATGTATGAAAATGCTCCAAAATGAGCTTTATGCATTAGAACTTGAAAAGAAGAAAGAAAAAATTAGTGAAATAGTCGGCGAACAAAAAAATATTGAATGGGGCAGTCAAATTCGTTCTTATGTCCTATTCCCATATACATTAGTTAAAGATCATAGAACGGATTACCAAGAGGGAAATGTTCAAAGTGTTTTAGATGGAAATTTATTAGAATTTATGTATCGTTATTTAGAAAGAGAGGCTCTTAAGAATGGAAATTATTAAAAAAGGGAAGGACGTATATAAGAAAATTATTTCTAAATATATTCTTATTTTAATTGGTACTATAATGATTGCCGTTGGAAGCGGACTCTTTCTTATTCCAACATCAGTAAATGCTGGTGGTTTGAGCGGTTTGGGAATTATTGTGCAAAAGACCACTGGATTTGATCCAGACTTAACAGTATTAATTGCATCATGGATATTATTCTTAATTGGCTTACCAATTTTGGGATGGAAATTCACGTTTAAATCACTATTAAGTACAATTGTTTATCCTCTAGCGTTAATGCTTTTTATTCGTGTTCCGTTTTTTCAAAATTTTGCAAAAAACACATTTTTAAATGAAGTAGGTGAGCCAAAAGATACTGCAACATTGTTAATTGCAGCTCTTTTTGGAGGAGCTTTTACGGGATTAGGAGTGGGCCTTACCTTTATTGGAGGTGGTTCAACAGGCGGAGTTGATATTTTAGTCTGTGTCATTAACAAATATACGCGAATCAAACATTCAGCATCATCATTCTTTATAGATGCATTAATTATTGTGATTGGTATATTTGTTGCACAAAACATACTTGTTTCTCTTATAGGTATAGTAGCTGCATTTATGTGTGCACTACTAATTGAGTATGTTTTTGTTGGGGGAACATCAACATTAACTGCACAAATTATTTCTACAAATCATGTTGATGAAATAAATAATTATATTCATAACGTTATGGAAAGAGGTTCAACTTTTATAAATGTAGAAGGTGGATATAAAGGAGATCCTAAGAAGATGATCGTTGTTTCATTTACAAAAAATGAATATCAAGAAATGATTGAGGCAATCTCAAAAATAGATCCAAAAGCTTTTGTTATTGTTTCGCACACACAAGAAGTAATGGGGGAAGGTTTTAGAGAATTAAAAACAAACAAGAGGAAAAGAAACAAAAAAAGCAATGACAAATAAATTCGAATTAATTTCTTCATTTGTCCCAACCGGAGATCAACCTAAAGCCATTAGCGAATTAGTTAAAGGACTTGAAAATAACAAAAGATATCAAACGCTATTAGGTGCTACAGGAACCGGAAAAACATTTACTATTGCTAACGTTATTAAAACTGTTAATAAACCTACACTAATTCTTGCCCATAATAAAACATTAGCAGGTCAATTATATGCAGAATTTAAAGCCCTTTTTCCACATAATAGAGTAGAGTATTTTGTTTCAAATTTTGATTTTTATCAACCGGAAGCCTATATTCCAAAAAGTGATACATACATAGAAAAAAATGCTGTTCAAAATGAAGAAATTGAAATGTTAAGAACGGCAGCAATTAATAGTATTCTTGAACGAAGAGATACTATAGTTGTAGCAAGTGTTGCATCAATTTATGGACTTACTGACCCAAATGAATATAAGGAACTAATATTTAGTCTTCGACAAGGCGAAAAGATTAAAAGGAAAAGTCTTTTTACTAGATTAATTGAAGCTCAATATGAAAGAAATAATTTTGAATTAAAAGCAGGTGTTTTTAGAGTTCGTGGAGATGTAATTGAAATTATGCCACCTCATACAGAAGAATCATTTATTCAAATTGATACTTTTGATGATGTTATTGAAGAAATAAGAGAAGTTAACGCGATTACTGGAGAAGTAAATAAAACAATGCTTTCTTACCATATTTTTCCAGCTTACGGACATGCTTCAACAAGAAAAAGAATTAATGAAGCACTACCAGAAATAGCAAAAGATCTAGAAGATAGATTAGATTATTTTAAAAGCGAAGGAAAATTACTAGAAGCTGAACGACTAGAATTTAGAACAAGACAAGATATTGATTCATTACGAGAATTTGGTATTTGTCCAGGTATTGAAAATTACGCTAGATACATAGATAAAAGAAAACCAGGTGAAAAGCCGTTTTGTCTTTTTGATTATTTTCCAGACGATTTTCTTTTGGTTGTTGATGAAAGTCATGCAACACTGCCACAAATTAGAGGAATGTATAACGGTGATAGATCAAGAAAAACAACTTTGGTTGAATATGGTTTTAGACTTCCAAGCGCTCTAGATAATAGGCCTTTACAATTTGATGAATTTGAAAAATCTTTCAAAAATGTAATATTTACTTCAGCTACACCAGGTGATTATGAATTAGAAAACTGTAACTATCAAGTAGTTGAGCAAATAATTCGTCCGACAGGGTTAATTGATCCTCTAGTTGAAGTTAGGCAAACCCGCGGTCAAATTGATGATATTATTTATGAACTCAATAAACGAATTGAAAAAAACGAACGCATTATGATTGTAACTCTTACAATTAAAATGGCAGAAGATTTAAGCGATTATTTAAAAAGACGCGGATTTAGAGTGGTTTATCTACATAATGAAACAAAAACATTAGAAAGAAGTCAGATCATTTATCAATTAAGAAAAGGTAAATATGACATACTAGTTGGCATTAATTTATTAAGAGAAGGATTAGATATTCCAGAAGTCAGTTTAATTGTAATTCTTGATGCAGATAAAGAAGGTTTTTTAAGAAGTGAAAGATCACTAATTCAAATTATTGGAAGAGCATCTAGAAACGTAAATGGGCGGGTTATTATGTATGCTGACAACGTAACACAATCTATGCAAAAGGCAATAAATGAAACAAATAGAAGAAGAAAAATCCAACAACAATATAACGAAGAAACGGGATTAGTTCCTACAACAATTATTAAGCCCATTTATGCTCCTATTCATAATTTTGATGATGATAAATTTAATTTAAAAATAAACAAAGGCAAATTAACTAAACGAGAATTAGAAGAAACGAAAGCAGAACTTCGTAAAAAGATGTTATCTGCAGCTAAACAATATGATTTTGAAAAAGCTGCTCAATATCGGGATTTAATTTTTGAATTAGAAGCAGAATATTTATAGAAATAAAAAAATATCAACAAATGTTGATATAATTATATAGGAGGTAAGGAAATGAAAAGAAAATTTATAATGTTCGCTATACCATTTGTTTTAATAAGTTGTGGTAAACCTAAGATTCTTAACGAAGAACAAAGATTAACAACAATTAGACAATTAGCTAATGCTAGACCTTATCGTCCAAATATTTTTCGCGCAACTATAAACGAAGAATCCGATATTGATATAGTTGTAGAGATTAATGGGCAACCAAGAGTCCAAATTACAAATTATCAAAACTTTAGTCATGATGTTAAAATTAAAAACTACCAATTTCTCGATAGTGTAAAAAGAACCGAAAAAGAACAAGTTGAATTAAGAACAGATGTAGTTTTCGAATCAGAATTAGTGACAAAAACAAAAATATTAGGTTTAACAATTTTAAATGAAGAAATAGTTCCTGAAACAGAAACGCATTACTATACAGTAAACAATGTGCATTATGCAGATGAATCAGAATATGTTGATCCACAAACTGAAGAACACGGCACTAAATCTAAGGTTGATGAATATTATGATTTTACTAAACACATCATATATAACGAAGTAACCGAACGAATGAATTACTTATATGATTATAATTTTTCTCTTTTTAGCATGGAGGAATCTGAAGAAATAATTGTAGATGCAACGTTATTTAAAAATGAATTTACCTTAGTTTCAAAAATCAATGTAGAAAAATTTATTCAAAAGCAAATTGATGATTTTGAAAGTCAAATGACCTCTGAAGTTCAAATTCCTGAATATGAATATACTTATGATGAAATTACTAATGAAGATAAAGTAGTAATTAACTCAGAAACCTATGAAATAGATTCTATAACTAGTTCACTTAATATCAATGGTTTAGTAACATTTTCATATGAAGGAAATAACTACCGAGTAACAATAAAAGGTGGTTTTACATTTTCACTAGATTATCAAAATTATAACGATACTAAATTAGTTATTGAATTCCCTAATGATCTAGATTCGTATTTAGAAAATACGGAATAAAAAGTTTAATTGCATTTCATTAATATTTCGTTTATATTAATAAAGCAACTAAAAGGAGCAAATTATGAAAGCATTAGACATTATATTTCTTATCGTAGCAATTATTCTTATTATTCTATCTTTATTACAAGGCGGAAAAAGTGAAGGTGCATCAGGTGCTATTACTGGTGGAGGTCTTAATATTTTCGCCAAAACTAAAGAACGAGGTAGTGAAAAAATAATTTCTATTTTAACTATGGTAATTGCGGTTATCTTTTTCCTTTTAGCTATTTTGGTTAACGTACTACTTTAAGTTAGATAACAAAACATAAATAAAGGACAAGATTTCTTGTCCTTTTTTCTTTTATTGACTCTTTTATATGTTATAATTTTTTAGGCGATAAAAATGACAATAAAAGAATATGTTGCAAAGCAAAAACAACTTTTATGTATAGAAGTAGAAGGCTTACAAGTAAAACCATCATTTGTAATTATTCAAGTAAATGATGATCCTGCTAGTGATAGTTATATTCGCGGAAAAATTAAAGATGCAGGAGAAGTTGGTATTGAAGTAAAACTAGATAAACTAAGTCCTACTATTAGCGAAGAGGGTTTATTAAAAGTTGTTAATAAATATAACAATGATCCTAAAGTACATGGTTTAATTGTTCAAATGCCACTTCCAAAACATATTAGCGAAGATAGAGTAAAACTAAGTGTAAATCCAAAAAAAGATATTGATGGTTTTCACCCTCTATCCCATCTTAATCCATGCACTCCACAAGGGATCATTGATTATTTAGAATCAGAAAATATTGCAATTGAGGGCAAAAGTGCATTAGTTATTGGAAGAAGTAATATTGTTGGTAAGCCCATGGCAAAGCTTTTATTAAACAAAAATGCAACCGTTACCATCGTTCATTCTAGAACTAAAAAAGATGACTTACTCAACTTACTGGCTAGAGCAGATATTATCGTTGTAGCAGTAGGAAAAAAATGGTTCGTTAGTGAGGAACCACTAAAAGAAAGTGCAGTTATTATTGATGTTGGAATTAACCGAGTTGACGGCGTTCTCTACGGCGATGTAAAACCTGAAAGAAATGTAGCACTTCAAACACCTGTTCCAGGTGGAGTTGGATTATTAACAAGATTACGATTACTTAAAAATTTATTGGAGGCATATTATGAAATTTGCAATAACTAATACTCAAGTTTATGGGGTTGACCGTGCGATTAAAGCAAGTGGAAATCCAATGAGAACTGAAATTGAAACAGGTCCTATTGATGAAAAAGATCTAAAACGAGCAAGACTTCTTGGTCGAACAAAAGGTGGAGAAGGACATGATAATTATTTAAAGGGCATTCTTGTTCAAATGGATGTCACCGCTCCTCTTTACTGGTGGAAAGAAGCTCAACGATATCATTGGTTTGATTTTGTTTCTAGTCAATCAACAATGCACTGCTTACTTAAATTCAATATTGAAGAACGTTTTGTTAAAGAAGTAGATCGTAGAGTTATTCCAATTATAGATGAATTAGTGAAACAATATAACGCAATAGAACAAAGTAAAGCAAAAGAAAAAGTTGCTAAGTGGCGAGAAATTGTTGCTACTCTACCTTCTGGTTTTTGTTTAACTGCGACAATGACTACAAATTATCAACAACTAAAAACTATGTATTTTCAAAGAAAGAACCATAAACTTGAAGAATGGCATGTATTCTGTGATTGGGCATTAGGACTACCGTTATTTGAAGATTTAATTAAAGAGGTAGCAAAATGAAAAAACGCACATTAAAAAAATATGCTGATTTAATTGTTAAAGTTGGAGCGAATGTCCAAAAAGGACAAGAAGTTATTATTAATGCTGATTTAGAAATCGCACATTTCGTTGAATATGTCGTTGAATCTGCTTATAAAGCAGGAGCAAAAGAAGTAATAATTAAATGGAGTGATGATAATTTAAGAAAACTTCATTATAAATACCAAAAAACTGAAACATTAGGAACATTTAAAGATTGGGAAATTGAACGTTTGAAATATAGAACAAATGTTCAACCCGTTATGATAAGACTTGAAAGTAGCGACCCAGATGGATTAAAAGGTATTGATCAAGCAAAAATGAGTGAAGTTAGAAAAATGCTATACCCAGTTTATAAACCATTTGCTGATGAATCCGAAAATAAATATCAATGGACAATCGCGGCGGTACCAGGTGAAAAATGGGCTAAAAAATTGTTTCCACAGTTAAGTAAAAAACAAGCTGTTAAAAAGTTATGGGATGCAATCTTGTTTGCATCTCGAGCAGATGGATTTAATCCTATACGTGCGTGGGAAGATCATAATGCGAATTTAGCCGATCATGCCCGAACCTTGAATATGTTAGAGCTGCAAAAACTATATATTCGTAGCAAAAACGGCACGGATTTACAAATTGGTCTAATTCCAGACGCTCTATTTATGGCAGGGGGAGACACGACACTTAAAGGAATTTATTTTAATCCAAATATTCCTACTGAAGAATGTTTTACAACTCCAAAAAAAGGTGAGGCAGAAGGAATTGTATATGCAACTAAACCATTATCCTATCAAGGTGAAGTAATCGATGGTTTTTATCTTAAATTTAAAGATGGAAAAGTTGTAGAGGCATATGCAAAGAAAAATAATGAGCTTTTACAAAACATGCTTAATTCAGATGAAAACGCACGTTATTTAGGCGAAGTTGCCTTAGTTCCAAAGGAATCACCTATTAACAAACTTGGATTTTTGTTTTTTAATACACTATTTGATGAAAATGCAACGTGTCATTTAGCACTCGGAGCAGGCTTTACAAATTGTATTATTGGTTATGATCAATATAGCAAAGAAGAACTTACTGCAAAAGGTGTTAACGATTCAATGATTCATGTTGATTTTATGTTTGGTACAGATGATTTAGAAATTGATGGTTTAACAAAAAATGGCCAAAGAGTGGCCATATTTAGAAAGGGTACATGGGTATCCTAAAGATAAGTTATCTGCATTAAATCGTTAATTAATATTTTTTTACCATTTATAAGAATTGTCCTAGTATATGGGTCAATTCTTTTTATTATTCCTTCAACTTCTCTTAAATAGCCTTTATCAAAGTAAACGATGTTTAATCTTTCGCCCTTATAATTAACAAGAATGTAGTTCATTTCTTCCATTTGATCTTCACTTAAAATTGGTTTATCAACTTTTTTATTTTCTTGCTGCATTTTATTTAAAAAAATCGCTTGTTCTTTTAAAGAAGCAAAAGGAGCCCACTTGATCATGCCTCTGCTCATTTCCTATGACCCCCAATTTGTCCAATTCGTTCCAAATATGTAGACTTTTCTCGCCTTGCATCAGCGCGGAAAATCTTATCTGCTCCATATTTGTTTTTTATCTCATCAATAGCTTTATAAAGAGCTTCATTTTTAATAAACTTTTCATTATCTTCAAAAAGTGTTAGTTGGATAAATCTAACATTCGTTAAATTAGAAGCTGAAAGATGAAGTTGACGAATAGGAGCGCTAATATTAAAACGAGATAAAATTTCAATAAAGGTCTCATAGAGAATATCATTATCATTAGTTGGAAATTGAAGTTTCATACTTTTACTGTGCATTTTGTTGCTAGGTTTTGTTTCTACCGCTGTTAGTGAAAGAGTACTACAAACAAAATTAGCAGCACGAAGGCGATAACAAATCTCATCACACATTTCTCTAATCATCATAGGTAATTCATGTTTTTCATAATCTTCATGGAATACTTGTCCGCAAGTAAAAGAAGGATTTTTTGGTATATATGTTTCGCTAATTAAACTATCATCTATTCCGTTTGCATGATCGTGAATCTGTTCGCCGATAATGCCGAATTTTTCTTTTAATAAAGCTTTTGGATATTGAGCTACATCACCCATTGTATGAAGGCCAAGACTAGCTAAACGTCGTTCATAACCTTTATTTATTCCCCAGACCTTTGTAATTGGTGTTATTTTCCACAATCTATTTTGAATATCATCTTTTGTCCAAATAGCAATACGATTTGGGGCGACTTTTGCATCAGTATCCATTGCTACTTTAGCAAGAAACATATTAGGTCCTACGCCTGCTGTTGCATACAAACCTAAACGATTCAATATTTCAGCCATGATGAATTTAGTTAATTCATATGGTGTTTTTTTATATAGATTCAAATATGGCGTTAAATAAATAAATGTTTCATCAATCGAGTATGGATGCCAATCTTCAGGAGCGAAATATTCAAGTATTAATGCGTTGAATTCAGTGCTTTTACGGACATATTCTTCCATATTGGGTTTTGCATAAATAAGAGGTATATCAGACGGAAGTTCAAATTTTCTCATGATGTTTTTACACCCCTTAGTTTTTAAATAAGGGGTTACTGAAAGTACTAAAGATCCAGGTCCTCTAGTTTCATCACAGACAACAAGAGGTGCCTTAAAAGGATCTAATCCTCGTTTAGCACACTCAACACTAGCATAAAAGCTTTTAAGGTCTAATACTGCAAACCACTTTCCCATAGGTTTATTATATAAAAAAATTGTATTACTTTCAGTAAAACAAGCTTATAGAAAAGTGATTTGCGATTTTTAAATAATGTTAATTAATCGTTAAATGTAATCCCAGATTCTTTCTCAGGCAGTCTATAAAGTTATTTTGGTAATTGTTTGCTTGAGATTTTATTTCTATAATCTTTTGGACTTTCATTGAATTCCTTTTTAAATTCTTTATAAAAATTTGAATAATCTGTAAAACCAACCGCATAACATATTTCTTGAAAGGAATCATTTGTAGATATAATCAGCTCACTGGCCTTTCGTAGCCGCATTTTTATTAAAAATTGATGTGGTGTAATATCATACTTTTCTCTAAAAATATTTATTGTTTGGTTTTTAGATAAAAGTACATGTCTAGAAATGTCATGTAGCGTAATTTTTTTATTATAGTTATCTGTGATAAACGATCTAATTTTTTCTGGAATACTAGTTAAATTTCTTGATTCTTTCAAAGCAATTAAAATTTCGTAAAAGACCTTTTCTTTTTCAAGCAGTTCAGAGGAATCACCGAGCTTATCTAATTTTTCGATTAATGGTTGTATTTTATTAATGTCAAAACGACCTCTCAATGGAAGGCTTCCGCCTTTACTATAATGTCCTCTAAAATGAATAAAGTAATAATTAGGTTTATTACTAGGTTTAATGCCTTGTTGTAGTAGGTTAGGTTTTTGAATATAGTATTCACCAGGTTGTAATTCAATATATTTTCCATCTTCAAAAAAATTAAGGACACCTCGTCTCATTAATATTAGTGCACCAATTGCAGGAATTAGAACAATTAGAACACTATATGTTAATGGGGAAGCTAATCAAAAAATGTGTTACGGAGTTAATGGTGGAAAAATAATGATTGATATTCCAGCTCAAGTTGAAGGTTCTTGGGATTTCGCTAATAGTTCCCTTTTAAGCTTTACAGCAAATTTAAGACAAGGATGGAATGATATTGTTTTTGGCTGTACTGGTGGATACGCTCAATATGACTACTTTGAGGTAGTTGGTACCGACGCTAGATATGATAGTTCAAAATTAGAAACTCTTGCTTCACATGCAATGGTATATGCTGTTGAATGTGAAAAAGAGGGAAGTGCAAGTAGATCTCGTGGCTGGGGTTATGACTTTTTTGCAAATTCAGGCATTGGTCTTGAAGGCTATGATAAGAACGGTTTTACAGCAGTATTTAATTATATTAAAGCTGGCACCTATAATGTAAAATTCGTTTATGACGTTGATCATGCGATGACAGTTAGAGTATCTGTTAA
>LSQX01363754.1_pt1 | contig 120241 bp, 100 predicted proteins | sample 654561 | NCBI WGS metagenome assembly LSQX01 (sample SAMN04489861, study PRJNA283612) | anaerobic digester metagenome | isolation source: 4 biogas reactors fed with cattle manure at either 37C or 55C with and... | place: Denmark: Kongens Lyngby | collected 2014
TATCCTACGCCCTCCAGGTTCTCGAACTTCACTCCCTTCACCACTCGACCGTCAGTGACGTCGAGGCAGGGTATGATGCGTTTTGTCAGCATGTTCACTCCCTCCTGAGGGAGACTGCGTCCTTGGTGCTCAGGATGCTCTCCCGCGGAACGACCGCCCTGCGGAGGGCGGTGCCCAGCGCCTTGAACGTGGCCTCGATGATGTGGTGTTCGTCCAGCCCACGGTGGACGATGCCATGTAAGGTGATCCCGGAGGACATGGCGAATGAGCGGAAGAAGTGCAGGTAGAGGACATCGGGGCAGTCGACCTCACAGTAGGGGCGGTCGATGATATCCACCGAGACGGTGACCAGGGCGTCATCCATGGGCACCATGGCCGAGGCGATGCGCTCCACCGGTACATCTCCAAGGGCCTCCCTGAACGCCGTTCCCAGGGCTATGGCGACATCCTCGATCAGATGGTGGTCGTTGTCGCCCGTCGCCTTCAGCTCGAGGTCGAAACCTCCATAGCGAGCGAGGGTGTCCAGCATGTGGCGGAGGAACTGCACTTCCGTCTCGATCTCGGCCTGTCCCGAGCCGTCGATGTCAAGCCGCAGCGCTATGTCCGTCTCCTTGGTCTTCCGGCAGATCTTGGAACCCCTCATTCCTTCACCCTCCATACGTCGGTGCCGATGGTGCCGGCATAGAGCGCCAGACCCACGATCGCCGACTCTATCCCCATCTCCTCCAGCTTGCGCAGGTCGTCCGAGGTCGTTATGCCGCCCGATGCGATTATGGGGTGGGGGCAGATGGCCTTGAACTCGGCCAGGCGCTCGGCGTCGATGCCGGCGGCCCTCCCTTCCACATCTATGTTGGTGTATAGAACCCCTGCCAGCGGCAACCCTTCGGTGCGTTCCAGGATCTCCTTGGCACTTTTAGACGAGCTTTCCTTCCAGCCCTTCACCTGCACCTTGCCGTTCTTGAGGTCCAGGGCGAGAACGATCTTGTGCCGGTTGGAGTGTGCCAGTTCCTCCAGCCATTCAGGGTCCCTGACAGCCCTTGTGCCCACAACGACCCTGGAGGCGCCGAGGTTGAGGAACGTTTCCGCTTTCTCCGTCGTGCGGATGCCACCGCCTATCTGGATCGGCACCTTTACATTTGCGAGGATGGAGGCGATGGCATTGAAATTGTCCCCCCGGTCCATGGCCGCGTTGAGGTCCACCACATGTATCATCGGGGCGCCCTCGCTCTCCCACTTCTCCGCCACTTGCCTCGGATTGGGCAGCGTCACCTTCTCCGTACCTGGCTTCCCGCCCACAAGGGTTACCACGTTGCCATCGAGTATGTCCACTGCGGGTATCACGATCATAACTTCTCCTCCAGGTGCTTCACGTAGTTGCGGAGGAAAACCCCTCCTGACCTGCTGCTCTTCTCCGGGTGGAACTGCACGCCTATAACGTTCTTCTTCCGAACCATCGAGGGGAACTCGCCCTCGTAGTCGGTCACGCCCTTGACCACATCCTCCTCGGGTCGTGCGCAGTAGGAATGGGCGAAGTAGAAGTATCTTGATGGAACGCCCTCGAACAATCGATCATCGCTCTGCACCTCGTTCCAGCCCATGTGGGGAACCCTTTTCGCCGGCAGTCTGACGACCCGCCCCTTGATCAGGCCGAGGCCAGGCATCTCGCCCTCCTCGCTCCCTTCGAACAATATCTGAGCGCCGATGCATATGCACAGGCAGGGCGTGCCAGCCTTTAGGCGGTCCAGTATGATGTCGCGATAAGGGTCCAGCTTGGCCATGGCGGCGTCGAACGCGCCCACACCAGGGAAGACGATTGCTTCCGCATCGAGCAGGTTGCGCATGTTGGACTCCACCACCGGTCTTGCCCCCGCAAGCTCCAGCGCCTTGCGTATGGAGTGCAGGTTTCCCACGCCATAATCGGCGATGGACACCTTGACGCGCGGCCGCTGACCGATGCGGTAGGAATCCGTGGACTCAGGATACTTGACCGAGCGGCGTATGATCACCATGCCTCCATCACCTCCTTCAGCTTGGACAGCAGCATCATGTTAAGCTCCTCCGTTCCAACGGTGGTTCGGGCGCAATCCTCGAGCATCCGCTGCCGGCCGAAGTCGCGTATCAGTACGCCCTTGTCAGCAAGTCGCGAGACGATCTCTGACGATGGCACGGGGCAGCGGAAGAGGACGAAGTTGCTCTGCGAGGGGTACGGCCTCATGCCGAGCGCTTCAAGGCCCTTGCTAAGCTTCTCCCTCTCCCTGCGCACCAGGTCAACGGTCCTCTCGACGTACTCCCGGTTCTGCAGCGCGGCGATGGCCGCCCGCTCGGACACGCGGTTCAGGGAATATGGTATCTTGATCTTCTGCATCTGCTCGGCCATGGCAAGGTTGGACGCCATGTATCCCACGCGCAGTCCCGCCATGCCATATGCCTTGGAGAACGTCCTGGTGACGATGAGGTTCTCGTAATCGTCGACCAAGGGCATGAACGACCTGTCGGCGAACTCTCCATAGGCCTCGTCCACGATCACCGGGCCGTCATGTTCCCTCACCACGCGTTCCACGTCCCTTTCGTTGAACGAATTTGCGGTGGGGTTGTTGGGCGTGCAGAGTATGATGATCTTCCCCTTTGCCTTCAGCAGGGCGTCGGGGTCAAGGCGGAAGCCGTCCGATAGGTCGACGGTCATGAAGCAACCGCCATTGATCTTGACGAAGAATCCATGCAGGGAGTATGACGGGTACGGCGCGACCACGGTCTCGCCCGCTTCCATGAACGTCTTGAATATGATGTCCAGGACCTCGTCCGAGCCGTTGCCCACCACGAAGTTGTCGGCCTTCAGGCCGTAGAACTCGGCGAGCGCCTCCCTTAGCCCATCGGAGTATGGCTTGGGGTATTGATTGAGGTCCATGTCAGCGCAGTCGTTCAGCACACTGCGAAGCACGGGATTGGGCCCCAGCACGTTCGTGGAGGTGTCCATGCGGACCGCCTTCACCTTGGGATTGTAGTACAACGGTATGTCCCGCACCGTTGCTCTGATCCATTCTGCCTTCATCATCTCACCTAGGGAACCATCCGGTCTATGGGAACGATCAGGATGCCGGAGGCCCCGATGCGTTTGAGCCTGTTCACTGAATCATAGATCTCGGCCTTGTCCACGACGACGTGCACTGCCACGATGTCGTCCCGGCCTGCGATGTTCATGATGGTCGGTCCAGCCACTCCCGGGAGGAAGCTCCTCACTTCGTCCAGGACATCGATCGGAACGTCGGCCATGAGATATCGCTTGCCTTCTGCGGCCAGCACGCTCTCGATCGCGGCAGCGAGCTCCCTCATCTCCCTCTCCTTGGTAGCCAGGCTCTTCTTTGACGCTACCAGGACCGCCTGGGATTCGGCGATGACCCCGACCTCGACCAGCTTGTTGGTCTTCAGCGTGGAGCCGGACGACACCAGGTCGACGATCAGGTCCGCTACGCCGAGGTGAGGTGTCACCTCCGCCGCTCCGGACACCGTGATGATGTCGACCTCCTTGCCCAGCTCCTTGAAGAACTTGCCTGCCATGTGCGGGAACGACGTGGCCACCTTGGAGCCGTCGGGGATGTCCTTCGCCGAGGTGATGCCCGTGGCCTCTGGGACCGCAACCGAAAGACGGCATCGACCATAGTCGAGGTCCAGCATCTTCTCCACATCCAGGTCCGTCTCCAGCACTATGTCCCAGCCAGTGATCCCCATGTCGACCGCGCCTGAATGGACGAACCGCACGATGTCCTGCGCACGCAGGAACAGAACGGACATGTCCCCATGATTGACGGTGGCGTATAGCTTCCTCTCTGCCCCGTCCTCTATCTCCAGGCCCGCCTGGCGGAGGATCTCTACCGTCCTCTCCTTCAGACGCCCCTTGTTCGGCACGGCCAGTTTCAAAGACATTAGATCACCCTAATAAACGCTCGGCAAGCTGATTCGCATACTCATTATTAACATATGCGGAGAGACTGGATGCATCGTCAAGACGAAGTCCTGATATGTCGTCGGCGCGACATTCTTCTGATGACAAATATAAATCATTTCGACGCACATAATCCCTGCCCTCATGAAAGTGATGATATCCACCCCTCCATGGAAGACCACCGAGCTGTGGCCTCCCCTAGGGCTGCTCTACCTGGCCGGAGCCGTACGACAGAAGACGAACCATGATGTCGTGGTGCTGGACGCATTCTGTCGGAACTACACGCCCGATATGTTCCTTGAGCACGTGATGAGGGAGAGGCCAGATGTGCTGGGGATGAACTGCTCCACCCACACGTTCCTTGCTGCGATGGACGTCTTGGCGGAGGTGCATGCGAGGCTGCCTGAAACGGTCATCGTCCTGGGCGGATATCACGCCACGTTCGCCACCAAGGAGATCATGAGGGAGTACGATTTCATCGATTACATCGTCAAGGGAGAGGCGGAGATATCCCTCCCTAAGCTCTTGCGGCATATCGAGGACGGGACGGTGCCCGCCGACGTCGAGGGGATCGCCTACCGTCATGAGGGGGAGATCGTCGAGAGGCCGCTCACCTTAGTGGAGGACCTCGATTCGCTACCGTTCCCCGACCGCTCCCTCCTTGGAGATGTCAAGTACGGATACTACTTCCAGGGCATCCCCCTGACCTTCGAGAAGTTCACGACCATATCCTCTTCGCGAGGATGCCCGTTCGACTGCTCCTACTGCTCCTGCGCCGCGTTCTCCAACAGGAGATGGAGATGTCGCAGCGCCGAGAACGTCGTGGACGAACTCGAGATGCTCTATCGGGACGGATATAGGGAATGCGTGTTCGTTGACGACAACTTCACCCAGAAGGTGTCCAGGGTGGAGAGGATCTGCGAGCTCATAAAGGAGCGCGGGATCGAGATGAAACTGTACTGCGAAGGACGCGCCAACCATGCGTCCTTGCCGCTTCTGAAGAAGATGAAGCAAGCCGGATTCAACGTGATATACTTCGGGGCGGAATCCGCATCCCCGCATGTCCTGAAATACTACAACAAGACCATATCCCCGCAGCAGACCGCAGAAGCGGTTGCCAACGCCAAGAAGGCCGGCATGCTCGTCATAACCTCTTACATCGTGGGGGCTCCGGTGGAGACGCTCGAGGATGTGAAGAACACGATCGGCCTCGCCCGTTCGCTGCGTCCACATGGGGTCCAATACAACATCCTGGACATGTTGGTCGGAACTCCCCTGTGGACCTCCCTGGGCGAACAGGGCATGCTCTCTCCGGACGATTGGAAGACGAACCATCGCGTCTACGAGTACTATCCTGAGAATGCATCCAAGGAGCAATTGGAGGAGCTTGTCAATGACGGCTACAATTCATTCCTCGATGCCTGGAAGAACCTGCGAGGCCTCCGCGAACTCCTCCATGTCATGTTGGTCAACCCCGTCGCCCGCAGCATAGTGCTTGGCAACATCCGCAATCCAGATGCGATAGCCGCCGTGAAGGGCGGCCTGGGACCTTTCAAATGAGGCGGACCTGTGCACTGAACGGGGCTTCGGCAAGCTTATCCTCTCCCAAGGCAATCCGGTCGCCGCTATGGAGGCAAGGACCGCTGCGGATGCGGAGCTGAAGTGGTATCGGCCATGCTTCATATGCCGCGTCCGGTCAAGGTGCCGGAAGGAGAAGGTGGAGCGAGGCTCAAAGAAGTGTCTGAAGCTTCTCAACAAGGAAATGCAAAGACGCTCATGAACACCCTCGCCATGGGATGACCGCCATCGATGCGTAATCCGCTTCAGCCCAGGCGGTCGACCTGTCCGTCAGGACCTTGGATTCAGAAACCCAGGTCTCCGGGCATCTCCACCTTGGTTATCTTGGACCGATCCGCGAACGCTCTAACGAGCTCAGGCACTCGCCCCTTCAGGGCGATGCGCCCGCCCGCTAGCGCCAATGCCCCCTCGACGCCTGGGAGCGATGCTATCCGGCCGACCGCGGCGCTCATCACCTCATCCGTGTGATCAGTGACGAGGTTGCCAAGGCATGTTGCGCAGGCATCGGCAAGAGCAACGTTCTCCGAGATGACCGTGGCGGCGTCGGCGATCCCGAACGATATCGAGGGACCGATGGTGGCAGATGACGTGCACAGGCCGAATATCCCGTCGCGAGGCAGGATGCGAAAACCTAGCCCCTGCAGGCCATCTCCGGCATACAGCGCGACCGTCACCTCTTCCTTGAGAAGGAACGCGATGTCTCCGCCATTGTCCACCACTGCCTGCTCAGCGCCGGCATCACGCATGTCCATGACCGCCCTCTCGGCGATGGCACCGGCGACCGAGGCCATGGGCCCCACCCCTGCCATTGCGGCCGCGTCACACATTCGTGCGATGAGGGGCGGGGCGTCCGCCTCCGGCTCATATGGCTCAAGGGTCACGCCGAACATCGGATCCCGGCGGATGTACCTCTCGATGACGTCCCGTGATCGATATATCGACTCCTTGGCAACAGGGAGGAACTCCTCGTCGCCAAGAATGGTGACGGCCGTCTCTCCGACCTCGAAATGCCAACGTCTCATATCTTGAGCTTCATGGCCTGCGGTGGGCAAGCGGTCACGCACAGCCCGCAGGCTATGCACTTGCCCTGATCGAAGATGACCTCCCACGTCTCGCGATCCATCTCGATGGCGCCCGCCGGGCAGATGGAGACGCACATGCCGCAGTTGGTGCAGCGGGAGACGTCCTTCATGACATACTCGTTCATCTCCTTGACGTCCACGCCGATGGACTGCAGGTATGCGATGCCCTTGCTGATCTGCGCTGGCTGCCCCTCGACCTCGATGAGGAGCCGGCCCCCCTTCTCTTCCACGACGGCGCGCAGGATGTTGAACTTGATGTCGTACTCCTTCACGAGGTGGTAGGTGATGGGCTCATTGACCTTGTCTGGCTGGAAGTATAGCTTGATCTTCTTCTTGGTCATTATAGCACATCCTCCCTGGAACACACGTCGAGAGCGCGCTGTGTTCTCTCCTCTGGAAGGCGCTCCACCGGTCTCGTGAGCATGAACTCGCTCTCCTCGATCATCTTCTTGAGCCTGTCTGCGATGATCCTTGCCTTGTAATACGATGATAGCGAGGATGTCTGGACCTTCTTGCCGAACAGCTCCACCGATCCGCTCTTGAGCTGAGCATAGGAGAACTCGGCGATCGGCTTGCGGTTCCTGGACTGTATCGCATAGTCGAACACCGGGGCGAAGAGCTGGTCATCCCGCAGCACCGCGGTGCGCATTATGTCCTCGTCCAATATCGGGATCGGTATGCCTATCCCGATCGCCAAGCTGATACCGTAGCCGGTGAACGTAAGGGGCTGTAGGAACTCGGTGCTCATACCGCGGAGGTCGCCGATGACCGCCAGCGAACGGGCTGGACCTACCGGGACATCGTTCTTGACCGGCGGGGTGGTCTTGTACTGCGTGCCCTCCCATGCAACATATCCGATGCCGCCGCCAAGGAAGATGCGCGTCCCGATGCCGATGGTCCTCAATGTGGGGTCCTTGAGCAGGGGTGACAGCTGTCCAGCGCTGCTGTACGTCATGTTGCCATAATGGGGCAGCAGCTTCCCCATGTATGTGGAGAGGGTCCGGTCTGACGAATTGGTCGCAACACCGTAGTTCTGGTAGGCGTTGCGTGGATTGTACATGTATGCTTGGTTCACCGTGCGCAACGAGATGTACGTATCGATGTCCTTGCGAGGGTAGCAATCGGTACCCGATGCCGTCGCACGGAGGTGCACCGCCTTTCCGCTGACCAGGTCCTCGATGACATGGGCGCCGCCGTACGGCGGACCGTTGCCCTCCCGCTCTTCAGTGACGCCGATGTATGCGTCCACCGAGGCCACGCCAGTATATGCTGGCACGCCGTTGAGCCAGACGCGTTTCATGCGTATGGGAGGCTCCGAGTGCCCAAAGTTGATGAACGCTCCCGAGGAACACATAGCTCCGAAGGTGCCGGTTGTGACAACGTCCACCTCCTTGGCCGCCTTCTCTATGCCATTGCTCTCCGCCAGCTTTATGGCCTCCTCAGCCGTCATGACGACGGCGTCGCCACGCTGTATCTTGGCGTTGATCTCCTCGTACGTTCGTTTCAATTTCTCACCTACAGCAACCGTCGTGAAACAGCGAGTTCGGCATTCAGCACTGAGCCCCCTGCCCCACCTCGGATGGTGTTATGCGACAACACGAACAGCTTGATAAAATTATTCTTCTTGCGAATCCTTCCAGCAACCGTGCTCATCCCCCTTGCCCTGGCCGGCTCCCCGGCGAGCGCATCGATTGCGGGCTGAGGTCTGTCGTTCTCACGGCGTACTATGATCGGGCGAAGCGGAGCCGACGGGAGCTGCAGCTCCTGCGGAGAGGAACGGAAGTTCTCCAACACCTTCACGACCTCTTCCACCGTCGCATCCTTCCTGGTGCTCAGGACAAGGGATTCCAGATGTCCATCCATCACGGGAACGCGGGCGCAATTGACCAGCATCTGCACCTTGGATGGGACGAAAGCATCTCCCTCCATCGAGCCGAGGATCTTGGCCAGCTCCGTCTCCATCTTCTCCTCCTCGTTCTTGATGAAGGGGATGACGTTGCCAAGGATGTCCATGGACGGCACCCCTGGATATCCGGCCCCGGATATGGCCTGATATGTGGAGGCGACGACCGTGTCCAGGCCGAAGACGTCGTCCAGCGCCTTCAGCGGCAGTGCGATGCCGGTCGTGGAGCAGTTGGCATTGGTCACTATGAAGCCGCCGTTGGCGAAGCTGGCCTGCCGTCTCACCATCTCGATGTGATCGGCGTTGCATTCGGGGATGAGCAGCGGAACATCGGCCTCCATGCGATGGTTGGCGGCGTTGGAGAACACCGCAACCCCGGCCGAGGCTAGCTCCGACTCGATGCCGCCGGCGATGTCCGACGGCAGGCCGGAGAACGCGACCCTCGAGCTGCGAGCGATCTCCTTGACATCTATGGCCGAGATCCTCATCTCCAGGCTCTCTTCTGTGAACTCGTGGTCCCTTATCTTCAGCGCTTCCCGCAGCTTCTTCCCCTCGGAACGTTCAGACGCATAGAGGCCCTCTATCTCGAAATATGGATGTCCCTCAAGCAGTTGTACGAATCTCTGGCCTATCATGCCAGTGGCGCCAAGGACCGCCACCTTGATCTTGCTCATTCTTTCACTCCGAAATATTCCTTCCCTTCGTTCATCATTCGTTCGAAAGTCTCTCTATCCGCCTTCTCCGCGGCCGCCCGGACATCCTCCAATGCCTTCTGGAAGAATGCCAGCGCCTCGGCGTTGTAGGGGTTCATCTTCTGTATCTCATAATACAACTGGGGGTTCTCCGAGGCAACGTCCCTGGCGGTCTCCACCTGCCTCTTGAAGGTGGTGGATGCCGCCTGTGACAGTTCAGGGAACGGCTTCCCGCTGGCGCGAAGGCTCTCGAAGAACGCGATGTTGATGGCATGGCCGAGACCTAGCACGTATGCCATTATGGGGTCGTGCTCTTCCACGTCCATCTCCGTAATGTTCGCCCCATCTATCAGCTCTCGTGCATGGTCGACCGCTTCGGTGGAGCCGCAGTTGCACACCACCACGTTCCGGTCGATGATGCTGTATGTCTCCGGTCCGAACATGGGATGGAGGGAGCATATCCGCAGCCCCTCCGACGCTCCCCGGCGCAGGATGTCCTGGATCGGGCTCTTTATCGACGCGATGTCGAACACGAGCGCTTCCGGCTTCAGGTCCACGATCCTCTCCAGTATCTCCCCCGTCACCGATATCGGGGTGGCCACGATCACCACCTCGGCGTCGCGAACACCTCGTTCAAGGTCCTTCTCCATGGGGAACTTGTCGCTCTCCGTGACGTCGTAGACGCGGATGCGATGTCCGCGGGCCTCGAACAGATCGGCCATCCACCTCCCCATCTTGCCGTTCCCGCCGATGATGAGCATCCGCTTGGACAGCGAGGGCCTGGGGATGTGGCCCTGCTGCTCGATCGATTCCCTGATCAGCAGACGCGCGATCTGACTGGCCGACGACGCGGACATGCCGAACTCCCTGGCCCTGCTGATATAACGTTCGACCACACGTTCCTCGACCGCCGGGGCTCTGAGGGGGATGGACTCGCTGGCCTTCATCTTGCCCATCTCGACCGCCGCGGCGGTCCGGTTGGCCATCATGCGGAGGATCTCGTAATCGATTTTCTCGATCCTCTTCCGTATGTCATCGATGCTTTCGCGCAATAAAATCACCTCTCAGGCACATGTCGGCCAGCACTAGCGCTGTTGCTGCCTCCACAACTGTCACGGCGCGGGGGACGATGCTCGGATCGTGCCTCCCCTCTATCTTGACCGAGGCATCCTCCATCTGCTCAAGGTCGACGCTCCTCTGCTCCCTCGAGATGGAGGCGGTGGGCTTTATGGCGACCTTGAGGTCCAGCGGCATGCCGTTGGACAGCCCTCCGAGGATGCCTCCGGCATGATTGGTCATGGTGCGCACCTCCCCGCCCTCGATAGTAAAGGGATCATTGTGTTCAGAGCCCCGCATCTCCGCGCCTCTGAAGCCGGCGCCGAACTCCACGCCCTTCACACCAGGGATGGAGAACATCATCTTCGCCAGCTCGCCCTCCAGGGAATCGAAGAACGGCTCCCCTACGCCGATCGGAAGACCCTCGGCAAGGCATCTCACCACTCCTCCCACGCTGTCCCCTTCCTCCTTGGCGGCCATGATCTCGTTGACCATCTCCAGAGCGAGCTCGGGGTCTGCCGCCCGGACAGGGTTCTCTCGGGCGGCCCGACGGACCTCCTTCAGGCAGCGCTCCTTATCATCAACGAGCCGGCCAAGTCTCTGCGTGTATGCGGCGACCTGCACCCCGATCGTCGCAAGCATGGTCTTGGCGACGGCACCGGCCGCGACGATCGGGGCCGTCATGCGGCCTGAGAACTGACCTCCGCCACGCAGATCGGCGGCATCGCCATACTTGCCAAGGGCGGTCAGGTCGGCGTGCCCCGGCCGGGGTACGGTGCGGAACCGTTCGTACTTTGAACTATCGGTGTCGTGATTTGCGATGTACAGGACGACCGGCGTCCCTGTCGTGACCCCCTCTAGTATCCCTCCGAGGACCTCCACCCGGTCGGCCTCGGCCCGAGGCGTGCCGATGAGCGCGGCGGGCTTCCTCAGGTCCACCTCCCGCTGTATCTCCTCGACGGTCACCTCCAGACCTGCCGGGACGCCATCCATCACGCAGCCCACTCCAGGCCCGTGGCTGGAACCGAACAGGGTCAAACGCAGCGACGTCCCTATGGTGTTCATGCCTTCCCTCCGAAGTTGGCGCCCAATCTTCTCAGGTCGTTCACGAAGGAGGGATATGAGATGGCAGGACTCTCCGATTCATTGATGGTCGTCGTTCCATCCGCCACAAGTGCGGCCACGGCCTCTGCCATCATGATGCGGTGGTCGCCCCTGGTCTCCACGCTCCTTCCCTTGAGGGGCGTGGGGCCACGAACCTCGCAGCCGTCCTCCCTCTCGTCGATGTCAGCCCCCATCGCCTTCAGGAACGTGACGGTGGCGCTGATGCGGTCGCTCTCCTTGTGCCTGAGATGGCTGGCACCATGGAGGCGGCTCACGCCTTCCGCCTGGGTGGCCAGCACGGCCAGGATGGGGAACAGGTCAGGACTGTCCCCGAGATCGACATCGACCGCCGACAGCTTACCGGCCTCTGCCGTGACCTTGTCCCCTTCCCTCGTCAGCCTTGCCCCGAACTCTTCCAGGATGTCTATCACCCTGCGGTCACCTTGCCGATCGTCCGGCTCAAGGCCCTTGACGGTCACCTTTCCGGCCAGGGCTCCAGCCACCAGCGGATACGCGGCTGAAGAGTAGTCGCCAGGTATGGTCAACGAACGTGGACGGTAGGTCTGGCCTCCTGGCACGTGGAAGCCGTTCTTGGTCTCCCAGCTCCGTCCGCCGAACTGCGCCATCATGTCCATCGTGATGTCCACGTACGGCCGGGAGCGCAGCGGGGAGGTCAGGACGATCTCGGTGTCAAGCTCCTTCAATGCCGAACTTATCAGCAAGGACGAGATGAACTGAGAGCTGATGTCTCCCTTTATATGGGTCCATCTTCCGCGATTGGGGCCGCGGATCAACAATGGGGCTGCACCGTCGCCGCGGGCCGAAGCCGCCGATACGCCCAGCTCGCTAAGCGCGTTCAACAGGGGCCTCATCGGCCTCTGCTGCAGGGACGCATCGCCGGTCAGCGTCACGGTGGACGACAGCAGAGAGGCTATTCCGGTCAGCAGTCTCAGCGTCGTCCCGGAGTTGCCACAGTCGATCTCCCCCGAGGGCGCCCGCAGCCTCCCACCGCGCACCGCAAGGTCTTCTCCCTCCCACCGCGCCAACGCTCCGAACTGCTCCATCCCCCTCAGCGTGGCCATGGTGTCCTGGCTCTTCAACGGCCTCCTGATGATACTGTCTCCCCGAGCCAGGCTGGCCAGGATGATCGCTCGGTGCGTGTAGGACTTGGAGGGCGGGGCTTCCACCTCGCCATGGACCGAGGAACGTGATACTACGAGCTTCATTCTATCGACCTTCCGTTGTTGATGCTCGCTCGCATCAGCGTGCACCCATCCATCTCGCGCTCGAAATCGCCTGCCTCCGACCGCTCCACCAGCATGACGGTGGCCGGTCCGCTGCCGGTGAGGCCGGCAGCCAATGCGCCGTTCTGAAGCGCCCTCACGGCGATGTCCGTATCGAGCCCAAGGGCGGCGGAGTAGCACATGCCGTTGAGGGTGAGGGCCCTGTAATAATCGCCCTTCTCCGCCAGATCGAACGCGACATCGACGATGTCGCGCACCGCGGCGATGCGTTCCCCGGGCAGGGCGGACTTGCGTATCTGCCGTTCAGGAACGTGTATGAACACCACGACGTCATCGGGCATGGTGTCCCGGGAGAGTATGGTGTCAGACGTATTGTCGGTAAGGACGACGCCTCCGAACCAGGCGGCGCATGCATCATCGAACGCCCCGGTGACCGAGACCCCCGCCCTGACCGCGGCGCGGGCGCCCAGCTGGACCGCTTCCAGTTCATCGTATTCCACATCCAGCGCATCCAGCATGGCGGCGATGATGGCATTGGCGGCCGCGCTGCTGCTCTTGAGGCCCCGTGAGACGGGTATCTGCGAGCTGGTGGCGATCCTGACATGGTAATCGCGCCCTTCCGCATACCTCTCCAGGATGGCACGGGCGCATTCATGTGCGAGGGCGGGCGATTCGCCTGGAAAACCGTTGATGGCGACCTCGATCCCGCTGCCCTCCTCCAATGTCACATCCGCAGTGGTGGTGAGATCGATGCCGAAGGCGGCCCCTTTGCCGGTGGCGAACGCGCTAACTATGGTCGCCGCCCCGTGACTTATGCCATGCCCCTTCATTCCTGCTCCTTCCTCACCGCCTCGGCCAATATCTCGTAGGGTGGACGCTGGCCGGTCCAGGCTTCGAAAGCATCCATGGCTTGATAGATTAACATTTCCCTGCCGGGAATGATTTTGCAGCCTCGAGCTTCCGCTTCCGTAAGGAAAGGCGTCCGTTCCGGATTGTAGATCACGTCCATGGCCACCTGTCCGGGATGGAAGACCTCGGGATCGATGGGCAGCTGGGACGGAAAACCCTTCATGCCCAACGGGGTGCAGTTGACGACGACATCGAAATCCATGCCCTTGACGTCGTCAAGGCCCACTGCCTCGCCCGAGAACCTCCTCGCCACCTCTTCGGCTCTCGATCGCGTCCTGTTCGCGACAACGATGTTCGCCCCGTCCCGGCGAAGGAACGCGGCGCACGCCCGGGCCGCTCCCCCTGCGCCAACGATGAGCGAACGCTTGCCCCTGACGTCCACACCCGCCGCCTTGAACGCTTGGGCCAGGGCAGAGACGTCAGTGTTCTTGCCGATCAAGCGGCCTTTCTGGTTGACTATGACGTTCACCGCGCCTACGTCCTCGGCGTTGCCATCCAGCCTGTCGAGATGCTCCATCACGGTCTCCTTGTGAGGGATCGTGACGTTCAGGCCGGCGATGTCCAGATCGCGCATGAGCTCCATCAGGAGCGGGAGCTCCTCACGCTGGGCCGGGAAGGGCAGATATGTGCCCGCGATCCCCATGGCCTCGAATGCCGCGCGATGCATCGATGGGGAGAAGGAATGACCTAGCGGCATTCCGGTGATGCCGGTTATGATGCCGTTCTCCATCTTCTTCAGGCTGGCGATGTCCACCTGCCCCTGGGCGGTCTCCTTCCCCGGCTCCAGGGATGCGTAGGTCATCGAGGAGCCAAGGCGCCGGTAGCGCAGTCGGGTTATCGGACCGAGAGGGCCCATTCCAAGCAGCACGAACTTCTTTCCCGTGAGCGACAGGAGCTTACTGGCATGGACCAGTCGATGCAGTTCGCTGACTGTGTTCACCTTGAACGCTCCCTTGGCAAGGTCCCCGCGCGCACCGGCGAGAAGCATGATCTCGATGATGCGAGATGTGGGCGGCGTCCCCTCATGATCATGATGGGAGACCACGACCTCCACCTTCTTCAGGTCCCGGTCGCGAAAGCCCAGTAGGGGCGAGTCGATCTCCAGGTCGATGAGGCTGAACCCGGCCCGGGCGGCGCGGCGATACAGGCGGAGCCTATCCTCGTCCTTGCCCTCCCATTCCCCTCCGTGGGCCTTGCTTCGCAGGGTCGCCATCTTGGGCAATGGTGCGGTCTTCAGCGGAGCGAGGTCGGTGGGCGGTGAGCTCATTAGGTCGAAGCGGACCTCCACCAGGTCCGCGCCCTTCTCCTGAGCCACCGAGACGGCTGCTGCCGCCTCCTTGACGGTGGCCGACCTCACCGATACGCATATCGCCATCAGATCTCCCTGATAGTCTCGTCGATGCTATGACCAAAGTGTCGTCCACCTTCTTCTAGTCTTACCAATACTTTTTGGTTTGGTACGATCTCCGAGACGGACACCGGGCCGTCCGGAGTGACAAGGCGGATGGTCTCGGCGTTCTGCACGATGGTGCTGAACTTCCTGTCGCCGCCGTCCACCTCCACCATGAGGAGCGGGCGCCGCTCCACCTTGGCCCGGCCCACCACCACCGTACGGGTCTCGCCCTCGGCGGTCACTGCCATCACCTCATCCCCGCCCTTGATCTCTGACAGGTACTTCGTCCGGCCGTCTGCCATGAGCACGTATGCATGCACGGCCCCGGCGTTCACGCGGAAGGGGCGGCAGGCCACGTATTCTGAGCTTACGCTCTCCGAACTGATCAGGAAGAGGCATGATGATTGTGAACCGACCAAGAGACCTTCCCCGGGACACATTATGGAGCATGTGTCGACGCACACCCTGTCTCCGATGGTCAGCGGCACTATCCTGCTCACGGGAAGAGGTACCAGTTCGATGCCGGAGGGGCCGGAGCGCAGTCCGGCGATTTCACCCAATTGCTCCGGCTCTGCAGTGACCAATACGCCGTCAGCACCCCGCTCCATGGTCTCCAGGAAGAGCCTCGACTCCTCGACCCCACCGGCCTCGGCCATCAACTGGGTGCCGGAGCCATGGAAGATCGCGATGAGGTTCTCCAGCGGAATCACCTTCCAGTCCCTTGACGATACTATCACCCGCTCCGTGCCCTTGAGGGAATAGGCGGCCTCAAGGTCCTCGGGGCCGGTGACGGTGACCAGCCGGGCCACCGCTTGTTCCCCTAGGAACACCTCGTCCCCACGGAGGACAAGGGCATTGAACCGGCCAAGCCGTCGAAGCTGTTCATCCTCCTCCCTGATCACGATGTCCGTCAGCCCTGCTTCGAGGGCGGCGGTGACGATGTTCTTCCGTTCCTCATACGTATCCGCGAGGTCGGCCCTGACCCAGATGAGCTTCTCCATGTACATCACTGCAGGTGTTCGAGGGCCTCGTCCACGGTGGCGTTCCTTAGAACGATGTCGGCGATCGCCCTGGTCATACCGGTTACATCGCGGTGCTGGAAGATGTTCCTTCCTATGCTCACGCCACGGCCGCCCGCCTCGATGGAATCCGCCACCATCTGGAGAAGCTCCTTGTCCGAGTTCATCATGGGGCCGCCCGCGATGATGACCGGTATGATCGCCCCCTTGACCACCTCTCGGAAGGAGTCGATGTCTCCCGTGTATGATGTCTTGACTATGTCGGCCCCCATCTCCATTCCTACCCTGGCACATTGTTTGATGAGGTCGACGTCGTAGGCGTTCTGGATGCTCTTGCCCCTCGGGTAGATCATCGCCAGGAGCGGTACGCCCCATTCCTTGCATTCCCTTGCCACGGCGCCGAAGTCCTTCAACATGTACGGCTCCGTGTCGGCACCGATGTTCACGTGGATCGAGACCGCGTCGGCCCCCATCTTCAATGCTTCCTGCACGGTCGTCACGAGCACCTTGGCGTTGGGATCCGTGGAGAGGCTGGTAGAGGCGGAAAGGTGGACTATGAGGCCTATGTCACGGCCGAAGGAACGGTGGCCATATGGAACGACTCCCTTGTGCATGACCACTCCGGTGGCGCCGCCCTCCGAGATGTGGTCTATGGTCTCCTTCATGTCCACCAGGCCGGCGATCGGCCCCATGGTCATGCCATGGTCCACGGGCACGATCACCGCCCTTCCCACGTTCCTGTCCATTATCCGCTCCAGGCGGATGTCCTTTCCCGACATTTCCGGTTCACCGTGCGCGTCAATGTCTAGCACGTATATCATTGTTTTGACCTTATTGGACTCCTTTCTTGACCTTCAAGACTTGAAGATGCATCGAAGAACAATATTGCTCATCGGTGCACAGCTCTGCAAGTCTCTAATAATCCGCATGACCTTCCCCCTCATATGTGGCTCCTTCTCTCGGAATACTTCGGACGATATCCTTCCCAGGGAAAAGTGGCAAGACTGCTCCTTTCTCTTGGCCTTAGCGTGAAGAACGGCAAGGTCCACTGCGGTGACATCGAGATAGCGGACGCCGCTCTCGCCCGGGCCGCCCGTGTGGACCGTCGCATCGTCCGCGCCACTGTCGAGACCATCGAGGCGGAGAAAGAGCTGAGGGATGTGTACGCCTCCCTGCACCCCACCGCGATGCTGCGCGACGTGGCTCCCGTGCTCGGATGGTCGTGTATAGAGATAATCCCTTCCGACGCACATTCGCCCGGCATACTAGCCGACACGATGGCGGTCATCGCCGAAGGCGGCATCAGCGTGCGCCAGGCCCTGGTGGACGATCCTTTGCTGATGGAGGAGCCTAGACTATACATCATCACCGAGAGCCCGGTCCCGCCGGAAATGATCCCGCGCCTTAAGAGATGCAAGGGAGTGAAGAGCATATTGCTTCACTGATCCATGCATGGCCCTGGCACGCCGGATGCTCCACCGATATCTTGACCGTCCAACCATGTCGATGGAGCCCTCATCCGTCGGCGCCCTCCGATCCTTCTAATGACGCATGTCATCGGTATCTCTTCCAGGCTAGGCATCGGGCCTGACCCCTGACCGCTGCGTCGAGCAGCATCAAGGCGGCAGGTGCCTCGTGAACGACCAGGGAGATGGCTTTGACCTTACCGATCGTCCTGCTCCCGCTGGCTGGGCAAGGTCAGCACTGGGGCCGTTCAAGGGAGGCGGCGCGATGATGCGTCGCCAGGTCCATGACCTCCAGTCTTCCGGCGGCGGCCTTGCGCATCGCGGAGACAGTGGCACGGGCGGCCTGGACCGTCGTCAGGAACGGTATCTCGAGCTCGACGGCCAGCCGGCGCATCATGTAACCATCCCTCCTCGCACCGGAGGAGTTCGTTGGCGTGTTGATGATGAGGTTGATCTTCCCCCGGCGCATCAGGCCGAGCGCGTCCGGATCCATCTTCTGAGATATCGTATAGACGGTGGTGGTCTGCAACCCATGCTCTCTCAGGTATGTCGAGGTGCCGCGGGTGGCATAGATATGGAAGCCCATTCTCGACAGCTGCCTAGCGACATCCAGGATCTCTGGCTTGTCCGCATCGTTGACGGTGATGTATACCCCGCCCTCGCTTGGCAGCTTCATGCCGGCAGAGATCAATGCCTTGTACATGGCGCTGGCGAAGTCCTTGTCTATGCCCATGACCTCGCCTGTGGAGCGCATCTCGGGGCCAAGGATGGAATCCACCCCAGGCAGCTTGAGGAATGGGAACACCGAGGCCTTCACCGCGACGTGGTTGAAGGATGCTACACCGGTAAGGCCCAGCTCCTTGAGGCTCTTCCCGAGTATGACCTTGGTCGCGACCTTGGCAAGGGGGACACCTATCGCCTTGGACACGAACGGAACGGTCCTTGAGGCCCGGGGATTCGCCTCGATCATATACACCTCGCCGTCCTTGACCGCCAGTTGGAGGTTCAACAGGCCCTTTATGCGCAGCGCCCTTGCCACCTTTTCCGTGATCTCCACGATCTTCGCGATGATCTCGGGGCTGAGGGTCTGAGGAGGCAGCGTCATGGTCGCGTCGCCGCTGTGCACTCCCGCCTCCTCGATATGGTCCAGCATGCCTCCTATGAACACATCCTGGCCGTCTGATACGGCGTCAACGTCCACCTCGATGGCATGGCTCAGGTACTTGTCCACAAGGATGGGGTGGGTCTTTGACACCTTCACCGCCGTCTCAACATATGTGCGGAGCTCCTCTTCGGAGTAGACGATCTCCATCGCCCGTCCGCCGATGACATATGAGGGCCGCACCAGTACGGGATATCCTATGCGGTTGGCGATCTCCCGCACCTCCTCGAACGAGTGGCCGGTTCCGGACTTCGGTTGAGGGATCCCCAAACGGTCCATGAGGGCAGAGAACAGCTTGCGGTCCTCTGCCACGTCGACATCCTCCGGAGATGTTCCCAGCACCTTGGCGCGCTTCCCCTCCAGTGCCTTCATCAGGGGCATGGCCAGATTGATGGCCGTCTGTCCGCCGAACTGCAGTATCACTCCGTCGGCGTCCTCGTTCTCCACGACGTTCAGCACATCTTCGAAAGTCAAGGGCTCGAAGTACAGGCGGTCCGATATGTCATAGTCGGTGGAGACCGTCTCCGGATTGTTGTTCACGATGATGGCCTCCACCCCTTCCTCCTGGAGGGCCAGGACGCCATGCACGCATGCGTAGTCGAACTCGATGCCCTGTCCGATGCGTATGGGTCCGCCGCCCACGATGACCACCTTGCGGCGGTTGGATGGAGAGGCGTCGTTATCACTCTCATATGTCGAGTAGAAGTAAGGCGTCTCCGCGCTGAACTCCGCCGCGCAAGTGTCCACCATCTTATAGGTGGGCACGATGCCGGCCGCCTTGCGGCGCCGTCTTACATCTTCCTCCGTGGAACCGGTCAGGCGGGCGATGACATCGTCGGAGAACCCCATGCGCTTGGCCCGGCGGAGGAGGACATCATCGAGATCGGAGCTCCTCAGCGCCTTCTCCATCTCTATGATGTTGCGTATCTTGTGAATGAAGTAGGTGTCCCACTTCGTGATGTCGGCGATGGCCTCCACGCTCATTCCGCGGCGGAGGGCCTCGGCGATGGCGAATATCCTCTGGTCGGTGGCATTGGTCAGCTCCTCCATTATCCGATCGTCCGACCAGTCCAGGGGATCCAGGTACTCCTGCTCGATCTCAAGTGAGCGTATGGCCTTCAGCAACCCCTCCTCCACCGTCCGGCCGATCGCCATGACCTCTCCGGTGCTCTTCATCTGGGTGCCGAGGATGCGGTCCACCGTGCGGAACTTGTCGAACGGCCATCGGGGGACCTTCAGGACCACGTAATCTATCGTGGGCTCAAGGGCGGCGAAGGTCTTTCCGGTGATGTTGTTAGGTATCTCGTCCAGCGTATATCCCAGGGCGATCTTGGCGCCCACCCTGGCGATGGGGTACCCGGTCGCCTTGGAGGCAAGTGCGGACGAGCGAGATACTCTGGGATTCACCTCTATGACGCGATACTCTCGGCTCACTGGATCGAAGGCGAACTGTATGTTGCAGCCTCCCTCGATGCCCAGGGCGCGGATGGTCTTGATGCTGGCATTCCTCAGTCTCTGGTGGTCCTCGTCGCTGAGCGTCTGAGCGGGAGCTATGACTATCGATTCCCCGGTGTGTATGCCCATGGGGTCCAGGTTCTCCATGCTGCAGACGATGATGCAATTGTCCTTGCCGTCGCGCATGACCTCATATTCGAACTCCTTCCATCCCAGCACGCTCTCCTCGATGAGGACCTGATGTATGCGGGAGTATGCGAGGCCCCGTCCGGCGATGACCTCCAGCTCCTCCTCGTTGTGGGCTATTCCCCCTCCCGTCCCTCCCAGTGTGTAGGCGGGGCGGACCAGCACGGGATATCTCCCTATCTCCCGGGCCGCTTCCTTCGCCTCCTCCACCGAGTGCACGGTCTTGCTCTTCGGTATAGGTTCCCCGATACGAAGCATCATCTCCCTGAACAGCTCCCTGTCCTCGGAGAGGGCTATGGCCTCCGGCTGCGTTCCTAGGAGCTCGATCCCAAGTCGCCCGAGCGTCCCGTTCTCGGCCAGCTCCGAACATATGTTGAGGGCGGTCTGGCCTCCCATTCCGGAGAGTATGCCGTCGACCTTCTCCTTCTCGGCGATCCGGGCGACGGTCTCTGCGGTCAGCGGCTCCACGTAGACGATGTCGGCAGTCTCCACATCGGTCTGGATGGTGGCCGGGTTGGAGTTCACCAGAACGGTCTGATACCCTTCCTCGCGCAGTGACCTGCATGCCTGGGAGCCGGAGAAATCGAACTCTGCCGCCTGCCCTATGACGATCGGGCCCGAACCGATCACCATGATCTTCTTCAGATCGGTCCGCTTCATCGTTTCTCCTCCAGCATCCCGACGAATTCGTCGAAGAGATATGTCGTGTCCTGAGGGCCGGACCTTGCTTCCGGGTGATATTGAACCGACATGATGGGCAGTTCCGTATGCTTCATTCCATCCACCGTGCCGTCGTTTATGTTGATGTGATCGGCGACGAACCCGGTCCCATCCAGCGAGTCCATGTCCACGGCGTAGCCGTGGTTCTGCGATGTTATGAACACCTGGCCATTGTGTCGCACCGGCTGGTTCACTCCGCGGTGGCCAAACTTCATCTTGTATGTCCGCCCACCGAAGGCCAGCGCCAGCAATTGGTTGCCCAGGCAGATGCCCATCATCGGGTAGTCGTCCTTGATCGCCTTTATCGTCCTCACAGTGGTGTTCAACATCTCAGGATGAGAGGGGTCGCCCGGCCCGTTCGAGATGAATATGCCATCTAGCTCCTCGTCTCGGAAGAATGAGAGGTCGACATCATAGGGCACCTGCACCACGCTGAACCGCTTGCGCAGCTCGTTGATGATGCTGGCCTTGACGCCGCAATCGATCAGGGCTACCTTCTTCTTCCCTTCGTTCTCGTACCTCAGGATGTTCTTGGTGGATACCTCGGCGACAAGATTCCGCTCCGATGGATACTTCATGTCGCGGACCTTGGCCAAGACTTCATCCGGGTCCTCGTCGAAGGTTATGGCGCCACGGAGGACGCCCTTCTCGCGTATGCCTATGACAAGGGAGCGGGTGTCAAGCTCCGTGATGCCCGGAACCCCCTCCTCTTGGAGATAATCGTCAAGACATTTTCCTCCATACATTGGAGATACATTCCGGCAGAGCTCCCGGACAGCTAGACCGGTCACCTGGACCCGGGGGGACTCCTTGAACCGGTCGTTAACACCGTAGTTGCCGATGACAGGGTGGGACATGATAAGTATCTGGCCTCTGTAGGAGGGGTCGGTCAGGCATTCTTGATATCCAGCCATGCCCGTGTTGAAGACGACCTCGCCATAAACGGTCTTTCCATAACCAAAGCCAGTGCCCTCAGCTATTGTCCCGTTTTCTAGGATGAGGCGGCACTGTACCATCAGAAAGTTGCAGAATCGGTATTTTTTACTTAAGCCTTTCTAGGCCTTCTGGACAAGAGCATGGAAAAAAGGGCGGGATGCCAACAAAATTGCCATGCGCATGTTCCAAGCGAGACAGGTGTCGGTGAACGAATGCCCGGCCTTGCGTCGAAGGAAGGGTCGTCCGGCCCCCTCCGTTGGTCCAAGAGGTGGTCTCCGGAAGGGGTGCGGCCCATCCCCGACGTCGGAAGGAGGGCCGCAGGCAGCGCCCGCTCACCGCAGCCTGAGGGGGCCTCCATCGAGCGGTGGCATGAGCACGCTGAGTGAGAGCGCGGTCCCTGGACTTCTGGAGCAAGGACGTAAGCCATGATATGATGAACTCGACGCCCCGCTCCGGGATCCATCGAACCGTGGGAGCTAGCCAACGTCACACTGCTGCATAGGGGCCCGGAGGTGATCGGTTCGCCAGGGCCTTCCGGCCCTGGCACCCGTCCTTTAGGATGACGTGTTCCTGGCAATTGATTTTATAATGGCATGGCATCGTATCTACGATGCGCGTTCTCCACCAGGATCGTGGTACCGGCGAGATCAAGATGATGATCGAGACCTTGGACGATCTTTGGCACCTGTACAACATCATCGACGAGGGGGACATGATAATCTCGGTCACCTACCGCCGGGAGGAGGCCAAGTCCGACAAGATAAGGGCCGAGAGGGCCGAGAAGAAGAGGATGGTGCTAGGGGTCCGTGCTGAGAAGATAGAGTTCCACGAGACAGAATCCCGGCTACGAATCCTCGGAGTGATCGAAGAGGGACCGCAGGACATAGGATCATACCACACCCTCAACTTGGCCGAGGGCGACGTGGTCACCGTGCGGAAGACCCATTGGTCCCCTGTCAAGCTGGAGAGGGTCCGTCGCTCGGTGGAGGACGCCCGCCGCCCCCGCCTGCTGTTCGTCTCCCTTGATAACGATGAGGCCACCATAGCTATCGCCCGACAGTTCGGCATGCAGGAGATAGCGCGGATATGCACCTCCGGTTCGGGCAAGATGTATGAGCAGAAATGCTCCGATGACTACTATCAGGAGATCGTGGACAAGGTAAGGCAGCTGGCCGAGCCAGGGGTCCCCCTGGTGGTGCTGGGCCCTGGATTCGCCAAGGAGGCCCTGGTCAACTTGGGCAAGAGCAAGGAGCCGGAACTCTTCGGCAAGGCGTTCGTGTACCATACTGGCCAGACGGGAATGGCCGGGATCCATGAACTGATGAAGTCAGGCATCGGCTCCGAGACCGTTCAAGGCTCCCGAGCCGCCCAGGAGACCAAGGCGGTGGAGGAGGCCCTGGAACGCATCGCAAAGGATGGCCTTGTAGCATATGGCCTGGGCGACGTAAGGAACGCGGCGATGGCAGGAGCGGTCGATACCCTTCTCGTCTTGGACACCGAGGTCCGCAAGGGAGGGGTGGAGGAAGTGATGGAGACGGTAGAGAACAATCGCGGCAGCGTCATGGTGATATCGGAACGTTTCGAAGCGGGGAAGAAGCTCGAGGCCATCGGCGGAATGGTCGCCTTGCTGAGATATAAACTATCGTGACCCGCCAAGCCTCTCTGATGCCGAGCGCTAGCAGTGACATAAATATTTAGTACGATACTCCTAATAGGGTATGTTCAAGCCAATTCGCGTATGATTGTTGGCCTACCCATTGGTCGCTTAGACGATCGCTCCACCCCCGATCCAGCGTGCACATGGCACCTTTTCACGGGGGCCGCGCACCGGCGAAACGGCCGTTCCCTTGACCGGGATGGGCCAGCTATCGAGCGGGAAGGCAGGGGATGGACCATTGAACGCTGAGACGACAGTTCGGGCCGATGAGGTTCTTACCAAGTTGGGCAGGAGCAGGCTGAACATCTGCGACACCACTCTAAGGGATGGTGAGCAGGCCGCGGGCATAGTGTTCGCAAATATCGAGAAGTTGCGAATCGCCAAATTGCTCGACGAGATCGGGGTGCCGCAGATCGAAGCTGGCATTCCGGCGATGGGGGGAGATGAGAAATCCTCTGTAAAGCGCATCGCTCACATGGGCCTTAGCGCTTCCATCTTGGGTTGGAATCGCGCCAACATCGAGGACATATCGCACAGCATCGACTGTGACGTGGACTCGGTCGCCATCTCCATGTCCTCTTCCGACATCCACATAGAGCACAAGTTGATGAAGAGCCGCCAGTGGGTGTTGGACCGCATCATCGAGTCGGTGGAGTATGCCAGATCGCACGGTCTTTACATATCGGTGAACGCCGAGGATGCCAGCCGAGCGGACCCGGATTTCTTGCTGGAGTTCGCCAGCACCGCCAAGGAGGCGGGGGCGCACAGGATACGCTTCTGCGACACCCTGGGCATTCTGACCCCTTTTGACACCTATGAACGGGTCAAGCGCCTGGTGGATACCGTCAAGCTGCCTGTGGAGATGCACACCCATAACGACTTCGGCATGGCAACGGCCAACGCCATCGCCGGTGTCCATGCAGGGGCCAGTTTCCTCAGCACCACCGTGATGGGCATAGGGGAGCGCACTGGCAATTCTCCACTTGAAGAGGTCACCATGGCCTCCAAACATCTGCTCAACATCGATATGGGGATAGACACCAGCCGCCTGCGGGAGATCGTCGAATATGTGGCCAGGGCATCGGGCCGTGAGATACCGGCGTGGAAGCCCATAGTCGGGCAGAACTGCTTCGCCCACGAGGCCGGTATCCACACCGACGGCGTGCTGAAGTTCCTGTCCAACTATGAGCCATACTCTCCCGAGGAAGTAGGGCTGGAACGCAGGATAATAATAGGCAAGCATTCCGGACGGTCCGCCATAAAGCAGATACTGGCCGCAAAAGGGATCGACATCGACGATGACGCCGCCACGGCCATATTGGAAGCGGTGAGGGCGACCTCGGTGGCGTTGAAGCGCAGCTTGTCCGAGAATGAGCTTGTCTATATATACCAGGATTATATGGATGGGGTCAAAGACACCCTTCCCAGAACAGGTGAGTGAGAATAAATGGGAACAATTTCTGAGAAGATACTATCGGCTCATGCCGGAACCGAAGTGAAGGCCGGAGACATCTGCGTGGTCCCGGTCGATTTCATGATGTCACAGGACGGCACCACTGGACTTACCATCAAGGCCTTCCGCCAGATGGAGGCTAAGGGGGTGGCGCATCCCGAGAAGTATGCCATCGTGATCGATCACAACTCCCCGTCTCCCATGGAGTCGGTCAGCAACATCCACAAGGAGATGCGCACCTTCGCCGAGGAGCAGGGGGCCAGCCTGTACGACATCGGCGAGGGCGTGTGCCACCAGCTGGTGCCCGAGAGCGGAAACATCGTCCCGGGCAACATCGTTATAGGTGGCGACTCCCATACCTGCACGTACGGTGCCTTGAACGTCTTTTCCACCGGGGTCGGCTCCACCGACCTTGCCGCAGCTCTGGTGACCGGGAAGATGTGGTTCCGCTGCCCCAGCACCATCAAGATCGTATACGATGGGGCGCTGCAACCTGGAGTCTACTCCAAGGACGTCGTCCTGCACATGGCCAAGACGCTGACGTCGCGTGGTGCCACCTACAAGGCGCTGGAGATCTACGGCAGTGTGATCGAGGACATGTCGGTTGACGCGCGCATGACCATATCCAACATGGTGGTGGAAGTGGGCGCGAAGGTAGGTCTCATGCCCTGCGACCGAAAGGTCACCGAGTTCATCAAGGCCCGCACCAACACTCCGTTCAAGGGCGTGGATGCTTCCCTCTCGGCCGTATATGACAAGGTCATTCACGAGGACCTCTCCGACCTCCCTCCGCAGATAGCCAAGCCGCATGAGGTCGACAACGTCGTCGACGTGGACAAGGTCACGGACGTCGAGATCGACCAGGTATACATCGGAACCTGCACCAACGGGCGCCTTGAGGACCTCCGTGAGGCCGCCAAGGTCCTGAAGGGCAATCATGTGGCCAAGGACGTCCGCCTGATCGTGGCCCCGGCATCCAGGCAGATCCTGCTGGACGCCATGCGCGAGGGATACATAGACACCCTGATCAAGGCCGGCGCCACCCTGATAGCTCCATCCTGCGGTCCCTGCGTAGGCACCTGCAATGGAGTGCCGTCCGATGGGGAGGTCGTGCTCTCCACCGCCAACCGCAACTTCAAGGGCCGGATGGGCAACACCAAGGCCGACATCTACCTATCATCCCCGGCGACCGCCGCCTACTCCGCCATGCTGGGCCACATCGCCGACGTCAGGGAGGTGATGGAATGAGCCAGCTCAAGGGAAAGGCCTTCGTCTTCGGTGATAACCTCAACACCGACTACGTCATCTCCGGCAAGTACAAGTTCAAGACATTGGACATGAACGAGCTGGCCAAGCACGTCATGGAGGACATCCGCCCTGGCTTCTACGATGAGATCCAGGCCGGCGACTTCGTGGTGGCGGGCGAGAACCTGGGCGCCGGTTCGTCCAGGGAGCAGGCGCCGCTGGTCCTGAAGGCCGCCGGCATCGGGGCCGTGGTGGCCAAGTCGTTCGCCCGCATCTTCTACCGCAACTGCATCAATGTCGGCCTGCCCGTGGTGGAGGTCGACACCTCCGACATCGCGGAGGGCGATGTGCTGCAGATTGACATCGAGAGCGGCATCGTTAGGAACGTGACCAAGGGCGTCACGCTGCAGGCCCAGCCCCTGCCGCCGGTGATGATGAAGATCCTTGCCGATGGTGGTCTGGCCGAGTACATCAAGAAGAACGGCGGTTTCGCCCTGGAGGACGAGGAGCCGTCCGACTGAAACCCCTTCCCCCCTATCCTTTCTTTTTCAGTTCGAAGCGCATGGCATCGTTGATGGCGATCTCGGCGATGTCCGTGGCATACATGATCGTCCTGACCAATGAGTCCATGACCGCGGTTCGGCTCATGGTGCCCTTGCCCCCGGTCCCCTGCAGCCGGGGCAGCAGTTCGCCCCCCGCTTCCACCACGCTCTTCGACTCGTCTATCACCGTGTTGGCCATGGTGATGTCCTGCATGAAGAACGCCTCCACCGCGCGCTTCAGCATCTCCACCGCGTGCAAGCTCAGGTCCTGCATCTCCGCCACCGTGGGAGGTTTCTCCTCACTGGCGGTGCCCACCGCCTGCTGGGCGATCTTCTCGGCGTGATCTCCCACCCTCTCCAGGATCCTGGCCGCCAGATATCTGGAGCGGATAGCCGATCATGCCTGCAATATCGGCGAGAGAGTGGTGTTCATGGTGTCCGGAACCCGAGTGGACCATTACGAGTTCAAGAGAGTGCCCCGGTTGGCCTACAGGGAGGGACCCACGCAGCCGGAACCTTCCACCGACGGATATTACGTCACTCGGCTGGACGAGAAGTGACCTATGGGGTCCAGCGGCCCCGGGCCTCGATGCCGCCCACCGTGCTCTCCAGGCGGACGTGGAACGAGGATGCGGCCGGATGGCCGCTCGAGGCCCTGGTACCGTCATGGCACCTGAACCCGTCCTGACAGTCCATCTTGATGTCCCCCCGAGAGGTCGCCTCCACCGAGCCGCCGACATCGCCCCTCAGCTCCATATCGAGGGACACGGGCCCTCCGATGCTCTTTCCGAGCAAGGTCACGGTGCCCTCCATGCTGCCAGTCTGGTCGATCATGGCTCGAAGCACCCCCGACGATTCCTCCATCGTCACCAGGCGGTCCCCGCTAACCGTGAGGTTGTTCCAATACAGCTTGGTGCCCCCGGTGGCAGTGCGGATGTGGACATCCCCGCTCAATATGGTGCCATTGTTCAATGCCACCACCGACCCGAGGGATGTGGCATCTATGTTGAGTCCGGTGATGTTGCTTCCCTCGACCGTCCGGACGATCGCGCCCCCTGTCACGACGGTGATGTCGATGTGTGTGGCCAGAGAGCGGTCTATGTCGATCTCGAACCTCACCTTCTCCAGCATGTGATAGGGCCACGGGGCATCGACGTCCATGATCGCCGATACGTTCACCACGCCGCTCATGGCATCAATGTCATATGTAACGGTAGTGTTGAGGGGGATATCGCTTCCGAACATGCTGGCGGTACCATGCAGGCTTGCGGTCACGATCACGGCGTCGCCGTCGAGATCGGCGAAGCCTACGTCCACCTCGCCGCGACTGGCCACTACGTCGAGCCTTACCTCTTCTATCCCCTCTTCTAGCGGGACGATGTAGCTCTCCGATACTTCCAGGGAGCGTACCTGCAAGGACATGGCCGATGCCAGCATCAGCATGACGGCTACGATCAATACCGCTGCTGCAAGATGGGTGGAAAGTATCCGTCGACCTCTCATGCTCTTGGAGGACATCTATTCAATCGAGTGAATCATTCTCACTCTATTAACAATATCTCTCAGGAAGCCCCCATCCCGGACTCTATGGAGCAGGGTGGTCGAAGCAAGAGGTCTGGGCCTCAAACCTGCGGGTCAGGTCGCGGGCGGTTCATAACCAGCCTCTCCATTCCTCCCCTGCGGCGGTAGTTTCCGCGAGGAACGATGATATCGAAGCGCGCTCCCTTGCCCATCTCCCCACGCTCCGTTATCCGTATACCAGTGAGGGCGAGGACCTCCTTCGTCAGGTATAGGCCGCGATGGTTCTGCGCCAGTTCGAAGATCTCATCTTTCCTTTCCTGCGGTATCCCCTTGCCATCATCTGTATAGACGATGCTTAGGCCTTGAGGGCCCTCCTCCACGGAGACCTTTATGGCCGTGACCTCGCCATGCCTAAGGGAGTTGTCCAGAAGGTTGTGGAACACCTTCTCCACCATCCGATCGGCATAGAGCTCGACATCATCGTCCTCTATTTCGAGCCTCACGTTCTCCAGATGGACCGTCGAGGCGCCTCTCTTCACCGCCTCCTTCAATGGGACCCATTCGGGCGACGATTTACCCATCTCGGAGTAATCTCGGGCGAACGCAAGGTGTTTGGCGATGTTCTCGGCCGATGCACTGGCCTTCTCCAGATATCCCAGCGTATCATCCGTCGCTCGGCCTCTGGCAAGCTCCAGATAGCCGCTGAGCGTGGCGATATGGTTGAGCAGGTCGTGCCTGGAGATCCGACCTATGAGCTCCAGCTTCTTGTTGACCTGTTCCAGCTCGTCCTCTCGAGATTTCAGCCTATGCACCACGTCGGCATTGTTCAATGCTACGCTGGTCGAGGCCGCAAGGGGCTCCATGAGGCTGAGGTCCCATGGGTCGAAATCTCCCCTCCGTTTGTCCTGCGCCCACAGGGCGCCGGCAAGCTTGCCATCCTTCCCCAGCATTGGCACCACGGCCAAGTTCCTATATTCTCCTCCTTCCGACCGGCTCGAGACATACGGCTTCATGCTCATCAACGCCCTTCCCAGGCCTCCTTCCTTCAGGGAGAGGCTCAGGTCCACTGGTACGATGACACCTTGGCGGCTCATCTCCTTGAAGGCGATCCGACCGTCGGACACGGTGCCCATCATGCATGCTTCGCAGTCCAAGAGGTCGCATGTCGTTCGGACGAGCGTCCGAAGGATCTCCTGCTCATCCAATATGGAGGTGAGGTTTCGGGATGAGAGGTTGAGCCGTTGCATCTGCCTGCCCCGGCGGGAGAGCAATCGATGCGTATGCAGGCTGTCCGCGTGGTCGCGGAAGGCGGTCATGCCCCTGGATATGTCATTGGCCACCTTGGTGAACAGTCCGATCTCCTCTGGATCGAAGGAGTTCGGCTCCGAGCTGAACAGGGTCAGGACGCCTACCGTTCTGCCATGCTGATTGATCGGCAGGGATGCGCAGCTTCGCACCCTCTCCGTTCCCGCGGCCCCCCGGTCAGAGTAAGAGGTTGAAAACTCGTTCTTCCAAGCCGGTTTTCCGGTCCTCAAGGCCTCCCGGGACACCAGGCCTCGATCCAGGGATAACAGCTCCGCCCCGTCAACGATCTCAATTCCACATGATGCCACGACGCGAGGCCATTCCCCTTCCTCGGCCAGGGCGATGCAGGCCAGCGCATGGCCGCTTGCCGAGATGAGCTTGCTGCAGACCATGTGATACAGCTCGTTCTCATCGCTCGCCTGGGACTTGGCCTGGTCTCCGACGGTGAGTATGCGCAACGATCGGTTCAGCCTCCGCAGCTCCTCCTCCGTACGCTTGAGGTCGGTGACGTCATGACCCATGATCATCCTCCCGTACACCTCCCCGGAGTCGGAGAGCAGTGGCCTGAAGAACAAGCGGTATGTATGTCCCATGTAGTCGACCGTGCTGACAGAGGTCTCCCCCTGGAGCGTCCTTTCGTATGCGCCAAGGTCAAGGCTGAAAGGACCGGTCTGGAAGACCTCGTCGATCATCCTCCCCTCCATGCTGGATGCTTCGAGACCCATCGCCTTGAGCCCAACACCTTCTGCCAGGGTGAGCCTAAGGTCTCGATCGTAGAGCAGGATCATGCTGTTCGGAAGGTTCCTCACCAGATCTCGATACCGCGCCTCCGACCGCCTCAGGCTCTCCATGATCTCCTTCTGCTCGGTGATGTCCTGGATGAATCCTATGCCGAACTTCAGCCGGCCCGAGTCGTCGCGCACGGCCGACCCCGTGACCCGGACCCATATGATCTTGCCGCTATTGGTGAGCAGCCTTCCCTCCAGGGAATGTATGTCTCCATGGCGGACGAGCCATTCATCATAGCTCCTCTCGTCTCCCTCCATGTCCTCCGGCGGGACGAAGTCCATGTAGTTCTTCCCTTTCAGCTCCCCTTCGCCATAGCCCATCATACGGCAGAACGCCTGATTGACCTTCACGATGTTCCCTTCGACATCGACCACGACGATGCCTATGGCGTCGGTGTCGAACACCGCGCGAAGCTTCGACCTGCTCTCCGCGATCGCATCCCCTGCTCCGACCGGATCGGTCTGTTCCAGGAAGCTCCACGCTCTGACCGCGGAGCGGTCGTTCAGCCAGCTCGTTCCGGCGACGAACTTCACTTTGGTTCCGTTCTTGAGCGTCATGTCGAACCGCTCTTCGTCGGAATCCCCTGCCGCCAGCCGGCTCAATCTGGATCGCGCCCCGTCTCGATCCTCCAACTTCGGTAGCATGATATCCAGCAGATCGGAGAGAGGCATGCCGTGGCATCCATCAGGAAGCTCCCACATGTCCATGAACTGGCCGTTGCATGCCTGCACGGTGCCATCTTGTGAGATCACCAGGGTGGCGACGGGGATCGAGTCCAAGACCCCTTGCGGAAGGGCGCTTGACTCATCTGGCGGTTCCATGCGATGATGCCCGGTGATGTCTACGCCCGTGCACAGGACCTCCTTCCTGCCATCTCCCATGTCCATCAGGCGGTTGGTCCAGGCCACCCACGCGCGCTCCCCGTTCTTCTTCATGTTCTGATTGACGTTGGCGATCATGTTATCCTTCGGGAGGACGATCTCGTCGAGCATCTTGCGCAGATCGCGTCCGGTGCCTTCTTCCACCTCTGGGAGGATGGTCCCTACCGCTGGCTTCCCCACTATCTCATCCTCGCTGTAGCCGAAGAACTTCTGGGCAAAGTCGTTCATCCACGTCAGCCGACCGCCCTGGTCCAGGCCGAGGACGATGACGTTCCCGCCGTTCAGTATGTCCTGGTACCTCTTGTTGATGAGGGACAGCTCCTCTTCGAACCGTTTTCGGTCCTCCACGTTTCGAGCGCTGAAGATGGACATCAGGATGTTCCCATCGTCATATATCAGGTACTTGCCTCTCGCCTCTGACCAGGTATAGGTCCCATCCTTGTTCAACTGGCGATATTCGAAGGTGGCCTCTTCTCGTCGGGCTATCGCCATGTCGGCATCCTCGACAACCCTCTCCACGTCGTCTGGATGCACGAAATCGAGGATCTTGCGTCCGATGACCTCTGCTGGCGTGAACCCTGTCGCCTCTATGGACGGACTGATGTAGTCTATGATGTCCTCGCTGTCCGCCCGGATGACTATGTCCTGCATGTTGTCGGTTATCAAGGTGAGGATCTCTTCCCTCTCCTTCAGCGCCTTCTCGGCCCTGCTGCGCTGCGCTAGCTGAAGGATCACATTGCGAAGCTCCTCGAACTGGACCAGGGGGTTCCCGCCCTTCTGCATGTAGAAGTCGGCCCCGTTGTTCAGCGCATCGACCACGACCTCCTCCCGGCCCTGGCCGGTGAAGATGATGAAAGGCGTGTCTGCCCCCTTCTCCCGGAGCATCTTCAGGAACTCGATCCCGTCCCCATCTGGCATCCTGTAGTCGGAGATTATGACATCATACCGGCGGCATGCCGAGTCCTCCAAGGCCTTCTTGACGGATGTGGAGGTGTCGACGACGATGTCCCCCTCCATCTCCAGGAACTCTCTGGATATGTCCAACATCGACGGCTCATCGTCGACGTAAAGGACCTTCACTATCGTATCATCCAGACCTTGCCAGGGGACCATTCTCTGATCATCTAGCTTCAACTTGCACTTCCCCATCATTGGATGTTGACCGCTCGATATATATCTACGCAGTAGGGGGATAGTTGAAAAAGAGGGAAGGGGTTTGATATACGGCCGCGCTCAGGCCTGTTGGTTCTGGTAGCTCAGCCACTTCTTCTCAAGGTCAGGGTCTCGCACGGTGTCCAGGACATACTGCGCGAACTCATCGCCAGTGGCGCCGTTGGAGCGTCCGGTCATGACCTTGGCCTTCTCGAACTGGGTGCATATCTCGAGAGCCATCTCCAGTTTCTTTCCCTTGTCGACATATCCGATGTGGCTCAGCAGCATGGCGGCGGCCTTGATCATGGAGGATGGATCGGCATATTGGGCACGCCCCTCCTCTACCATGCGTGGCGCGGAGCCGTGGATGGCCTCGAACATGGCATAGCGCTTGCCGATGTTGGCGCTGCCTGCCGTTCCGACGCCTCCCTGGATCTGGGCCGCCTCATCGGTCAGGATGTCCCCGTACAGGTTGGGCAGCGCGATGACCTTGAAGTCCTTGCGGCGGTAGGGATCGATCAGCTTGGCGGTCATGATGTCGATGAACCAGTCGTCCCATTTGATCTCGGGATAGTCCTTGGCGACCTCCGCGGCGATGCTGAGGAACTTCCCATCGGTGGTCTTGACGACGTTGGCCTTGGTCACGATGCTGACCTTGTCTATACCGTTCTTCCGCGCATGCTCGAAGGCGAGCCTGATGAGTCGCTCCGTTCCCTGGGTGGTGGCGACGCAGAAGTCGATGGCCAGGTCATCGGTGACGTTGATCCCCTGGCTGCCAAGGACGTAGCTCCCCTCGGTGTTCTCCCTGAAGAACACCCAGTCCACGCCTAGCTCCGGTACCCTGACCGGACGAACGTTGGCGAAGAGGTCGAGCTCCCTCCTCATCGCAACATTGGCGCTTTCGATGTTGGGCCAAGGATCTCCCTTCTTGGGAGTGGTGGTCGGCCCCTTCAGGATGACGTGGCACTTCTTCAGCTCTGCCAGGACGTCGTCGGGGATCGCCTTCATCGCCTTGACCCGGTTCTCGATGGTCAATCCTTCGATGTCCCTGAGCTCCACCTTTCCTTTCTTGATCTCGTCGGCAAGAAGCGATTCCAGCACCATCCTGGCCGAACGGGAGATATATGGTCCGATGCCGTCGCCCCAGCAAATGCCGATGATGATGGTGTCCAGGCTGGCATAGTCGGTCCATCCCTGGTCCTCCTTCATGGCCTCTATTCTTTTGAGCTGTTCCTCAAGGATCTTGCTGAAATGCTCCTTTGCCCTCTCTATCGCCTTCGTATCAGCCATATTATTCCTTCGCAGTAATCGGGAACACACTATTTTACTTAACTCCGCTCCGGCGTCACATCTTCACCATCCTGCTGCGATGGTCCACGCCCTCCACGTGGCGTTTGCCCAGCATGTTCCTGTGCTCCTTCGATCCGATGGGGTCTGGAACCGGTATTTCGCGGCCTTCAGCATAGAACAGGTAAAGGACGGCGTTGATGAACCCGATGTGGCTGAACGCCTGGGGGAAGTTGCCGAGCTGCGCACCGGTTCGTGGATCGAACATCTCGGCGAAGAGGCCAAGGGGGGAGACCACCTCGCTGGCGTTCTCCAGAAGCGACCTCGCCTCCCGCACCCGTCCGGACAGGGCCAACACCTGAACGAGCCAGAAGGTGCACATGATGAAGGAGCCCTCGCCCCTCTCCACACCTTCCGTGTTTCGGGCCAGCATGCCTCCCTCCAGAAGCTCCTCCACGATCCGGTCGATCGTGCCCTGCACCCTGTCATCGTGGAACGGCAGCATCTCCATCAGGGGTATGCGAAGGTTGGCCGCATCGAGGGCGTCGCTGCCGAAGTACTCGGTGAACGCCCCTCGCTCATCGGAATAACCTTCGCGGAGAACCGCTTCCGCTATGCGGTCCCCGGTCCTCTTCCATAGGTCCACATCTCCCTTGAGCCCATATATCTCCGCCATATGGATCGCGCGATCCAGCGCCACCCACAACATCACCTTGGAGTAGGTGTAATGATGCTCCTCCCCCCTCCTCTCCCATATGCCGCTGTCCGGCTGCTCCCAGATCTCGCATACCTTGTCGGCGGCACGTCCGAAGAAGGACATGGTCTCCTCATCCAATGGCACACCATGTCTAATGAGCTCGTAGCCGGTGGACATAAGCTCGCCATACACCTCATGCTGGCGCTGCTCAGCCGCTCCGTTGCCTATCCTGACCGGACGAGAGGAGCGATAGCCGTCGAGGTGGTCCAATTCCACCTCCTCGAGGTCCGTCTCTCCATGGATGCCATACATGATCCTCGGCTCCCACCTCACCGCACAGGCCGCTTCGGAAACGTCCCTGATCCATTCCAGATATTCCATGGCCTCTTCATGATGCCCCAGCACCAGCAATGCCTGGGCCGCCATGGAGGCATCTCGCAGCCACGTGTACCGGTAGTCCCAGTTCAGCTCCCTTCCTACGACCTCCGGCAAGGAGGTGGTGGGGGCGGCGAGGATCGCTCCCGTATCATCATGGATCAGCAACTTCAATGCCAGCTCCGACCGTGAGATGAGGTGCGACCACTCCCTGGCCCAACCTGGATTCTCATAGTCCATCGGCGTCCTCACCCATCTCCGCCATGCCGCGATGGTGCGCTTCATCAGGTCCTTGCTCGAATCGACCGAGCAGGTCAGGTCATCGGAGCAGTACCGGGTCACCAGCGAACGCTCCTCGTCCCTTTCCAGGCGGAGCGTGCCCCTGACGACGGGTCCGTACCCGTCGTCCTTCACCTCGCCATCGGGCAGGCCGCATAGGGACAGCCACTCCTCTCCCCATCTGGCCACCCACGCGTTCCCATGGCGTTCCATCTCTGCGCGCTTCCGAGCGTAGTCGGGTCGAGGGCTCCATTCGACCTGTACCTCGACGGCCCTCCCCCTACAGCTGATCAGACGCTGCACCTCATCAAGGGCGGTGGAGCGCCCCTTGCCGCGAAGGTCCCCCCATAGAGGCATGAAGTCGTTCACTCCGACTATGGAGCCCTTTGGGAGGAAGGCGGTCCTGAGGACGTTCGTCCCATCGACGTACCTCTGCCTGGTCGACGCCCCATCCACCCACACCCTGAAGCATCCCCCTTTCTTATTGTCCAATATGGCGCCGAACACGCCGCCTCCACTGGTGTTCGGAAAGCACAGCCAGTCCAGGGAGCCGTCCGCGCCTATGAGCCCGACGGTGCGGAGGTTGCCGATGGCCCCGTAGCTCTCGATGGGCTTGTATGGTTGCTCAGCCATCAAGGATGAGGGGTAATACCTTCCTGCCGAAGTCATCGATGAAATCCTCCTGTTCCCGGTTCACGTTATGGATATAGATCTCCCTGATGCCCATCCTCACGTATCGTTCGATATTCTCGACATGCTCGTCCAGGTCAGAGGAGGTGAACACCTGCTTCCGGACGTCCTCTCGTCGCACGGTCGACGTCAAGGCGTCGAACTGCTCCGGATGCTCTACCTCCGTGGTGATGGATGAAGGGAACACATGGGTTCGCCACTGTTCCCAGGCTTCCCGCTCCGCCTTCTCCTCATCGCGGCAATATGAGATCTGGATCTTCACCACGATCGGCCCTTCTCCGCCTCCCCGGCGGAACGCTTCGATCATCCCCTTGAGCCGGTCCGGTGGCATTGACGTCGTGATCATCCCATCCGCCCAGGTGCCGATCGCCTCAGCCGTGGCCTCGGTCTGTGCCGCCCCGATGATGGTGGGAGGAGTCGCGGGCAACGAATAGAGCCTGGCCCTTTCGACGGTCACCAGCCCGCGGTGCGTCACCTCCTCTCCGTTCAGCAGCCGCTTGATCACAGAGGCCGATTCGGCCAGGCGGGTGTTGAGAACATCCTTTGGAGGCCATCCTTGTCCGGTTATCCCTTCGTTCAGCAGCTGTCCGCTTCCCAGTGCGACCCAGAGCCGGCCAGGAAACATCTCCTGCAAGGTGGCCGCCTTCTGCGCCAGGATGGCTGGATGGTATCTCTGACCTGGAGCGCACACCACCCCGAACGGGATGGAAGTGGCATGCATGGCCGCCCCCAGGAACGCCCACGCATAGCCGCTCTCCCCCTGCGCCTCGCTCCATGGTTTGAAATGATCGGAGCTAAGGGCCGCGTTGAACCCCGACCCCTCCGCCTTCATGACCAGCCGGAGGAGCTGGCTTGGAGGGAACTGCTCATGGGAGCAGTGATAGCCGATCCTCAGGTGCCCAGTCTCTCGGCCGGTCAACATGATTTTCACTTGAAACCATGCGTATAAATTGATTCGCACAAGGCAGCCTTGCAAGGTTCGTCATTGATGCGCATAGGCGTATCGGGTGCCGCAGGCCGTTCACGATACACCCCGTCAGCGTCAGTGAAGGGGTCCGTCCCACGCCGGCCGGTCCCTGCCCTGGCATTCCTTCATCGCCGACGGCTACCGGCGCCTCAGGTCGCTTCATGTAATATATGAAATACTCGATATATCCTAAGCTCCGACAGGCCGAACCGCCATGGATGGACCAGGGTGGATCGTGAGGCGGCAGGGCATCGAGGTGTCCAGTTCCGGACGCTGTTGTGTCGGTCATCTTGCATCCGACGGATTCGACCAGTCCAATGACGAAGGTGGGCTCAATGTTCCGAAAGGCGGTTTTTCCAGGAAGATACATTCAAGGGGCCGGGGCGATAGGCGAGCTGCCCGCGGTGATGGACGGGCTCGGAGAGAGGGGGTTGGTGTTAGCATCCCGTTCGGTGATCGATTAGGTACTTCCTCGTTGCTGCCTGGACCTGGATGCCATGTCCGTCCGCATCGAGAGGTTCGGAGGGGAGTGTTGCGAGGAGGAACTGGTCCGACTGTCCAAGGTCATCTCCGAGCATAGGATCGGTGTGCTGGCAGGCATGGGCGGAGGGAAGACCATCGATACGGCGAAGATCGCCGCCGATCGAGCTGGCATACCTGTCATCGTGGTTCCCACCATAGCATCGACCGACGCGCCATGCAGCGGTTGCGCGGTGCGGTACTCGAAAGATGGGGTATTTGACTCGGTGCTTTACCAGAGATCGAACCCCCAGGCGGTACTGGTCGATCTGGAGATCATCGCCTCGGCACCGGCAAGGTTCCTCGTGGCGGGGATGGGCGACGCCCTCTCCACATGGTTCGAGGCGAGGTCCTGCCACCGTACAGGGTCGATGAACGAATGCGGCGGCCTTGGCACCGTGGCCGCCCTGGGCATCGCCAAGCTTTGCTACGATACGCTTCTCGCCGACGGCGTCGAGGCCAAGAAGGCCAACGAGGCCGGGGTGGTCACCCCGGCGTTCGACAGGGTGGTCGAGGCCAACACCTTGCTGAGCGGCCTAGGCTTCGAGTGCGGGGGGATCGCCTCGGCCCACTCCATCCACAACGGCCTGACCGCCCTGGCCGAGACCCATCCCTTCTACCACGGCGAGAAGGTCGCCTTCGGTGTCCTGGCCGGGAGGCATCTGACCGGTGATCCGGGTGAAGAGGTGGACAGGGTGTATACGTTCTGCGAGGAAGTGGGCCTGCCCACCACACTATCGGACATCGGCCTCGGGGAGGCGGGCCCGGAGAGGCTGGCGATGGCGGCCGAGAAGGCCTGCGCCCCTGGACAGGCCATATGTCACGAGGGCGGGACCATGACGCCGAAACGGGTGCTGGACGCCATGCTAAAGGCCGATGCGATGGGCAGGGAGAGGCGACATGGCAAAGCGCCCGTCCGGTAGGTCCGCATCGGGAGGTCTCACCGTACGAGGCGCCTCTCCGCTCGAAAGGTGTCGCGCCCTCTTCAGGCCCCAGGCCGCTTCCATTAACCCGTAAGGCCGCTCGGTGACGATGAAACTTCCCAGCAGATGATGGGCCCACGTATCGCACTGGTGAAGGCTGCGCGTTGATGCCGCCCGCGATCCGGCAACGCATCCCCCCTGACATATGAAAGAGGTTGGACGGGATGACATCGAGCGGCAGGGGCCGCTGTGGATCGAGATGCTGGGTAAACATCCGCACCGATCGGACCTTGCCCTGGTGAACCGTCGGTAAAAACAAATGCTCGTGATAATAATTTAATATCATGGATGCCGAGGGCAATTACCTCATGGTCGATGGGACCGGGGCCGAGCTTGGGAAGGGTGAGACCAGGATAGTCTTGGCCGGGGACGGTCTTGAGCTGAGACCCCGGTCCGGACCATACCGTCTACTGCCACTGAGGGACATCGTCAACGTCGCCAATGCCAACTATCAGGTGGACGTTCTCATGCGTGATGGACGGCGGCTTCGACTGTCCGCTCTCGGCCGAAGGTACGAGGACCTTGTCAGGGAGATCCACCGCTCTCGTAACGACCTCATCATGCGCGATCTGCTCATGGAGGAGAAACTTCGCAAGCCTGGCGTCAAGGCGGAGCTGAGGCCGTTCCGAGGGGCCGATGGCCCATGCGAGATACGCCTCTATGAAACGGCCATGGTGATAATTCCCCTACGCCATGGCCTTATGCGGGTCCGCTACAGCGACATCGAGGGCATCGAGTCTCGCGACCACATCCTGCGAATGGTCCTCTCTTCAGGCGAACTGCTCGCCCTGACCATGCTGGGGAGGGAGATGGAGCCGCTGTGGAACGCAATATCGAACGCCATGGCAGAGATGTCGAGGGAAACACAAGACGTCATACGGTCGGCCTATCCGCAGGCCGACGGACGGACCCTGGAGGCCGCCGCCGCGCTGTTGAAGGAGGGGCGGGCGGCGACCAGATGGGAGATCGAGGACATATCCCCGGACCTGTGGAAAGGCCTGGAGGACGAGGTGAAGGCCAGGGGGCTGGCTTTCGAGTACGCATATCTCACGTCGCGCGGCCGCAAGGACATGGTCCGGATAGGGATCAAGCGATCCTTGATGGATGACGTGTACATCTGGTTCGCAATCCCCATCCTTGGTCCGCAGGGCAACGCGGTGGCGGTGGAGGCGACATCCTCGGACAATTCCGGCCGGGCAACGTACTTCTTCAGGATAGCTCCTCGGTCTTCATACCACACCATGGACGAGGAGAGCAGGGAATCCCTTGCGGCCGCCTGTATGGACACTATCACTTCAGGCCTGAGGGAGATCAACTTTCGCCGGCAGCCGATATATCTCACGGATGAGCAGCTACGCGTGGAGCCGTGGTCGCGATACCGCTTCTCGGTCATGCTCATCCCCGAGCTGCGGAATCTCAGGGCTCGCTTCATCGGTCGCATCCCTCATGCAGGGGAGGAGGCGTGGAAGGACAAGGTGGAGAAGCTACTGGCCTTCAATGCCGCGGCCAAGGACGATTCTGACAGTTGGCATGATGCGGACGAGCTTGAGGAAGAGGTCGAAGGTCAATAGAAGGTTATAAAATAAAGATTCTCAAATGCTAAAATGAGCTGTTAGACCATGCCCGGATACATGCAGCCGTGCCGTCATTGCGATAGGTTGGTGCCTCCCGACTCCGAGGTCTGCCCCATATGCGGAAAATGGGATCCACTGGGCGATCCCAGATGCCCCCGATGCCGCTCACCCGTCAAGGAGGGTTGGACAGCGTGCTCGAGCTGCGGGCAGAGTCTGAACATCCAGTGCATCGCTTGCGGAAGGGACACCTTCTTCGGAGGTCAATGCCAGCATTGCGGTACCAGGCTCATGGTCAGATGCCAGCAGAGAAAGTGCGGGTTCGAGCAGCCTCCCCTCGCCCCGTCATGCGCCAAGTGTGGGAAGCCCATATCGAGAGGGATAAGATGAGGAACCTTATCGCGTTCAACGACAACTATTCCGACAACAGCACAGAGGCCGGCTTCGAGTTCACGTTCTACTGCGATATCTGCCATGAGGGCTACAGGACGCGGTTCATCCCGTCCAAGACCTACAAGAAGAAGGGCTTCTTCGACAACATCGGCAGGGTGGCCAGCATCGCCGGACAGCTTTCAGGGCAATACAACATAGGCTACGCCGGTGAGCGTGGCGGAGATATGCTATCGTCCAGGTTCGATGGGATGTCCCCGGCGTGGCACAAGGAGCATGAGGCCGCGTTCGAACTCGCCCAGAACGAGGCCAGGGGGCGCTTCCACCGATGCCCCCGTTGCGGAAAATGGGTGTGCGGAAACGACTGGAACGAGGAAGCGTCGCTGTGCGTGGATGACGCCCCTCGCGAATCCGTGGAGATCGCCGCGGCTCGTGCAGACAAGATGAAGGAGGACATCTGGGAGAGGTCGAGGAACACGCAGGTGTTCACAGGGGAGATAGATCAGAGGCAGGCCATGTGCCCCAATTGCGGCAAGCCCGCTGGCCAGGGCAAGTTCTGCAACAATTGCGGGTCGCCGACCTCACCGCCCAAGTGCCAGCAGTGCGGAGCGGAGAACCCTCCAGGCGCGAGGTTCTGCTCCGAGTGTGGCGACAGGCTCCGATGATCGCGTGTCGACGAGCCTGACGGTCCTGGCACTGGGAGCGTGGTGGATCGCATGATCCAACATCTCCCTCCATGGTGCGAGATGCATCGACCGAAGCTCTATAATCGCCCGCCGCATACGTCGGAAGGATGCGTTGCACCCACTGCCAAAGATGCTGCCGCGATACCATGATGGAGTTGTCGGAGGCGGCCATCGTTCGCCTGGAGCGTCGCGGCCACAGGCGGGACGTTTTCGTGGTGATGGGCGAGGACCGCATCCCGCGCCTTCGTAACGTGGATGGATGGTGCATCTTCTATGATCCCCGGGCAGGCCGTTGCCGAGAGTACCGCTCTCGCCCCCTGGGTTGTGTAATTTACCCGGTGAATCTGGACGAGGATGGGGACATCATCGTGGACGATCTGTGCCCTCAGGCCGGCACGATCCCCGCTAGGGAGATGGAAGAAAGAGGAAGGCGGCTGAGGTCGCTGCTCGACACGATCGATCGGGAGGCAGAGGGCCGCTAGATGGGATCGAGGGCCAGGGATGCCGCGCCGATCGCCCCCGCCATCTCTCCCAGGGCCGAACGGACGATGAGGGCCCTCCGATGGCTGGGAAGGCAGTGTTCCAATGCACCGGCGGCGCACATCTCATACAGGCCGGGCATGTCCATGACGGATCCGCCGAGCACCACGCGTTGTGGTTCCAGGCAATTGATGACGCTCCCGATGGCCGATGAGAGGGCCAATGCCGCCTCGTCCCGCAAGCGGACCGCCATCGCATCGCCCTCCTCCACCGCTCTGGAGATCGCGCGGCCGTCGATCTCGCCGACCAGGGACAGCGACGAGGACGGGAGCGACGGATCGTTCTTCGCTCTTGACGCTAACCCAGTTCCGGAGGCATAGGCCTCCACGCATCCCCGCCGGCCGCAGCCGCATGGAGGGCCGTCAAGCTGCACTGACACATGGCCGAAGTGGCCCCCGCATCCGCTTGCCCCCTCCAGCAGCGTCCCGTTCACGATGGCGCCTCCGCCGATGCCCGTGCCGGAGAACAGCACGACGATGTCATGGCAGTCACGCCCCGCTCCATGTCGCCACTCGCCGATCGTCGCCATCACCACGTCGTTTCGCAACACCACGGGAACGCCTAGGACATCAGACAGGCGATCGCGGAACGGCACGTCCGGCCAGAACAGATTGGGACCGTGAAGGACCACTCCCCGTGCCGTATCGCACTGGCCAGCGATGCCCACGCCCACCGCCCGGACGTCGTGTCCGCGGGCAAGACGTTCGAAAGCCCTGGCGACCTGCCGCTCCACGCCCTGGGGGCCGCCGAGAGCGTCGGTGCCCTCCTTGATCGATGCGACCAGCTCACCGTTCGATCTCACCAACGCCGCGCGTAGGTTGGTCCTCCCGATGTCGATCCCCACCGCATAGCGCCCCATGGAACGGCGATAGGTCCGTCGATGATAATCAATGTCGCTCCCGCTCGCGCTGTCGGATGCTCGACCGTTGTCCCGTCCCCACGACCGCTGGCCAAGCCTTCAAACACGATTTCGATGAACGTGGCCGCATGCGATGCGACCTCACTGTCATGGGGATAAAAAACGTAGGGCGATGGAGCCTCCTTCTGCATGAAAGGCCTGCGAACCATCACCCGTTCGGACCCATATGTCAGTATCCGGACTTCTTCCCCGTGATGGACTCTATGTCTATCCGGATGATGGCCATGTCCCTGAACTTATCGTCGGAATACTTGTAATCAGCCTTTCCGAACATCTGGGTCATGATCACATCAATGCCCTTGCGCTTCTCTTCGGGATCCTCCACGAAGATGGCACGTCCGGTGCCGACCACGCTCTTGAACTTGATGGTGGAGTTGCAGGACATTTCGACCGGCCCCTGCACCAATTCATGAGCGGTGTCCACGACGAAGCATACCCGGTTGTTCTCCTTAAGAACCTCGATCTTACGACCTTTCTTAGAGGAGTGTATGTACAGATGGCCGTCCGAATAGCCATAGTTCGTCGGCAGCACGTACGGGAATGCGCCATCGCACATGGCGAAGTGGCATACCTTCTGGCTCTTCAGCAGTTCCTCTACCTCGCTCCTATCGGTGATCTCCTTCTCCCTGAGCCGCATGGATTAAAAATCGGTATATTTTCCATATATAGATATTGATTATTTGTTGTTATTTCGTCGCGTAACGACCGATGCCCCGCTAGACGACAGTCGATCGTCCATCGAGTCATTGCGGTTGGAGAGAATCCCTCGACAAAGACGAGAGCACATTGAACCTATTTATGGTGGGATCGATGAAGAACGATGGTGGGGCCGGCCAGATTTGAACTGGCGTCCAGGCGTCCCGAACGCCCGAGTATGGCCAAGCTAACCCACGGCCCCACGTGGAAGGAGGCTAATGGATATTTTGGTTAAATAGGTATCGTCATCTTGCCGTCATATCGAGCGGTGACCTCATCCGCCCGTGTTCGGCAATGGACGCTCGATGTAAGATGCATCCAAGTTGGCCGGGACGGATCGTACGACACTTGATCGGACAACGATCGACAAGATCTGGCAGGTCCTGGATACGGTCATTGTCGATTACCCCTTTCGACATTTATAAATACATACTTGTTGTCACGCCGGACGATGAGGGACCAGCTGCGCGAGAAGATCGCCGGGGAAATAACCCTGTCTGCGGATGCGGGTAAGACGATCCGCAAATGGAGAGAGGAGTTTGGCATATCCCAGCAGGAGTTGGCCAAATATCTAGGTTTCTCACCATCCGTCATCAGCGATTACGAGTCTGGAAGGAGAAAATCGCCGGGTATAACCATCGTCCGCCGCATAGTCGACGGCCTCATCGAGCTGGACGAGCGCAGCGGCGGACGGGTGCTCAAGCGCTATGATCTGGGGGAGAAGCACGACTGCATCATCAGCATCGATGAGTTCCGCACGAGCCTCACCGGCAAGGAGTTCGTCGAGATAATGGACGGTGAGAACCTGACCCCCAGGGTGCCGCTGGAGTGCCATATCCACGGCTATACCATAATCGATTCCATCAAGGCGATAACCGCCCTCAACTCGTTCGATTACCTGAAGATCTATGGCTGGTCCAGCGAGCGAGCGCTCATCTTCACTGGTGTCAAGTTCGGCCGCTCCCCCATGATCGCCATCCGCGCCCACCCCCTCAAGCCAAGCATGGTGTGTTATCATCGGCCCGAGCACGTCGATGACCTCGCATTGAAGCTTGCCACGTTGGAAGGCATACCCTTGGTCAAGATAGGGCTGCCTATCAACACCATCGTCGAAAGGCTCAGGAATCATATCTAGAAGAGGATACCATGGACGTAGGAATCGTTAGCTATGGCGCGTACATCCCGCGCTACCGCATCGTTCCGCAGGAGATCGGAAAGGTGTGGGGGACCGACGGCGAGGCAATGAGCCGCAACCTCTACATCCTATCCAAATCCGTGCCGGGACCGGATGAGGACGTGATCACCATTGCCGTGGAAGCAGCCCGCGGAACCTTGCGCCGGTGCGGCGTCGATCCCAAACGCATCGGGGCCATCTATGTAGGTTCGGAATCTCATCCCTATGCGGTCAAGCCGACCTCCACCATAGTGGCAGAGGCCATCGAGGCCTCCCCGAACATGACGGCGGCGGACTTCGAGTTCGCCTGCAAGGCGGGGACGGCGGCCATCCAATGCTGTCTGGGCCTGGTCGGTTCGGGCATGATCGAATATGGCATGGCCATCGGCGCGGACACCTCGCAGGGGGCTCCCGGGGACGCCCTGGAATACTCCGCGTCAGCGGGCGGGGCCGCCTATCTGATAGGTTCAAAGAACCTGATAGCAAAGATCGAGAACACGGTGTCTTACACCACCGACACCCCTGATTTCTGGAGACGTGAAGGGCAGGACTACCCATCCCATGGAGGGAGGTTCACCGGGGAGCCCGCCTACTTCAAGCACATCACCTCCGCGGCCAAGAGGCTCCTTGAGACGATGGGCACGAAGCCTTCCGATTATGACTACGCGGTGTTCCACCAACCCAACGGCAAGTTCCCCATGAGGGTCGCCAAGCAGTTGGGCTTCACAGACCAGCAGATCGAGGCTGGCTTGCTGACACCGTTCATCGGCAACACCTACTCCGGCGCGGTGCCGCTAGGCCTGGCCTCGGTCCTGGACGTCGCCAAACCCGGGCAGCGCATCTTCGCAGTGGCGTATGGCTCTGGAGCGGGTTCCGACGCCTTCGACATCAGCATTACCGACGGCATCGAGGAACTGGACAGAAGTGCCGCGCCATCCATCAGGGAGCTGGTGGAGCGCAAGAAGTTCATCGATTACGCCACCTATGCCAAGTACAAGAACAAGATCAAGCTGAAGGAGGCAATAGAATGAGAGAGGTCGCCATCATAGGCGTCGGAGATACCAAGTTCGGGGAGCTGTGGGACATGTCCCTGAGGGACCTTGGTATCCAGGCCGGCCTGTCGGCCGTGTACGACGCCAATCTGTCGGGCGATGAGATAGACGCCCTGTATCTCGGCAACATGTCCGCAGGCAAGTTCACCGAGCAGGAACATATCGGGGCCCTCATATCCGACTACTCTGGACTGGCTCGCGATCACATCCCTGCCACAAGGGTCGAGGCGGCCGGAGCGTCCGGCGGACTGGCGTTCCGACAGGGCGTCATGGCCGTGGCCTCGGGCATGCACGACATAGTGGTGGTAGGAGGTGCGGAGAAGATGACCGATGTAGGGGACACCCTCTCCACGGAGATCCAGGCCATGGCGGCGGATCAGCAGTGGGAGACCTCCTTCGGCGCCACCTTCCCGGCATTGCACGCCATGATCGCCCGCCGGCACATGCATGAGTATGGAACCACGAGGGAGCAGATCGCATCGGTCGCGGTGAAGAACCACAAGCATGGGTCGCTCAACCCCAAGGCCCAGTTCCAGAAGGAGATCAAGCTCGAATCGGTGTTGAGGTCATTGCCCGTGGCGGAACCGCTCGGCATGTTCGACTGTGCCCCCGTATCTGACGGCGGCGCCGCCGTGGTGCTCTGCCCCCTGGAAAAGGCGCGCAAGTACACCGACACGCCGGTCAAGGTCCTGGCGTCCGCACAGGCGTCGGACACGCTGTCACTGGCCAACAGGGAATCGCTGTGCCGCTTCGACGCAACCACCGTGGCGGCCCAGAGGGCGTTCAAGATGGCGGGCCTCGAGCCCAAGGACGTGCAGCTGGCTGAAGTGCACGACTCCTATACGATCTCAGAGATCCTCGCCATCGAGGACCTGGGCTTCTTCCCCAAGGGGAAAGGCGGACAGGCCACCGCCGACGGGGAGACCACGCTGGGGTCCAAGCTTGCCGTCAACACTTCTGGAGGTCTCAAGGCCAGGGGAGACCCCATCGGGGCGACAGGTGTGGCCCAGGTTGTCGAACTGGTCCGCCAGCTCCGCGGCGAGGCCGACAAGCGCCAGGTGTCTGGAGCCGAGGTCGGACTGGCACAGAACGTGGGCGGAACGGGTGCGACAGTGGTCGTACAGATCCTTGGGAGGGTGAACTGATGGCGGTCGCTCGCTTCTGGAGGGAGAACGCCTCCAGATACAACCTGATCGGGACCAAGTGCGGTGTATGTGGTCGAGTGTACTTCCCACCGCGGTCGGTCTGCCCGACCTGCCACCGCAAGTCGATAGGCAAGATGGAGCCGTTCAAGCTGAAGGGCGAGGGAGAGGTGCTCACATACTCCATCGTCCATGAGGCCCCGTCCCAGCTGGAGATGCAGAAGCCCTACGTCATCGCGATAGTGCAGATGGATGAAGGGGTCCGCATCACCGGGCAGATCATAGACGTGGAGCTGGACGAGCTGAAGGTGGGCATGAAGGTTCGCACCACGCTGCGCAAGGTGAGCGACGATGGAGCGGCCGGCGTGATCCACTACGGCTACAAGTTCATGCCCGTCTGAGCTCGAACCTACTTCCCGCCCGATCGTTGCATCGGACAGCGAACGAGGGCTCGACCCTCTTACCTTTTTTCCTTTCATTCGAGACACATCCCCTCACTCAGGACTTGTCAAGAGAAGAGATGGCTGAACGGAACGCAGTTTTGGATCGCCGCGCATATCATTATGCGTCCATCGAGGGCTCGAACGGATGGATCGTGGAAGCATCGGCTCGCATCGGTGACATCAAAGGATCCAATATCTAACCCAGATGCCTCTGTATGTTCGACGGACAATGGCCAGCCTATCGCGGAATATTGTCTTCGAACGTTCCTTGAACCGTTCGGGCGATCGGATGCAGATGCCCCGCTCATGATCCGGCGGGACGACTATTTGTTCATCCTGACGAACGCTACACGCTCCAGCACAAGGTCTTCGACCATGTCCTCCGGGATGGCCTTCAGCTCCTCGGGCGTTATTCCGAACCTCACCGCTTTCTCCACCGATGCGTCGAGCACGTCATCGTCGCGGACCAGCCCAAGGCGCTCCAGCGCTGCATCAGGGTCGTCGACGTCGAAGAACACCAGGGCGATCCGCTCCATGCCCAGCTTGACGCCCATCTTCTTCATCGCCCTGGAGATCTGCCGCTCTCCGGAGGCGTACAGCTGTGTCTCCATTACAACAGAGGAACAGACGTTCTCGCCACGTTCGAACGCCCTGGTGGCGTGGAATGCGGCGGAGACAAGGTGGTCCTTCCCGCATATCATGTCGGCGTCAAGGGCGAGCCCCTCTCCGCCGTTCAGGTCGCGAAGGGCGGCGATGAACGCTTCCATGTCGCCGATCTGACCGCGGGCGCCTAGAACAGTCGTCTTGACCATGCTGAACCGGGATTGGAAATTGCGCTTATGTAAATTTCGTCCATGTCCTGGACTCAAGGCAGAGGTCCACGAGACATGTCGGACATTACAGCTCATTGTCCAAAACATTAATAGTGGGGTGGGAAATGGCGCAGTCACGACCGTCCAGACTGCAACGGGTGCAAGCATGACAACAGACAGGGTAACTGTGGCATCCCCAGCCACTCTCTCCAATCTCGGCTCGGGTTTTGATGTGTTCGGCCTCGCCTTGAGCGAACCGTTCGACGTGATAGAAGCGCGAAGGACCAGCGAGCGGGGCGTGGTCATCGAGAGCATCGAAGGCCGTGGTGCGGAGAACATCACTCGCGATCCGACAAGGAACTCGGCAGGCGCGGCCGCACTGGCCGTGCTCGAAGGGGCCAAGGCGGATTTCGGTGTCGTCCTGAAGATTAGGAAGGGCATCCGCCCATGTTCGGGCATCGGCTCCTCTGGCGCATCCGCCGCAGGCGGCGCGTTCGCGACGAACCTTCTGTTGGAAAGGCCCCTGCAGCTCGAAGAGGTGGTCCGCTGCGCCGCGCAGGCCGAACAGGTCACCTCCGGAAGCTTCCACGCCGACAACGTCGGCCCGGCCGTCATGGGAGGCCTCACCATCGTCAAGTCATACGAACCGTTCCGCATCCTGAGGATGGACGCCCCAGAAGACCTTGGCGTGGTCGTGACCATGCCTGACGTGCTTGTCGACACCAAGGAGGCGAGGAAGGTCCTTCCTCAGAACGTTCCCCTCAAGAGCATGGTGTTCGAGGTGGGCAACGCGGCATCGCTCGTGCTGGGCATGTGCCGTGGGGACATAGCGCTCATCGGGGACAGCATGCGCGACATCGTGGTGGAGCCGGCCCGTGCATCCCTGAACCCGCATCTTCTCGAGGCGGAGCAGGCGGCCATCGAGGCAGGCGCGGCAGGCGCGTTCCTGGGCGGTTCTGGACCATGCATGATCGCCATATATGATCGTTCATCAGGGAACGGGGAGGCGATCGCATCAGCGGTGCGCGAGGTCTATTCGACCAATGGCATCGATTCCGAGACATGGATCACCCATGCGGGTCAGGGATGCAGGAGGCTATAAGATGGCTCATCTCATCAAGTGCTTTGAGTGCGGCGGTGTGGTTGATGACCCCTTCGTGGACTCATGCCCCAAATGCGGAGGCATTCTGGCCATCGAGACCGATCTGGACGAGGCGGCCTCGCTGCGGCCCCGGGACCTCAGGCGTCGGCCCCTGGGCGTATGGAGGTATGCGCCCTTCCTGCCCGTGGACGAATCGCACGCCGTATCGTTGCTCGAGGGAGGGACCCCGCTGTACGATTGCGCCTCCCTTGCCAAGATGGCGGGCGTCCGCTCGCTACATGTCAAATACGAGGGCGCCAACCCCACCGGCTCCTTCAAGGACCGCGGCATGACGGTCGGCGTGTCAAGGGCGGTGGAGCTTGGATGCAAGACCGTGGGCTGCGCGTCCACCGGCAACACCTCCGCTTCACTGGCAGCTTACGCCGCCAAGGCCCGCCTCGGCTGCGTGGTCCTTCTGCCATCGGGCAAGGTGGCCGCGGGAAAGCTGGCTCAGGCGATGTTCTATGGTGCCAAGGTGGTCTCCATCGACGGCAATTTCGACGATGCCCTCAACGTGGTGAGGCAATTGGCCCGCGAGGGCACGCTGTACCTGCTCAACTCCATCAACCCCTTCCGGCCGGAGGGCCAGAAGACAGTGGCGTTCGAGATAGTCGATCAGCTCGATTTCGATGTGCCGGACCGCATCATCCTGCCAGTCGGCAACGCGGGCAACATCAGTGCCGTCCACAAGGCCATGCTGGAATGGAAGAGCCTCGGATGGATAGACCGCGTCCCGAAGATCACTGGCATACAGGCGGCCGGGGCCGCACCGCTGGTACGCGCCTTCCAGGCAGGCAGCGACGACTTCATCCCCGAAGGCCATCCTGAGACCGTGGCGACCGCCATACGCATCGGGAACCCGGTGTCGGGCAAGAAGGCGCTTCGCGCGATCTACGACACCGGTGGCGTGGCTGCCGATGTCACGGACGAACAGATCCTGGCAGCGCAGCGGCTTCTGGGGCGGACGGAGGGCGTGGGCGTGGAGCCCGCATCGGCGGCGTCCATCGCCGGCCTGTTGAAGCTGGTCGAAGAAGGTGTCGTCGACCCGGACGAGAGGGTGGTATGCATCTGCACCGGCAACGTCCTCAAGGACCCCGATACGGTCATCGGCAACTGCGAACCCGTCATCCCGGCCAAGGCAAGCGCCGACGCCGTTCGCAAGGCCATCGGCGCCTGATCCTCCCGGCCTTCAGGGCCGGGCACCGCCATAGGTATCCCGAGGGGAGCGTCGAGGCGGGTCGGGGGAGCGCTGGTCCGCCGCCCATTAAAAGGCGACGTCAGAAGTCCAGCAAGCTTCGCTGCTTCCCGTCGCTGGGTCGCTTCTCTTCGATCACGACCTCTTCGATCTCTTCGGCTGGAACCTCCTCATCCTTTCGGAAGCGCGAACCGCCGACCTGCGACAGCAGGCTCTTGGCCACCGAGTCGCCGATCTTGGGTATCCTGGCAAGCCGCACGGGATCGACGTTCTGGATGTCCTCCACGCTCCTTATCCCATGATTGAACAGCGAACGCGCCCTGGCCCTTCCAACGCCGCGAAGCCGCACCAGGTCCAGCAGTTCAGGTCTTACGCCGTACCGGATGCGGACCATGAGTTCGGTGAGGACGGGATAGGCGTCCTTGTTGAAGATGTTGGAAAGTTCCCTCATGGAATATATCAGCCATTCTCCGACGTCCATCTTGTTCCGCAGATCGCCTGGCCCGATGCCGTACTTCTTCAGCAGCTCATCCTCCTCCATCTCCATGATCCAGTCGTCGATGGAGCAGGCGGTCTTCAGCTCAGCCAGGTAGAAATCGAACTCGTCCAGGTCGCCTGGGGGCAGCAACAGTTCGCCCTCCCGGGTGGCATACACCTCTTCCACCCACTCGTAGTCCGAGCGCTTGAGGTACATGGTCAGCATGTCCGGCGAGGAGCAGACCGCATGTAGCAGGCCGAACGGCGATCCGCCCGGCTTGAAGTTACGAAGGGCGTCCCGCAGCTTCACGGCCGTCAACGGATCTATGTACAGGTCCGACACCCTGCGGCCGAAGAAGGTCGGCACTAGCCGCCCATCCACTGAGCGTATCATCTCCTCCTCCAGCAGGAAATCGATCACGTTGTCTGCCGCCTCCTCGAGACCAAGCATGGTGGTCTGGTGGGCGAAGAAAGTGGAGTTGAGGAAGTCCATGAGCCCGTCCTGGGAGGAGGCGGTTCCCGTGGCCAGTGTGGCGAGCACATGGGAGCGCAGGACGGGTTCGCTTCCCAGCTTGGAGTAGATCTCCTCGGACTCTCCGAGCAGATAGTTGTCCCGGAGGAAGCGATAGTTGTCCTCGTCCTTGGCGATCAGCACGGCCTCGCCATAGGGGTCGAAGCGTGGACGGCCGGCCCGTCCACACATCTGCTTGATCTCCATCACCGGGATGGCGGATTGCCCACCGTTCTCGAATCGAGTGACGTCGCGTATGATGACCCTTCGGGCTGGCAGGTTGATCCCGGCCGCCAGGGTCGGCGTAGCCACGATGCATTTGATGTTGCCCTTCTTGAAGTTCGATTCCACGAACCGCCGCTGTTCGTTGGTCAGGCCTGCATTATGGAACGCCACTCCCTTTTTCACGCATGAACGCAGCGTCTTCCCGATGGTGGTCTGCTCCCCACGGTCCTCTGCAAGCTCATCGACGCCTTCCATCGACGGTTCGCCCATGACCTCCCCTGCGAACCTTGCGAACTTGGTGGCCAATGTCTCGGTCGATCGCCGGGTGTTGACGAACACCAGACATTGGCCGCCTTCGGCGATGGAATCGGCGACAAGGCTCCAGAGCGGGTCCTTCTTCACCGGCACCTTCCGACGGGTGTTGTCGGTGAACAATATCTCGCCATCGAGGAACACGCCCTCCTTGAGGGGCGTCGGCCGCCATTCCGAAGTGACAAGCTCCGCGTTCAACCAGTCGGCCACTTCCCGGGCGTTCTTGATGGTGGCCGACAGGGCGATGACCTGGAGCGAGGGGTTCAGCTTGCGGAACTTGGTCAGGGTCACCTCCAGTGTCGGACCTCTGCCTGGATCGTGTATCAGATGGACCTCGTCCGCTACCACGAGGGTGATGTGCCCCAGCCATGCGCTCTGATGGCGGAGCAGGGAGTCCGCTTTCTCGGAGGTCGCCACGATGATGTCGAAATCATCCAGCTGAGGGTCCGGCGAATCGAGGTCCCCGGCCGACATCGCCACCTTGACGCCCAGCCTCTCGAACTTCTTGAGGTCATCGAACTTCTCCGACGCAAGCGCCCTCAATGGAACAATGTACAGCGCCTTGCCTCCCCATTCCAGCACGTGCTTGAGCACGGCGAGGTAGGCGACCAGGCTCTTCCCTGACGCCGTAGGTATGGCAAGCATGAGGTTCTTGCCGTCGAGGGCGAACGGCACCGCCTTGGCCTGGGGAGGGTGCAGCTCCACTATGCCCTCTTCCTGAAGCACCTCGATAACTCCATCGGGCAGCTCCAGTTCATCCACTCTCATTTCGTCGTTCCTCGCCGTCGCTAAGGGGAGAGGCCATTAAGAGCTTTCCTCTATCTTCCATGCATACCGTCGACGTTCAGGCGGGGCGCCTGATCCTTTCGCGCGGGCGGCGCTTCTCCACCTCGTCGGCCGGGGAGCCTCGGGAGTTCATCCTCTCCCTGAAGGAGAAGGACGGCCAGTCCGCCGGGAGCCTCGATTCGGGAATGAACTCTCCATCGAAGGGCTGCAGGTTCACCTGGGTGGAGAGAAGCGCCTCAATGTATCCGATGTTGGGCTTGAGCTCGATCAAGGAGGGGATCATCGCATCGCCGAGCAGCTCATGGGCATCCCGCCCTTCGATGCGTTCCATGAGGGCAACGGCCAGATGGAAGTGTTCCAGCTCCTGCTCCATCAGCTCGCTCCAGAGCGTCCGGATGGCGGGGTCGCTCTCCCCCTTGAACGCGGAGAAGTAGTTGTACGCCTCATTGAGCTCCATCAGCACCAGCAGCTCCATCGGCGTGGTGTGAGGGTCGCCCAGGTCCTCATACTGGGAGAGATGTTGCTCCTCCACCATCGCTATCTCACCGAACAGTCGCCTGGTGAGCTCCTCCGGATATGCGCGGATGGAGCTCTTGTAGAACAGCATCTTCTCCTGCTCCGCAGAGACGATGGTGAGATGGTTCATCAAGGTGCGAAGCGGCACCTCGTCGAGATCGAAGTGCGGCCTCAGCTCGTCCACGGGGTGGCGGTGCTGTGCGGACGTTGGCCTTCCCGCTACGATGGGCGTCCTATCCCGGGTCAGCCATCCGGCGTCCCCTCCCTCCACCATCCTGTACATCAGGGAGAAGCGGAACAGGTGGTCGAGGTCCTCCAGCAACGCAAAGTCCAGTGCCTGTTTGAAATAATCATCCGCTTCGTTCTGCGCCAGATCGGCGGTCAGGTCGACCACCATCTGCTCGAGGCCGATGGCCGTCTCCAGGGGCGTCTCGTCGGCGGGGATGAGCGAGCTCACTGCCTGATGCTGCAGGGACTCCGCCCTTCGAACGATGGCCAAATGCTTCTTCAACGCATCATCGTCCGTGGCTCGAGCCAACCGATGCTTCATCATGACGGCGTTGTTCTCGATGGCGATCATGAGCAGAACCCTCGCCCTGGTGTAAGGGTCGACGCTTCGTTTGTCGTACGGCAGGGAGGTGTGCTCGACGATGCTTCTGAATTGTTCGTTCAACGGAACCGTCCGGTGTTGGAACGGAAGGAAGACGGGCAATACATCACCGGGCGTCCGGGGGAGCGACGCATATTTCACGGTTATCCGCTTGCGGTCATAGGTCCTCGCCGCCCTTCCCGCCGTTGGGGCGAATGACCGAACCGATCTGGAGAAAGCCGTTTGAAAGCAAGGCGGGAGGCCAGGGGCGCCGACGACATCGCTAGGAAATCTGGCTAGGGTGAATGCTTTATATGGTTGGGGAAACCCTTAATTAGTGGTACCCTTATGAGTCGGATATTAGTGTAGGTGTATTATGAGCAGCGAAGTTAAGCCGTCTGAGATCGCGAACCCTGACATCGATGCATGGATCGAGTCCAGGGACTTCGAGACCACAGCGGATATCAAGATCCCGGAGAAGCTCGCCGATCAGGTGATCGGTCAGGATGCTGCTGTCGAGGTCATCAAGAAGGCTGCCGAGCAGAAACGTCACGTAATGCTGATCGGAGAGCCCGGGACGGGCAAGTCGATGCTGTCCAAGTCGATGACCGAGTTCCTGCCCAAGGGCGAACTCCAGGACATCATAGCCTATCACAATCCTGAGGACCCCAATGAACCGAAGGTACGCATCGTTCCCGCCGGTAAGGGGAAGGAGATAGTCGCTGCCCAGAAGAAGGAGGCGATGGCGAAGAAGCAGCAGAAGGCGTCCATCATAACGACGGTCATCGTCCTCCTCCTTATGATGACGGTGGCCATGTTCCTGGTCACACAGGACATCTCCATCATACTGGTCGGCATAATCGCCGTGGCGATCCTCTTCTTTGCGACCAGGTATTCCGCCACCGGCAAGCAGGAGAGCTACCTGGTGCCCAAGCTGCTGGTGGGTCATGATGAAGGGGACATGCCCCCGTTCGTCGATGCCACCGGCGCACACGCCGGAGCCCTGCTGGGCGATGTGAAGCACGATCCGTTCCAGAGCGGAGGTCTGGAGACCCCGGCCCACGAGCGCCTGGAGGTCGGCGCCATCCACAAGGCGTCCAAGGGCGTCCTCTTCATCGATGAGATCAACATGCTTCGCATGGAGAGCCAGCAGAGCCTGCTGACCGCCCTCCAGGAAGGCAAGTTCCCCATCACCGGTCAATCGGAGCGCTCCTCTGGCGCCATGGTGAAGTCCGAGCCAGTGCCCTGCGACTTCGTCCTGGTCTGCGCCGGCAACCTGGACGCCATCCAGGGAATGCACCCTGCGCTCCGGTCCAGGATACGCGGCTACGGCTACGAGGTGTTCATGCGCTCGACCATGGAAGACACCGATGCGAACCGGGACAAGCTGGTCCGCTTCGTCGCCCAGGAGGTCGCCAGGGACAAGAAGATCCCGCACTTCGACAAGCATGCCGTGGGCGAGATCATCAAGGAGGCCCAGCGCCGCGCCGGCAGGCACGGACTGCTCACCCTGAGGCTCAGGGAGCTGGGCGGCCTGGTCCGGGTGGCCGGTGACATCGCCCGCGAGAAGCAGCAGCCACTGGTCACCGCGGAGATGGTCCGGGAGGCCAAGCGCATCGCCCGTTCACTGGAGCAGCAGATCGCAGACCGCTATCTGGAGTCCAGCAGGGAATACCAGACCTTCCGGACTGTCGGAGAGTCGGTCGGAACCGTCAACGGTCTCGCCGCCCTCAACAGCGGAAGTTCCATGGCCGAGTACTCTGGCATAGTCCTGCCTATAGTGGCGGAGGTCACCCCCGCGCAGACCCGCTCGGGCGGCCGCATCATCGCCACCGGTAAGCTGGGCGAGATCGCCAAGGAAGCCGTCCAGAACGTCTCCGCCCTGGTGAAGAAGTACACCGGGGAAGACATCGCCAACCACGACGTGCACATCCAGTTCGTGGGGACCTATGAGGGCGTTGAAGGCGACTCCGCCTCGATATCCGTGGCGACCGCTGTCATATCAGCCTTCGAGGACGTCCCGGTCGACCAGAACCTGGCCATGACCGGATCCCTGTCCGTCCGCGGTCAGGTGCTGCCCGTGGGAGGCGTGACCGCCAAGATCGAGGCCGCATGCGATGCTGGCATAAAGCGCGTCCTCATCCCCCGCGCGAACCTGCGGGACGTGGTGCTGGACAAGCAATACGTCGGAAAGATCGACATCATCCCGGTGGACACCCTCGGGGAGGTCCTGGAGAAGGCCCTCATAGGAGGGCCAAAGAAGGACACCCTCTTGAGGAAGCTCTCCGACCTGGTAGAGCGCAAGGTCTCCATCGGCGTGCCCGCTCCCGGCCGACCAGCGGCCCAATGAAACCCCTTACGATTCTTCTCTTTTATTTGCGCCCGCTCGATGATGACGATATGGCCAGCTGAGCCCAGGGTTTAAAAAGTAAGATCTGGCCGATGGGCAAGATTGCCGCATTTGGCCTAGAGGGGGAAGACCTTCACCTTTGATGGGTCAAAAATCCTGGCCTTTTGACCGGAGCTGTTTACTGCGATGAACATCTTCCGAACGTTCTCAGGGACCGATACGTCCTCGATGTTCTTTTTGCTCGCCGCTTTCTTGGTGATATATTCATGGGCGAAAGATCTAGTTATTGACCTCACGCCCCTGAAGTCCACAATGATATGATCTTCCGCCATGTTGTTTATTTGATCAATTAGGTCTGACGCTGATGCCCTCAAGGCTAGATCATAGGAGATATGCTCACCTATCTTGATCTCTTTAGCCTGTGAATTCATAGACATCTACCTCAGGTGCTGGATATGGGAATCTCATACTCATTAATGTCCCGTAAAACCTACAATCTCACCGATCTGTACTGATATATCCTTTTGGATCGCCATGATGAAATTCGATCGTTCCATTTCTTGAGGCGATCAGCATCGAACCGCCTAGCCCTTCTAGGCATATCCTGGCACTTGATCCCATCCCCCACCCTCGCTCGTGGTTCATTTTGGAAGATGTCCCGTTATTAGCTGCCCCGATNNTCTAGTTCGGTCTCGTGGGCTCAGAGACGAGTATAAGAGACAGCCTCAAGATCGTCCTCAAAGAACATGCCCGATCTCTCGAAGCTTCCTGGGATTGAGATGCCATCATCACAGAAGCATATGTCGACAAATCCCGTTGTAGGATATTTCTGTGCCATGACGAGAGCGTTATTGAACAATGAATGTTCGTAAATGTTCGTTACCATTTCGCCGATCAGGTACTTGAATGCATTCTCTCCACCATATCCCACACCATTTTTATGAAAATCAAATGTCCTTTTAAAATATTGTTACCATCTTTCTGATCGGACGGGAGATCTGCGACGGGTATGTAGCTCGAATAAGGGCCGACGGCCGATTCCGGTCTGGTCATGACGGTGTGGATGTAATTTGCCACGGACGAACTATATGGAGGGATGTAAGGTAGTTCCCTCTGTTCCCTCATGAACAGTACAAGTGGCAATAGTGTCGTGGGATTGATCCACTTCAGGGGACCAAGATCCATCTCCCTTGTGATCAGCGATCTAGCCCTGATCCTCTGGAAGCACCTGTAGTCGTCAACGAGATCTGGAAGTGATCTTATCCCCACGAAAACGTCGAACGGCCATGCAGTACATATATGCTTGTTAATGGATTAATTACTGGTCTTGAAGACAAGAAATTTGCGATAGTGGGAGGACCAAACGCTTTATAGGCTGCCAAGGGCTCTCCTACGCAGGTTCATATGCGAAAGCAAGAGGTCAGTGCTCTTCTCATAGGACGATTCCAGCCGTTCCACATCGGCCACCTGGAGGTCATAAAGACGATCTCCCGGCAGTGCGACCGCCTGATAGTTGGCATCGGCAGCGCCCAGCTGTCCCATACCTTCGAGAACCCGTTCACGGCGGGGGAGAGGCACCTGATGATCAACAGGGCTCTTCACGATGAAGGTCTTGACAACTACTTCCTCGTTCCCATGGTGGACATCAACCGCTACGCCGTGTGGGTGGCGCACGTTCAATCGCTGGTGCCGCCGTTCCAGGACGTGTACACGAACAACCCCCTCACCCGCCGCCTGTTCGAGGAGGCCGGCTACAACGTTCGTTCAGCGCCTCTCTTCAACCGCGAGGTGTACTCTGGGTCCGAGATCCGCAAGCGCATCATCAGCGGCAAGGAGTGGGAGCATCTGGTGCCCAAGGGTGTGGCCGAGACCATAATCGAGGTGGGGGGCGACCAGCGTCTCCGCGATCTCACCAGGGAGCACTCCTACGAGGTGACGATCTGAGCCTGGTCGATGATGTTGGCGAGCTGTTGCGCTCAAGGGGGAAGACGCTGGCCCTGGCCGAATCATGCACCGGCGGCCTGCTGGGCGCCATGCTCACCTCGGTCCCCGGGTCGTCAGATCACTTCCTGGCATCCTTCGTGACGTACTCCGACCGTGCCAAGGTCGACACGTTGGGCGTTCACGACCGAGTGCTCTTCGATCACGGTGCGGTGAGCGCCGAGTGCGCCGCCGAGATGGCATCCGGGGCAAGGCGAGCAGGCCGTGCGGACATCGGTCTTTCGATCACAGGCATCGCCGGCCCGGGCGGTGGAAGCGCGACGAAGCCGGTCGGCCTGACGTACATCGCCGTCGACGATGGGATGGTGAGCCGGGTGGAGCGGCACGTGTTCCCCGGCGACCGCGAAAGCGTTCGTAAGGCGGCGGCCGAGAGGGCGCTTGAGATCCTGCTCGAACTGATGCGACCGACGTCCTGAAATATTACAGATACGATCACCGGCTGGGCACTGTTTTGTCGTTGCCAGCCCGCTAAACCAGGAAACGGCCTGCGAGAGGTATTCGCATGGGCCGTCGGAGAGAAAGGGTTGCAAGGTGGAAGCCGTACCACACAACCTGGGCATGGCTTTTCATGGCCTGGATGTTCCTGTACATAGATCGCTCCATCACTGGGCCGGTAGTGGCATGGATGATCGGTTCCGACATCCCCATGGTGTCCGGGTCCTCCATGCCCCATGCCCTGGGCGGGCTCATAGGCGGGATGTTCTTCGCCGGCTACATGCTCACTCAATATCCCGCCGGCTATCTCGGCGACCGCTATGGCCGCAAGTCGATGGTGTTCCTCTCCACCCTCCTTGCCGCCGTCGCCACCTTCCTGACGGGGATGGCCCGCTCCTTCCACACCTTCGTGGCGGCAAGGGTGCTCACCGGACTGGTCGAGGGAGCCTACTACTCCAACGACCGGGCCCTCATCGCCTCCACCACCCCGGCGGAGAAGAAAGGGATGGCCATGGGGGTCATATTCTCCGGACTGGCGGTCGGTCTCACCATCGCCACACTTCTCACCCCCCACATCCTCGGATGGGCATCGGAATGGATGGGCCAGGAGGCATGGACGCTTCCTTTCTTCCTATTCTCCGCCCCTACCCTGCTGGTGGCGCTAGGCGTTTGGCGTCATGTCCGCCCGGCAACGGGGGAGAGGCAGAGGGTGGGGCCGGCCGCCGTCCGCCTGGTAGCGTACAGCGCGGTACTGCTCGCCATCCTCATGGCGGTTTTCATAGCGCTACAGGACAGCGGCGTCGCGGAACTGGTCCAGGTGGGAGCGGTGGCGCTGACCGCCCTTGCCCTCATCGCCGTCATCTATCATCGAATGGGCCGCCGGAGCGCGGCGGTGCTGCGGGACCGCGACCTTGTCCTCATGTATCTGTCCGCCGTCCCCATCCTGTATGCGCTGTGGTTCTTCGGTTTCTGGGCCTTGCTGGTGGTGTCGGAATCGGCCTCGATCGGCCTGGACGGTGCGGCGCTGTACGCCGCCTTCTTCGGCGTGGCCAACGGCCTCGGTTATCCCCTGGGCGGCTACATCACTGACAAGGGGGCGGCGCGAGGATGGCGGAGCAAGCGGTCGTATGTCGGGCTGTGCCTGCTGGTCGCCGTACTGGTGATGGTCCTCGGAGCATACCTTGGCACCGGCGGGAGCGACTACTCCGTCATCGGCATGCTCATATTCGCGATCGGGCTGCCGTTCTCGGCCATGCAGACGGTGCACATGACTATTACTCCGACCTTGCCCCGCCGGAGCAGATGGGGCAGGCGTTCGGGATGTGGAACCTGGTCGCGGAGTTCGGCGCCCTGCTGTCCCCGGTCGTCGCAGGCTTCCTCCGTGACCTTACCGGGTCGTGGGCCCCACCCGTGCTGGGCACCGGCACCCTTCTGGCCATCAGCGCCGTCCTCGTGCTCCTTGTGCGCCGGTAGCCCTGAAAAAAATCCTTGACATTTTTATATCGATCAATTATGTCAAAAGCTCTATATTCTCTCGTCCGATATCTTCACCGTCAGGTGATGGGATGGGAAGATCAGCGAACAGTATCCCCTCCGGGGTGGCCGATTTCGATTCGATAATAAAGGGAGGGTTCCCTGCAGGTTCGGTCGTTCTGCTGATAGGCGGCGTCGGAGCCGGCCAGGCGGAGTTCGCTCTAACTTCCGCCGCCAAACTGTCCATGGTCATGGAGAATCCCTCTTCCAAGGCCTTCCTCCTTGGGCCGGCGAAGGACTCCACGATGCCAGAACAGATCTGCTACATCACCTTCTCCCGATCGAGGGATGAGGTCCTGCAAGAGCTGGAATTTTCGTTCAACAAGGAGTTCCATGACGCCTTCGAGCGGGTCGTGAAGTTCAAGGACTTCTCCGAGGCATACTTCCGCAAGACCCTCGTCCCCCGCTCCTGGACCGGGGGAGGGCCGGACTCGCTCTTCTCCTCGTCATCGTCCAAGAACGTGCTGGAGTCCCTCGTCGACTATCTGGACGAGAACGCCCCTCGTTCGATGGTGGTGATAGATTCCCTCACCGACCTGGTGGTCAGCGCCAACATCGACATGACCGACCTGGTGGCGGTACTGAGAGGCCTGCAGCGCGTGTCCAAGAAGTGGGGCGGCATCATCTATCTCGTGCTGACCGAGGATGTTCTGGACAAGAGGATGCAGAACATGATAATGGACTCCGTGGATGGCGCTCTTGCGTTCGAATGGAGCCGCCACCACAACACCTCGCGGCGCCAGCGCTACATGTACGTGGAGAAGTTCATCTCACTTCTGCCACACCTTGACAAGGAGCGCATAGCCAGGTTTGCCACCACGGTCACGGCAAGGAGCGGACTCGTGGTCATCGACGCGGAAAGGATCGTGTGATAACATGGACAGGGTAGGGACGGGCATCGAAGGGCTCGATGACATGTTGGGAGGCGGCCTCCCCAGAGGCCATGTGGTTGCGGTGATGGGTTCCTTCGGAACGGGCAAGACGACCTTTGGCCTGCAGTTCCTGCAGCAGGGTCTTAAGGACGGCGAGAAAGGGATATTCATCAGCCTGGAGGAGGACCAGGAAAGCATCTTGGCCAACGCCCTATCATATGGATGGGACCTTAGGAGGTACATCGACGAGAGGCGGCTGGCCGTGCTCAAGCTGGAGCCCACAGATGCAAAGAACTCCATCGGCCGCATCCGCTCCGAGCTGCCGGAACTGCTACGGTCCTTTGGAGCGACCCGCATCGTGCTGGATTCGGTGTCGCTCCTGAACATGCTCTACGACTCGGACCATGAGAAGAGGATCAATCTGTTCAACCTGATCCAGATGTTCAAGGGCATTGGCGCGACCTGCCTCATGACCGCGGAGGTGCAGGACAGCAACCCGAACGCTTCCAGGGACGGATTGATCGAGTATGCGGTGGACGGGGTGATCGGACTGAGGTACGAGGAGCATCCCGAGGTGGGGGAGATAAAGCTGACCGTTCGGGTGATGAAGATGCGCAGGATTGAGCACTCCCGCCGGGTGAAGCCCTACTCCATAACAAGCCACGGCATCGAGGTCCACAGCGCCGCCGACGCTTTCTGACATCGGCAAACATTAATGGGGAGCGATCGCTTCGGCCGTATGTCCATGGAAGGAAGGCCTCTGCTGTATGTCGTCATCTCGGCCGCCTTGTTCGGCATCAGCCCGCCGGTGGCCAAGGTGCTGCTGGAGGACCTCGACCCGGTGGCGCTTGCTGGACTGCTCTATCTGGGAGCGTTCATCGGCCTGACCATCGTCAGCATCATGCGCCCCTCCCGTGCGTCCGCGGCGCCGCTGGAGCGCAAGGACGCCCCATGGCTGGCCGGGGCCATACTGGCCGGCGGTGTGCTGGCGCCGGTGTTCCTGATGATCGGTCTCACCACGGTCTCGGGCCTGGCCGGCTCGCTTCTGACGAACCTGGAAGGCGTGGCCACCGCCCTCATCGCCGTCATCGTCTTCCGGGAGCATGCTGGCAGGCGGCTCTGGTTCGCGCTGTCCGTCATGACACTGGGCGGCGTGCTGTTGTCATGGGACCCATCGGGCGGCATCATCGATCCGCTGGGCCCGCTCCTCATCGTACTTGCCATGGTATGCTGGGGCATCGACAACAATCTCACGAGGCAAATCTCTGGAAAGGACCCGGTGCGCATCGCACAGGTGAAGGGGCTCATCGCCGGCTCGTTCTCCCTGGGCGTGGCAACGTTGCTGGGCGCCCACCTGTCCCTCGCGCCCCCGCTGTTCCTTGCGCTGCTGCTCGGCGCACTCAGCTACGGTATCAGCCTGGTCCTGTTCATCAAGGCTCTGGAAGGCCTTGGTTCATCGCGCACCGCGACCTTCTTCAGCCTGGGCCCGTTCATAGGGGCTGGAGTGGCGGTGCTGTTCCTGAATGATCCCCTCAGTCCCCAGTTCCTTGCCGCAGCGGCGTTGATGGCGATAGGCGTCCATGCCCTCATGGCCGAGCGACACGGTCACAGGCATCGACACGAGAGGCTGGTGCACACGCATGCCCATGGGCATGACATGCACCATAGACACGGCCATGATGGCGAGGGAAAGCACGCCCATGAGCATGTGCATGAACCTGTCGTGCACAGCCATGTGCATTGGCCGGACCAGCATCATCGGCACGAGCACGACCGATGACCCTCACCGGTGGAACGCCTTCAGGGCCTGCTCCCTTGCTCCCGAGCGGTCGATCAGCGTCTTCACCCCTGGCACGGACGATATCATGGACATCGCCCTCACGGTCCCCCGCTTGGCCTGGATGCGCATCAGCGGCACGTCCTTGGCTCCCAGGCGATACTTGAACTCCTCGGGACCCGCGCCGAAGTCGAAATGAACGAAGCCCGCCTCATGCGCCTCCCTCATGGCGAGGATGGCGACGAGGTTGCCGGGCGAGAACTCCGCGAAACGGTTGTTCATGCCCACGCGGTAGGCGCGCATCACGTCGCCGTCGTCCAGGCATAGCATCTGGGATGCCAGCGTGCCATCGATCCATACCTCGTATACAAGGCCCCTGCCCTCCTCGGAGGTGGCGCGCATGACGTCCCGGAGGAACCTGGAGAGGGTCTCGTTGCTGAATATGCTCCCGCCCCTCTCGTTCCATCTCTCCACATGCTGCAACGCGTACAGCTCGGCGGCCTCCGCAACCTCGTCAGGCAGATCGACGGTGCGATAGCTGATACGATTGTCTCGCTCGAGCATCTCCATCGCCTTGCGGATCGTCCTGCGCGTGCGTGACGATACCACATCCATCACATCTCCCGATTGCGGCAGGCAGGTCCGTGGACAGGGAATCTGGACGACCTCATCGGTATCCCACCGTTCGGCCACGCGCTGGTACAGGGCGTTGTTCACATCATCGTTCCGCAGTTCGTTCAGATGAAGCACGTTCCATTCCATCTCTCCCATGGCGTTCACGATGGCGTCGATGACATCTTCCCGCCCGTCTTGGACCATGATGCCGAGGTCGTACAGCTCCGCGACGCCGGCGCCGTTGCCGATCATGGACAGCTTCTTCATGCGGATGCCCATGGCGCGGTGTTCCATCAGGGCGAACGGGGCCAGGCCGACCAGTTCGCCGTCCTCCTCCACCATGATGATGCGCGGACGGGCGATGCTATCGAAGTGCCGAAGCCATTCGATCGCCCAGTCGAAGGATGAGAATATCGAACCACGACATCTCTTCCTCAACGACTCCCACTCCGCCTGCATCGGCGTCACGTCCTCTGTGTTCTCCACCACCTGCACCGTCAGCTCGGTGCGCCTCCGGACCGATCGGTCCCACTTCCCCACCTGTTCCATCATCATGCTCGATCCTCCTGGTCCCCATCGCTCCTGAAAAGATACTTGAGCCCCCTGACCGGCGCAGTGAGCGGCTCCCTCATCGCTGAGTGCATGTACGATCGCATCACCGCTCGGCGCTTGGTCCGGCGCTCCATGTCCATATACTTCTTGGTTGGGAGGTCGGTGACCCCCATCCTGTTTATGTTGGACAGATCGAAGGTCGCGGCTGCCCCCCAACCCTCCAGGGTGGTCGGGGGTACGAACCCTTCCCTGATCGCGCTCTCGTACAGTGGCGTGCCAGGGTACGGCATGTAGGACAGGAACTCGGTGTACTCCGGGCGGATGGTCCGAAGCAGCTTCTCCGTCGCCCTGATGTCCTCGTCCGTCTCTCCCGGCAGCCCGTTCACCATCATGGCGTACAGCTCCAGCCCGGCACGGTGCACGTCCGCCGCCGCCCGTATCAAGGTCTCGACCGTCATCCGCTTATTGACCGCCTCCAGAAGACGCGGGGAGCCGGTCTCCACGCCTATCAGGACCTGCCGGCAGCCGGCGTCCTTCATCTCGCTGAGCAGCTCCGGTCGGACAAGGTCCGCCCTGATCTCGCAGTTCCACACTATGTCCAGGCCTCGTTCCTTGATGCCCCGGCAGATCTCGCGGATCCTCTCGGGGGAGGCGTAGAACAGATCGTCGATGATCAGGAAGCCGCCTATCCGGTCGTCAAGGGAGAGGACGTGCTCCATGGCGTCGAGGGTCCTGGAGGGCGACAGGGCATGCCATCGGCCCCCCCACATGTTCTGGGCATAGCAGAACCCGCACCTGCCTGGACAGCCCCTCGATGTGACGATCGGGACGGCATTTCGACCGTGCAAGGGGACAAGGTAGCGAGAGAGGTTTCCCAGTCCTTCCCACCAGGGGAACGGGAGGGAATCCAGATCGACCATCCTCTCCCTGCGGTCGGTGACGATCGCACGTCCGTCCCTGGCGAACGCGATCCCCTTCACCGTCGCCAGGTCCCTTCCATACTCCAGGGCTCGCAACAGCTCCGATGTGGTGACCTCCCCTTCGCCCAGCACCGCCGCGTCCACCGGAGCCTGGAGCACGGTCATCACGGGCAGCGTGGTGGGGCCCGGCCCTCCCCATATCACCGTGACCCCGTCCTCCCGGCACCATCTCGACACCTCGAGCGCTCGCAGGATGACCGAGCTAACCTTCACATGGATGCCCACGACGTCCGCATCGGCGCTCCGGAGGGCGGATCGCTTCGCCTCATCAAGTTCTTCCCCGGACCAATCGAAAAGGACGACCTCGCGCCCCTCCCTTCGCAAATAGGCGGCCAGCTGCATTATTCCAAGCGGCGGCGATGGCCTCAGCTCGCTCTCCTCGGGGCCAAAGCCTACGTTCACCAATGCCACCTTCATGTCGCCTCCTCCGCCAGCTTCAGGTAGCGGGCGATATACCTCTCCGGAGTGTGCACCTCCTCGTACCGGCGAAGCGCGTTCGACGCCATGCTGCTCCGCATCGCCTCCTCCTTCTCGAACATCCTCAAGGCCGACGCCAGGTCCTCGACGGTCAGGTCGGCCACGAGGCCGCAGGGCCCGGACACCAGCTCGGGCAGGCCGCCGCGCGGCGAGACGAGAAGGGGGACGCCCATCGACAGCGCCTCGATGCACGAGAGCGGCGAGTTCTCCGCGCAGATGGACGGGGCGACCAGGCACAGGGCGGACGACAGCTCATCCATCATCTCCTGGCGTTCAAGGAAGCCCAGCCCCTTCACCTTCCCGCGCGTGCGCCCCTCATACTCCTTGACCAGGCCTTCCAGGCTGCCGCTGCCTGCGATATGCAGCTCCGCTTCGACACCGGACAGCTCATATGCGTGCAGCAGGAGGTCCAAACCCTTGTGCGGCTCGAGAACCCCTGCGTACAGGAAGTGGGACGGCTCTTTCCCTCGGACGACCGGCCGGGGAACGAAGTTGGGGATGACCGATGACGTGAGGTCGAGACGCTCTCGAAGGATGCCTGACATGTAGTGCGACGGGGCTATGGCATGGTCGATGCCGCCGACGTTGCGTGAGAACGTTCCGTTGCGCCATACCTGCGGCGGACGCCCCGATTGGATCGTGCACGTGGTGCAATCCGACCTCATGCACCTCTCCTTCCCTCGATACATGAGGTCGTTCCGGGGGCATATCAGCCAGTGGTCGTGGGCGGTGTACAGCTTGGGCATCCTGCCTATCCCCAGGACCTCATGGCCCAGCAACGAGATGTTGTGATGATGTATCCAGTCGGGCCGCACGGTCGACACCACATGGCGCAGCATCCTCTCGACCTTCCTGTTCGCCCCTGTCAGGTAGGTGAGGGCTGCCGATGCCGAGCCCATGCTGGTGCTGACCGGGTGGAGGTTGACCTCACTGCTCACCGGTCGCGGGCGGCGCCCCTTGGACTTCAGGTCGTAAGCATCCATGCTGTGCAGGACGTGCACCTCGTGCCCCCTGCGCACCAGCTCCTCCGCCAGATACTTGACGTGGACCGCATCGCCGCCCAGGTGGTACGGGGGATAGAAGGTGGATGTCATCACGATGCGTTTGCTCTCCATTCGTTCACCTAATGTGCGTGCTTCATTCCATGCAGAAGGTAGTTGTTCGCGATCTTCAGCGCATATCGGACGGCAAGGTTGAGGTCGGACGGCTCCCTGAGAACGTGAGAGATGTTCGACCTCCACCAGCTCCCCGAAGTGTACAGCGTACGGTATGCCATCTCCCTCGCCCGGTTGAGGTCCTCGGGGCTGAGATGCTCGGTTCCGACGACGGCGTCGTCCTGGTATAGCTTGCGGAAGTCGACGTCCAGACCGCCGTCCCCGTGTATCTGGTCGTACAGCTTCGTTCCCGGGTACGGCACCGCCACGTTGAACTGCGCCGACGTCGGCAAGGCCTCCCTCACGAAGTCCAGGGTGTCCTGCACCGTGCTCCAGTCCTCCCCCGGAAGGCCCAGGATGAAGGAGCAGAAGGTCTTCAGCCGCGCTTCCTTGGCCCACTGGATCGCGTTCCTCCCCTGTTCCACCGTGATGCGCTTCTCCACCGAGTCCAGGATCCGCTGGCTCCCCGATTCGATGCCGAAGGACACCCCGCGGCAGCCGGCGCTGCGCATCAGCCTCAACAGTTCAGGGTCCACCAGCTGGGCCCTGGTGTTGCAGTACCACTTTATCCCCAGGTCCTCCTCCTTCATGCGCTCGCAGAGGTCCACGACCCTCTTGCGGTCGAAGGTGAAGGTCTCATCGAAGAAGGACGCGGTGCGCAGCCGGTATCTCTCCTTCAGGTATCTGAGCTCGTTCAAGATGCTGTCGGCGCCGCGCATCTTCAGAGGGGTGCCGGCCACCGTGCAGAAGGAGCATTTGAACGGACAGCCCTTGCTTGTGTACAATATGGTGAACGGCCGTCCTGCCGGCGCCGTCACGAAGTACGGCTTCAGCGAGGGAAGGAGGTCGTATGCCGGAATGGGCAAGGAGTCATAGTCCTTCAGGGCAGGCGGGGCGGGCGTCCTGACGATCTCCCCGTCCTCCCTGCTTGCGATGCCCGGCGCCTTTCTCGCGTCGCCTTCCCGCAGGGCGGCCACCAGCGCCGGCGTCGCCACCTCGTATTCCTGCATGATGTAATGGTCCAGGTCCGGCGCTTCCCTCATGACCACCTCCGGCAGCGTGTGCAGCGTCCAGCATATGCCCGCGGTGACGATGCCGCGGTCCACCCCCTTCACGATCGACGCCGTTCTCATGTCCCAGTCGAACGTGGTCGGCGTGAAGCGGAAGATGACGACATCGGGGCGAAGGCGGCGAACCTCGGCCTCCAGGTCCGCATATGGCAGGTCGAAGCCGTTCATGTCGAGCAGGGCGACGTCCTCCCCCTGCTGCCGGAGCAGAGCACCTATCTGCAGCAAGCTGTATGGCTCCATGACCGAGTAGCGCTCGGTTATCTCGCATCTCTCCTCCCTGATGACCGGGATGCCCTCGAACCGTGGTGGATTCACCAAAAGAACCTTCATGAACATTCCTCCAGCGTAGCGCGATATACCTCGGCCGTCTGCCTGGCCATCACCGAGGCGCTAAAGTTCGCCTGCACCTTGTCCCTGGCCCTCACACATAGGGAGCGGGCGAGGCGATGGTCCGATAGCACCGTCGAGATCGCCTCGGCAAGGGCGCGGTGGTCCATGGGAGGCACCAGCATCCCGTCCCGGCGGTTGGTGATCATCTCCGGCACGCCACCCACGGACGACGCTATGACCGGCGTGCCCGATGACATCGCCTCCAGCACGGTCATCGGAAAGCTCTCGGAATATGACGGCAGGATGAAGGCCGAGGCCAGCGGATACAGGTAGGGCATGTCCCCGTACGACACTGGACCGATGAACATGCAGCGGGAGCGGTCCAGCCCCGCCCGGCGCGCCATCTCCTCCCACTGCTTGCTGGATCCGTTCCCGGCGTACACGAAATGAACGTCCCTTCGTCCCAATGTGCGCTGGGCCTCGATGGCGGTGGCTATGCCCTTCAGCGCTATCATCCGGCCGGAGAAGAGTACGATGTTCTCCAGCCCATCCAGCATCGGGAATCTGGCGGTGCATTCCGACAGGTCCTTCGGCCCGAACATGGACGTGTCGATGCCGTTGTGGATGACCCGGCAGCCCTCGCCCACGCCGAAGGAGCGAATGCACATGTCGCGGATGAACTCGGAAACGAAGATCAGGGATCCGCATTTCCTCATGTACAGCCTCTCCGCGGTCCTGAGGAACGGAAGGAGGAGCAAGGTCATCCGCTCGGAGGTCTCCAGCATGCCCAGGGGGAGTCCTGCGGCCTTCGTCCCCATCCTCTGCGAGTCGATGGTCGTGTGGACGGTCGTGATCGATGGCACCTCGCTGCCCAGCATCTTCAGCAGCAGGTCGCTCATCTGCGCGTGGTTGGAGTGCACCAGGTCGAAATGATGGGCATCGTTGAGATCACGGAAGGACCGCCACAATGCCAGCTGGAACTGGTTGTTCGACATGAAAGTGTCCCGGGAGCGGCCAAGATGGTGAACGGTGATGCGGTCGCACTCTCGAGGTTCAGACCTATCGTTCCTGAGGCAGAGCAGGTGCACCTCGAAGTCGGACGGCAGGTTCCTTGCCAGCTGCACGACGTAGCTGCCTACGCCGCCCCAGCTAAGGTATTCTGGAGTGACCATGGCTATGCGCATGGCATCACTCAGAGCAGCTGGAACGGCGCGGGGGAGGGAGACTTCTCCGACCTCTTGGCGGTCTTCATCTCCAGATCGCCGGCGGCGTTGAAGAAGCGTCTCTCCAGCAACTTGTCCAGAATGGCGAATCCGGCCTGGATGGGCACCAGCTTGGTCTCGCCCTTGCGCGGCAGGTATGCGATGGGGACCTCCACTATATCGAGGCCCTTCTTGGAGGATTCGGCGAAGAGCTCTGCCTCCAGCTCGAAATGCCGGGAATCCAGTTCCAGTACCTCGAGCGCTTTGGCGTTGAAACCCCACATTCCGGTGCACAGGTCGGTGCAGCGCTGCTGGTACAGCAGGGAGGCGATGTCGCTGAGCACGGTGTTCCCGAACTGGTTCAGCTTGGTCATGGCGCCTTCAGCTATGGTGCCCAGGAACCTGGACCCCATCACCACGTCGGCTCCCTTCTCCAGCGCCTCCATTATGTCCAGGATATGCTCCGGCGGGTAGGTCCCATCGGCGTCCAGCATGATCAGGTATTTGGCATCCCTCATCGCCGTGAAGCCTTCACAGGATACGGGGCGCTCATCGGACGCGGGCGTCTCCCCATCCCCGGGATGGCACAATGCCAGTGCCTGCCTCACGCCGAGCCCTTTCCCCTTGCCTTGCTGCACGATGACCCGCGCCCCTTTCTTCCGGGCTATCTCTTGGGTCTTATCGATCGAGTTGCCGTCGATCACCACCGCGACCGCGTCATAGCCCTTGTCGCGAAGTGCGCTGAACGGGATATCGTCGATGACCTCGCCAATGCTGCCCTCCTCGTTCAATGCGGGCAGCATTATCACTACCTTACTCCTCGACAGTACCCATCCCTCCAGATGTTAGAGCTTGAGCTAATGCGATCACCCCTTGCGTATCGAATCGAACCACCCTTGCCAGGCCCGAAAGCCTGGAAATGCGTTTAGCCAGATAGACGAATTTTTCTTATCTGTTGGCGATAATTTTGTACCGTCCCTTACTTATAACTTTCTCAATCCAGAGGATGATAGATCGGACATCGCACCGCACCTCTCGTGGTCCGAGAACGTCATGGGAAACAGGAGCGCAGAGGTGTAGAGGAGAGGGACCGCGAAGAAGAGGAGCAGCAGGTTGCGCATGGCATCGCCCCCTCCTAGATACGGGATTAGGGCGTAGTATCCTCCCTGCAGCAGCGCCATGGCGCCGACCAAGGTCGCCAGAAGGAAAAGGTTCCTGCACTCCCTCCGGTCAAGCTGACGGCGCGAGGAGAACAGCCGGAACGGACCGAACATCGCCAGCAGGAGGAGTGCGATCGATGACAGCATCACCTCGGTGGCGATATCGAACGATGAGTTGAAAGTGTGCAGCTGGTACCACGTATCGTCGAACGGCCAGAACGGATGGATGGAGCCTATGTACAGATCGCCAAGGAGGTGCCCCACCGCCGACAAGGAGGCGATGACGTACATCACTGGCCTCGGACGGAACAGTATCGCCAGCGTTCCCAGCGAGACGATCAGCATGATCGCCAGGCCCGTGAACGAATGGCTGAACGTGCGCAACACGCCGACATGGACGTAATCGGGGAGGAGGGCGAAGAACGCGACATAGTACAACGCCAGAAGACGTTCTCGCTTCACCAGCACCAGCAGCGGCAGGCAAAGCATGAACGATAACGCAAGATGTCCTGGAAGCCACATCTCCCCTTCCTCGCTTCCCCTCTCATAGTTCAACAACTAGGCTATCAACCTTCCCGCGCCCAAGCCATGGCAAAGATTAATGAGCATCGGATTGGCAATAATTCGAAGAATGACTTCGGGGGAGGGGGCCAAGTTGGGGGAGCGAGAGCGAGCCATAAGGCCGTCCTTGCTTTACATGCTGTCTCTCGTGGGCTTCGCCATGGTCGTGGCGTCCTCGATAGGCCACGAGGTGCAGGTCATCCCGGTCGACGCTCCCTTTGGCCTGTTCGGGATGCTGCCGCCCGCGTACTGGGCAGGCATGGCCATCATGCTGCTGTCGCTCGCCCTTGGCTTCCGGCATGGCACGGAGAGCCTGTTCTTCTTCCAGTCGGCAGTGATCTTCCTCGCCCTCTGGGGAGCGCCCACCTTCTTCGAGCGGTTCCCCAGCACTTGGGATTCCACGATGCATTACTACTCGTCCCTGGAGATAGCACGCCTTGGCGCCATGCCCATCGACCCGGCGTTCGCCTACGCGTTCAACTATCCGGGCTTCTTCGTCCTCGGCTCATCGTACATAGTGATGGCCGACCCGCCCGCCTTGCTGTTCCTCAGGTATTACTCCCTCTTCGCGGCCCTGTTCACCATCGCCGCCATATACCTCTTCGTCCGGACATACGTCCCTGGCGCCGACCATCGTCTCGTGTTCCTGATAGCCGCCTTCGCCAACGTATGGCTGCAGTTCAACTTCTCCCCGCAGTCCCTGGGGCTGGCGGCCGGACTGCTCATATTCGTCTGCCTTGAGCGCGACGGGATGGGGTGGCGGCTTGCCGCCCTCGGGCTCTTCACCTTCATCGTGGTGGCGCATCCGACGACGCTGATCTTCGTCCTCGGCGCCATTCTCCTCAAGGAGGTGGCCGGCCGGACGTACCGCCTCATCGTCGGGCGCCACAAGCCCATCAGATGGGACCGGCCATGGCCCCTGGGCGCGTTCATCCTGATATGGATAGGATGGCTGCTCACCGGCTCGGCATCGTTCTCCCGGGGCATCTTCGAGTTCATCACCATGCGTCTCAGCTACATATTGTACGCTGGCCAGACCGTGGTGGAACAGGTCGCCCTGCGCACATCCCCCGAGAACGTCCTCGGCGCCATCTACTCGCAGATCCGCCTGGGATCGGTGGCGCTGTTCGCCGGGGCCACGATGCTGGCCATACTGGTCCTGCTATACTATCGGAAGAAGTCGCCGCGGGTGGTGCCGAGCAACATCTTGGCGCTGTTCATCCTGCCGATATTGATAGTCCCGCTGGACACCCTGTTCTTCAACGGCCAGTTGTACGATAGGGGCATCCTCTACATGATGCTGGTCGCCCCCATAATCTTCGTACCGCTGCTCATCGGGCGGGCGGGCAAGTACGCGAGGCCTGCGCTCACCGTCCTGGCGGTCCTGATAGTGGCGGCAGCCGCTTCCACGGCGTTCTATCAGGAAAGCCTGTACGTATCGAACGAGAGGAGCATCGCCGCGGCGGAATACCTGTCGGAGCGCGGACCTGGATCGTACGTCGTCGGGGGCTTCTACCCATACGATGTGTGGAGCGACACGTCGGAGGGGTACAGCCGCATGAAGTTCAACGCCGCATATGGAAGCGACGATCATGCCGAGACCATCGATAACATGACATTGTACTATGGAAGGGGCGGGTATCTCTTCGACAGCACGTCCGAGCTGTGGCATCGCCAGTGGGGGATCCACTACATGTACTCGTTCTATGTGGCGCAGATAGGGGATCATTACCGCGTCTACGACAACGGCGACCACTATGTAGTGTTCTCTAGGGGGCTGTGAGATGCGCATCGGACTTGTCAACCTGATAACAAAGACGGCCGATCTGCAGGCCGACGGCTCGGTGCTCTCCGCCCGATTGAACGTCAGCGACGACTCCCAGCTCAACATCGTGGAGATGGCGCGGCGGCTGAACGCCCGGGGCCACGACGTCACGGTGTTCGTCTCCGACGCCTATCGCCCGCAACGGCCGACAAGGACCGATGTCCGCATCGAATACCTGCCGACCAGGCTATCCCGCCTCTTCCCTCCGTCGCTCGCTCCCCTCACCCCCTCCCTTCCCAGGCGGTTGAGGGAGGAGAGGCTGGACGTCGTGCAGTCGGGAGAGGTGTTCCAGCCCGGGACCGTGTTGACCTGGCCCGCCGCCCGCCGCGCCCGCATGTTCGTGTGGCAAGAGCTGGACGTCCTGATGCGCGGGCCTGCCGGATGGGGTCAGAAGAGCTTCTACTCCACTTTGGGGAGGGGCATCGCCAGGCATTGCGAGGCGATCATACCGCGCTCCCTCTCGGCCCGCCGCCATCTTGTTGAGCATGGCATCCCGGAGGAGAAGATGGCGCCCGTCGTACACTCCGGCGTAGATACCATGATATACCGTCCGATGAACAAGTCGGAGGCGCGGAGCCGCTTCGGCATCGAGGAGGATCGAAACGTGATCCTCTCGGTGGGGAGGCTGCACCACAACAAGGGGATGGACCGCCTGGTCGGGGCGATGCGCCGTATACGCGCCACGGACCCTGACGCCCTCCTCATCATAAAGGGGGTCGGCCCGGAGGAAGGAAACCTCCGGCGAATGGTGGCGGACGGACGGTTGGAGGAGAACGTGTGGGTGATGACAGACTTCCTTGACCGCCAGGACATGGCGATGCTGTACAACTGCGCCGACGTGCTGGCCGTCGCGAGTCGCATCGACCTGTTCCCCTTCACGGCCATAGAGGCGATCTCCTGCGGGGTGCCGATCGCCACCGCCTTCGGCCGGGGCCTCCGCTCCGACATCGTGGAGAAAGGGGCAGGAATGATGCTTCGCCAGGGGCAGGACGACATGGCGCGGGACCTTCTGGAGCTGCTCGACGACCCGGTGAGGCTGGAGATAATGGGGCGCAACGCAAGGGAGCTGGCCTTGCGTGACTTCGACCACGAGTCGATGGCGGACCGCCTGGTGGAGATATATGGGGGCGAGGCATGAGCGAGAGGATAATCTTCCTTCCATGGGTTGAGGCCCCTCCGTCCAGTTCGGAGAGGACGCCCCAGCTGCTTCGCCACCTGTCGCGGTGGTATGATGTCGTGCCGGTGAAGCCGGGCCGGATAAACAGGCTGGTGTACGATCAGGGCATATCCCGCCCTGCGCGATACGCCCTCTTCCTACTCGACGAGATCTCCATATTCCTCAGGACGCTACGGGCCGCCCGCCGCGAGAAGGTCTCGCTCATCTTCGCAGAGGGAACCTACTTCTCCCTCGCCGGGGGGCTGGCGGCACGCCTGAGGGGCATACCTCTGGTGTGGGACAATCATGCCAACATCAGGGATTTCTCCGCCGCGTTGGGTAAATCCTTCCTCTTCTACCGTGGCAACCTTGTGCTGGAACGCATCCTTCACCGCATGTCTTCCGCCGTGCTCGTCGTATCGGAGAAGGAGAGGGAGGCGTACGGGGAGATGGGATTCTCCACCGAGAGGTTCTTCGTCATCCCCACATGCGTGGACCTCGAGGCGATGGACAAAGGGGTGCTGCCAAGGGAGGAGGCGAGGAGGGCGCTCGGCATCGAGGATGGGAGCGTGATATTGTTCTTCGGGACGCTGAACTACGAACCCAATCTCGAATCCGCGCTATACATATCGAGGGAGCTGGCCCCGGCCGTCCGGAGAAGCGTTCCCGATGCCACGGTATACATCGCAGGTAGCGGTGAACTGGGGGAGGATCCGTCGGAAGGCGCCCGGATGCTGGGCTTCGTCCCAGATCTGGCATCGTGGCTGTCGGCCGCCGATGTCTGCATCGCACCCACCTGGCGCGGCGTGGGCATATTGACGAAGGTGATAGACATGCTGTCCGCCGACCGCGCGACGGTGGTGACGCCGCTCGCCCGGGACGGGATGCCCGAGCTGGAGCACGAGGTGAACTGCCTGGTGGGCGAGGATCCGGAACATTTCTCCCGCCAGGTGACGATGCTCCTAGGCGACAAGGAACTGCGCGAACGACTTGGACGCAACGGCCGGCAGCTGGTGGAGGGAAGGTACTGCTGGGAGGCGGTGGGCCCCAGGCTGCGAAGGCTGCTTGACGGCCTGATGAGGGGGGAGGTCATGCATGGCCAGGTCTGAGAAGGTGATCGTTGGTCCGGGAAGGCCTTGGGACATCGTCATGGTATGCGCGATAGCGACCGTGGCCGCGCTGCTGCCAGCACTTCTGCCCTCATCGCCCTTGGCCTGGTTCTTCGGCTTCGCCGCGGTCTTCTACTGTCCAGGCTACGCGATCGCCGCCGCCCTGCTGCCGGGCAGATTGGAGATGCTGTCCCGTTCCTTCGTCCCGCACCAGGAAAGGACGTTGACCATCACCATGCTGGAGAGGTCCGCGATAGCGGTAGGCCTCAGCGCCACGACGGTCGCCCTGGCATCCACCATCATGACCCGCGGGTTGGTGGAGCTGAACTCCCTCACCGTGGGCGTGACGATAATCGCGGCCACCTTCATCGCGTCGGCGGTGGCGGTGTACAGGCGGTCCAGGCTGCCGCCCGGGGACCAGTTCGCCATAGTCTATCGTCCTTCGGAGCGGCTGCCGTTCAACCGAAGGGAGTCGGCGGTGGCGGCCATGGTCCTCGTGGCCGTGATGGTGTTCGGCGTGGTGGCGAGCAGTGGCCTGACGGCCGACCCTTCAGGACTGCCTTATTCGGAGTTCGAGGTTACCGGCGCGGACGGGCAGCTGGACCATCTGCCATCGATCCTGAGGCCTGGCCAACAGGCCGTCGTGGACGTCACCGTCTCCAACCATCTGGGGAGGGCGGCCGACTATACCCTGATGATCTCCCTGAGTGATTCCATGGCGGCCGCCCCCTTCGACCCATCCCAGCCTGTATCCCTGTCCCCGGGGCAGGGGCGGAGCACCACGTTCACCCTTGAGGACGAGGCCAGTCATCGGCAGAGATTGACGTTCAGCATCGACAGGCCTGGCGAATGGACCGTCTTCCTTCGTCTGATCGATGCCGGCGGCTCGGAGACGCTGACGCTCTGGATCCCCATCACGGTGCGTTGAGGACGGCGAAACGGTTCGATCTAAGGTCGCCGCATCGTATGCCCCGCCGATCGGTCCGCGCCCTGGCCGATATCGCTCACCTCATGGACGCTCCCTCGGCGATCCTGCGGCTCCCATCGCCCATCGACATCATGCCGATACCTCGATCGGCCAGGAAGGTCCATGGCCTTCTTCGTTCGCATGTCTGGCCGGCCATGCTCGTCCATCCAGTCCCTGGCCCGCCGGGCTGCAGGAAGAACTACAAATATCGCCACCTGCAATAAATCACATCCATGCTGCATTCATGGGGAAGATGGAACGGTGAGGCGGGTATTCTGGCGCGTTCGCGCCCAAGGTCCATGGCGGTGGGGCGGTGAGGACCTCGGTCATCGTGTGCACGTTCAATCGCATAGACTGGTTGCCCAAATGTCTGGAATCCTTGCTGGCGCAGGACCCTCGCCCCGACGAGATAATCGTGGTGGACGGCCCGTCGGTGGATGGGACGCGGGAGATGCTGGAGGAAAAGGAGAGGGAAGGCGTCCTGAAGCTGATCAGGCAGAGGCGCCTGGATGGCATCTCCGCCGCGCGCAATCTTGGCCTGGCCGCATCTACTGGCGACATAGTCTGCTTCATAGATGACGACGCCATAGCGCAGCCGGGATGGCTCAAGGCCATAATGGGCGGCTACGTGGACGAAACGGTTGGCGGGGTGGGAGGACCGGTCCATCATATGGATGGGCGGCTGTGCATGGGGCGCAACGCCGTATCCACCGAGGGTCTCTGGTTCGACGAATCCCGCAACGAGTCGCTGGACGGCTGCTACCCCGTCATGGTGGGATGCAACATGTCCTTCCGCCGCCAGCCCCTCATCGACGCCGGCGGCTTCGATCCCTATTTCAAATACCATCAGGACGAGACGGACGCATGCCTGGGCGTCCAGCGTCTGGGATACAGTATACGATATGAGGAGGGGGCGGTGGTGCACCATGAATGGTGCGAGGGGTCCTATCGGCAGGACATGCTGCGATGGTACATCCGCCTGCGATACCTGTGGGGAAGGAACAACTCATACCTTGTGAGGAAGCATTTCGGGGAATCGATGCCGTTCGCCCGCTATTGCAGCAACCGCGCTTCGGCCTTCATCTCCCGACGGCGGCTGGCCACCGAGAGTCCGGGGGAGAAGATGAGGACCAGCCCCCAGCTCCCCCCCTTATTGGCATATATCGGCATATTGTCCGAGGCGTGCGGCCTCGTGCAAGGATGGAGGGACGGCCGCCTGAACCGTATGGAGGCGTTAAGGCCTCCGGGCCCGGTGCAGCGACCCATATAATTCGTTCAGGAAGTCCTTGACCGTCCTCACGCCCATCCTCGCCCTCCCGGTGGCGACGATGCCGAACAGCAGCGCGGCGGCACCGATGAACCCGAGCATCGGAGCGCCAACCTCGCCGGCAGAGGCCACGGGAAGCAGCATGCCCTTGGCGCCCTTCATCTCGATCACGGTCTCGGTGTCGCCGTCGACATCGATGGCTATGGATGCATCCTTGAAGCCGTCGCATGAGGCCGACAGCGCATGCCTGCCGCTGGTGACGGCATGGAATTCGAAACGGCCATCCTCATCGGTGACGGCCGTGCGTTCTCCATCCAGCGTGACCAGGGCATTGGCCACCGGACCGTTACCGATCACGGTCCCGGCCAGATTGTATGCCGGCGACGATCCCGTGGTGAAGGCGGAGCGATAAGTCGTGTCGTTCGTCTTCCCCTCCAGGCTTATCAGCCGGCCGATCTCGACCGTATGCTCGGTGTATGGATCAAGAGATGCGGAGGGATTGAACCTCGCCGTGACATCATCGATCCATGCCCACTCGCCGGGCGCTGTGAACACGAAGGCCCCTTCCATCGCCTGGCGGTCCACAGGCGTGTTGAACGTCACCGTGATGTCGGAATCCGTCGGCACGTCATTGGCGCCAGGGTAGGGAACGATGCCCATCACCTCGGGAACCGGCGGAGGCGCCTCGACGGTGGTGATGACCATCTCATCGCCGAACGCGTGGCTGAAGGATATCCAGCCGCCGTCATCGGCTCGAACGGTCGCTAGCCTGTCACCGTTCCCGAGGATGTCGTAGAAAATAGAAGGTAAGAGGTTTCCGAGCCGCACCGTGGTCACACCGCCGGTGGCGCTGACGCGCAGCTCTCCGGCGGCGATGGCGGCGAACGCCACGCCATCACCCGAATGGGTGACGGCAGCGTCACCGCTCTTCACGATGTGCCCGGTGGCCCCGGCCGCGATCTTCCCGCGCATGATGACCTTGCCATCGGCCGTATACTCGGCGTCGCCGACCTGCGTGAGGCCCTCCATCGTATAGACGGCGTCGGCGGGCAGCACCACCACGAAGTCCCTGTCGGTGGACCACAGGTTGGTGAGCGAGTACCGTTCGCTCGCCGAGGTGAACTCCACGTTCACCGCCCCTGCCCCGGTCATCACGACCATGGGCCGGTTCGTGACGACCTCGTTCCCCTCGCTGCCGAGGTCGATCGTCGCGGGCCAGAACTGCGGACCGCGGGTGCGGTCTGCGCCCATGGCAAGGAACATGTCCTCGGCCATCTTCAGGTACGGGATCTGCGCCGCGCCCGGATCGTACGAGCGCAGGTTGGGGTAGAAACCGTATCGGGCAGCGCCGAAGAGGACGGAATGAACCGCCCAGGCGTCCGACGAAGCGGCGTAGTTCTGGTCCACGCTGATGTGCGGACGCAGTTCCGATGGCATGTTGTTGACGAAGCTCATCACCGACCTGGTGTGGGCCTTCAGGTCGTTGTTGTACATCGGCACCGCCTCATAGCCCTCGATCAGGCTGAGGTCGGAGACCATCGACAGGTGTAGCAGCGCGGTGAACGGGTTGGTTATGACATAGTCGAACTTCCCCGATCCGTACGACTCCTCCACCAGGCGAAGGAAGCCGGTGTAGACGAACTCGTCCTTCTGGTTGTAGTCGTTCCGTATGTTGTTGGCGCCATCAACGACGTTCACCTCGTCCCAGAAGACGCCATCGGAAGACCACCACCAGTCGTTGTACGGGTCCCCGTAGATCAGATGCTCGCGGTACTCGGGGCTAGCGGCGCTAGCTATGCGGTAGCCGGACGGCGAGTACATCTGCTGGCCGGGGGCGTTGTGCAGCTGCCATGAACTGGGCATTGTGCCGTCGTGCGGCACCATCAGCTGGGCCGATTTGTAATGCCAGTCGATCTGCTCGGGGTTGGTGGATTGCATCGCCACGGTTATCTGGCTGTTCTCCACCCACCTTCGCAGGTCCTCGTCCCAGGTGGACAGGGTGTTCATGGTCAGCGGGAATATGTCGGTGTTGTGCACCGACCACTCCTTCGCGATCTCATGAGCCACCCATTTGGCGTAACCATAGTTGTGCCCTATGGGTTCGCCGTCGGAGTGCTTGTACGGCCGCACGAACATGTGGTACGTCGTCTCCTCCCCTTTCGCCGGGTCAGGCAGCACCGAGCTCTTCGATGAGAACTTCAGGCAGAAGGTGGACGGACCGCCTCCTCCGAAGTCCTTCATCCATACGGGCGCCCACAGGTACGCCTCCTCCTCGTTGTATCCCCATTCAAGACCCAGGTCGCCGCCGGGCTGCCTGATGTCGAACGAGGGCGCGAACATCTCGAAGGATGGATACCACCCTCCGATGCCATGCGTCTTCGGCCTGTCCTCTGCGAATCCGGGCACGTAGCGGTGCACCTTGCCGTCAGAGAACAGGTCTATCATCCGCCCGTCCTGATCGTACAGGCCGACGAAGTAGGCGACCACGGCGTTCTTCTCGCCTGGTATGTAGGTGGTGTCCAGCTCGAAGTAGTCCCGGTAGATGGTGAACTCGTTCCGCATGCTGAACTGCGGGGACGACTCCACGAACCACACGCGATTACCATCTCGACCATGGTCGGCGATCCTCATGGACACCCAGTTGAGGTCGTTCCCCTTCTCGTCGACGGTGCCTTCGGCCGCCACGTTCGGATTGATCCTCCGGTACCGGATGACATCGTCGGTGAAATGCGGCTTGACGACGTAATCGACGAAGTTGCCGTCCTGAGACACCGTGATGGTGTATTCATCCGTCCGTACCTCATAATGGGAGTCGCCTACTTCCACATCCAGTGAGGAGGACTCCACGCCCAGTTCGAAGTCCTCATATCGATCCCTTGGCTCGACCTCCCCGCCGTCCCCGGACGGCGTGGTGATGTCTGAAGACCGGTTACCCAGCCCTCCTATGATCGCTCCATGGGGAGCGCCCTCGTCGAGCAGTGGCGGTATGACCACGGTCAGGAGGAGCCCGATAACGAGCACCGCCGACAGCGGCCTCAGCAGCGCCGCCACTCGGCGCCGCTGGCCAATTCTCATGGCCACACCTCAACTTTGCATGCCGCGCCTGGGGCGCTTCCTGGAAGGAGCGGACCCCAGACGGCAGCACGGCTGGCCTCATGTGTTTTCAAGCTATCCCATCCCTTCTGGTCACTTTTGACACTGGCCAGCGTCTCCGCCGACCAGTTGGCCGCCGATGGCGGCGGCCACAGAGCTTTCGCCCTATCGGGAAAAAGGTCATCCAAACGGATCGCCTTCCCCCGGGCGCCTCCCGTTCGCCTTACATATTATAAATGTGCTTTTCAGAAGATATCATTGATGATATTCATAGTCCAGGATGGATAATGCATCGTGGCCAGCATCGGCGGGGGCGTAAGGGATCGATACTTTTTCAACCGCCGCCGCGTCCTTTCGCCATCGCCCTCGCGGCGGCCTGATAGTCGGCGAGGAAGCGCTCCATCGAGAACCTCTCTTCCACGACCTTCCTTGGATGGGGCGTGTGGCATAGGACGTGGTCTATGGCTTCTAGATACTCAGTCGGATCCCATGACGGGACGATCCGGCCCACGCTCTCCTCGCCAAGGTCCTCGAACACGCCGGTGCGGGATGCGACCACGGGCAGATCGCAGGCCATGGCCTCCAGGCCGACGTAACCGACCGATTCGTAGCGGGATGGGAACAGTAGGAAATCCGCCGATGAGTAGTACAGGGGCATCATTTCGTTGGGGACGTTGCGATGGACCACGATGTCGCCCCCTTCGACCCCGGAGGGGGTGACGCAGAGGAACCGGATGCCTGGCCGCCTCCTCGCCACCTCTTGCAGGATGTCGAATCCTTTGGTAGCATCGGCCCTCCCGACGAACAGTCCCACCGGCCCGTCCTCGTCAAGTCCGATGCTCTCCCTCGCCTCATCCCTGGGGATCGGCCTGAACGTCTCCATGTCCACTCCGTGCTCGATCACCCTCGAACGTATCCGGTACATCGACCAGAGCTCCCTCGACACCTTCGCCGACACGGCCACGCTGCTCTTACCGACCGAGGCGAGCTTCTCGAACACGGACGACACGTACTTCGACGGCAGGTATCCAGGCGTTCCCTTCAGCACCTGGTCGGCAAGACCCCGCATGGTGAAGTGGTAAACGTTCATCATGGGGACGTCCACCCTGGACATGCCAAGGTACCATCCCGCCGTCGAGTTGGCGATCACCAGGTCGTAATCATTCTGACGATGCAGCCGGCGGAAGTGACGGCATATGGCGGCCCCTTTCCTCGCTTCTTCGAGGTTAAGCCTCGTCAGGTCCACGCCCTTGCCGTTCGATGATGAGGAATAGGTGATCACATGTACGTCCCGGAACGCCTTCCTGAGATGCTCCGTGAACAGCTCGGTCCCGCCCCTCACCTCGTCGAAGCTGTACATCGACAGCAAAGCTACCTTCACTTCCCCCTCTCCCCCGGTGTAAGGTTAATTAGGGCAGCGCTCGATTATTATTCGTTGTGGGAGTTTCGAACGCTGCTACGATGGAGCTGCGGCTCATAATGGAGAAGTTGAGGAACCGTTTCACCGTCCCGACCAGGCTGGAAGGCACGTCCTGGAATCCCAAGGTGATGGAGCTGCCGCCGGGGGAGCGCTTCCTCGTGGTGGCGCCGCATCCAGACGACGATGCGGTCGGCTGCGGAGGAAGCATAATCAAGCTGGTGGACGCCGGCAAGAAGGTCAGGGTGGCGTACCTGTCCATCCAGGAGGGAGACTTCACCATCGAGCACCGGCGCGGGGAGATATCGCGTGCCCTGGAGCATCTCGGCGTCGCCGACCACGTGCTGCATGAGACGCCGTTCCCATCCGCGCGGGATGCCACAAGGATAATCGCCGAGGAGTTATCGTCAGGATACGACGCGGTGTTCATCCCCTCACCGTTCGAGAATCATGACCACCATCTTCGCACGTTCGAGGCATGCGCGGATGCCCTGCGGAGCACGGATGAGAGGCCAGACCTGATAATGTATGAGATCTGGGGAACCCTGATGCCAAACCTTCTCGTGCCGATCTCCGAGGTGATGGAACGCAAGGTCGCCGCCATCCAGGAGCATGGAACGCAATGCGCGGACATAGACTACGAACGCGTGGCAAGGGGAATGAACGGCTATCGCGCCGCGGCTAGCGCCCTGGACGGTTATGCCGAGGCGTTCATGCACATGCCCGCGTCCACCATGTTGAAGCTGTTCTGATCATACAAGGGGCGCTTCTCTCAGCGAATATTGCGTACGGCGTACAAGGCCCTTGTTGACCGTGCGAAGATGCACCTGCATGCGGTCCACCGCCTTGAACCGATACTTGTACGTCTCGGCCCCGCGAAGGAGGTCCACCTCCTTGCATCCTCGACCATAGGACTCCTCGATGATGCGACTGATCAGCACGGCTCCTGGCGAGCAATGTGCGTAATCGGGCCCGAACCCTGACAGGTAGTAGAGGTAGCGGTCGCGGTCCTCCAGCCCCATGGCGATGGCCTGCGGCGTCCCGTCCACGAGGATCGCGTGGAACACGACCCCTTGACCGACCAGGCGCTTCGCCGCCTCCTCGACGAACTGGGTCATGCCAGGGGAACGGAGGCAGCTGGACGATCGCCATCTATGATCGCTAAGTTCCTTCAGCCAGTGAACAGCCTCTTCGACCCCTTTGGCGGACCTCATGCTCTTGAACTCCGCCCCATGCTCCTTCAATCGGCGCCATCCCTTCACCACGGTGGCTCGCATGTTCCCGGACAGCGACGCCAGGTATTCCTCGTAGCTGCCCCCCAGGCGGATGAACGGCGCCATCTCGCGTGCCTCCTCGCAGTTGGGGAACGCCCTTCTCACCCCCTCCTCCGTCGGTCCATCGCGCCTCATGTCCCTCAGTTCCAGAACGTCCCAGTCATCTCTCCCCCGCAGGTGCTCCCAGATGGCGTCGTGGACATCGGCGCGTGCGTCCTGGGCGATGATGCCGCAGCGGTCCGACGGCCCCGCGCCCATGAACCCTATCTTGACCCAGTGCCTTCCCCGCTCGTTCATCGCCAACGGCGCGTATCCGACCGGTCTGCCGCCTTCCGTGACGCGAAGGACGAGGGGCTTCCACGTCTCACCGAACGCCTTCCACCATGCCGATAGCCAGTCAAGATTCAGGAAGAGAGGGTCCTCGCCGCTCGTTCGCAAGACGGTCTGGTAATCATGCCTTTCGCCGTCCAGGCGGGAGAATGGACCGATCTCTTCCACTAAAAGGGACATGACATTGAACATTGGAGCCCTCGCGACATTAAGATTTCTCCGTTCGTCGTATTCCGCTCGAGATCTGGACGCCAAAATTTCGCTGGCGGACCACAAATAGTATATGTCCCATTCATGTTACAATCAGACGAGCGTGCAATCCGATGAAGCTGGTTAGAACCGGAAAGGTGAAGCAGGTCTATGAGGTGGACGATCAAACGCTGGAGTTCGTGTTCACGGATAACATCAGCGTATTCGATAAGGTAATCCCCTCCCAGATACCCCACAAGGGGGAAACGCTATGCCGCAGTTCCGCTTTCTGGTTCCAAGTGCTAAGGAAGGCGGGGATCCGCACACACTTCACCGAGCTTGTGCCGCCGAACCGCATGCGCGTCAGGCGCGTGGAGGTCATATCCGACTACAGTCGCATCAACGGCAGCACCACCAACTACCTGATCCCGCTTGAGATAATCTCCCGCCACTATGTCGCCGGCTCCCTCTGGGACCGCATCAAGAGCAAGGAGATCTCCCCCGAGGAGCTGGGCTTCGATCCTGGCCATGAACCGAAGTATGGCGAGGAGCTTCCCCGCCCGTTCTATGAGATAACGACCAAGCTGGAGCCCGTGGACCGCCTGCTCACCCGGGAGGAGGCGCTGAGGATCTCCGGCCTCTCCGAGAAGGAGATGGACGACCTCTTCGACCTGGTGGCCAAGATCGACGAGATAATAGCCGAGGAGGTCGGGGAGAGGATGCTGATCCATGTCGACGGAAAGAAGGAGTTCGCCATGGATGACAAGCGCAACCTGATGGTGGTGGACACCTTCGGCACTGCGGACGAGGACCGCTGGTGGGACGATGATGCATATGCCAAGGGCGAGTGCGTCGAGCTCTCCAAGGAAGCCGTGAGGCAGTACTATCGTCAGACCGGCTACTACGATGCCCTGATGGAGGCCCGCAAGGCCGGCAAGCCTGAACCTGACATCCCCCCGCTCCCGGAGGAAGAGGTGAAGAGGGTCAGCGAGCTATACATCGAGATGTTCGAGCGCCTGACCGGCGAAAGCTTCCGTTAGGCTGGACCTGCGGCGCCGGTGCAAGCTCGCACGGATGGCCGCGATCCATTCCGTTCTCTCAACATACAGTACTATCTTTCACTATGGCCACGGCTGCCGATCGGGAGGGAATCGCTCTTGACCCAGGGTAGGACTTTTCGCCTGAAGGTCACTCCAGCACGACGGCCACCATGCGATGTCCGGCCGGGCACTTCAGCTCCTTGTCCACCTTGGCCACGCGGAACTTCAGGTTCCCCTCCACCCCGATGGGGTGACAGAGACGCCAGTTCTCGCAACCCAGCTCATCACATTTCATCGCCTCGAAGGTGACGGTGGAACCCTCGATCGCGGACCGCATCGGCAGAGCGCTGCGGTGCTTCTCCTTCTCCACCTCGACCACCCGCACGCCCTCCTCATGGATGCGGCAGTCGTGCCTGACCTCCCGCACGTTGGTGATGCGGTAGAGGCCGCCGGCCTCCAGGTTGAAGCATACCGCCTTGAGCTTACAGTCCCGGCAGTCGGTCAGGGGGCCCCGATATACGAACAGCTCCCCTATCTTGGCCTGATGCTCTCCGATCAATGTGATGACTACCATGATATCGCCCTCAGATCACTTTGGTGATTGTTGCCAGGTGTTCGGCCGCTTCATACGTCAGGCCTTCCTGGCCAAGTATCGTGAACCTGCTGCGGACCTTGTGTGCGGTCACAAGGGCCTCGATGATCTTCTCGCTCGGGATGCCGAGCTCCTTCGCCGATGTTGGCGCCCCGATCTTGATCAAGGCGTCCCGAATGCGCTTCCAGTCGCCACCATGCAGGTACATCATCATGATGGCGCCTATGCCGCATTGCTCCCCATGCAAACCTCTTCCCGGACAGATCCTGTCCATGGCATGTGAGAACATGTGTTCCGAGCCGGACGTGGGACGGGAGGAGCCGGCCACCGACATCGATATGCCGGAGATGATGATGGGTCGGATGGCCACCCAGACGCTCTCCTCCTGATTGGGCTTTATTATGTCCGCGTTGTCAATGATGGTCTCCGCCGTGTATACGGCAAGGGAGTACGCCGAGCGGGAGAACTCCTCTCCCCTCAGCTTCCTGGCGAACTCCCAGTCCTTCACGGCGGTGGAATTGGATATCACGTCGGCGCAGCCTGATGCCAGCAGTCGGTAGGGGGCCTGTACGATGACCGAGGTGTCGGCCACCACGCCCAGAGGCACCTTGGCATCGAGAGATAGAGGGCCGTCCTCCCCCTTTATCGACGCCCTGCCGGACGCGATGCCGTCGTGAGATGCAGAGGTAGGTACGGATATGAACTCCACGCCGAGGTCCTTCGCGGCCATCTTGGCGAGGTCGATCTTGCTGCCGCCACCTATGCCTATGAGGAAATTTGCCTTGACCTCGCGAGCCACTTCCTCGACCTTGTCGAGGTTGTCCTTCGTGGCCTCTCCCACCACGACGGAATGGACATCGTAGCCGCCATCGTCAAGGCGCATCTTGATCTTCTCGGACGCGACGTCCTTCGTCTTGGGCCCGGTCACGAGCAGGGCGGTACCGCTCAGCCCGAACTCCTTGCATACCTCTGGTATCTGCCCAAGCACGCCATGTCCGACCAGAACATTCCTGGGGAAAATGATCGAACGGGCCTTGGTGAAGTCGCCTTCGTCCATCCTCTCTCCTAAATCTCAGACTGATATATGTATCCTTCCAGAAGCTAGCATGTCATGAATGACGGGTCGCAAGGGCGAGGATGCCAGGCGGTCCAGGGAGGCGGGGCGTATGAACAAGGTAGGCCCTCTCCCCGTCCTTCGACGCTGGTCTGCCGCACATCACCATGGTTCGAAGTTCAAGGGATGCAGCCCATGAACCAGGATTCCGACGACCTCACCCTCCGCAATGCCTCGGCGAAACCCGCTCCATCGTCCAGATGTCCGTTCCATACCTCCAGCAGCACGGGGATGGAACGCATTCGGGGAAGGACCGCGAGGTCGACGTCACCGTCTCCCAGCTGCAGCCCCTCCCTGTCCGGCTGCGCCGCATCGGACAGGTGGACATGTCGAACGCTCCCTCGCAGCCTCTCGAAGAACGATGCGATGGCCGCGTTTCCTCCCCGCTCCACGGAGAGGTAGGCATGGGAGATGTCCAGGGTGACCCCGTCCAGATGCGGCAGCATGCTTGCAAGGTCGTCCGGAGAGGTGCATATGTTGCAGTACCTCTTCTCCCCGTCCACATGATAGCGGCGGGGCATGTTCTCCAGCCACAGCTTGCCGTCAAGGGCGGAGAGGGACTCCCTCAGGTTCTCCCCGAGCGATGCCCCGTCCGATGGCTCCCTCCTCACGCCACCGGGATGTATCACCGTCGGAACGCCCAGCCGGGCGGCCGTGGTAGATACCTCGTTCACCCTATCCACGAACATTCCACGAAGGTCCCGGTCCTCGGCTGCCAGGTCGATCAGCTCCGGCCGACCGTTCACGCGCATCTTCTCGGGAGCATGGACGATCCGGCATCTCTCATCCTTCGACAGCAATGCCTCGATGTCCCGGACGTCGTCCCCTTCCAGCACGAGCACCTCGAAGAACTCCACATCCAGATGGGAGAGGCGATCATGGTCTCGCAGGGTGGTCATCGCACCAAGGCAGGGGGGAGCGGCCATGCTCATAAAATGGAGCTATGAGAATTCAAGATTATGGTCAGAAGAAAAGAGGCGGGGAAGGGTTGTTCAAGGCGGAACATGAATCACCGTTATTTCAGGAGGAGAATATAGGGGGGTGAGCCCTTCCCGCGCACTCTTGAAGCCTGTAATGTGGACCAGTATTTAAAACATTGCGTTGAAATTATTGTAATTAACAGAATGGACGTTAACATTCCTTCCAGCTAGGCAAGTGGTATGCTCACATGGGCGCGGCGCATTAGCATCTTTTGATAATTCAATATGGATTGATAAATATGACCAATCAATTCCGCCGCTCATGTCGGACCAGGTAGGGGACGAGGCCTATAGGCATGCCGAGCCTTTCGGCGGCGTGGCCGTCAACATCCAGCATCTCGCAAGCGCCATCGACGCTCCCCTTGTAGTGATCGATAGATCATTGCAGATAGTCTTCGTCGGCCCGGTCGCCGAGGAACTGTTCGGCCGGGCGGCCGATGAGCTCATCGGAACGCCGCTCCGCTCCTTGCTGGCAGGATGCTTCGTCCGACATGGTTCGCCGGTGATCGCGGCGGTGGAGCGGTGTATGGCGACAGGTGAGATCCAGTCGGCGACCACGACGCTCCAGACGCTCCGCGGTCCCTCAAGGGCCCGCCTCACCATGGTCCCCTCGCCATCGGACGGCCAGGCGACAGGCGCCATACTCTTCTTTAACATCATCGACGGGGGTGAGATGGCAAGGTATGAGGACCCCAAGGAGAGGCTTCCATGGGAGGCGCCTGAGACGATCGAGGTGGATGACCTCCACGCAGCGCTGGACAGGGAGCTGCCGCATGTCGTGGAGGTGCTGGACCTCGATTTCGCCATCGCCCAACTGTTCTATTCCGGCGGCTGCTTCGTGATGATATATCACGGCATCGAGCCTGGAGGGGCCAGGGAACTGCTGGAATCCACTGGCCCGGACGGGATCCCGCTGGACCAGGCGGTGATGGAGGCAGGCACCATCATCTCAGACATCGATTCATGCGATATACATCCCCTCCCGGGCGACATAACATCGTTCGCCGCCTTCTCCCTGCGCGAACGCCCCCGGTCGCGCGGATGCATAGTCTTCGGAAGGAGGGGAGAGGCGCCGAGCGTCCGACAGTACTCCCGCATACTGCAGGTCCTCTGCAGTCAGATCAACATCTCGCTTCGGAACCATGCGTTGAACATGGAGAGGAAGAGGCGCAACACCCAGCTGCATGGGCTGTATGAGGCCTCCAAGGCCGTGAGCAGGTCGCTGGACCTGAACGAGGTGCTGCATACGATCATCGATGTCGCCATGTCGCTGGTCGATGCGGAGAACTGTTTCCTGTTCGAGGTGGACCATGAACAGGGAAAGCTCCGCATCCTCACCATGAAGACGCGATATGCGTTCGACCCCACGATAGAGCTCGATATCGGAGAGGGCCTGGTGGGGATGGTCGCCTTCACCGGGAAGGGCATCCTGGCCCCGCGCGCCGACCTCGACCCCTGGACGAAGGGCCTCATGAACCCCCCGGACACCCCCAGCTCCATGATAGTCGTGCCCCTGGTGTTCAACGACCAGGTGCTCGGCGTGATGAGCCTGGAGAAGACCCCGGGAGTTCCGTTCGACCACTCCCAGTACGAACTGATCGAGACCTTCTCGGTGCAGGCCGCCATGGCTATAAACAATGCCCAGATGTTCGGCGACCTCAAGAGGACCGCCTCCACCCTTCAGATGTTCAATGTGCTGCTGACCCATGATGTGGCGAACTTCAACTCCCCGATCCATAGCTACCTGGAGATGCTGCTCCGAGAGCCTACGCTTGACGAGAGGCAGCTTCGCTATGTCCGCTCGGCGCTCGTGCAGTCGGACAACATCTCCGAGATGATCGCCGACGTCCGCCAGATGTTAGCCATGCGCTCTAACGAAAAGGGCTGGAGCCTGGAGTCGACGGATCTCGTGAAGGTCATCGGCGAGGCCATCGGCGACATCTCCTCCAACGCGGTCTATGAGGACATCGAGATGATGTTCCAGCCTTCGGTCGAGAGAGCCCTCGTCCTGGGCAATTCGTTCCTGAAGGGGTTGTTCTACAACATATTGTCCAACGCGTGCAAGTATGGCAACGGTCGTCCGGTGAGCATCGGACTGGAGGGCTGCGACGAGGGAGGGGCATGGTGGAAGGTCTTCGTGGAGGACAGAGGCCGCGGCATCCCCGACGAGAGGAAGGCTCGGCTGTTCAAACGCTTCGATCAATTGAGCACCTCTCACGCCGCCGAGGGGCACGGCATCGGACTCTCGGTCGTGGCCGAGCTGGTGCGGCGCTATGGTGGCCAGGTGTGGGCGGAGGACCGCGTCCCCGGGGACCATACCCAGGGAGCAAGGTTCACGGTCCTGCTCCCTCGATACGAGCCGTCGGACCTGCTGGAGGTCTAGACGCCTGAATCTTTTTATCGACCGGCCTGCATCGATGCCACATGACCTTCGTCCTTGGCATCGCCGGCAGCCCCCGCCGGGGAGGCAACACCGAACTGCTCCTCGACGCCGCACTGCAGGGGGCGGCCGAGGGGGGAGCGAACGTTCGCAAGATCGTTCTCTCAACTCTTTCCTACTCCGGCTGCATCTCCTGCGGCGGCTGCGATGATGGATGCAGCTGCGTGGTGGACGACGACCTCAAGGATGTCCATCATCTCATCGAACGCGCCGACGCGATAATCCTGGCGTCTCCGATATATTTCGAAGGCTTGTCATCCCAGCTCAAGGCGATGATCGACCGCGGACAGGTGTACTGGATAAGGAAGTACGTGCTGGGCATGCAGGGTATGAAGAGAAGGGGGGCGATCATCGCGGTCGGGGCGAGGAGGAACGCCGATTTCCAATCGGCATTAAGACCAGCCAAGATATGGTTCCTGACCCTTGACGCGGACATGACGGCATTGACGTATGGCGGGTTCGAGGAGAAGGCGTCCATCCTCGACGACCCGGACGCGTTGAACGACGCGCGCTCCCTCGGTCGCAACCTCGTCTCTCGATAGCGAAATATCCATCTACTTACGCATCGTTGCATCGACGTTCACATGGTGGTCATCAGCGTCTCTCTATCCGCTCAGGAACTGAAGGAGTTCGAGAAGGTGGCTAGCCAGGCGGGCTTCTCCTCTCGCTCCGACGCGGTGAGGGACGCGCTCGCCCGGTTCGTGTCCGCCAACAACTGGGCCGATGGCATGGAAGGGAAGGTGTCCTGCGCACTATCCATCGTCTATTCCGACCGGAAGAAGCTCCACGTGCACGAGATCGTCCACCAGTACTCGGACATCGTGCATTCGTCGATGCACACCCACCTGGGGCAGCGGTGCGTGGAGCAGATAGTCCTTGACGGCGACGGCGAAGAGGTGCGCAAGCTTCTCTCCGAACTGCTGGGGCACAAGGACGTCCGCATAACCATGGCCATCTTCTGATCGCCGTTTATTAATCTGGCGACGGCGGCTTAGCACATCCTCTATATAGCGTCGGAAGGTTCATCCTGGACATGGGCGAGCCTCGTCGAATGGTCGTCGGCGTCGAGGGGATGGACTGCATCGAATGCGCCAAGAAGATCGAGAAGGCCGTCCTGTCCATCGATGGCGTGCGCCAGGTCCGCGTGTCCTATACCCTTGGCCGATTGAACGTGGAGGCCGACCGCGACAAGGTTGCGCCCGAGGACGTACATGGCGTCCTGCGGCGCCTGGGTTATGGGTATAGGGAGGAGGAAGCTCCTCTTGAGGACTTCTGGTCCCTTGGGAACAAGCGGTTGCTCATCACCATCGCATCCGGCATCCTGCTCTTCATGGGCGCGGTCGGAGAGTTCCTTCTCGAAGAGCCGCTCCTATATCTCCCCGCCTATGCCGCCGCCATCGTCACGGGCGGTTACTATATCGCCGTTCGCGGCGTCGCATCGCTCCGGGAGCGCTACCTGGACATGAACGTGCTGATGATCATCGCGGTGATCGGCGCGGTGCTCATCCGTTCCTACGAGGAGGCGGCGTCCATCGTCTTCCTGTTCTCCCTGGCCGAGCTGCTGGAATCGTTCTCGGTGGTGCGGACCCGCCGCTCCATATCCCAGCTGCTGGACTTCGTGCCAAGGGCCGCCAGGATACTCCGTGATGGGAAGGAGACGAGCATCGATGTCACGGACATCAGGGTGGGCGACGTGGCCATCGTCCGGCCGGGCGAGCGCATCCCGGTGGACGGGGAGGTCGTCCGGGGGGCTTCGACAGTGGAGGAGAGCGCAGTCACCGGGGAGAGCGTGCCCGTGTCAAAGGGACCGGGTGACGCCGTGTTCGGCGGCACCCTGAACGGCTCCGGGGCGCTGGACGTCAGGGTGACGAAGCGCTTCGAGGACAACGTGATATCGAAGATCGTGCGGATGGTGGAGGAGGCGGAGGCTACCAAGGCGCCATCGGAGAGGTTCGTGGACCGCTTCGCCCGCTATTACACGCCGGCTGTCATAGCCATCGCCGTTGCCACCATGTTCCTGCCTTCCATCCTCTTCGGTCAGCCGCTGGAGGAATGGTTCTACCGAGGGCTCGTCATCCTCGTCATATCCTGCCCATGCGCCCTCGTGCTCTCCACCCCGGTATCGGTGGTCTCCGCCATATCCGGCGGCGCCCGGCGCGGCGTGCTGTTCAAGGGGGGCCTGTACCTCGAGAGGATGAGCGACGTCAAGGTCGTGGCGTTCGACAAGACCGGAACGCTCACCTCTGGCCGAACGGTGGTGGAGGAGGTAGTCCCGTTCGGCAAGTATTCAGCAAGGGAGGTCCTCAAGGTCGCAGCCTCGGCGGAGAACCGCTCGGAGCATCATCTGGCCAGGGCGGTGATGGAGCGGGCTCGCTCCGAGGATGTCGAGTTCGAGCAAGGGACCTCCTTCCAGGCCTTCACCGGGAAGGGCGTGGGCATCCAGATCCTCGATCGTGTGGTGTATGCCGGCAGCCCCGATTTCTTCCGCGAGCGTGGCATCGACCTCTCGCCGTGGGAGGAGATGATCGGGTCGAGGACCCAGGCCGGCACCACCGTCGTGCTGGTCGGCGGGGAGGATGAGATGATGGGCCTCCTCACCATTCGCGACACCCCGCGGCCGGAGGCAAGGGAAGTGGTCGATGGCCTCAAGGGGATGGGCATCAAGACCGTCATGCTGACCGGCGACGCCCTACCGGTCGCCGAGAAGGTTGCAAGGGAGCTGGGCATCGACGAGTTCCGCGCCGGACTGCTCCCCCAGGACAAGCTCTCGGCCGTCGATGGGTATCAGGAGAGGTACGGGACGCTGCTCATGGTGGGCGACGGCATCAACGACGCCCCGGCGCTGGCAAGGGCCGACATCGGGATGGCCATGGGAGTGGCCGGGACCGACGTGGCATTGGAGGCGTCGGACGTCGCGCTCATGGGCGACGACCTCCGCTCCTTGCTCTACTCGATCCGCCTCGGCCGGCGGGCAAGGTCGGTCATCAAGCAGAACATCGCCACCTCCCTGCTGGTCAAGTTCACGCTGACCGTTCTGGCGTTCCCTGGCGCGGTGACGCTGTGGATGGCCATCCTGATCGGGGACCTTGGCGTGTCGCTCGCCGTCATCCTCAACGCCCTCCGGCTGAACAGGGGAGAGCTCACTCGCACCTGATCACGCCGGCAGCGTTCTCGAGGTCCAGCTGCACTATCTTCCTCTGTATCCACGCCACCACGGCCCAGGTCAGTATCCCGGAGAGGATCAGGCCGATGAACGACAGGATGCCGGTGGCCGTGGGGTCGAACAGGCTAATGGACGCGAGGAGGTTGAAGGCCGCATGCAGCACCACCGCGGCACCGTAATACGGGAGCCACGACCGCGGGCTGCCGTAGAACATGTAGAAGCATCGGGAGCGGGACATGCCGAACCCCACCAGGGCGCTGGCCGATGTATGCAGCAGCGTGGAGGTCAGGGTCCTCGCGATCGCCGTGGCGATGAAGACGTCGGTCCCGGCCTCCAGGGCGGTTATGTAGTAAAGGACGTTCTCCACCGCGGCGAATCCCAGGCCCACCGCGGCACCGTAGACGAGACCGTTCTCCGGCTCCACCAGCCGCCGGGTGACGGTCATCACGCCGGTGGCCTTCGTGAACTCCTCGATGATCGGCGCAAGGATGACGGCCAGGATGAGGTTGTATGCTATTATGCTCAGCCCGCCGGCCACGATCTCGATGAATATTATGGCCACCGTTTCGAGCACCAACGCCAGCAACAGCGCTATCGACATGCCGTAGAGGAAAACGCCCTGGACGGCGAACAGGGGCTCTCGTTGATATATCTCGGCGGAGCGCACCCATAGCAGGTACAGGATGGCAGGCACGAACGCGACGATGACGATGATGATGAGCCCCAGCAGGCCGTTCACGCTATGGCAATGCAGCGGCACGGTAATCAATCTATTCGACTCACGAGCGGTGCGTAGCTCGATGAGCAATGGGCGGGCACATACGTTCCGTCATCGTTCATGATCCGCCCCGACACGTTCATCGCCACGATATCGCCCGCTGCCGGCAAGGATCGAGCGCGGAGCACGACATCGCCTCGAACCCTGTGACGGATGACTTAAGAATGTATAGTCGGTTCCTGCTAGGGAATAGGCGGCAACACCGCAGGGGCAGGCATCGGATGGAAACCATAATCGTCACCGGCGGCGCGGGCTTCATCGGCTCGGCGGTCGTCCGTCACCTGATCGGTCATACAGATCACGAAGTGGTCGTCGTCGACAAGCTGACGTACGCTGGCAACCTCGAGTCCCTGAGCGAGGTCGACGATAGTCCTCGTTATCACTTCGAACAAGTTGACATCTGCGACCCTGCCGGACTGCGTCGGGTGTTCGAGCGGTACCGGCCTGACAGGGTAATGCACCTGGCGGCCGAGTCGCACGTCGACCGGTCGATCGATGGCCCGGCGGAGTTCATCCAAACCAACATCCTCGGGACGTACACCCTGCTGGAGGCGGCCAGGGACCATTGGGCAAGGTTGGCCCCCTCCGAACGGGACGGTTTCCGCTTCTTACATGTTTCGACCGACGAGGTGTATGGCGACCTAGGGGACTCCAGGGAACGGTTCACCGAGAGCACGCCGTACGCGCCTAGCTCCCCATACTCCGCGAGCAAGGCGAGCTCCGACCATCTGGTAAGGGCATGGCATCGGACCTACGGACTGCCGACCGTGGTCACCAACTGCTCGAACAACTATGGTCCGTACCAGTTCCCGGAGAAGCTGATACCGCTGGTCATCCTGAACGCACTGGACGGCAAACCGCTGCCCATCTATGGGAAGGGCGATCAGGTTCGTGACTGGCTGTACGTCGACGACCATGTCCGGGCGCTATGCAAGGTCATCGCCGAAGGAGCGATCGGTGAGACGTACAACATCGGGGGCGATGCCGAGAGGAAGAACATCGAGGTGGTGAAATGCATCTGTCGCCTCCTCGAAGAACTGGCCCCCAATAAGCCCAGCAACATCGAGCGATACGAGGACCTCATAACCTTCGTCAAGGACCGCCCCGGCCACGATAGGCGGTATGCGATCGACGCCACCAAGATCAAGAACGAGCTCGGCTGGACTCCCACGGAGTCGTTCGAAACCGGCATCAGAAGGACCGTCCAATGGTACCTGGAGAACCGTGCCTGGTGCAGAAGGGTGCTGGATGGCTCATACAGGCGGGAAATGGCCGAAAAGAGGTCCGCTAACGTGGGACTCTAGGCGTCTCAACGTCCTCACCCGACTCCGCTTTCCTGACCGCCATTGCCACCGCCTTGAAATTTGCAAGCGGATCCTTCATCCTATATCTCTTCGCCCTGGTCTGCCCTGTCGACTCGAGCGCGCCCATTTCCTCCAGCTCGTTGAGGCGCTTTCCGACAGTCTGCTCGCTCATCCCGTCCACCCAGCTCGCCGCCTCCTTCCTGGAGAAGTAGCCCTTGCGAGCCTTCGCCTTGATCAGCAACCGCTTCGACGCCTCGTCCAGCCCCGCGCTGAGCAGGTCTTTCTTGCTAAGCGCTTCCTGTGCTTCCTCATAGCTCTTCAGCACTGCGATCGAGACCAGCTCGATGAGCTCTTCATAGGAGCCGGTCTGATCGGTGTATGCCAGGAGATCATAGTATAGGTTCTTGTTCTCGAGCAGTTTATGATCTATCTTGCATAGGTGAGAGTTCTTGAGCGCTCTCTGTTGCAGATACAGATGGAACAGCGACCGACCGGTTCGTCCGTTACCATCGGCGAAAGGATGAATGCTCTCGAACTCATGGGACATGACGGTGGCGGCGATGATGGGCTCATAGACGAGTGCCTGATCGTTCGTCCATTGGATCAGCTGAGACATCTCCTTCGGTATCCACTCGGGCGGGGCTGGGATGAAATGCTCCTCTCCTGTCAAAGGTTCGCCGACCATTGCCGGCTCGTCTCGATATCTCCCGATGGTCGATGAGCTGCCCGTTCCCTTCAGCAAGAGATAGTTAAGCGCACAGATCGTGGGATCGCTCCACGGCAGACAGAACGCATCAGGAGAGTGCAGACAGATGAGGTGATTGATGACCTCTTGAACGGGACCGTTCCTGCTTTCTTTCATATTGCCGGAGAGTGTATCCCGGGTCACGATCCGAACCTCATCCTCTGACAACGGATTGCCCTCCAGGCTGGTGGACCAATAGATGTTGGAAGCGTATACTTCCGTTAGAAGGTCCAGGTGATCGGTAGCGCTCAGGATGTACCTGTCTAGCTCCATATCGAGCTCTAGTATCTTCCTGACGCGAGGACCGAACTCCTTGCTGACGGTAATCTTGGGGTTGAAACCATCTTTGTACCTATGCTTCACTGGATAACATGATGGTTTACATCGAGTCAATTGGTGTAGCTCACTCATCATGATTGATCAAATGGATCATTTAATTGCGGATATGCATTGCTGAATTAGGCTGTTCGATCGGCGTGATCAGTTAACCTGATATTCCATCCATAAATGAACGCCCTAGGGGATGAGATGGCATGGGTTGAGAGATTGCATATCAATAGGCGCGAAGGGCGGCCATGTTCAGTCGACTCGATCGTGAGAACGGTGCATCTCAATCCGCCGACGCCGGTCGTCCGCTCGCCGCAGGCCTCTTTGTCGTGGTGAAGCTCTCCGACGGCAACGTCCTTTCCTCCTCCTCAAGCAGATCGCCGATGATGGGAGTGAACGGGTCCATGAACGCCCCGAGCATGCCCGATGCCCGAAGACGCTCCACGTCCGTCTCGGTTATGCCACCACCAAGAATGAACTTGGCGTCCAGCCTCTCCAGGCGGGCCAACATGTCGGCGTCAGGACCGTTCCTCCTCCCCAGTCGCGGCAGGTCGATGACGCCGATCTCCTCGTAGCCGATGTCCACCAGTTCCGCCACTGCCGTCTCCAGCTTCTCCGGTCCCGATCGGCGCGACGGCCAGAGCACCTTTCGGTCGTAATGGATGCACGGTACCGCGCGGTCCGTCAGCTCGAAAGCTTCCTCGAAAAGCTCCAGTCCAGGGGCGGTCAGCGTGCCGATGATGCCCCTGGAAACGTCCATGGTGAACGAGTCGAACACATCCTGCACGGACCGCATGCCAAGGTCCAGCCACACCTGGTATCTGGAGCGCACCAGCTTCTTCAACACCTCGAAGTTGGGATGGCCATCCCTTATTCCTGAGAGGTCCCACAGCGCTATCTCCTTCGCCGAGTATCGTGGCGAGTCCACCGCCCTCCAGTAGCGGATGAACTTCGCCCTTTGTCCAACTGGCTCGATGCGGCCGTTCCTCCACTCCGCCTCCGTCACGTCGGCTATCTGCCCGACAGGAAGGTCGATGACCGGGACGCGAAATAGCGTGAACGTGTCCACCGGCAGGATCGGGACTTGATAGAAGGTCTGAGTGCTATCGTCCACTTTGCCAGACAGGCTGCGTTGAAACGCCTTCAGCTCGTCAAGCGTGTCGAAGTCCAGCGGGACTGCGGTCTTCCCACAATTCCGGCATATGTATCCGCCATCATTGTGGTCCACCCACGGCAACGGCCCTCCGAACAGAAGCGCAGGATGAGTGTCCATGCTCCCGCAGTATGGGCATGCGCGGATGGTCACCTTTTCAGCCATGCCCCACCCATCTTCGCCATGCAATTATAACTTTGTCATTCTGGCCCCCGATCCTCGGCCACGAGGTCGTCGACCGAGCATGTCTCCCGAGGTCGGAGGACGATGCTGGCCGCCAGCCCGATGAGCGCGAACAGCAGCCCCGCGGTCCACGCATTGACGTATCCCTGTTCGGTGTACAGCACCATGCTTCCGAAGGCGACGGTGTTGGTGGCCAGGATGGCGGTCGCTAGCACTGGGCCGACGGAGCCACCGATGATGCGGAACAGTGTGTTCATGCCCGAGGCCACTCCGAACTCGCTCTTGGGGCAGGACTCCACCACCACGTTGATCAGGGACACCATGCACAGCGCGGTGCCAGCCCCCAGGATGGTCTGGGACAGCGTCAGTTCGATGAAGTTGGAGTGTAGGAAGATCAGCGAGACGAAGCCGACCGCCATGATGGCCATGCCAGTGATGAGAACCTTGAAGGCCCCGGTGCGGCGGGCCTGCATGCCGCCGATGCCGCTGAATATCAGCGTGGCGATGGCGTTCGGAAGCATGTAGATGCCCACCTGCAACGTGTCCTCGAGGCCGAACAGCCCGCCCGCGAACTGGGGTGTCATCAGGAAGAACGGCAGGGTCTGGAACACCATGAACATGGTGATGCCGACGAACAGCGCAGCCACGTTGGCGCCGATGATGCCCCTGCTCCTGAACAGGCTGGGGCGCATGATGGGCTCCCTGACCTTCCGCTCCACCAGCACGAAGGCGGCCAGCAGAACGACCGATAGGACGATGGGGACGATGAACCCGGAGCTGCTCCAGCCCTGCTCCTCACCTTGTACCAATGAAAGCAGGAACAGGAAGACGCCGCTGCCCAGCAGGAATGCTCCTGGAACGTCCAGGGAACCTCTCGCTGAGAAGGCCGGCTCCTTGATGAGGTAGGCGGAAGCGACAGTGAGGGCTAGGAACGGCATGGTGACGGCGTAGAACGCGTCGTTCCACCTTCCGACCGAGGTGATCCATCCTCCGCCAATCAGGCCTATGCTCACTCCTACGGCGAACATCGAGGATATGATACCGATGGCCATAGGCACCTTGGCCGGCGGGAAGGTGTCGCGGACGATGCCGAAGGCCAGCGTGAACATGCCCATCCCCACGCCCTGCAGGGCGCGGAAGAACAGCAGCACGAATATGGATGGGGCGCCGAACAGCGCCTCCGATATGGCGATCGAGAAGCCCCCGCCCAGCAACGCGATGAGATACAGGACCATGACGGCGATGAGCACGCGCTTCTTGCCGTACATGTCCCCCAGGCGGCCGACCAGGGGCGTCACCACGGCGCCCACCAGCATATAGATGGACAGCACCCAGGGGATCCATCCCGCTTGCTGAGGGAAGTCACGCACCATGGCCGGCAGCGCCGGGACGAGCATGATCTCCACGAACATCGTCATCAAGGCCAACGAGGCTAGGACCGCCAGGATGGTCCGTTCGCGATTCCTCTGAACATTAGCTGAAGGGTTCACTATCGGGTTCCGATAGAGTGTGACTATTTTAACATGATGGTCATCTTTTCAGCCATGGCTAATGCATCCCTGCCATGCAATCATGACTTCATCCTATGGGCGCATAATGGCTCCCCGATGCCACTGGATGGACTTGATTGAAACAGTTGAACTGACTATGGCCCACCAGGGGAAGATGTATGTCGATGTGAACTGCCCTTTTACTGCCGTCCAACGGCCACTTACACCATGTGATGGGTCATGAGCTATTGTGGATTGAAACGCCGTTTAGAACGATCATGACTTGATGCCCTATCATCTCTTGTCGTAAAGACACGACATCGATGGCACCTGATCAGGACTCGAGGGCCGCTTGGTCGTATCATGTCATTGCAATGCACACATATCGCTTCGCTGTGGAACATGGCCAAATGCCTCTGATCGGTATTTCAATGCACATATCTATTAATCCCAGGATTATTTCCTGTGACATCTAACATGCATGGCCGTTATGATGGTATGGACGACCGTTTATAATTCAATTAAAAAAAATCGATCCTTGCTTATCTGCATCCTTAGCTTGGAGGTAATAATAGTCGCATTGTCATTGCTCGAACCATATGGCCTTGTAGCGTCTTTCGTAAGGCCAATGGTGGCCGTCCCGTTCATACTGTTCTTGCCCGGATTCCTATTGCTCAGACGATTGAAGCCAGAGGGAGCAGGGATTGCATGGACGATCATCTTCTCCGTGGGCTTAAGCATAGTATTGATATTTTTCATCGGTCTGCTGATAAATTTCCTTCTTCCGCTTTGTGGTGTAACGAATCCTTTCACTGAAACATATGTCCTCCCGATAGTACTCATAACGGTGACCATTCTGGGATTGGTCGATCGAGGAGGCTGGGACACCGCACGTCTCAGGTCAATTCCCCCCCTGATTCTTGAGAACCGCTCTTACATTCTTTTCATCGCTCTGTTGCCACTATTATCTGTACTAGGCACCATCATTTTCAATCTATATGAAAATAATATAATAAACATAATCATTTTATTATATGCAGCATCAATAATAGTATCATCTAGTGTGAGGAAGTGGTCCCATCCTGAACTCTATCCGTTCATTGTCTGGGCGTTCTCGATTGCACTACTGCTGAACCGATCTCTTGTTTATGAATATCCATGGGGATGGGACATCCAGATCGAGTTCTTCTTGAGCAATCTTGTCGTTACGAACGGCTATTGGGACATCAACATCCCCATCATAGTCAACAGCATGCTCAGCGTCACGATCCTAGCTCCAATGATATCGATGTTCGGCGGATTGGACCTGATCTCCGTTTATAAAGTGATATATCCGTTGATATTCTCATTATTGCCTATTGGCCTTTATCAATTATTCAGATCACAGTTTGATCAACGGATCGCACTCTTCGCCTGCTTCTTCTTCGCATCATTGTTCGTTTTCCATGGGGAAATGCTACAAGTAGCAAGGCAACAGATCGCCGAGCTGTTTCTGCTGTTGGTGCTCCTTCTTGTTTACGCGTCAGAGTTGAAACAAACGTACAGATTGATGTTATCAGTCATATTCATTCTATCAATCGTCATATCTCACTATGGCCTCACATACATCACGATATTGGCAGCCCTGATCTCGGTCATATTGCTGATTCTAATAAGGGCCATCTTCCGGTATCTGAACAGTTCATCAGGTCAGATTCATGAGGGATCGAACAATGGCAATGCTCTGGTGGAATTCCTCAGGCCATTGGCCAAGGTAAAGATCGGTCGCAGGAATTTGTACGTCTTTTCAGCCTTAATATTGCTCACAATACTGTGGTATTTTTTCTCCTCGGGTTCCTCCCTATATCTCCAGATTGTTTCCCTCATTGACAGCATGGTAGAGCAGTTGTTTTCATCGGGGAGTGGAGCAATATCGTCTGGAGGCACTACCTCATTAAGCGTCTCTTTCTTCCGTGAAATAACGATTTTGCTCTACGTGTTCACGCAATTTTCATTGGTAATCGGCGTCATCCACACCATCGTTGGACGGGATAGATATAGGATCCAACCTAGTTACATCATCATCTCCTTCTCAATGCTAATGATCCTGGCCCTATGTCTCTTCATACCAAACTTTGCTAACGCATTGAACTCTTCCAGGTTCTTCCATATCGGTCTGGTTGTCCTAGCACCATACGTCATCATCGGAATCATCGAAATTTGGAATTCATTGAGAACGATATGTAGCAAGATCTCTCGAACAATACGAGCTTCTGATACATATATGACTGGCCATTTTCATTTCGCAGCCATCATCTTGGCGATCTTCCTCCTTTTCGATACTGGTCTTGTCTATGAGGTTGCAGGAGAGCCGGCATCATCCATCGCCCTGGACCCTGATATGGACTACAATCGGAACAGCGACAGTCAATATACGGCCAGTAAGTGGATCAATTCGATGAGGGTTGATGAGCTCATATATGCAGATGGCTATAGGAGGGAGATAGTCTCCAGTGCTAACTCGATAAATAATTTAAGATTCTTGCCGATGGAAATAAATAGCATCGACCCAGGCTCTTACATATATTATGGGACATATAATATTAACATGGATGCGATCCTGGTCACCAGGGAGGCAAGTGGCCAAATGGAAGATAAGTATGTAGAAGCTGACGAGCGTTCATTCGATGCAAGAAAGACGTACGACAGCAATGGCGCACATCTGTATCAACGATATTGACCCTATCTGCTGATGATAACGTTCGACCGCATCATTCTACGCTCTCAATATGCCGTTGAAGCCATCATCTAGAGGGGTCTGGCCCCTTGTTCAACCATGGTCTGTTTTTATCCACATAAATTGAACATTCTCATCGAGTGCGCAACCATTCCGATCCCATCCCCCTGACGGGGCGAAACATGTCCTCCAGCCCCTTGCACATGACGAATGGACACATCAAGTAGCGACTGGTCACTCCTCAAGAGACTCATCAGGAGTGATGAGATGGACGGTCACCCCATCCTCACATCCCAATCGTACGGTATCTCATCGGTGTCGTACGGCAGCCGGTACTCATCTGGCTCTTCGTAATTGTAGAGTTCCGTCGGTGCGTTTATTATCCATGCCTCCTCGGTAGATATGCCCTTGAAACCGTGATAAACGCCCTTGGGGATCTTCACCAGAATGGGATTGCGTTCGCCCATGTGGAACTCGTTTATCATCCCCTTGGTAGGGGAACCGTCACGGGCGTCGAACAATACGACCTTGGCCATGCCGCGAATGCAAACGAAATGATCATCCTGCTTCTTGTGATAGTGCCACGCCTTGACGATCCCGGGGTAGCAAGCGGTAATGTACATCTGGCCGAATCGTTCGAACTCCGGCCAGTCGGAGCGCAGCATCTCCATTAGCCAACCCCTTTCGTCGGGGATCGGACGCAGTTGCCTGACCATGACGCCATCGATTAGCTGTTTGGCCATGATATCCCATTATAATCATATGCTTGAGAAATAAAACTGTTGGCGAACCCCATGGGACGTGAAGGTTATCATCAACATCATACAATAATGCCTTCATGAAGCGGGCGATGATCATCGGAGCGGCCGGACTTCTGGGCCAGTATCTAACCGCCAGGGCGGCGGCGCGTGGGCTGAACGTCACGGCGACATTCAACCGCACTAGGCCAGAGCAGAAGGAGATCCCGCTGGTGCATCTAGACATCACCGATGCCATCGCCGTCGAGACGGCCATATATAAGGCCGACCCGGACGTGGTCTTCCTTCCATCTGCGCTGACGAACGTTGATGAATGCGAGAAGTTCCCTCAGAAGGCCTGGGCCATAAATGCCGAAGGGACTCTCAACGTGGCCTCTGCATGCAAGGTCGCTGGTGCGAGGCTGTTCTACATCTCCACCGATTATGTCTTCAATGGCGAGAAGGGAGGGAAATACTACGAGTTCGATACGCCAGATCCGGTCAACGTGTACGGGCAGACCAAGCTGGAAGGGGAGCGGCTGACGGTCGATGCCGACCGCCGCAACATCGTAGCCCGCGTCTCCGTCCTATACGGCTGGAACCGCGTCTCCGAGAAAACTAACTTCGTCACATGGGTGATAAACGAACTGAGGCAGGGGAGGGAGGTGAAATTGTTCGGTGACCAATATGTGACGCCGACGTATGCACCCAACGCCGCTGATGTGATGCTGACTATGGCGGAGGGCAATGCCGTTGGCATTTATCACGTCGCAGGACCGAACTGCCTGAGCCGCTACGAGATGGGGATCCATATCGCGGAAGCGTTCGGCTTCGACACATCACTGTGCAAGAAGGTCAGGACCGAAGACGTCCCATTAATGGCCAAGAGGGGGAAGCTTACATGTCTTGACATTAACAGGGTTCAAGCAGAATTTAATATCGATATGGACGCTTTCACCACTGGCCTCGCCGATATGAGGGCCACCGAGTGATGTCATGAAGGGACTTATCCTTGCAGGGGGCAACGGCACGAGGCTGAGGCCCCTGACCCATACTGGTCCAAAGCAGCTCATACCTATAGCCAACAAGCCGAACATACTATACTGCCTCGAGGACCTGAGAGATGCTGGCATCACCGACATCGGCGTGATTCTAGGTAACAACATGCCGGAAAAGGTCCGAGAGCTCCTGAAGGACGGCTCCGATCATGGGGTACGGATAACCTACATCGAACAGGGCGACCCGAAAGGGATCGCGCATGCCGTAGGCTGCGCCGAGGAGTTCATGGCCGGTGAGCCGTTCGTCGTGTACCTTGGTGACAACATCCTGCAGGGCGGCATACGCTATATGGTGGACGAGTTCACGGCTGGCGACATAGAGGCGCTTATCGCCCTCACGCCTGTAAGCGATCCCACCAAGTTCGGAATCGTCGAGGTTGACAGTGATGGAGGCATCGTCAGCCTGGAGGAGAAGCCGAAGCGACCAAGGAGCAACCTGGCAATGGTCGGCATCTACTTCCTCCGCAGTTCCATCTTCCCGATCATCCGTCAATTGAAACCCTCGTGGAGAAATGAGCTGGAGATCACCGACGCCATCGCAATGCTGCACCAGAGCACGGGCAAGGTGGTGGCACGCCAGGTCAAGGGCTGGTGGAAGGACACGGGGCGTCCAGAGGACATCATACAGGCCAACCGCATGGTGCTGGACGAGATGCGTGGAAAGGTCGAGGGAACGGTGGAAGAGGGCGCCCGCCTCGAAGGAGAGGTGACCATCGGCAGCGGAACCATCGTCAGATCCGGTTCGGTGATCAGCGGCCCGACCATCATAGGGAGGAATTGCATCATCGGGCCTGGCTCGCGCATCGGACCGTACACGTCGATAGGGGACGAATGCCAGATCGACAACGGGGATGTTGAGGCATCCATAATCATGTCTCGCACCACCATATCCTGTGGCATGCGCATAGTCGACTCGCTCATAGGCAGCGGTTGCGTGATCGAGTCGCAAAAGGCTGGCAAGGAAGGTCTGTGCCTGGTGCTAGGCGAGAATTCTCAAATGAAGGCCTGAAGTTTTATAGCGAGGCCGCTCGCATCCTTCAAGCGAGGGAGGAGCGAACATGGCACGGATGAAGGATTATTACGTGATCCCCGAGCATCATATCTTCCTATCGGACGACCGCACGGAACTGGTGTTCGAACAGCACCTGCCGGACGTGAGAAGGGAACAAATGAGCGTGGAGGTCCTGGAGCAATCGATCTGTCTCGAGTTCCAGCCCGAGGACGGCGTTCCGCTCTCGCGCTGCTATGGGCTGCCATATGATGTGGTGCCTTCTGAATCGAGAGGTTCGTTCAGCGACGGCCGTCTCGAGGTCCGGGCGAAGTTGAAGGAGCCCCTTGGCTTGGGAAAGAGGCTCGATCTGATCCAATGACTTAGGGGGATCGATCAGCGGCCCTCTCTCCAGGCCATGGTATCCTCAGCTCGATTCTGCTACCAAGTATCAAATACTGTTAATCAAAATGATGTTGGATGATCGCCCGACGTAGATGGTGGTACGTCGCAGGGCTACTACTCTCGCTCATCTCGCTGCTCGCAAGCATCCTTGCGGACGATACGGTATCCAGTCTGGCGTTTCTCCCTGTGCTCATGATATTCCTGGGGCTGCCGCTGGTCGCCTTCATCGAGAGATCGCGCACCATACCTTCATGGTTCGTCTTTCCGCTCGCGACCCTTCTCGGGCTCGCCGTCGCCTCCGCCGTGCTGGTGATCGTTCTGGCAATAACGTCAGGCAGCGATCATGTGATCTTGGTGGCCTCGGGCATCGCCACCGCTCTGAACGGTCTGCAGATCGTATTGGGACCAAGGGAAGATGTCGTCCATTCAATGAAGTCCATTGCTCGGAAGGACGCAGCGGCCGCATCGGCATTCATCATATTGCTGATCCTTGTCTTGTACACCGTCGTGCAACCATTCCCCGTTCAGCAGCTCACCCAGTTCTATCTGCTGAATGAAGAGGGGAAGACCACCAACATGCCCTATCAGGTGGTCGTCGGGGAAGACATCGAACTCACCATCGGTGTAGCCAACCATGAAGGCCGCATGGTGCAATATCATGTCCAGGTGTGGTTGGCGGAGATGGGGTCCCTCAAGGACCCGAACTCCACCCTGTCGATGTACTATATGGATGCAATCTCGTTCACCCTCGACCACATGCCGATGCCCCTTTCCGGTCAATGGGTGCCGCAGCATGAGTTCGATTATAACCTGACGGTTCCGACGACCGGGCCGCTTAGATTGCATCTCTTCCTCTTCTTCGATGAGGTGCCCTCGGAATTCGATGACCTCGTTCCGGGAGAGGAGTATTACGATGAAGGTTTGAAGCTCATCGAGATGGCCCGTGAACGTCGATTGCTCAGCCTCAGCATCGCGCTGAACGCCAAGGCTGCGGAGGGATGACTTGGCAGGTGAGAGCGCAGTGCAAAACATGGATGATGGGAGAAAGACAGTCGTCCCTGACTTCTTGCAGGCCAACGACTGGAGGTTCGACCGATTCGCCGCGTTAGCATTGACGCTGCAGGCGATAGTTCTGCTGCTGACATTCCTCGACGACCATGGACTCGTACCGCTGCATGTGAGAGGCCTGTTCGCATTTCTATTCTACACCTACGTCCCAGGCTTGGTACTCCTACGCGCTCTGAGGATGCATCGCCTTGGCGGCGTTATGACGACGCTTCTCTCGGTGGCCGCAAGCGTGATCATCCTGATGTTATCGGGCTTCATATTGAACCTCATCCACACCGAGTTCGGCGGCCCCATGCCGTTCACGACCGCCACGATGCTTGCCGGCCAGACCGTCGTTTTCCTCTTGCTGCTGGCGCTTGCGTTCGTAACAGATCGCCGCTACGGTGACGACCCGACGCTTGACATTTCCCCCTTCCTCACCGCGCCGGCGTTCGCATTGTACTCGCTGCCCCTCGTAGCCGTCCTGGCGACATATTTACTGAACGGGTGGAACTTCGCATGGCTACAGGTCATCCTACTTCTCGCCGTAGCCGCCGCCGTGCTGGCTATCGTGGTGACCCGCCTGCCTTCTCAATTGTACCCTTTGGCCGTGGCCTGCATCGCTCTCGCCGTCCTTCTCCACACCTCATTGGTGAGCCGCTTCGTGGTGGAGTGGGCTGACGTCTCCTTCGAATACTGGAGCGCCAACAAGACCTTGATTAATGGCTATTGGGACATGGTGGAGATAGGTTGGACCGATTCTGTCCTTAGCATATCCGTTCTAGCACCGATCTATGCCCTTCTCACCGGCTTCGATCTAAACACGATCTTCAAGGTATGCTACCCCACATTGTTCGTATTCGTACCGTTGGGCATATTCTGCATAGCTCGTCCCAAACTCGGCCTCACGGGTGCATTACTGGCCGCCTTCCTTATTATCTCTGGAAGGATGTTCTTCACGGAGTTCCTGGGACTGGGGCGGCAGATGGTGGCGGAATTGCTTTTGATTTCGATTGCCGCCATTCTACTCCATAGGTCAGATATAAAAACGCACCGTACAGTTATGGTCTGGCTCCTAGTGTTGGGCATTGCAGTTTCACACTATGCCATTGTCGCGATCGCTTTCCCCGCTCTCGTCGCCTCGGCGATTTTGTTCATTCTAATAGATAGAAAATCAATTACCCGTAGTATTCTGGCGAAAGTGGCGAGTTATATCGCTATCGTAGTTATCCCACCGGCTCTATGGTACGGCAATGTATCAGGCTCGAAGGTTCTTGATAGAATATTGAGTAACTATCAGATGATTCTTGATGGAGGAGGCTCTTTAAAAATCAAGGACGATTTCATCCCGACCCTATTATTTCAAGGAGATGTCTCTCTACATTCATGGTCCATCGCGGTGACCTTTCTTTTGTCATTCATACTACTGATATACGGATTGCTTCACTTCATCCTCTCGAGAAGGCCTCTGACGAGTCATGATCGAGCTTACCTTGCGCTTGTCGCACCATTTATCGCGTACACTCCGGCATTGTTCTTTTTCATGGAGGACCACCTCTTCATTAGCTGGACTCGATTCTATCACATTTGTTTATTATTCACGGCGCCCCTGATAATATATGGAGGAGTTCAGGCATTCAATGCTATGGGTAAAACTCGATCGTCAGGAAAGATTAATAAAGCATCATTACCAACCATGGGCGCTATACTGGTCGCATTCTTCTTGAGCAGTTCGGGGATAATCAACATCGCTGTGGGTGGCCCACAGTATATCGAATTCGACATGAACATACTTGACGTCCCCCGGCATAGCGACGGGGCGTTCCTAGCTGCGAACTTCACGATCGATAAAGGCGCCGATGCTCCCAGTATATATGCAGATGCTAACCGCGCTTATCTTATAGACATGCTGGGAGGGAAATTTCATCCTTTGAAAGGTGCAGAATCACCACCAATCAATCGCAAAGTGAACACACTTCACTTCTTAGCTTCAGAGAATCTCAAAGGCATGATATGGCTGGAAAATCCGAAGAATGGTAGGATAAACAAGACCTATGTTCCGATGGGAGATGCGTTCAGCAATGAACTACTGATCATGGACAAGGTGTATTGTAGTCAGGAATCGGAGCTATACTACAGAAAGTACTGATCACGAGTCCCCATTCGGGCAAATGATAAAATATTCAGAATAAATTCTTCATACGGCGATGTTGCGGTGATAGCATTCATCGACGATCGGGCGACCACCTGTCCTGATCGACCAATATTTTGAGGTGTATATATGACCGAACTGAACGAGATATACCGATGCGAGGTCTGTGGCAACGTGGTCGAGGTAGTCCATGCCGGAGTGGGACAACTCGTCTGCTGCGGACAGCCCATGAAGAAGATGGTGGAGAACACCGTCGACGCGTCCAAGGAGAAGCACGTGCCCGTGGTGGAGAGGACCGAGGATGGCATCCTGGTCAAGGTCGGCAGCGTACCCCACCCTATGATCGCAGAGCATTACATAGAGTGGATAGAGGTGGTAGCGAACGGCAGGATCATGCGTGCACATCTTAAGCCGGGGATGGCGCCGGAGGCGCGGTTCAAGTGCAGCGGTGATGTGTTCACAGTAAGGGAGTACTGCAACCTCCACGGCCTGTGGAAAGCATAGGCTATTGGAGCCACCTTTCTTTTTTCAACATCTTACCTTCTTTCTTTCTGCCAAGTGCTGTGTCCGATCGCCGTTTGAAGCTGTCGTTGTTCTGAGATCAACCTATTCGAAATGAAATAGTATTATCTTTGATGAGAACAAAATGAATACCAACTTGGTCTGATGCGATGGAGGATGCATCGGGCCTCGTGGCAGGTGATAGGATCTCGGGCCTGGCGATAGAGGCGACCGGCTTGCGCAAGACCTACATGCTTGGGAAGGTGCCCGTGGAGGTGCTGCGCGGTCTGAACATGAAAGTATCCTCAGGTGACCTTGTCGCGATAGCCGGACCATCTGGCTGCGGGAAATCCACGCTTCTCAACATCATCGGCTCGCTGGACCGCCCCTCGGATGGACGACTCACCATCGAAGGGGTGGACATGTCCAACGCCACCCGCAGACAGGTAATGGAGATGAGGAGGCGAACAGGTTTCGTGTTCCAGTCGTTCAACCTGGTGCCAAGACTGTCCGCCCAAGAGAACGTGGAGCTCGGCATGAGCATCTGCGGGGTCGCTCGCTCAGCGAGGAGGGCGAGGGCAAGGGAACTGCTCGATTACATGGAGCTAGGCGACCGACTGGACCATCGACCATCCGAGCTCTCTGGAGGGGAGCAGCAGAGGGTGGCGATCGCCCGCGCACTTGCAAACCGTCCCTGCCTATTGCTCATGGACGAACCGACCGGGAACCTGGACTCCAGGACCGCCCAGGAGATAATGGCGCTTGTACGGGACCTCAATCGCAAGGAGCGTTTGACCACCCTGGTCGTCACACACGACCCAAGCATCGCCGAACGGGCTGACAGGACCTTCCACATGGTCGACGGCATCATCGTCAAGGAGGCGATGAACGGTTGAGACCCCTGGACATCCTCGGCTTTTCCTTCGGCGCGGTCAGCGGTCGGAAGCTGCGGTTCGTCCTCACTTTGCTTGGAGTGATGATCGGAGTGGCCGCCATCGTGGCCCTTCTATCTCTCAGCCAGGGGCTACAGGTCTCGGTCACGGACCAGCTGAGGTCGGGCCTGGCCACCGATACACTGATCGTCGCTCCCATGGACCCTGAAAGCGGAGCCCTACGCATCAGCGACGATGACAGGATGAAAGACATCGACGGTGTGACAATGGTAGCCCCGGTCATCCAAGGCATTGGCGTGATGGAGGCGGGCGACGCAACATTGGAGGTCGAGGTCGTAGGGGTCGACTTGCAGAAGTATCGATCGATATATGGGGCGATGTTCACCAGCGAGGAGGGAGAGATCCCAAGAGGTTCGGCGGACGGTGAGATGGTGATCGGTTCTGCCGTGAAAGACCCTGAGCAGGATGGCTCCTCGATAGCTCGTCCTGGAGATACCGTGGCGCTGATGGGGAGCGATCTGGCCGGGCCAATGGCCACAGATCGCTCCGAGTTCCGGATCGCCGCGACCTTGAGGGAGGTAGGTGGTATGAACATCGGCGGCCTGTCGGATTCAGCCGTATACATATCCCTTGACGACGCCGTCGATCTGTTCGGCACGAGCGATTGCACGTTCATCATCGTGCAGATGGAGGACGATGATGAGGCGACCATCGATGCCGTGACGGCGGCAATAAAGGACGCCTTCGACGACCAGGTGAGGATATCCTCATCACGTGGGGTCCAAGACCTGGTGGACAGGGTGTTCTCCACCCTCGATCTCTTCCTGATAAGCGTGGCCAGCATATCCCTCATGGTGGCAGGGGCAGGCATAATGAACACCATGATGATCTCGCTCATCGAGAGGAGGAAGGAGATAGGCCTCCTCAAGGCCCTTGGCATGCGCGATAGGACGGTGCTCACAATCTTCCTTGGCGAGGCGGCCATCATCGGCATCACCGGCGGTCTGCTGGGAGCCGCCCTTGGGACGGTAGCGGCGCGTCTGGTCGCTCAGGTCTGGGGCAACATAGATCTGCCGGACGAGTTGGGGACATGGGCGAACGTCGGGATCGCCATCCAGCCTGTTATCGAACCCCCAGTTCTCATGGGAGCTGTGGTGTTCGGGCTCATGATCAGCATGATATTTGCCATATATCCTGCGTGGAGGTCATCGAGGCTGCTTCCGGTGGAGGCCTTGCGGAACGAATGAACCGAAAACATCGCATCGACCCGATGCTTTAGACGATTCGTTCATAAGGTGTCGTTGACATTGATGTTTCGGCATTCAGCCACAGCGGTGTATCTATGGAAGCGTCGAAGCCTCGGATCGGTGTGTTCTTTTGTGATTGCGGCGGAACTGTCGAAGGCTTGATAGACTTCGATGAGCTTGAGATGCATGCGGGCTCCCTGGAGGACGTTGAACACGTGGAGAGGGACCGATTCATGTGCTCGTCCGATGCCGCATCACGAATGAGCCAACTGGCGAAGGCGCACGACCTGGACCGCCTGGTCATCGGTGCCTGTTCCCCTCGAGTGTATGAGGAGGAGTTCAAGCGGGCCGCTGAGCTCGCGGGCATAAACCCCTACATGCTGGAGATCGCCAACCTGCGGGAGCAGGTGGCATGGGTCCACTCGTCGGACCGGGAAGGCGCGACCGCCAAGGCCAAGGATGCACTGACCATGGCCGTCGCGCGCTCCAGGCGTATGGAGCCCCAGACCAGGCCGCCAGGCGCGTACGTGATCGACGAGCGCTGCTCCGGCTGCGGCATCTGTCTCTCGACATGTCGCCATGATGCCATCGAGATGAAGGTGGACCCCTGGACGGGAAAGCGTGTGGCAACGGTCGACCCTATCAGCTGTCTTGCCTGCGGAGCGTGCGTCGCCGCATGTCCGTCAGGGGCCATGGACATGGTGGGGTTCTCAAACGAGGAGATGACGGCGGAGATCGATACCTTCACCGAGGGACTTCTGGATTCGAAGGAGCCGTTCCCCGCCATACTGGTGTTCGCATGCAACTGGTGCTCCTATCCCGCGGCCGATCTCGCTGGCCTCAAACGAATGCAGATGGAGCCCAAGTTCCACATCATACGCACACCATGCTCGGCCCGCGTCGATCCGGAGTGGGTCCTCAGGGCGCTGTCGAACGGCGTCGACGGCGTCCTGGTCCTTGGAGGCAAGGATGGACAATGCCACTATGAGGGCGGAAACGTCCGCACGCGGGATCGCATGATGCTGCTGACCAAGCTCCTCAGGCAGATCGGCTTCGATCCTCAGCGCTTCGCTATAGATTGGGTCAATCCAGATGAGGCAGCGACGTTCCGGGACATCGTGAACGCCTTCATCGAAAGGGTTGAAAGACTTGGTCCGAACCCGCTGCGTGCACCGTCGGAGGAGGAGCGACCGACCTCCGCGCTGTTCCATGGAAGGGATGATTACGTGCATCCACCGTATCGTAGGTGATCATCCTGCCCTGAGCTGGAAAGCTAGACTCGATTTTAATCTCAAGAATCGATAAAAAAATTATTCGAGGCATCTTTATATTAAACCTCGCTACTTCTGCAGTCCGAATATAATTGACGCTATAATCTTAATTCTAAGAATTGAAAGAAGCGAAGATCAAGGGATGCTTTATCATGACAGAGTTCATTTTCGGGCGTGTAGCTCATTTACAATGAAGGCCGTTATCATGTCGATTGATAATACGACGCTTCGTAAATTACAGTTACTTCAATTTAAGATCCTACTAGAGGTCAAACGCATCTGCGAGAAACATGACATTCAGTATTTCCTGATGGGGGGCACACTTCTTGGAGCTGTTCGCCACCGTGGCTTCATCCCCTGGGATGATGACATAGATGTTGGGATGATGAGATCTGAATACGATCGATTTCTTGAGATTTGTAGAGAAGAGCTATCTCCGGAGTTCTTTCTACAAACATATGAGACTGATAGCACCTATGCATACTCCTTCGCCAAGATTCGATTGAATGGCACTGAATATCCTGAACCAGCTAACTGTGACGTACTCCACCACAAGGGAATATGCATCGACATCTTCTCGTTCGACAAAGCCCCCAACAACAATCTTCTCAGAAAGTTGTATAGAATTATTTCGATGGAAATTGATATCATGTGCAATATAAAGTATAGGTATACAAGACCTGATTCTCCCTTGAACCTGAAAATACTGCGTCTTATCTCACGTTTATTCAGTAAAGAGCAATTGATAAGGATGCGAGATGATATTAGCAAAAGGTATAATGATAAAAATACGGGCTTTTTAATGAATGGCACATTTAATTGCTACCCTTCCCACATATTCGACCACTTCTTAAAATTGGAGTTCGAAGGTATCGAATTTCCTGTTCCTGCGGGCTACATCACGTATCTTGAATATGCTTACGGCGATTATCAAAAATTGCCACCTGAAAGCCGACGAAAAAGGCACACGCCGTACTTGCCTAACTTTGGCAAATACGCCAATAAGATCTCCTTGGATGAGATGTTGAAAGGAGAAATGCACTAGGTTGAAGTCGGTGACATTACATGCAGGCAGTGATTTTGGCGGCAGGGATGGGAAAACGTCTAGGAAAGCATACCGAGGACGTTACAAAATGCATGGTCAAAGTGAACAATGTAACCTTGATCGAGAGGATGCTCGGACAGCTCGATGTTCTTGACCTGTCTCGCATCATCATAGTCGTTGGATATCAGGCAAATAAGCTCAAGGATTTCATTTCGACGCTCAACATACGAACGCCTATAGTCTATGTCACAAACGAGATCTACGATAGGACCAATAACATATATTCTCTTTATCTAGCGAGAGAATATCTGTTGCAAGAGGACACTCTTCTCTTAGAATCGGACCTGATATTTGAGAGCAGGATCCTCGATCATCTACTCGATGAACCCTACCCAAATCTAGCGCTGGTGGCGAAATACGAAAGCTGGATGGATGGCACAGTTGTAATCATAGATGAGTCGGACGAGATCCTCGATTTCATCGATAAGCGCCATTTCAAGTTCTCTGACATCTCTGATTATTATAAGACGGTCAACATCTATAAGTTCAGCAAGGAATTCTCAAGAAAATATTATGTTCCGATCCTGGAGTCCTACAGTCAACTTCTTGGCAGGAATGAATATTATGAGCAGATACTACGCATCATCATCCTATTGAACAGGGCCGATCTCCTTGCCGAGGCGGTCATAAAGGCAAAAAGAGTCCCATCGGGCGAGGTGTGGTACGAGATCGATGATATCGCCGACCTTGACATTGCCGAGTCGATGTTCACTCAGTCAGCATCTGAAAAGTTGACCAAGTTCCAGAATCGCTATGGTGGATATTGGAGATATCCACAAATGCTTGATTTTTGCTACCTGGTGAATCCCTACTTCCCCCCTCAGCAGCTCATGGATGAAATTAAGGCTAATTTCGAGCACCTGATCAGCAGCTATCCATCTGGTCTCGATATCGATTGCCTTCTAGCTGCAAAATACTTCAGAATCCCCAAAGAGAAGGTGATCGTGGGCAATGGGGCATCGGAATTGATCAAATCCCTTATGGAGGATATCAGAGGAAATGTCGGGATGATCATACCCACTTTTGAAGAATATCCGAACAGACTGGACGAGGAAGCGATCATCCACTATTCTCCGGGGAATGATAATTTTGCCTATACGGCCGATGATCTGATCGATTATTTCGGCGACAAAGATATCTCTGCACTATTGTTGATAAATCCAGACAATCCAAGTGGCAACTACATGCCCAGGCAAGATGTCATCCGCCTTGCCGAATGGGCGGAAAGCTCAAAGGTACGACTTATCTACGATGAATCATTCGTCGATTTCGCGGACAGTGCTGAACCTCCCACATTGCTCGATGATGGGATATTGCGACGATTCCCTGGATTGGTAGTGGTGAAGAGCATCTCAAAATCGTTTGGTGTACCCGGGCTTCGCCTTGGAGTCCTGGCATCCGGAGATCCTAATCTGATAGCAAAGATGAGAAAGGATGTTTCCATATGGAACATCAACTCCTTCGCGGAATTCTTTCTACAGATCTGGGAAAAATACCAAAAAGATTATGCTTATGCGTTAAGGAGGTTCAAGAACGATCGATCCATTTATCTCAAGGAGCTTAAACGGATCAAGAATCTCAGGCCCATTCCGACTCAGGCCAATTATGTCATGTGTGAGGTTTTAGGAGGCATGACGGCAAAACATCTGTCAGAATGCCTGCTTGACCAGTTCAATATATTCATCAAGGATCTATCGAGGAAAAAGGGCATCAATGGGGAGTATGTCAGGCTTGCTGTGCGTAATGATGAAGACAATAAGCTCTTGCTCAATGCTCTCGATATTATTCTCAATGGCGATCAGTCCACGCCAAACATCACCGGATCGATCAGCGAGCTGGACGATGCTAGGCTACCTCAATCGGCAGATGTCTCGTATTTCGATCAAGTTCATTGATGGAGCGATGGATCGTGAAGGTCATAACGTTCGATGATATCCTGAACCTGCCGATCGATTCAAAGACCGTTTACGACTGGGTGAAGACATCCTTCAAACACAAACCCGAAACTCATTTGCCTCCCAAGATAAGTATGAGCAATGAAGGCATCTTCATCAATGTGATGCCCTGCATCCTCTACAATGAAGGCGTGGCAGGAGTGAAGATAGTCTCAAGATATCCTGAAAGGACTCCTACACTAAATTCCGAGATCTTATTGTATGACTATGACACCGGGGCTCTTAAAGCGATCATGGATGGCAATTATGTGACGGCCCTTCGCACTGGGGCGGTGGCGGCTCTATGTGTAGAAACGCTAGCCGTCCAAGACTATTCAGTGATAGGCATAATGGGTTTCGGCAATGTCATGAGAAAGACGCTGGACATCCTGTTCGACGTAATGGAAAAGCGCCCATTGGAAGTAAAGATATTCAGCTATAAGGACCACTTTGAGGAACTGAAGCGACGTTATAAGGGCCACGACCACATCAATTTCGTTGAGGTCGACAATTATGAAGATGTCGTAAGGAACAGCGATGTGGTGATATCTGCGATCACGCGTGCGGAGGGAGACTTCTGCTCGAACGATTGTTTCAAAAAGGGCTGCCTCGTGGTGCCCATCCATACACTTGGCTTCCAGAATTGCGATCTATTTTTCGACAAATTCGTCGTAGACGACATAGGTCACGTCAAGGGCTTCAAATATTTCGATAGGTTCAAACAGGTTACCGAGCTAACCGACGTTCTATTGGGGAAGAGGCCCGGTAGGGTCGATGACGACGAGAGGATCCTTGCCTATTGCATCGGTGTTGCCATACACGACATATTCTTCATCAATAGGATATATGGAATGCTTGCAGATAAAGCGCGAGAGATCGATCTGAATCAACCCATTGAAAAATATTGGGCATGATCCGCAACGTCATCATAATGGGATCAGCTTATGGATGGGGGCCGGCAAGCATGAGCGGATGAGTTCTCTCTCATCCTCTTTCAACACCCGAAGTATCACGACCAGCCCATATATGATCGAGATCATGATGCATGATGCGACCAGCATCGATATCGAATCGACAGGAACCATCCAGACATAGATGGTGCAGATGGATGCCAATAGTATAAGCGCACTAACTCCAGTCGCTATTGGCCTGAAGAAGGTCCATAGCGGAATATGAAGAACATGCGCATTATATGCAAGGAAGAATGCGCCAACCATCAGTAGGATCAACGAACCCGCATATGCGACACCGTACATTCCATTGTTGAATATGACGGGAAACATCATTGCGAGTGCAATGTTCAGAATGCCGATGGCGATGCTGAACAGAGCAGGTGTACGAACGCGCAGGTATGCTGCGAAAATTGGGTCCGTGCATGATGTCTGGATCCTTACGATCATGGGGGCAAGAACGATCCATGCCAGAGGGGAGAGCTCAGCATATTCTGGACCTACCCAGATCGTCATGATCTGTGGAGAGAAAACACATAGTAACGCGATTGGCAAAGCCATTGCAAGACCTGTGCATCGCATTGCAAAGAGGGTGAATTTCGTCAACCCTATCCTGTCATCCCTTGCACGATACGAGTAGCTCATGGGGGTGAATGTATTGGTGACGAGTCCGGCCAGTCCTAGCAGCAGAACGCTCCATGTAAGGACCAGGGAGTAATGTGCTCCAGCAACCTCTCCGAACATGATATTGACGATGATCAGCGCCACCTCATATCTCAAGAGATATGCCAGTTGACTGAGCGATATCCAGCCGGTGACTCCACCGATCTCTCGAAGGCGGGCCATTACGAAATGAGATCTGGAAAGTCGAAGATATGGGCAAACTTGGTGTGAAAATCTCACCGATACGAATAACGCTGTTGCTGCTGCGATGAGGTATGAAAGGCCAACCAACGGCAGAGATGGCCCCAGAATGAAAAATAAGAGCACCACCAGGATGAGCTGAACCACTAGATTGGTGATGTTCACATAATTACGCAGATCCAGCCGATTATGGGCGAACAACACGGTCATGAAATTGCTGCTCCATGCCCGTATGAGTATTGAGCCAAATACCATGGCAAAGAGCAGGAACACACTCATCCTAGACTCGTCCCCGATGCTCACTATCGATGGGACATACCAGGCTGCAACGATCGCGATCGGGACAAGGCAGAGGACCACGCCAAGGGTGGCAAATGCAGCTGTGTTGAATGTCTCCATTGCTCTATTCGTGTCAGATCTTTGAAGATCGACAGTTAGGAATCGAGTGACGGCTGAATTTATCGCATCTATGATTATTGTCACATAGCCAGTCAAAGATGTGGCGAGTGGGATCAGGCCATATGCCGCCACGCCCAACGATTCCAAAAAGAAAGGAACGAGTGCTAAGCCAATGAATATATTCAATACGAAATATATGATATTGGAGAGCAAGTTCGTGGAGAAGCGTTGGGCGAACTTGATATCCAGAGGGGCCGGATCCACAGTCATCGGGATGGGACCAATCCGGATATGATTTTAAAAAGATTCACCGTCCACTATACGGCCCGCCAATCAGTTCAAGCAAGATGAGTCTCTAAATATGATCGATCTGTCATCTTTCGACATCTTGGCATCCCACCGTTCTCCATTAGGTACGCACCCTGTTCATCAATGGTATGAATTCCAGAAGGAACAGTGCTTGAATTATGAACGGAGTCAGCAAAGCACGATCGCCTCATATCATTATCTCGAGTTGCTAGTTTTCTTCATTATCCAATATGGGAACAATTTCTTTATTGGGCATATACGAAGGCGCTCACGCTGCGATTCCTTAATATTTTATTAAATGACTCGTTATAAAGAGTCTCTTCCGGTTCGTAGCCTAATTGTACAGGCTTCCCCCCAATTGAAAATGTTCCAGACGCTACTTCGTCCCTCAATAGTATTACTCCCGTTAACTTGGCGAAATGCGCGTACTCCAGTCTTGTTGATATGCCTGACGCATTATGGCCCAGATCGTTCAACCGGGATGCATAGTAATCGTCCGTTCGGATGGGCATCCCGAATATTGTAGACGCCACCTCAGCAGCTTGCATTTCAGAAGTTGTAATTGAATAACGTATATTCATGCTCGGAGAGAAAAAGTCATTATCAATATTTGCAAATGTATTCGCCATGAGTAATAATGAAAGGCATGTGACCACAAACAGGGTAATTATCGCCCTAGGGCCTGGACGTCTTATTTCTCGAATTATGATGTAAAGGGCGACGCCAGCAGGAATGGAAAGTAATATCTGAGATATGAGCCACCATCGCTCATTGAAGCCATATGCCCCTAGTAGCTCAAATGATGTACCGATCACAAATGGTGTTAACGCGACTAGAGCGATCGGCACACCATATGGATATCTCTTTCGGAAATATATCAGCACCAATATCCCCAAGATCGAAAGGGAGTAGAACACAAAGATCCCTGCATAGTTGATCAATTGGTCTTGGATCGACGGGTCGATCAATTGCGAAATCATTTGAGGGGGGTCCGCACCACCACTTTGGGGAGGTAGGTATCCGCTGCCTTTCTTTGGGGGGTTTATTAAAATGTCTAAATGCCCTATCCATGACCAACCGAGTAAAACCAGGACGCCACTGATGAGCAAAGAGGGTAGCGAAATCCTCCTTTCGATTTTCAATTCTTTGAATATTCTTATTGTTACATATATAACAAATAAACTTATCAATATGAATAATATCGCAATAGAATGCATGAAGAAGGTGCTGGCAAATAGCACCACCATTAGGAACGCATATCGATAATGGCCCTTATCTTGTCTGATAAGTAGGTATAGGAATACTGCACACAGGATCAGGGCAAGTGTGTTGGGATATGCCAGATACGCCCCCTGGATATGGAAACTTACGATCCCAACCACCAATGATGAGAACAGAGAAATTGTTACGTTCGATGTAACGAACTTAGTGATCAGATAGATCAGTATTATATTTAGTACCAATATGGCCGTAGATACTGTCAATAACAGCGTAAGTTTAAAACTGAGAGACGTCATCATTTGAGAAGCGCCCAAGATTATGTGGTAGGCAGGCATGAGCTTGTAATTGCCAGAATAGGGAGGCATTTCTCCCTGTTCGATCAATCCGTTCACGACCCATCTATGGTAGAACGGGTCAATGCCGACCAGGTCTGGAAAAATTAGTATCTGGGAGAAGACTGCCAATCCACAAAGAATTATGATCTGACCCAATATCATGGATTTCATTCGATGGCTTGCATACACTATCTCTGTCGAAATGATCCCAGCCATCACTGCTACTAAGATGAAATATGCAATTGGGCGCTCGTAAATATTTTCATTATAGTATAAAATCAGTATAGTGATGGTTAACAAGAGAAAGAAGGCTGTAGCTCCAGCCCAAACCACTCGTTTTGAACTTCTGAATGGTATTTCACCCATCCCTTTTCTCCTTATGAACAACCAAATGAGGCAAGGAACGATCGCAAATGGGATCGCGTAGAAATAAATGGGTCTGGCAGAACTAGTCAACATATATATTAAAACCAGAGGGCTGGCGATCAAGACCATTAGTGCTAAAAACAGGTCTAGATCCGGATGCCTTTCTTTAAAAATCATTTATGTCCCCTTCACCCAATAGCATTTCAAAATGACCTGCATTATATTTAATCAATTCATTAGGATATTTGGAAATGGAACTGTCGAATGCGATCCCACCCGATGTGAAGAGCATCTCAACACCGCGACTTCATAAGGACGGACCAGGAGAATCGATGATTGTCAATGTCGAAAGGATCAGCATAATGTTGGACATGAGTCGATTCCGACAATCGCGACCATCGTTTTACTTTATATACCTTGCTCAGTGGGCCCTACAGTGTTCGATCAATTTTTTTTATAATGTTCACACATCAGACGCATCACAGTAAGCGCAATGACGTTTTATCCTGGCTACAGTGATGTTGAAGAACCATCAGGCGATGAGTTGTAATAGCCTTGGTTATCTATGATTTTTGGTGCAACCATGTACAGACCAGATGATAGAAGGCGACGGCGCCGCTACGGTCCGGGGCCGTGGTGGCCGCCATGGTACGATCCCCGATATGGACCTCCGCCAGACGTGATCTATCCTGGCTATCAGCCCTGGGACCCATACAGGCCTGCCATGGTGAGGCGGTCCGAGGATGAGGTCGCGGCCCTGGAGAGGGAGTTGGAGGAACTGGAGGACGAAAAGGTCGAGATCGAACGGACCATCGAGGACATCAAGAAGGAGATAAACCGTCGGAAGAGGGAGAGCGCCTCAAGGTCCGACATCGCCTGAAGGAAAAAGGGAGAAAGGGGGAAAAGGTTTCAGCCCGCGGTCTTCTCCGTCGCCTCGCTCTTCACACGGTCACTTGTAAGCAGTGACACGCCCATCGTCACCGCGAAGCCGAGCGGGATCGACACGATGCCGGGGTTGAAGAGCGAGAACAGCGCGCCCTCGCTCATCATCGCGGGCGAGACGACGATCAGCGCGATCGACGAGATCAGCCCTACGACTATGCCCGTCACGATGCCCCACTCGGTCGTCCTCTTCCAGAACAGCGTGCACAGCAGCGCCGGAAGGTTGGCGGACGCGGCGATGGCGAAGGCCAGGCCGACCAGGAAGGCGACGTTCTGCCCCTTGGCAAGGATGCCCAGGACGATCGCGATGACGCCCACGCTGATGGCGGTCGCCTTGGAGATGCGCAGTGCGCGCTTCTCATCGGTCTTTCGCCCAAGCACCTCGGTGTATATGTCGTGGGCGATCGCCCCTGCGGACGCCATGATGAGACC
>LSQX01379243.1_pt1 | contig 120026 bp, 100 predicted proteins | sample 654561 | NCBI WGS metagenome assembly LSQX01 (sample SAMN04489861, study PRJNA283612) | anaerobic digester metagenome | isolation source: 4 biogas reactors fed with cattle manure at either 37C or 55C with and... | place: Denmark: Kongens Lyngby | collected 2014
GCCATATCTAATGAAGGAGGAGGGAGATGAGCGAACAAATTTTTGCGGAAAAACGTGGAGGAGGGACGTGGATGTCCACAAATCGATCGGCGGACAATTCGAATGGGCGAAACGATCACCTTGTGGATGTCCAGAATGGCTGCTAGGTCTTGACGGGCTAAAGCGGCTGGAGGAGCTAAAAGTGTTGTGCCAGGGATGGGATCGGATTCAGGATAGAGGAGTAGTTGGCGCGCGCTGTGCTTAGCACAGCGTTGTCATGCTGCCCCGCAGCCAGAAGATCAGTAGCTTCCTGCGCATTGACCGGGACGGAGAAATAATACCCCTGTCCAAGTTCGCACCCCAGGTCCAGCAGCTTGCCGACTTGGTCAGCGGTCTCGACCCCTTCGGCGATGACTTTCAGTCCAAGGTTGCGTGCCATCGCGATGATGGTGCGGACAATTTCATCGTCTTCCATGATTTGAGCAATGAAGGAACGGTCGATTTTCAGGCTGTCCAGTGGGAAGCGATGAAGGTAGCTGAGCGAGGAGTATCCGGTCCCGAAATCATCCAGCGCGATCTTAACTCCCAGGTCCTTGAGCTGAGTCATCAGGTCGATGGCCGCCTCCGGGTCGGGCATCATGGCGCTTTCCGTTACCTCGAGGTTGAGACTGCTGTGCGGCAGCTGCGTTTCATGAAGAATGGCACGGCACTGTTGCAGGATGTTGCTTTGGAGAAAGTGCCTCGAGGAGAGATTGACATTGATCGTCAAAGGGGGATCGTTGGGGAAACGGGCCTGCCATATGCGCATTTGCTGGCATGCGGTTTCCAGTACCCACTGTCCCAGGGGGATGATCAGGCCGGTTTCTTCCGCCATGGTGATGAATTTCCCCGGTGAAAGGATCCCTCGCGCGGAATTGTTCCATTGCACCAATGCTTCGAATCCGCAAATCCTTCCTGTTTTCAACGACACGATCACTTGGTAGTAGTTTTCGAACTCCCTGCGTTCGATCGCCCGCCGGAATTCGGTCTCCATCTGCAGCCGGGCCGTGGTGTTGGCCCGCATATTCGCATCGAAGACTTCGTACCGTCCCTTACCCAAAGCCTTGGCGCTGTACATGGCCGTGTCCGCGTCCCGCAGCATTTCTTCCGGACTCTGATAGGTTGGGTTGTAGATGGCGATGCCGATACTTGCAGAGGGGAAGAGTTCCTGGCCGCCGACCAGAAAGGGATTGGCCAAGTCGCTGGAGATGCGCTCGGCCACCCGCACAGCGTCGGTTACACCCGAGATTCCCTCAAGAAGAATGGTGAATTCATCGCCGCCCAGCCGCGCGATCGTGTGATTCCGTCCCAGCCTTGCCACGGAATCGCTCGAGCGCACCGTGCATTCGAGCCTCCCGGCGACAGCCACCAGCACCTGGTCGCCGATCATATGCCCGAGATTGTCATTGATCATCTTGAAGCTGTCCAGGTCCAGGAAGATCAATGCAAAGGTCCTGTCTTTGCGCCTTCTGGCGCGCTTAAAGGAACGTGCCAGCCGGTCCATGAAGAGAACTCGGTTCGGCAGTCCCGTCAATACATCCACGACCTTGCCCCGGGTGATGTCGGTTTGGGAGCCGGCTATCCGGGATGCTTTTCCGTTGCAGTTTCTTACGGCGAGTCCTCGGCCGAGCATCCAGAGATAATTGCCGTCGCGATGGAGAATTCGGTATTCGTCCTCGTAATGGGGGGTTTGGTCCTCAAGGTGGGCGGCAATGTCGGCTCTAACCCTGTCCACATCGTCCGGATGAATCCTCCGAAACCATTCATCGGGGTCATCGCCGATTTCATGTTCCTGCCAACCGAGCATCGATTTCCATCGTGGGGAAAAATACATCCTGTTCCCGGAGAGGTCCCAATCCCACAAACCATCATTGACGCCGCGCGCCGCAAGCGCATAGCGCTCCTCGCTTTCACGGAGTGCTTCCTCGGCGTGCTTGCGTGACAGCTGGGTTTCAATCCTGGCAAGGACTACGGGATGATCGAGCGGTTTGGTTACGTAATCGTTGGCTCCGGCTTCCAGTGCGGGTACAATTTTTTCGCTGCCCGCCTTCCCCGTAATCATGATGATGGGGAGCTGTGCTTGAGTGTAGGCTCGACGTAGCTGCTTCAGGATCTCGAGCCCATCGATGTCGGGCATTTCGACATTGAGCAACACCAAGTCGGCATCATGGGAATGTAACCAGTCCAAGGCTTCGTGGCCATTACTGGCGCAATGGATTTCATAGCCCTGTTTGCCCAGACGGCGATTCATCAGGTCCAGGTTCACGGGATCGTCGTCAACAATCAGCACCGAATCTGGACGTTGAATCATGAGGCTTTCCTGCTGCTCAAAGCTCCTGTTTCGGCGGGAAGCCCTCGCAACTTAATGGACTTGGGTCCGCTACCGTCAAAACCAGAATTGCATGAAAACGAAGGGAAGTTGAGTGCGCCTGGATCAATTGTGGGGGCTGGTCAACGCTTCGTTTCCGCTGCATGAATACATTTCGGCTCGGGGGGCGATTATGTTTATGGGGAACTGCGGCATTTTCGGAAATATGTTCTCAGGTTCCTGACGCGCTGATGCCGCCACCAACGGGGAACGGGTTGGTATGACGGGATCCGGGTGAAGGCGGAATGCGTTGGGATTGAAAAGGTTGCGGATTTTGACCGCCAATCCTTTTCCAAGCATCCGTAATTCCGGCGCGATTGCTGGAGAGTTTCGGGGAACTTTGCCGGGAGTCCTAACGGGATTAAGTTCGGGCCGGGAGGGGCAGGATCAATGGATCATACAATTGCGTGATATAAAACATGTATTCATAGCCAATTAGTTGCGAAAAGATAAAGTGATACTTTAGAAAAATATTCTCATCTCAACATAGCAGGGGGACTTCCTTATGTGAGGTTAGAAACCTGGACAGCAGGGGGTAGTGTTCATAGGGTGGATCCGGCACATATACCCTGTTCCGTTACTAGCTGTGGGGTGCAACAGGGGCAGGGTGCGCTGCGGAAATCATCAAGTATGACCGTGGGTGTCCACAATCCCTGACAGGCAGGGCCTAGGGCGGTGGGTGTCCACGATTATGGGGCAGCTTGGCTGAAGTGGGTGTCCGGATTTGCCGAATGTCGTGGGTGTCCTTGGTTTTAGAGCAGGATGACCGGAAATGGATTTCCATTATTATTGAAAGCGGAGCTCGCCGAAACACTCGGGAACGTGGAAATTGGGCCGGGGGGTGAATGTCGGACGCCACGCGGAGTAGAAGCGATCGGGTTCGGACCCCTCGATGCGGAAGAAATTGATTTTCCAAATTTTGGAGGGATCAAAAGTGGGGATCAGCCGCCGCAGGGGAAGGGCCATTTCGGCCGACCAATAGCCGGAATCAGGCCGCACCTGTGCCCGGGGCCGAAGATCCCATTTGAGATGCCGCTTGCTCCCCGGCGCGATATCCAGGTCGAGCCAGTCGCCGCTGGGGGCGATCTCGAATTCCCGGTAGCAGGAGGGTGGATCGACCTCTGTCTGGATGAAAACTTCGGCTACGTCCCGCAGCCAGAGCCGGTCGCGCCGGCAGGGCGGGCCTTCGTAGATATACAGGTTTTGATAGCAGCAATGAAACCGGATGTAGATGTCTTCGCTTGACCAGAGCATGCGTATCCGGGTTTCGCGCCCCGGGTCAGGCGCCTGCCCGCGCCAATCGGCTGAAAAACGCACCTCGGGCGCATGCTCCCAGTCCACATCGGCCGGCAACGATTCTGGCGCCCGGTCTAGTTTCACGGCGACTATGCCTGCCATTTTCACTCCTTTACGAGTCGCTGTCATTTCGGACAACCCAGGGTCTATAATAAATCAAACACGTCCATGGGAGGAGATTATGCAACTAAGCGCCAGGAACAAACTCAAGGGTAAGATCAAGCAGATCAAGGTGGGCGCCGTCAATAACGAGGTCATTCTGGAGATCGGTCCGGGAGTGGAGATAGCGTCGATCATTACCAGGGAATCGGCCGATAGGCTGAAACTTGCCGTAGGCAAGGAAGCTTATGCGGTGATCAAAGCCTCCAGCGTCATGATTGCGGTGGAGTAGCCGCGCTAGGTGTTTGCCCGAGAGTCGCCGGGGATGGAAAACGGATATCTACGAGTGAGCCATCCGGCGTTGAAAGGATTGTTTGGCCCCCGCCCTGGGACTCGCTTCATTCTTTAGCGGTGCGCGTCCACCGCCTGCCGAAGGGCTCGGATGTGCTCTGGGCCGGTGCCGCAACAGCCGCCGATGATTGAAACCCCAATCTCCAGCAATTCCACTGCCTTTGCGGCCAGGAACTCGGGCGTTTCGGGATAGTCCAGCCCGTTTTCTCCCGCAATGGGCAGTCCCGCGTTCCCCTGGATGGCTATGGGCGCCCGGGTAGCCGCACGAAATTCCCGGGCGATGGCAACCATGTCTTCCATCCCGTTGCCGCAGTTGGAGCCGACGATGTCGGCTCCCGCCTGCGTAAGTGCCTCGGCGGCGTCGCCTACCGAATCCTTCATGATGGTCAAAAACCCCCGGGGTGACTTCTGAAAGGTCAATGTCGCCATGACCGGGATATTGGGGGAGACCGCCCGCGCCGCTTTTACGGCGAGCACCGCTTCGGCCGTGTCGGTCATGGTTTCCACGCAGATCATGTCCACTCCGGATGAGACCAGTGCTCGGATCTGGAGTTCGAAGCTCGTGAAGATTTTTTCTGATTCCCCTTTGCCGGTGGGTTTGAGGGGCAAGGCGGAAGGACCGACCGAGCCCGAAACATAGGCCTTGTCGGCAACTGCACGGCGGGCCGCCTCCACGGCGATGCGGTTGATGGCCTCCATGTGGTTTTCGAGCGCAAACTGGCGGAGCCGTAACGGGGAAGCGCCGAAGGTGTTCGTGGTCACGATTTCGGCGCCCGAGGAGAGGTAAAGGGCTGCAACCTCCTCGAGCACCTCCGGTTTCAGGAGATTGAAGGATTCCGGAGGCTCTCCCTGCCTGAGTCCCCGCTTCATGAGCTCGGTTCCCATGGCGCCGTCACCCACGATGACGTCGCCCCGGTGTAGGCGATCCAGGATATTTTCCATCAAAGCCCTTTCAATTGCAGATTCCCGCCTGGCGTTGAATGGTGCCAGGCCGCCGGTCAGCCGATTTCATGCTCCAATATTCTAAGCCTCTGAATGCATTTCTTTTCCCGGCATTGGGGGCAGAAGGAGAAGCCGGGGGAGAAACGGTGGATTTCGATGGGGCCGGCGATCAGGATTCCTGAGGTCGACTTGAACGGCGCCATCACCCAGTTGGGGTTGAGAGTGATTCCGATCTCCTCCGGGCGGAGTTTTTCGAACAGCATCTCCTGTCCCGACATGTGCCAACCGCAGTGGCCGGGACAGTAATATTGGACCCTGATGTTGCCGGACCGGGTCAATTCTTCGGGCAGGTGCTCCCGGAATTTCCGACACATCAGCCTCCCGAGCCGTTCCGCTCCCGCGCTGTTGACTGCGTCGAGCATGAAGCCGAGTGCCGCCTCCTTTGCCTTGAACAGGTCGCCGGCCGTGGTGGCGAGGGCTTCTCCCATGGTTGCAGCAAAGAGAGCCACTGCATCCGCCCGCGGGACGATGCCGGGTACCGGCCCGTCCTCTGCGTTCATCCCCTTTCCGGTGTAGAGGGTGTCGAAATCGATGCCGTCCAGGTCGTCAAAAAGCCCCCGCGGCTCGGCAAGGCGGGCGAATAGGTCAAGGGCGGAATCGAGGAGCTTGTAAATCCGTTCGGGCAGGTTCTTTCTTCCCGACATCCCCTGGTGTTGCAGCACCTCCTCGACGGTGGGGACGATGTCCCCGACCTCCAAATGAAATACCTTTCTCATTTTGCCGCCTCGTTTCCCCTTGATTCTGCATGGAAACAAAGATGCCTGCAATACTTTTGCATCCCGAGGGCGCCTCAGAAAGTGGCCATCCACACTTCTGAGCTTGCCGTCGGCAGAAAGTGGACATCCATACCCCCGAGTTTGCCGTCCTCGCTTCGGCTATTGGGTGTCCACTATTGTGGGCCCTTGCCGTCGCTCAGAAAGTGGGTGTCCACTATTGCGAATCCTCGCCGATGCTCCCCGCTGCTGCTCCGGAAGTGGGTGTCCATTATTGCGGATCTGACTGATGGGGGCCGTCCTGTGGGTCCGGTTTTACTAAATTCTTGACGGATTTCGGCCAAACTGCAAAAGTACTAGACCTGATCGAGCAATGGAGGGGGAATGGCGGTCATTCCAATCGAGAACACGCGCAATATCGGCATCATTGCGCATATCGACGCGGGCAAGACCACCGTCAGCGAACGTTTCCTATTCTATTCGGGACAGACCCACCGCATCGGCGAGGTACACGACGGTGCGGCGGTCATGGATTTCCGCGCCGACGAGCGGGAGCGGGGCATCACCATCTCCGCCGCCGCGACCACCTTCACCTGGAACGGTCACCGGATCAACCTCATCGACACCCCGGGTCACGTCGACTTCACCGCCGAGGTGGAGCGGAGCCTCAGGGTGCTGGACGGGGCGGTCGTCGTTTTTTCGGGCGTCGAGGGAGTGGAGCCGCAGAGCGAAACCGTATGGCGCCAGGCGGACCGTTACCGGATCCCCCGGATCGCCTTCGTCAATAAGCTGGACCGCGCCGGGGCCGATGCCATGAGGGTGCTCGGGCAGGTCCGGAATCGGCTGGGCGCAAACGCCGCCTTTGTCAACCTGCCTTGCGGGTCGGAAAGCGGGCTTGCCGGGGTGATCGATCTCCTGGCTTGGAATCTGGTGAGGTTCGATCCCGCCACGCAGGGGGAGCGGCTGGAGGTGCATGAAATCCCCCCGGATCTCGTGCCGGCGGCTGAGGAGGCACGGGAACGTTTGGTGGAAGCGACGGCCGAGAGCGTGGACTGGCTGGCCGATCTCTACCTTTCGGGTGAAAGCGTTGACTCCAAGGACCTCCGCCGTGCGATCCGCGCGGCGACCCTGGCGGGGCAAATGGTCCCGGTCCTGTGCGGCTCGGCGCTGCGTGACCTCGGCATTCAATCGGTCCTGGACGCAGTCTGTGATTATCTCCCCTCTCCGCTTGAGCGTCCCCCTTCCGAGGGGCACCATCCCGATACGGGAGAGCCAGAATGTCGTCCCTCCTCTCCCGACGCCCCCTTCTCGGCCCTCGTGTTCAAGGTGGTGGCAAGCCCCAGTACCGATTTCCACTGGCTGCGGGTCTGTTCCGGTACCATAACGACGGAGGAACGCTGCTACCAGCCCCGCCTCAAGAACAGGTTGCGGCTACGGCGGATCCTGCGCCTGCACGCCGACCGGACGGAACCGGTCGAAGAGGCGCGCTGCGGGGATATCGTGGCGGTGCAGGGGCTCCGGGACGTGGTGACGGGGGACACGCTGTGCGACCCTACCCACCCCATTACCTACGAGCCGATCCATTTCCCGCAGACGGTCGTGTCGATGGCGGTGGAGACCCGGACGTCGGCGGATCGGGACCGCATGTTCGAGGTAGTCAACCGGCTGCTACGCGAAGATCCGACGCTCGGCATGGGAACGGACGAGGAGACCGGCCAGGTGATCCTTTCCGGGATGGGCGAACTCCACCTGGAAGTCGTGCGCAACCGGATGGAGCGGGAGTTCAACGTCGTGGCCTTCTTCGGGCGGCCGCGCGTGTCCTATTGCGAGACCGTGATGGGCCGGGGCGTGGGAAAGGGAGAGTTCGACAGGCGCATCAACGATGTCGCCGTCAGCGGTCGGGCCGCGGTGGAGGTGCTCCCCCGTCCCAGGGAGCGGGGGGACCACAGCCTCCCCCCCGTGGAGGTGGACGTCTCCCGGATCGCGCGGGTGCTCACCCCGGCGCTCGAGCGCGACGCCCGAGACATCCTCGAGCGCGGCTGCACCTCCGGGGGGATGCACGGCTACCCGGTGGTGGATCTGAAGGTGAATGTCCTGGAGTTCCGGCACAACGACCCGCCGGATCTTTCGGTTCCGCTGCTGGGAACGCTGACCCTGGCGTTGCGTCAGGCGCTCGCGGAGGCCCAAACGGCGGTGCTCGAACCGGTCATGACGCTCGAGGTACGGGTGCCCGACGATTGCCTGGGGGGCGTCATGCGGGATCTGGCGGCCCGAAGGGTGGAAATCAGGGATACGGGCCTGGAAGGGGGATTCACCATTATCCGGGGGCTGGCGCCACTTGCGGAGATGTTCGGCTACTCCACCCAGGTACGGTCGCTCACCCAGGGGAGGGGGAGTTTCTCCATGGAGCCCTTCGATTATCAACCCGCCAAATCCTGGGTGTGAAGCCCCCGGTTGGCTCTACCCTTGTCCGCCTGTTTGTGCCTGGCGAACACGCCAAAAACTAACGTGTAAGAACGCGGATCCCGGTCGGCTCCTCATCCTGTTCGCCTGTTTGTGCCTGCCCCTTCGTAGGCTATTTCAGCAACCGGAACAGGTTGCTGTAGTCGTCGGTGAACATGAGGGGCTTGTGGTCGCCCGCGCCCCAGGGGGTGACTGCCGCCATTACCTTCCGGTTCGCCAGAAACTCCCGGTTCGCGGTGAGAAGCACCCAGCTGGTGGGGTCGGTCTTGAGTAGCCCGCTGCCGGGGTCCTCCACGAGCAGCACCTGCATCCCCTCCCCCTCGTGGAGCCGCCCAAGACTCCTGAGGACCGGGTTCAGGTTGAAATAGCGGCTGCTGGTGTGTACGGCCAGGATCCCGTCCTCTTTGAGATGGCGCCGGTAGACTTCGTAGCACTCCCGGGTGAGGAGGTGCACCGGGACGGCGTCGCTCGAAAAAGCGTCCAGCACCAGGAGGTCGAACTCCCCCGGCCGGCCCTGGCGGAGTTCTCGCTCCATGGAGATCCGCGCGTCGCCCGGTACGATCTCCACCCGGGCGGGAGTGTCGCCGAGGTAGGTGAAATGATTTTGCGCAAAGCGCGTCACCTCGGGGTTGATTTCATAAAAGCGGAAAAGATCCCCCCCCTCCCCGTAGGTCACGATCGTCCCCGTCCCCAGCCCGATGACGCCGATCCGCAGGCTGCGCCGCTCCGGGTCGAGCCGCCGGGGGTGGTTCATGACGGCGAGCCCGACGCCGCTCGCCGGGCCGTAGTAGGAGACGGGCCAGTAGCGCTTCTCCTCGTGGTCATACTGGTAGCCGTGCACAATGCGCCCGTGCATGAGCGTCCGGTGACGCTCCCCGGGATCCCCCCGGTCGTCGTTGAAGACCTTGATCACCCCGAAAAAATTCCGCTTCACCTCCACGGCATCCTCGAGGCCCCTGGAGACGTGAAGGCCGAGTGCGGTTGTCAGCCCAATGAGGAACAGGACGGCGAAAACCCTTAGCGGAAGGAGCCGGTTTTTTAACGCCCGGTCCTGGAACAGGAGGGCGAGCATCACCAGGGCGATCACGACGATTCCCAGGTGAAATTCCCAGTAGCCCCGGAACAACCGGGGGGCCAGCAGGTTCACGAACACCCCCCCCAGCGCGCCCCCGGCGGAAATCATCAGGTAGAACGATGTCAGGTGGCGCGGAGCGGGCCTGCGCCGCACCAGCTCCCCGTGGCACACCATTGAGCAGACGAAGAGGGTGATGGTGTAAGCCGCGATCTGGATGGGGAGGGGGACGAAGACGTCCTTGTAAAGGATCACGCAGATCCCGGCCAGGGACACGGCCAGGGCCACGCCGAAAGGGGCGCGCGGGTACCAGCGCTCGCTGTGAAAGCAGAGGATGAACGAGAGGAGATACACCCCCATGGGGAGGAGCCACAGGAGCGGGATCGCGGCGGTGTCCAGGCAAAGCTGGTTGGTCGTCGCCAGCAGCATGAGGGAGCTGAGCGCGGGGAGGAGGAGCCAGAGCCCCCAGTCCCGCGCCGTTGGCGATTCGGACGCTTCCCTGGGGACGGCGGGCGTCGGACTCCCGGCGATGACGGGTGTCGTCATCCCGGGGAATGCAGTCCTCTCCGCCGCCGGGGGCAAAACCTCCGCCGCACCAGGCGGGGAGGATTCCCAGAGGCGCCAGGCGCAGCCGGTGCACATCAGGGCGAAGCCCGCGTAGAGGAGCGACCAGAGCAAAGTCTGGCTCCCCAATTTCAGGTTGGGTTCCACCAGGAAGGGGTAGCCGGCGATGGCCGCGAGCGAACCCAGGTTGGAGAACGTGTAGAGGCGATAGGGCTCGACCCCGGGCCGGATACGGCTGTGCCACGCCTGCAGCATGGGGCTGGTGGCCGACAGGAGAAAGCAGGCGGCGCCCACGCTGGCGAGAAGCACCCGGAGGATGTCCAGGGTCGGGGTGGCGATCTCCTCCGCCAGCCCGCTCCGGGAGGGGGCCAGGGGCAGGAAGGCGAGCGACAGCGCGAGGAGGGCCCAGGCGGCCAGAGCCTGAGCCCGTGCGTGGAGCCGGCGCGCCACCAGGTGGGCCCAGGCGTAGCCGGCCGTGAGGACGACCTGGAAAAAAAGAAGCGACGTCGTCCAGACCCCGGGGCTGCCGCCGAACCAGGGGAGGATGAATTTCGCCAGGAGCGGCTGCACGATAAAGAGCAGGAATGAGCTGAGAAACACCGTTGTTCCGTAGATGCCCATGCTCCCCTGTCCGTGGTGGCGGCCCGCCCGGCCGTACGCCCTAATCAATCTCTCCGATCGTTGGCCGCGGCGGTTTGCTTCGGTTGTCCCCAGCGTGACGCCCGGCTTCCCGGTCATGCGAGGTTACACTCATTACCCTGTAAAAGCTTTCCAAACAACCGGAGCCATCGCTCCCTGCGGTGGTCCGCCGCAGCACTTTGTTCCACCGTCGGCCGCGGGTGTTCGCGGCGATGGCTCCGCGTCCGCATTATAGGAAAGAGCGCCGCTTTCTGTCCGGAAAAAATCTGTTCCCTCCGGGACGTCGTTTTTCCTGCGAGCTTCCGCCGGTGCTTTTTCTCTTATTCCGGGAGGGGGCATGCCCAATAAGGCGGGAACTCATTCGCAGCCCCAAAACCTGGATCCAGATGGGCCAACGTCCGCCGGAAACGACGGATTCCATTTCTACGGGTGGCTCAATCCCGACCTCCCAGCTCCGGTTCCGGGAGAGCCGAAGCAGCGCAGGCTCTCCATGAGTGAGCTCGAAGAAGCGGAGACCGGCCTCGGTGCGAGCTAGTTTTCTGCGATGGGGGGGGGGGATATCATGGATGTCTGCGGGGTCTGTCGCTGTTTTTCCGTGATGGTGATGTTGGGCAACGGCTTCCTCTCCCTGAGCGGGGTGCCCGCTTGCGGCAGGGGCGGATCCTATCCAGATGGCGCGCTTGGATGGGGTGTAGAGGCTGTAGCTGCTCCGGATTAGTATCCGAAGGCCGGACGGGTCGGGGAGGTCGTAGTAGAGCGGAGTCGCGCGCGACAGGCCCGATCCCCGGGCTGCATCGATATGATGACCATGTCTCCCTGGTCGTTCCCTGCGGGCGCATTATTTCCGGCTCCGCGACCGAAGGGGATGCTAGAGTATGAAGCGATGGACGGGCCAGATCCCCGCCGTCTTTTTCGAGGTGAAACCTTGCCGCTTCTGATTCTGCTCCTCATTCTCCTGCTGCTTTTCGGCGCCCGCACTCTCCCCAGGATAGGACAGGAACTCGGGGAAAAGGCCCGCAAGCCCGTGCGCCGCGCCCGTTGGATGATGGCGTGGGCTTCGGGTACGGAAGAGGAGGCGCAGGCGGCCGAGACCGAGTACGGGCGGGAATGCGCGCGGGAGTTTGCGGCGCAGTTTCCGGGCGGGGTTTCGGAGCGGGACCGCGAACTGGTCGAGGGGATCGGGGCGAAACTCGCCGGTGCGGTCGGGGAGGGGGGACTCCGCTTCACCTTCCGGGTGGTGGCGGCGCCGGTGGCCAACGCCTACGCGCTCCCCGGGGGGTTCGTGTTCATCACGGCGCCGCTCCTCGACCTGTGTGGGCGCCGGCGGGACGAGGTCGCCTTTTTCCTGGCGCACGAGATCGGGCACGTCATCGGCGGGCATGCCCGGGACCAGTTGACGGCGGGCGTTCTCCTTGACGCCGTCGCCCGGCGCCTCTCCGGCGTCGGGCTCCTGCTGCGCGAGGCCCTGGGGAAAGGGTATTCGCGCGCGCTCGAACTCGAGGCCGACCAGGAAGCTGTGCGGCTGCTGCGTGCGGCGGGGTTCGACGCCGGCGCCGCCAAAAGCGCCCTCGGGCGCCTCGCCGGTGTGGCTCCCGACGACTCGGGGATCGCGGAATATTTCTCCACCCACCCGCCGCTCGGCGAACGGATCCGCGCGCTCGGGGTCTGAACCCCGTTTCCCGCCGGTTGCCCGGATTCTGCCCCCGCCCGGTCACAATGAAGCCCGGACCAGGCGATGATCGTGGCGAGGACGGTCGCTCGTCCCTCTTTCTGCGCGGCGCGCGCGTCCGAGCGCCCGCTCCAGTTGCTCCGACCGGGTTGCGGTCTACCGAAGGCTCCCGTGGCGCCGCGCGCCGGCTACGAAACCGGGGAAGCGCTGTTACAGCCCACGCGCCCGGTGTCGCCGCCTCCTCGCTGCAGACGCCCGGGTTTTCAGCCCCGGCCTGGTATCGGCTGTTGTTGTCGGCGATGTACGGGGAGGGGGCGTCGTACTTCTGCGCCGTGCAGAATGGCGCTTCAGGGTCGGCAAAGAGGGGGCGGGCGTTGCCGGTGGGAGGGATCGGCTTGTGTCCCGTGCGGCGCAGGTCGGAGGTGAAGGAGGGAAGGGTTTTCCGGGTTTGCGGCCAAGGCGCCCCGGATCCCTCCGGCGCGCGCGCCGGAGGGGGGGAGGCAGGGGTCAGATCCCTGCCCAGAATTTGCGCGTTTCCCTGAACGGGTCTTTCCTGGCTTCGCTCTTGACGTCGAAGACCATGGTCTCGAAACCGTCGAGAGTGAAGGCGGGCCAGGGGAGCGCGCGGGTGCCGGGGGCCCCGGTGCGGGCGAATGCGACCCAGGCCCCCATCATCGCCTGCGCCACCTGGAGCGATTCGGGCACTCCCCCCGTGTAGGGGGCCCAGACGGGATCGTCGGCGAGGTTGAAGATGAGCGGCAGGTCAAGCGAATGGGGGGTGCGCAGCAGGCCGTCGTAGACCGGGGTGCTCCAGGTCAGCTCGTACAGGTAGGCGGGGGTGACCCCCTGGGCCGTTTTCAGCTCCGCGATCTCGATCGCCGCGCGCCGCCCGCGGTCGCTCGTCATCTCGAAATAGAGGTCCGACGGGGAGGCTCCGGGCATCAACTTCCGGTAGAGGGCGACGGCGGCCGCACCGTTCTGGTCTCCCAAAGTCGACTTCATCCGTGCCTCGAGCCCGGCGTCGTCCAGGTTATAGGCCGCTTCATCGGCCAGCTGGAAAGCCGTCCCCTCCGTCCGCACCGTTCCGATGACGAGGGGGACCGAGGCGGCCAGGGGGTTGGCCGTCGGGTAGAAGGGGTGACGGGGGATGACGGCGCCGTCGCGGACAGGGGCGTAGCGCCCCCCGCCGCCGGGGCGTTTGGAGGCGGCGAAATGGGCCGCCATCAGCCGCTCGAGCGGCACCTGCTGCAACTTCCGTCCCTGGTCCGGCCGCAGCCCCAGCTCGGCGTAGAGGCCGCGCGGGGCCTCCACCGCCTCGTCCGGGTCCTGGAAGCGGCGCGTGGAGCCGCTTTGCATGGCCGCACGCTGGAACAGTCCCCGGGCCGAAGGCATTGACAGGAGCGCCGCCACCTTGCCTCCCCCTCCCGACTGGCCGAAGATCAGGACCTTGTTCGGGTCCCCCCCGAAGCGCCGGATGTTTTTCTTCACCCACTCGAGCGCCAGGACGATATCGAGCATCCCCACATTTCCGGAAGAGGCGAAGTCAGGTCCCGACTCGGCCAGGTGTGCGAAGCCGAGGACGTTCAGCCGGTGGGTGACGCTGACGACGACGACGTCGCCGGCGCGGGCGAGCGCGGCGCCATGGTACATCTTCGCCGAGCCCGATCCCTGGGCGTAGCCGCCGCCGTGACACCAGAACATGACGGGGCGGCGGGCGTTGTCGAGCCCGGGGGTATAGATGGTGAGGTTCAGGCAGTCCTCGGTTTCGACGCTCCCCTCTTCGCTCCCGATCGACATCATCCCGATCAGGGCCGGAATATTCGGTCTCGGGGCGGGTGCGGGGTCGGTCTGCGGCGCGATCGCCCGCTTTGACGGGATCTCGCGCACCCCCGCCCAGGGCTTGGGCGGGCGCGGGGGCATGAAGCGCCCGGCGCCCGAGGTGTCCGCGCCGTAGGGGACGCACAGGAAGGTGTAGGCCCCGTCGGCATAGGAACCGCGCACCTTGCCAGCCGTCGTCTCCACGACCGGGGCGCCCGCCGCAAAGAGGTCCCGGATGAAGACGGGCGCCATGGCCGCCGCCGCCGTCAATCCCCCGATCACCTCGCGCCGCGAGACGATCAACCCGCTCTCATTCCTATCCCTGTCGATCATGGTGCGCCCTCCGGTTTTTGCGTTGTGGTCCTGGATCGTTCTCCCGGTTGCCGGGAACGGGGTTCATCATAATACAGGAGGCGGAGGCATTTCACGCATGTTGTGGTTTGCGGCCTTCGCCCCCGTGGTGTTACCCTGTACCTGTTTCGCATCCGCAGGGTTCCATCCGACAAAGACCGGGAGCCAGGACCATGGAAGACTTCGAAAAACTCGGCCAGTTTTACCTGGGGAAGAAATACAGCCTCGAGGCCAGGGCCCCGGAAGGGGGGCTGCTGCTGTACGACGCGCGCGATCTGGTGACCCACGGAGTGTGCGTCGGCATGACCGGGAGCGGGAAGACGGGCCTCTGCGTCGCGTTGCTCGAGGAAGCGGCCATCGACGGCATCCCCTCCATCGTGATCGACCCGAAAGGGGACATGGCCAACCTCCTGCTCACCTTCCCCAAACTCCGCGCGGAGGACTTTCTCCCCTGGGTCAACACCGACGACGCGGCGCGCGCCAACCAGGCCCCGGAGGAGTATGCCGCGGCCCAGGCCGGACTGTGGACAAAAGGGCTGGCTTCATGGGGGCAGGACGGGGAACGGATCCGCAAGCTTCGGGATGCGGCGCACTTTACGATCTACACCCCCGGGAGCCGGGCGGGGACGCCGGTGGCGCTGCTTGACGGCTTCCGCCGCCCCGGGCCGGAGGTGCTCGAGGACCGGGAGGCGCTCGCCGACATGATGGTTTCCTCCGCCACGGGCCTGCTCGGCCTGGTCGGCTTGACGGGGGACCCGGTCACCAGCAGGGAGAACATCCTGGTGTCCAACATCCTCGGGCACCACTGGGCCGGGGGACGGGACGTTTCGATCGCAACGCTCCTGCACTCCATCCAGGCTCCCCCCTTCGAGCGGCTGGGCGCCTTCGACATGGAATCGTTCTTCCCTTCCAGGGACCGTTTCGAACTGGCCCTGCGGCTCAACGGCCTGCTGGCCTCGCCGGGATTCGAGGCGTGGCTCCAAGGGGAACCGATGGACGTGGGGCGATTCCTGCATACGCCGGAAGGGAAGCCCAAAGTCTCCATCTTCAGCATCGCCCACCTGGGTGAACAGGAACGGATGTTTTTCGTGACGCTGCTGCTGAACCAGGTGGTGGCCTGGATGCGGTCGCAGCCGGGGACCACCAGCCTGCGGGCCCTCGTCTACATGGACGAGGTCGCCGGTTATCTCCCCCCGGTGGCCAACCCCCCATCCAAGAAGCCGTTCATGATCCTCTTCAAGCAGGCGCGCGCCTTCGGCGTCGGGGTGCTGCTGGCGACCCAGAACCCGGTGGACCTCGATTACAAGGCGCTGTCAAACGCCGGGACCTGGTTCATCGGCCGGCTGCAGACGCCGCAGGATATCGACCGGCTCGTCGAAGGGATCGCCGCGGGATCGGCCGCGGAGCAGTCGGATTTGCGGCAGACCATCGCCGCGCTCGGGAAGCGCGTTTTCCTGATGCAGAACATCCACGACGAGGCGCCCGCGGTTTTCCAGACCCGGTGGTGCCTCTCCTACCTGAGGGGGCCGCTCACGCTCGGGCAGATCAGTCTCCTCGCGGCGCCGCCGGCTCCTCAACCGGCGATGCAGGCTCCCGTTCCGGCGGCACCGACCCCGGTTGCCGAAGAGACGATGGCGTCGGCACGCCCCATCGTCCCTCCCGGGGTCCCCGAGTATTTCCTCCCATTCACGGGAGCGGCGGGAGAGGTGATCTATGTCCCGAAGGTATGCGCCTTCGGCGAGGTGCACTACCCCGGGGGGGCGTCCGAACCGGCGGTCCGCGCCGCTGCCGTCGGGGAAACGGGGGTGATCGACTGGACCGCGGCCGAGAGCGTGGCACTTGCCGAGGAGGACCTGGTGAAAGAACCCGCCGGTGCGGCCGGCTTCAGACTCCCGGCCGCCGCAGCCTTCCAGCCGGGGAACTACAAGGCCTGGGCGAAGGAATACACCGATTTTCTCTACCGCACCTCGAGCCTGGGGCTCTACCGCAGCACCGAATTCAAGCTGACCTCCGATCCGGGAGAGAGTGAGGGCGACTTCCGCGTTCGCCTGGCCCAGCTGGCGCGGGAGCGGCGGGACCGCCAGGTGGATGCCCTGAGGGCCAGGTACGGTCCCAAAATCGCCGCGCTCGAGGAGCGGATGCGCAAGGCGGAACAGAAGTTGGAAAAGGAGAAAGGGGACGTGCGCCGGGCGGGGGTGCAGACGGCGCTCAACCTGGGGGCCACGCTGCTGGGGGCCTTCATGGGGCGTAAGAAATTGTCCGCCGGCACCATCGGGCGGGCCTCGACCACCATGCGTTCGGGGGTGCGCACGGCGAAAGAAAAGGCCGATATCGCCGCGGCCGAGGAGAACCTGGATGCGCTGCGGCTGCAGAAGGAGGCGCTCGAGGGGGAATTCGCCGCGGAGGTACAAACCCTGGAGGGTTCGGCCGACCCTACCCGGCAGGCGGTGGAACCCGCTCCCCTCAAACCGCGCAAGGCGGATGTCCGGGTCCGGCTGGTGGCGCTGGTCTGGTTCCCCTGCCGGAATGGGCCCGACGGGCGCGTCGTGCAGGTTTGAGGGTGTGACCGGCGCTGCGGGCCGACCCGCAACATTATTTGCATGTTGCGGTCCGAATGGTTACCTTTGTATGCGGTTTTTCGGGGTGTCCAGGCAACGATCGGTTCATGCCGGCCGGCTTTGCGGACCCCGATGGTAACAGGCCTCGGAGCGGCCGGATGCGGCAGGGGAGAACGGGATAATGTCCACCGATCCTAGAGACGATCTGACTCAAATTGCCACCGCTTCCGACCTGCGCGACGTGTGGCCGCTGCTTTCGGCCGAGGAGCGGCACCCGACGTTCGGCCAGTTGCCACGCACCGAGCGGGAGGACTTCTTCATCAGCCTCTCGGCGCGCGAACAGGCCCGGATGCTGCTGGAATTCCCCCCCAACCGGCGCCGGGTGTGGATGCGCCTGCTCGCCCCCGACGACGTCGCCGACTTGATCCAGGAAGCCCCCCCCGAGGATCGGGAAGGGCTGCTGGAACTGCTGGACGATTTCACCCGGAAAGAGGTCCACGCCCTGCTGGCCTACGCCGAGGACGAGGCGGGCGGGCTGATGAACCCCCGTTACGCCCGCGTGCGCGCGGAGATGACGGCGGACGAGGCGATCAGCTACCTGCGCCGCCAAACCCGGGAGCACGCCGAGACGGTGCAGTACGTATACGTGACCGACCCGAACCAGCGCCTGCTGGGGGTCTTCTCCTTCCGCGACCTGTTCGCCGCCCTGCCCGGAACCCTGGTACGGGACATCATGAACACCGACCTGGTGACCGTGGGGGAAACCGACGACCAGGAGTCGGTCAGCCGGCTTTTCGCCGAATACAGCCTGGCGGCCATGCCGGTGGTGGACGCCGAGGGGCGCATGAAGGGGATCGTCACCCTCGATGACATCGTCGATGTCGTGCATGAGGAGGCGACGGAGGATATCCAGAAATACGGCGGGATGGAGGCCCTGGACGCTCCCTACCTGGACACCGGATTCTTCAGCATGATCAAGAAGCGGGCCGGGTGGCTGGCCGCCCTTTTCGTCGGGGAAACCTTCACCGCCTCGGCCATGGGACGCTTCGAGGAGGAGATCGCCAGGGCCGTCGTGCTGGCCCTCTTCATCCCCCTGATCATCTCGAGCGGCGGTAATTCCGGGTCGCAGGCGTCCACCCTGGTGGTGCGCGCCATGGCGCTCGGGGAAATCAAGCTGCGCGACTGGTTCCGGGTGGTGCGGCGCGAAATCGCATCAGGGTTTACGCTGGGAATGATCCTGGCCGTGGTCGGTTTCGTCCTGATCGTGATCTGGCAGCGCATGTTCCAGACCTACGGGGAGCACTACCTGCTGGTGGCGCTGGTGGTGGCCATCAGCCTGGTGGGGGTGGTGATGTTCGGGACCGTGATCGGCTCCCTCCTCCCCTTCGTGATGCGGCGGATGGGGTTCGACCCCGCCAGCGCCTCCGCTCCCCTGGTGGCGACGCTGGTAGATGTCACGGGGCTGGTGATCTACTTCACCACCGCCGCCATCATCCTGAGAGGGACGCTGCTGTAGGCGCCACCCGCGCCATCCGGGCGGCGGCGCGGACTATGCCCCCCTGCGGGAAGGGGAACTCGCCGCCGTGCGCCGCCAACTTATCGTGGATGCCGAAATCCAGGTCGCCGGTCGCTTTTCCTGCTACTCCGCCACGGACGGCAGGGTGGCCGCCGGGGCTTCTTCCTGCGGCAGGTCGGGCAGGAAGGCGTTTTTCCGGCGGAACCATTCGAAAACGGCCAGGGCCGCCGCGGCCGCGCCGACTCCGACTGTGACCGACAAACCGTAGGGGAGCTGGAGCCCTTCGGGCGCCATCAAGATGTAGGAGATGATCACCGCCGTCATGAACAGCGCCGGGACGAGGGTGACGGCCCATGCTTTCTTCGCTCCCGCGAGATAGACGGTGACGGCCCAGAGCACCACCGTGGCCAGCGTCTGGTTCGCCCAGGCGAAGTAGCGCCAGATGATGGCGAAATCGATCCGGGTCAGGATGAAACCCGCGGCGAAGAGGGGAATGCTGATGAGGAGCCGGTTGCGGATGCTCCCCTGTTTGAACTTCAAAAAATCGGCCACGATCAGCCGGGCTCCGCGAAACGCCGTGTCCCCGGAGGTGATAGGGGCGGCGACCACCCCGAGCAGCGCGAGCAGGGCGCCGAACCCCCCCAGGAGGGTGTGCGCCACCTGGTTGACCACCACGGCCGCGTTCCCCTGGTTGGCCACCATGGCCGCGTTCAGCTCCCTGACTCCGCCGAAGAAGCTCATGCCGATGGCGGCCCAGATCATGGCGACCACCCCCTCGGTGATCATGGCGCCGTAGAACACCCTGCGCCCGTAGCGCTCGTTGGTGATGCAGCGGGCCATCAGGGGGGACTGGGTGGCGTGGAAGCCGGAGATGGCGCCGCAGGCGATGGTGATGAACATCATCGGGAACACCGGGAAGCTCGCGGGGAGGTGGTGGAAATTCCGGAAGTTTTCACTGGTCAGTTCCGGGATCGGCAGCCCCTTGACGAACAAGGCGATGATGAGGGAGAAGGCCATGAAGAAGAGGGCGAAGCCGAACAGGGGGTAGAGCCGGCCGATGATTTTGTCGATCGGGAGCACGGTCGCCAGGACGTAGTAGGCGAAGACGACCCCTACCCAGAAGGTCATGTTGGCGAACCCGGGGGTGATGCCGGCCAGGATCTGCGCCGGGCCGGTGATGAAGACGGCGCCCACGAGCACCATCAGGACGACGGTGAAGCCCCGCATGAAATGCTTGACCGCCGGGCCGAGATAGATGCCGACGATTTCGGTGATGCTCAGTCCCCGGTGCTTGATCGAAAGCATCCCGGAGAAGTAATCGTGCACGGCGCCGGCGAAGATCGATCCGAGGACGATCCAGAGGAAGGCGACGGGGCCCCACAGGGCCCCGGAGATGGCGCCGAAGATCGGGCCGAGGCCGGCGATGTTCAGGAACTGGATCAGGAACACCCGCCACCAGGGGAGCGGCAGGTAGTCGACCCCGTCGGTCATGGTGGTGGCCGGGGTGGGACGCGCGGGGTCGGCCCCCGCCAGCCGTTCGATGAAGCGCGAGTAGAAGGCGTAGCCCAGGAGGAGCAGGACGATGCCGGTGATAAACGTGATCATGGCGGAAGCCCCCGTTTTTCGAATCAGGCGATGAACCTCACATTGTCTCCAACCGTGCGCCCAATTGCAACCCTCCGCATTGAGGTTGACAACCCGCGCCGCCTCCTCTACATATTGGAGCGCATCTCCTTCTGAAAGGATCGTCATGCCCCATTTTCCGATGAAGCCCGGGAACGAACCTCCGCGCGTCGTGGGGGTCGGATCGGCCCTGATGGACATCCTCCTCTCCGAAAGCGACCGTTTCCTGGACGATCACGGCGTTACCAGGGGTGGGATGCAGCTGGTCGGCCCGGGCCGGGCGGACGAACTCCTGTCGGCTTCCCCGAACCGGCCGAAAATGGTGCCCGGCGGCTCGGCCTGCAACACCGCCATCGGCCTGGGGCGGCTGGGCGCGCGGGCGGAGTTCGTGGGGACGCGGGGGGACGACGCCGTCGGCCGGACCCTGGAGGCCGCGCTCCGCTCCAACCAGGTCCTGCCGCGCCTGGAGACGGTCGCGACCCCCACGGGGCGCGTGCTCTCCATCGTGACTCCCGACGCCGAACGATCCATGCTGACCTGCCTGGGCGCTTCGTCGGAGATGTCGCCGCGGGTGTTCCGGCCGGAGCTGTTCGCCGGGGCCGCCCTGGTGCACGTGGAGGGGTATCTCCTGTTTAACGAGGCGCTCATCCGCGCCGCCCTCGAGGCGGCCCGGGAAGCCGGGGTCCCGGTCTCGCTCGACCTGGCCAGCTTCACCGTGGTGGACGCCCATCTCTCCCTGGTGCGCTCCCTCGTGCGGGAATATGTCGACGTGCTGCTGGCCAACGAGGACGAGGCGAGGAGCTACACCGGCGCCCGGGAGGAAGGAGAGGCGCTCCGGATCATGGCCGCGGACGCCGAATGCGCCGTCCTCAAGGTAGGGAAGCGGGGGAGCTATGTCCGCCTGCACGGGGAAACCACCGAGATTCCTCCGTACGGGGAGGGGGGGGTGGTCGACACCACCGGCGCGGGGGATCTCTGGGCTTCGGGCTTCCTCTTCGGCCTCACCTCCGGCCTGCCGGTCGGGGAGTGCGGGCGGATTGCGTCGATGTGCGGGTACGAAGTGTGCCGGGTCGAAGGCGCCCACATTCCCGAGGAGGGGTGGGCGCGGATCCGGTCGGCCATCGGCCGGTAGCTATTCGAGTTCGACGAGCACCTGTCCCTTGGATACCTTTTCGCCCGCCTTTACCCGGACAGCCTTGACCGTGCCGGGAACCGGGGCGGTGATCCGGTTGAGCATCTTCATGGCTTCGAGCGTCATCAGGCCGTCCCCCCGGCGGACGGTCTGTCCCTTGTGGGCCGAGATTTCGGCCACCACGCCGGGGATGAGGGCCTTGATGATGCGCGGGTCCTGCCTTTCAAACAATCGGCGCTTTTCGAACTTGCGGGTCAGCCGGGTTTCATAGACCCCGTTTTCCAGCGCGATCCGGCCGAGCTTGTCCTGTTCCTTCACACCCACACTCCTTCCTAGAACGGCGGGATCCCGTGCTTGCGGGCGGGCCGGGTCTCCTGCTTGTCGCGCGTCAGATGGAGCGCGTGGACGATGTAGCCGCGGGTCTCCCCCGGAGCGATCACCGCGTCGACGTAGCCGCTGGAAGCCGCCACGTAGGGGTTGGCGAACTTGTCGGTGTACTCCTTGACCTTCTGCCGACGGGTTTCCTCCGGGTTTTTGGACGCCTGGATTTCGTTGCGGAAGATGATGTTGGCCGCACCCTCGGGGCCCATGACGGCGATTTCGGCCGTGGGCCAGGCGAAGACGAAGTCCGCGCGCAGGTGGTGGCTGCACATGGCGATGTAGCCTCCCCCGTAGGCCTTGCGCAGGATCACGGTGATCTTGGGGACCGTGGCCTCGCTGTAGGCGTACAGCACCTTGGCGCCGTGGCGGATCACGCCGCCGTGCTCCTGGTCCGATCCAGGGAGGTAGCCCGGGATGTCCACCAGGGTCAGGAGCGGGATGTTGAAGGCGTCGCAGAAGCGGATGAAGCGGGCGATCTTGTCGGAGGCGTCGATGTCGAGCACCCCGGCCAGCACCAGCGCCTGGTTGCCGATGATGCCGACGGTCTCCCCGGCGATGCGGCTGAAGCCGGTGACGGCGTTCGGGGCGAACTGCTTCTGCACCTCGAAAAACTCCGAATCGTCGACGAGGGCGCGCACGATGTCGCGGACGTCGAACGGAATCTTGGAGTCGGAGGGGATCAGGGTCTCGATCTTGTACGTCGGCCGGGGCTCCTTTTTCCCGACCGCCGCCGCTTTCCGGCGGTTGCTGTCAGGGAGGTAGCTGATGAGCTTGCGGATCTGTTCGAAACATTCATGCTCGTTGTGGGCGAAGAAATGGGCGTTCCCCGCGGTTTCAACCTGCACACGGGCGCCGCCGAGCTCCTCCATGGAGATCTCCTCCCCGAGCACCGTCTTGACGACCTCCGGGCCGGTGATGAACATCTTGGAGATCTGGTCGACGACGAAGACGAAGTCGGTCAGGGCGGGGGAGTAGACCGCGCCGCCGGCGCAGGGGCCGAGGATGACCGAGATCTGGGGCACGATGCCGGAGGCCAGCGTGTTACGGTAGAAGATCTCCCCGTATCCCGCCAGCGAGTTGACCCCCTCCTGGATGCGGGCGCCGCCCGAATCGTTGATGCCGATGATGGGCACCCCCATCTTTATGGCGTGATCCATCACCTTGGTGATCTTGCGCGCATGCATGTTCCCCAGGGAGCCCCCGGCGACCGTGAAGTCCTGTGCGTAGATGCAGACCGGCCGGCCCCCGATGGTGCCCGACCCGGTGATGACGCCATCGGCCGCCAGCTCCTTCTGGCTCATGCCGAAATCCTGGCAGTTGTGTTCCACGAAGAGGTCGTATTCGTGGAAGGACCCGTCATCGAGCAGGGCGGCGATCCGCTCGCGTGCCGTCATTTTGCCGCCCGCCTTCTGCTTGATGATCGCCTGCTCACCCCCGCCCTTGGCCTTGCTCGATTTCTTTCTGAAGAAATCGATGAATCGCTGCATGAAAGTCATCGTCGTCACCCATGGATGCGTTAGCCGATCCGTCCGGTCCCAGGGCGTGCCCCGGGAGAGCGCCGGCGGAACGAAGTTACATTCTACCTGATGTTGCCCCCATTGACGCAGAACTATATGGCCGTTAAAGTGAAACACATTACCTGCGAAACCGGGAGAAATCCAGTGGGCCGGCCCAATATGGGAGGATTCATGGGTCATCGAAACCACCGTTCCGGGAGGATTTTCCGACCGGAAACGAGCTGTTTCGGGGCGCTCTGGCTGGGACCGGCGGTCCTGCCGGCGGCCGGGGAGTTGAAGGATCGCGGCCGGGAACCGATTACGCCCGGGGAGCGGGTGCGCTACAATGTCGAGGTCAGGAACCGGGCGGCGCTGATCCAAAACCGGGAGGAAACCCTGGAACTCCTCCGGGCCGAGGCCGGGGGGCGGCGCTCGAGGCTCCCGGGGGCGAGGGTTCCGCCCTTTGGGGGAAGATGTAAACTGCGGGGGGGCTGGATGAGCGGGTATGATGTCGTGGTCGTCGGTTCGGGAATCAGCGGGCTGAGCCTGGCGCATCGCGCCGCGCTGGAGGGACGGAAGGTCCTGGTGCTCGAGCGGCGGGAGAGGATCGGCGGCTGCCTCCATTCGTGCCGCCATCCCGACGGCCATTGGTACGAGATGGGTGCGCACACGGTGTACAACTCCTACGGGCGGCTGCTGGACATCGTCGTCGCGGCGGGGCTTGCCGACCGGCTGGTGCGGCGCGGGCCGGCGCGCGCCCGTTTCGGGCTGCTGAAGGACGGCAGGGTGGACTGGCTCACCCCTCCCAGGGTACTCCTCAAGCTCAACTGGCTTGAAGTCGCGCTCCGCGGGCCGGTCGGGATCTTCCGGGGGAAGGAGGGGCGCACGGTCGAAGAGTATTACTCGGGCCTTGTCGGGAAGGGCAACTTCCGCCGGGTGCTCTCCCCCTTTTTCGCCGCCGTCCCCTCGCAGCGGGCCGATGCCTTCCCCGTGTCGGGCCCCGGGTCCCTGTTCAAGAAGCGCCCGCGGCGCGAGGAATTCCCCCGGAGTTTCGGGCTCCCGGGCGGCCTCGGGGAGATCTGCGCCGCCATCGCCGCCCACGACAAGATCGAAGTCAGGACCGGGACGGGGGTCGCGGCGCTCCACCGGGCGGGGGACGGCTTCGTCATTTGCACCGACGGCGGGGAGGAGATCGAAACCCGCATTCCGGTGCTGGCGGCGACGCACCGGGAGTCGGCGCGGCTGCTGCGGGACCTGGCTCCGGAGCTTTCCGCCGCGGTCGCGGCCATCGGGGAAGTGGCGGTCGAGAGCTTCGGCGTGCGCATCCGGCGCGGGCGCTGCTGGATGCCGGAGTGCGCCTTCGTGGTGCCGGTGGACGATGTTTTCTTCTCGGTCGTCACCCGCGATCCTTTTCCCGACCCGGACTGGCGCGCCTTCGCCTTCCACTTCCGGCAGGGCCTTGACCGGGAGGAGAAGATCGCCCGCATCTCGGACCTGTTGAAGCTTTCCCCCGGCGACCTAGAGGATCCGGCCGAGGAGCGGACCCTGCTCCCCTCTCCCCGTGTCGGGCACGATCGGGTCGTTGGCGGGATCGACCGGCGGCTCGCAGGGCTGCCGCTGGGGCTTACGGGCAATTACTTTCAGGGCCTGGCGATCGAGGACTGCATCGCCCGCTCGGAATCGGAATGGGAGCGGCTGAAGGCCAGGGGCTGATCCTCCCGCTCCTAGAGCTCGAGTTCCACCGGGCCGCCCGTGACATTGAACTGCCCCGAGACCACCCCCGTTGTCGCGGCGTCGGCCGTGCCGGAGAATCCCGGCTGCTTCCCCCCGACGGATAGGTCGAAAACCCCCGGCTCGATCACCCGGCGCGTGTCATCGGTGATGAGCGACAGGTCCCGGGGGTCGATGGTGAACGTCACCCGCTGCGATCCCCCCACCTCGAGATGAACGCGGCGGAAGCCCGCCAGCTTCCTGGCCGGTACCGGCACGGAGGCTTCCCGGTCGGTGAGGTAGAGCTGGACCACCTCGTCCCCGGCGCGCCGGCCGCTGTTGGTCACGGTGACGGAGACCTCGACCGGTTCCCCCGCCCTGACAGTTTTCGTCGCCTGTAGGTCCGAGTAGGTGAAGGAGGTGTAGCTGAGTCCGTGACCGAAGGGGTAGAGGGGGAATCCGGTGAAATATTTGTAGGTGCGTCCCTCCATCGAGTAGTCCTCGAACGGCAACATCCCCTCGAGAGAGCGGTAAAAGGTGACAGGGAGCCGTCCCGCCGGGTTGTAGTCTCCGAAGAGGACGTCGGCGATGGCGGTGCCGGCCGCCTGTCCCGGGTACCACGCTTCCACGATCGCCGGGAGGTGGGCGTCGGCCCAGTTGACGGCCACGGCGCTGCCGTTGAGGAGCACGAGCACCGTGGGGGTCCCCGTCGCTGCTACGGCGCGCATCAGTTTCTCCTGCACCTTCGGCAGGTCGATCGTGAGGCGGTCCCCTCCCCGGAACCCCTCGATCTGGACCGGCATCTCTTCCCCCTCGAGCCGGGGGGAGAGGCCGAGGAAGAGAAGGGCGACATCGGCGGAGCGGGCGGCGGCGACAGCCTCGGCCTGGAGGTCCCGGCCCCGCTGCGACCATTGCAGTTCGATGTTCATCCCGCCGAAGCGGTCGGCCGCCTCGACCGTGATTGGGTAGGGCCGGCCTGCTTCGAGGCGGATGTACTCGGGGGGGGAGCCCCGGGGCCCGCCGAGCGGCCGGCCGTCGAGGAGGAGCCGTCCGGAGGCGCCGTTGGCCCTGAGGGTGTATTCTCCGCTTTCGGGCACCGTGAGCCGGCCGCTGAAGCGGACGGCGAACCGGTCGTCGGTCAGTTCCGGGTAGGGGACGTTGTTGCCCCACCCGGCCCGGATGTTCGGCATCTTTTCGGTCCGGACCGGTTTCCCCTCGAAGGCCAGGTTGTCGAAGAATTCGGCCGTGACCCCCTGCGCTCCCGCGGCCGTGCCCAGGGAGGCGTCGGGTACCGGTTCGTAGGCCACCACCCCCGCGGCGATGTCGCACCCGCGCGCGTGGAGCACCCGCGCCCGGCTTCCCAGCTTGGCCCGGATCCCGGCAAGGGGGGTGACTGGACGGGAGGGCGTGCCGTTGTAGTTGCCGAGCAGCGTCTCGACGTCGTCGGCGTTCGGCCCGATGACGGCGACGGTACGGAGCCGCTTCGAGAGCGGCAGGGTGTTGCGTTCGTTCTTCAGCAGCACGATCGAGCGGCGCGCCGTTTCCTCCGCCAGCCGGGCGTGCTCCTGGGAGTCGTTGACGGAGTAGGGGATCCGGGCCCACCGCACCATCTCCGGGGGATCGAACATCCCCAGCCGCATCCGGGCGGTGAACAACCGCTTGACCGAAACGTCGAGATCCTTTTCGGTGAGCAGCCCCTTTTCGATCGCCTCGCCGAGCCCGCGGTAAGCGGTGCCGCAGTTGAGGTCGCACCCGCCGAGAATGCCGAGGGCCGCGGCCTCCGCCTCCGTCGCCACGATCTTGTGATTGGCGTGGATGTCCCGGATGGCGCCGCAGTCGCTGACGACGTACCCGTCAAACCCCCAGCGGCCGCGCAGCAGGTCCCCGAGGAGAAACGTGTGGGCGCTGGCCGAAGCGCCGCGGAAGCGGTTGTAGGCGCCCATGAACGAATAGACCTTCCCCTCCTCGACGCTCGCGCGGAAGTGGGGCAGGTAGGTCTCGTACAGGTCGCGGTCGCTCGCCTGGGCGTCGAAAACGTGGCGCTCCGGCTCGGGGCCGCTGTGCACGGCAAAGTGCTTGGAGGTCGCGATCACCTTGAAATAGCGGTCGTCGTCCCCCTGCAGCCCCCGGATGAAGGCGACCGCGAGCCGACCGGTGAGGTAGGGGTCCTCGCCGTAGGTCTCCATGCCGCGCCCCCAGCGGGGATCGCGGAAGATGTTGATGTTGGGCGACCAGAAGGTCAGCCCCTGGTAGCGGCCGCGCTGGCCCCGGCGCACTGCTTCGTGGTGCTTGGCCCGGGCCTCGTCGCTGGTGGCGGTGGCCACCCGCAGCAGCTGCTCCTCGTCCCACATGGCGGCCAGGCCGATCGCCTGCGGGAAGACCGTGGCGACCCCTGCGCGCGCCACCCCGTGCAGCGCCTCGTTCCACCACTCGTAGGCGGGGATGCCGAGGCGGTCGATGGCGGGGGCGTTGTTCATGGTCTGGGAGATCTTTTCTTCCAGCGTCATCCGCCCCACCAGGTCGTCCACGCGGACGGCCACGGGGAGGGAGGGGTCGAGGTACGGCGGTGGCTCGGGGGACCGGGCGCATCCGGCGATGCCCACCAGAATGATCGCAACCCACAGCACGCCCTGCAACGTTCTGGTGCTCTTAATCATGATGTCGCTCCTTGCATCCCACCGTCAGGGGAGGTCGATCGCTTCATTGCGGGGAACCTGGCTGGGAACCTGCCGCCTCCCGGGCGGCCTCCAGCACCGCGTCGATGTCCGCGGCGTCGATCCCGTAGTGGGTGACGGCCCGGATCGGCCCGGGATGATCGCCGACGAGGATGCCGCGGGCGGCCATGAAGGGGCCCCATCGGCCCAGGAGGGCCTTGTCCAGGGAGAAAAAAACCATGTTGGTCCGCGCCGCCCCCCCTTCGACGGCGATGCCGGGAATGCGGCCTAGCCCGGCGGCCAGGCGCTCGGCGTTGCGGTGGTCTTCCGGGAGCCGTTCGATCATCTCCTCGAGCGCCACGATTCCGGCGGCGGCCAGGACCCCCGCCTGGCGCATCCCCCCGCCCAGCATCTTGCGCCATCGGCGCGCCTCCCGGATAAACTCCCTCGATCCGCAGAGCACCGAGCCCACCGGGGCGGCCAGCCCCTTGGAGAGGCAGACCGATACCGAATCGAAGGGGCGGACGATCTCCCGCGCGTGGACATTGAGCGCGGCGGCGGCGTTGAAGATGCGGGCCCCGTCCAGGTGGAGGCGCAATCCGCGCTCCCGGGCGAATTTCCCGACGGCGTCCAGGTAGGGGAGGGGGAGAACCTTCCCCGCCAGGGTGTTTTCGAGGCAGAGGAGGCGCGTCCGGGCGAAATGCACGTCGTCGGGCTTGACGGCGGCCGCCACCTTCCCCAGGTCGAGAGTTCCGTCCGGTTCGAAGTCGAGCGGCTGGGGCTGGATCCCCCCGAGCACCGCGGCGCCCCCCGCCTCGCAGCGGTAGGTGTGGGCCGTCTGTCCGGCGATGTATTCTTCCCCCCGGCGGCAGTGAGTCAGCAGCGCGACCAGGTTGCTCTGCGTGCCGCTCGACACGAACAGGGCGGCTTCCTTTCCGAGCCTGGCTGCCGCCATCGCCTCCAGGCGGTTGACGGTGGGGTCCTCGCCGTAGACGTCGTCCCCTACTTCGGCTGCGGCCATGGCCTTGCGCATCGAGGGGGTGGGGAGGGTCACGGTATCGCTGCGCAAGTCGATTGTTTTCATAGCCCACTTATAGCGCAGATCGGGCCGGCACCCCAAAACAATTCCGGCCGGTGAATCGAGCGATATTAATAGGCGTTAAGGCATTAAAAAATGTATCGGCTTAGGTGCAACCGGAAATAGGGATTCTTCCCTTTCCGGAGCGAGCCTGTTCTTTCCTGGCCCGGGTTATTGCGCCCGCCATGGCCGGTCGCTCCCCCCACGCCGGCGGCGCCGGGCAATCCCCGGATTGCCCGGGCGGCCGCCCGGCGGAAGACTAGCGCCATTCGTCGATTTGGACCGACTGGGTGGGCACCATTCCTCCCATGCTGAAGTAGTTGTTGTTCGACCCGCCGGTGACGATGACGGTGAACATCCCGCCCGACTTGCGCACGCCCAGGTTGATCTCCGGACCCGCGGGGGGGCGCTTGGCGCCGGGAACCTGCCCCGTGACCCATTCGGTGAACTTCTCCACCGTGTCGTAGCCGGCGTCCCGGATGAAATTGGCGATCGGGGGGCTCAGGACGGCGCAGGTGCCGAACAGGTGGCCGTCCTGGGTGCCGTAGATCTCCTTGATGATCCCGGGGTAGTCCATGTTCGGGCCCCACACGGTGGCGGCCCAGTTCTTGGCCGACAGGATGCCCCACCCCGTGAAGAGGGTGACGACGTTCTCCCCCTTTTTGAACCCGCGCCGCACCGACAGCGGCTGGAAGGGGGATCGCTCCTCGTTTTCGGCCATGATGATGCCGATCAGGTTCATGGGGTTGCCGATCGTGCCCATGTAGGTCGTCCCGACCTTGCCGCAGTTGCCGCCGTTGATCGAGAGCAGGCTCCAGGCCCTGCCGATGGTCGTGTTGGCCTGGGCGAAGGGCCCCACGGCCCCCTCCTCGTAATTCAGCCCGATCTCGTCGCGGATCGGCCCGTTGATGACGGCGCCGGCCATGAAACCGTTGTCCGACACGTTGACCGCCGTCATCCCGGTGGAGCCGAGCGCCAGGATGACGGGGAAGTACTCGGGCTCGGCCCCCGCCATGACCGCGTTGATGGCGGCGGTCTTCACCGTGTAGGTCCAGGTCTCCCCGGCTTCGGAACCCGGGTTCATCCTGCCGAGCAGCTTGTCCGGCGGGTGGCTGGTGAACTTCAGCATCTCGGCCACCCGCTCCTCGGTGGGGAGCACCACCGGCAGGAAGTCGGTGTAGCGTTTCCGGAGGAACAGTTTATGAAGCTCTTCGGGAGTGCCGGTGTAGGTTTCCGGTCCCGCGTCCCGCCGCATTTCGCCCGTCCTCTGTTCCTCGGCGGTCAGGGGCCGGGTCAGCAGTTCGACCAGTTCGGCCATCACCGGTTTGCCGGTGATGGGGTTGTTCCCCTCGACGATCTGCTTCTGGAGCTGCGCGGGGGTTTTCCCCCACACCGGCCCGCGGAAGAACTGCATGCGCAGGCCGGGCATGCCGAGGTTCGCGGCCACCTCCCTCTCCTGCGGTTCGAAGTCGTCCAGGATCAAGGGTACGGCGGGCTTGTTCATTTTGGATTCGATGTCGACGGAGAGGCGGACCGCCCCCGGGGCACACAGGCTTCAATGGCCCAGGCCGACGATGGCGGCGTCCCCTTCGCGGGTGATTTCTTCCCACAGCGCCGGGCTGAGGGCGGACACCCCGGCGCCGCTCTCCTTGTACACGATCCTGGTTTCGGGATAGTTGGCGTTGAACCATTCGGTCATGACCGCCATGAGCCGGTCGCTGCCGATGAAGCCGGTGTTGACGAAATAGAGCGTTTTCCCCTTCAGGGTGTCCAGCCGCGGCGCCTGCGGCCGCAGGGTGATCGGCGGCGGCGTTCCCATGGGGTTGTACACCGTGATCGTCTCCGCGGCGGCCGGCCCGGCGGCCAGGAGCGGTCGGTCGGTCGGGGCCACGGGGCAGAACAGGCCGATGCATGCCACAACGATTCCCGTAATACGCAGTTTCATGCGCGATTCCTCCGGTTGGGTGAGATGGTTTCTGGAATTACGTCCCAAAACGGGACCGTTTTCAACTGAAAAGTTGGGCGGAAGGAGGAGAACGTCTCCCCCTTCCGCGGGCGTGTGACCGGGGGGCGGGAGGCCGTCGGGCTATTTAAGAAAAGAGTAGTCCCGGCCGTAGCGCAGCATCTGTTCGACGTAACCCTCGGTGAGGTCCACCTCGACGTCCACGATGCGCCCGTTGTCGACGACGGGCCGGTAGACCGGGTTGACGAAGCCGCCGTAGGGGGCGATGTTGAGCCGGGCGAAGCGGTCGAGCACCTCGCGGTGGAGTTCGCGGTCGACGCGGACCCCGTAGGTCTCCACCAGGTTGCGCGCCCCCTCGTAATCCCCCTCGCTCGTGATCCGCTGGACCTCCGCGAGGAGCCGGCCGTAAAGCCGCCGCAGCTTCCCGTAATCGTTGATGACGAAATAGGTCTTCCCATCACGCGTCGTGCGGGTGATCACGTTTTCCGGCTTCCCCTGCTCGTACACCCAGTGGGCGATCAGGGACCGTGCGCGCATGTGGGCCTGCTCGATCTCCTTTCCGAACTCGATCCGCGTCAGCTGGGTCTGCAGCCCGTTGCGGATCTCGCTGTCGTACTCTGCCTTGGCCGCCTCGGGATCGGGCAGGAGGCCCAGCTCGACCATCCGGGGGTCCATGATGTAATAGAGGGAGAAGAGGTCGGCCCGCGCTTCTTCAATAGGAGAGCTGTAGTTCTTGAGCGCGTCGTCACTGACGCCCGGGAGGAGCTGGCCCGAGCCGTGGCCGAGGACCTCGTGCAGGTCGGTGGAGATGTCCGAGGCGATCGATGCGTATTTGCGCGCCCGCTCGAAGACCTCGTCGTTCGGGGCGAACTCGCGCGTGAGGGGGGAATTGAGCGAGGCCTGGTCATAGGCGTAGGTGATATTGGCGATCGTCACGCTTTTGCTGCCGTGGTTTTTGCGGATCCAGTTGGCGTTGGGGAGGTTGATGCCGATGGGGGTCGAGGGGTAGCAGTCGCCGCCGAGCATGGCCGCGGTGATGACCTTGGCCGTCACCCCCTTCACCCGCTTTTTCCTGAAGCGGGGGTCGACGGGGGAGCGGTCCTCGAACCACTGGGCGTTGGCCGCGAGGATCTCCGACCGCTTCGTCGCCTCCCGGTCCATGAAATTGACGAGCGCTTCCCAGCTCCCCTTCATCCCCATGGGGTCGTTGTAGACCTCGATGAAACCGTTGATGAAATCGATGTGCGAAGCGGTGTCGGTGACCCAGAGGATGTTGTAGGCGTCGAATTTCTCGAGGTCCCCGGTGCGGTAATAGTCGACGAGAGCCTCGATCACCCGGCGCTGGTGGTCGTTTTCAGCCACGCCGGCCGCCTTCTCGAGCCAGAACACGATCTTCTCGATCGCCGGTCCGTAGAGGCCGCCGACCCGGGCCACCTCCTCGACCACCTTCCCGTCCTTTTTGACGACGCGGGTGTTGAGGCCGTGGGAGACCGGGGTCTCGTCGCTCCGGTCGACGATGCCGTCATAGTAGCGCTCGACTTCGGCCTGGGTGACCCCTTCGTAGAAATTGACGGCCGATGCGGCGACGAGGTCCTGCTTCGGGTCCTGGGTGAACTTCTTGGGCGCCACGGCCGGGTCGAAGATGATGGGGGTGAGGAAGGCGACCAGGTCGCCCGGCTTCTGTCCCGCAACCAGCGGGAAATCCGCCCCCGGCGACCCCTCGACCAGGGATGCGAAATAGGCGGCGTCGAAACCGGGGATGAACTTGTCGTTCGCATAGTGATGGTGGATCCCGTTCGAGAACCAGACCCGCTTGGTGTAGGTCATGAAGGCGTCCCAGCGCGGATCGTTGCGGTCCCCGGTGTATCCCGCGACGATGGCGTCGAGCGTTCGGCGCACGGTCAGGTTATGCCGGTAGTTCTGGTCGAACATGATGTCGCGGCCGCACAGCGCCGCTTCCCCGAGGTAGTAGACCAGTTCCTTCTGCCGCGGGGTGAGCCGGTCGAACCCGGGGACCTGGTAGCGCATGATCTTCAGGTCGGCGAACTGGTCGATCTGCCACTGGAACTCCTTCCCGGCGGCGGACTCGATCTTCTTTTTCCGGCAACCGACGTTGGACAGCAGCAGGCCCAGGCCGGCCACCGCGGCCATCATCAATAATCTCTTTCCGTTCATAGGGTGGGAACCTCCCGGCGCGGCTGCGCACCCGGGCATGATACTCGAAGGGCGCCCCGGGCGTCCATCGGGATGTCTATCTTTACAGGTTGATGCGCGAGATATGGCCGAAGGGCAGGGAGCGCTTGAAGAAATCCTCCGGCGGGAGGTGTTCCGCCAGGCCCAGGATGGCACGGATGGGGCCACTGTGGCTGACCACCAGGAGGTGGTGGTCGCGGTGCCGCTTGCCGATTTCAGCGAGAAAACAACCGACGCGCGCGATGAGGTCGATGAACGGCTCCCCGCCGGGCGGCGGCGTGTGCACCCAGTCGGCGAAAAAGGGGGCCGCCTCCGGCCGCTGTTCGATCTCGCTCCAGGGGAGCCCCTCCCATGATCCGAAATCGATTTCCTTCAAGCGGTCGTCGTAGGTGACGGGGCGGGGTCCCGCGATCGTTTCCGCAAGCAGGGCGCAGCGCTGCAAGGGACTGGAATAGATGGCGTGGAAGGTCTCCCCGTCGAGCGCCCGGGCCAGCTGCCGGTGCTGCAATTCGTGATCGGGGGGGAGTTCCGGTTCGCTCTGCCCGTAGCAGGTCCCTTCCGGGGCCAGGGTCTGGATGTGCCGCAGCAGGGTCAGTTGCATGGCCAGGCCCGATGATGGAGGGCGACGGCGGCGAGGTAGAGGCCGAGTTCGCACAGCTGTTGCAAAGCGCCCAGCACGTCGCCGCTGTAACCCCCGGTGCGTTTGAGGATGTAGCGCCGGAAGAGGACCAGGATCACGGCGGAGACCGCCAGCATGGCGGCCGTAAGCCGCCAGGGGAGGAAGATCAGCGGCGGCACCGTGCAGCAGGCGGCGATGAGAAGCGACCGCGTGCTGACTTCGTTCCCGATCGGCTTGGACTTGCTCAGGGAGTCCTCGCGGATGTAGCGGGTGGTGCGCACCAGCAGGACGGGCACGAAGCGGCTGAGGGTGTGCGCGGCGACGAGGATCGGGTAGAGGGCCGGCGGCGTCAGGGAGACCAGCGCCGTGTACTTGGCGGCGAGCATGGCAAGCAGCCCGATGGTGCCGTAGGTGCCGAGGCGGCTGTCCTTCATGATTTCCAGGATGCGCTCGGCGCTCATCCCGCCGCCGTACCCGTCGCAGAAGTCGGCGAAGCCGTCTTCGTGGAAGGCGCCGGTAATGAGGATGGTGGCCCCCATGCTCACCAGCAGCGCCAGGGGCGGGGGAAAGACGAGCAGCGCCAGCCACAGCACCCCCGCGCCCAGGATCCCCACCAGCATCCCCACCAGCGGGAAGAAGCGCAACGCCTGGTTGAGCAGCTGGCTGGAGTAGGGGAGGGAGGCGGGCACGGGGATCCGGGTGAAGAACATCACAGCTGTCCAGAATACGTGCATCGCGCCGCCCCCGGGACCGATCCCTACTTGTTGGACACGCCCGCTTCCTCGAAGCTGGCCATTTCGTTCAGGAACGCCACGGCGCTTTGAATCACGGGCAGGGCCACCGCCGCGCCGGTGCCTTCCCCCACCCGCATGCCGAGCTGCAGCACGGGCCGCGCCTGGAAATGCTCGAGCAGGACGGCGTGCCCCTGTTCGTCGGAAAGGTGGCAGAAGAGCGCGTTTCGGGCCGTCGAGGGATCGAACTGGCAGGCGGTGAGCAGGCTGACGGTGGAGATGAAGCCGTCGATCAGGATAACCATGCCCCGGCTGCGCGCCTCCAGGAAGGCGCCCGTCATCATCGCGATTTCCAGTCCCCCGAAGGTCGCCAGGGTCTCCAGCGGCGTCGCCGGATCGTATTTTTCCGAAATCTCCTTGAGCACCCGTTTCTTGTACTCGAGTTGTTCCCCCTGCATCCCGGTCCCGGCGCCGGTGCAGGTCTCTATCGGCAGGCCCGTAAAGCGGTGCATCAAAAGCGACGAGGCGGAGGTGTTGCCGATGCCCATTTCCCCGAAGCCGATGGTGTTGCATCCGTTCTCGGCTTCCCGGCGGACGAAGCCGCGGCCCCTGGTCATCGCTTCCTCGCATTGCCCGAGGCTCATGGCCGGCTCCCGGCGCATGTTGCGCGAGCCGCGGGCGATCTTGGCCGGGATGATGGGGCAGTCGGGGGGAAAGTCGTAGTCCACCCCGGCGTCGATGACCTTCAGGGCGATGCCGTTGTGGCGGCAGAATACGCTGATGGCGGCTCCGCCGGCCACGAAATTCATCGCCATCTGCCAGGTAACGTCCTTGGGATAGGGACTGATGTTTTCCTCCGCCAGCCCGTGATCGGCCGCGAAAACCAGGATGGTCGGCTTTTGGATCGAGGGGGACAGGGTGTTCTGGATGACCCCCACCTCGAGGGCGATGGTTTCGAGGCGCCCGAGGGCGCCGAGCGGCTTGGTCTTGTTGTCGATCTTCTGCTGCAACCGTGATCGCATCGGTCCTTTCCTCCCCGGAGGCGCCGCCGAGCCGCGGGCGCCGTGAAAGGCGCCAGTATATCACGACGGAAGCGCGCGGCAAGGCGGTCGGTCAAGCTCGAAACCTTTGTTAATGCCGGAAAGGTTTCCTATGTTAAAATGCATGGTTCAACCTGCGTATCCGCCAGGAAGGATGGTCCGGGCGGAGGATAGCGGCCCTTATATCCCAGGAGGCATCGTCATGAACAGAATCGAAAAGGCATTGATGCACGCTCTCTTCACCCACCTGCACCACAACACCGACAAGGCGGTCGACTTCAAGGCGATCGGGACCCTGAACCGGAAGGTGGCCAAAATGTTTCCCGACGCCCTCATCGTCGGTCCGGGCGATGACGCGGCCGCGTTCAAGTTTCCCGGCAGCAGGGGCATTTTCGTGGGCAAGATGGAGAGTCACTGTTCTCCCTGCGTGCCGCGGCCGTACGACGCGGCCGCCACGGGCGCCGGCGGCGCCATGCGCGACGTGGTGGCCATGGGGGCACGCCCCCTCTTCCTGATGAATTTCATCGGCACCCGGCCGCTCGAGGAAAAGGTCGTCGTCGGCCCGTGCGGGTTCGCCGGGACCTGCACCTGCGGAAAGTGCATCACGATGACGAGCGGGGAACGGGCCAACATGATGATCAAGGGGATGCGCGACATGTGCCGCTCCATGGATGTCTTCATCGTCGGCGGTGGGTTTTCGACCTCCTTTTCGGACATCGTGCCGGCGACCGTGGTCTCGGTCATCGGCAAGCTGGTCACGAAAAAGCCCCTGACCAAGCCCGCAAAGTCCGCCGGGGACCGGATCATCCTCATCGGCAGGACGGGGAGCGACGGCAATGACACCCTCTACCGCGCCGGGTTGGTGGACGTGATGAAACCGGCCCTGGCGCGGTTCCGCGACGAGCGCGCGGTGATGGAGGCTTCGCTCGCCGCCTTCCGCACGGGCAAGGTCAAGGCCTGCTCCGACCTGGGCGCGGCCGGGATCGGGGCCGCCGTGTGCGAATCCGCGCGCTACGGCGGGTTGGGCGCGCGCGTCAACCTCGACAAGGTCCCGCTGCGCGAAAAGGGCCTCCTCCCCGAGGAGATCATGATCTGCGAGACCCAGGCACGCATGGTCGTGCAGGTCGCCCCGCGGCACGTCGACGCCGTCCTCGAGGCGGTGCGCGCCAAACGGGTGCGGGCCGAGGTGATCGGCGAGATCAACGGGGACGACAAGCAGGTGTTCGAGTACCGGGGGAAGGTGGTCGCCGAGATCCCCAACGTTCCCACCCGGGCCCAGATGAAGGAGCTCCGGAACGTGTAAATCTCTTCAAGAGCGGGGGATGCATGTCGATCGGACGGTTGATGATATGGATGCCGGCCCTCCTCGCCTTTTCATGCCTGGCGGCCGGCTGCGGCGGGAATTCCGGTTCCCGGGATAGCGACAAGGTCTGCCCCCCGGGATACGAGAAGGACAGCCGGGGCATATGCGTGGACATCAACGAATGCCTCGTGAACAACGGCGGCTGCGACCCCCTCACCACCTGCACGAACACGCCGGGCGGGCGGACGTGCGGCGCCTGCCCGGCGGGGTACACGGGCTCGGGCCTGGCCGGGTGCGTGGACATCAACGAGTGCCTCGTGGACAACGGCGGCTGCGATCCCCTCACCACCTGTACGAACACGCCGGGCGGGCGGACGTGCGGCGACTGTCCCCGGGGATATGCGGGGTCGGGCGCATCCGGCTGCATCGATGTCAACGACTGCCTTGCGGACAACGGCGGCTGTGATCCGTTGACCACCTGCATGAACACCGTGGGCGAATGCACCTGCGGGCCCTGCCCCCCCGGCTACGCCGGGGACCCGAAAACCGGCTGTGTCAAAATCCACGCATGCAAGGAGACCTGCGTCCTTCCCGAAACCTGCGGTGGAGGGGGCGTGCCCGGGGTCTGCGGCGTGGCGCTGCAGAAGTGCCAGTCGGGCGATTCCGTCTGCCCCCTGGAGTGCAACGACTGGGCGCTGGACTCCGACTGCGGCGGCGTCCCGGGCATTCACAACTTCATTTTCCCCGATGACGCTTTGGCCCTCCTGGGCGACCCCTGGCGGGATCCGACTATCAAGGCGTACCCGCCGCTGGTGGACAAGGTCGCGGAGCTGACCAGGGGGCTGTTCCTGGAGCACGACAAGGCCTACGCGCTGGCCGCCTGGGTCAAGGGGAAGGCGGAATATGACCCGACCTTCCAATGTCCCGAAACGATCGCCGAACTCATGGGCATCGACAAGGGATACTGCGAGCAGTCGGCCCACCTGCTGAGCTACGCGCTGCGCGTCGCCGGCATTCCCGCGGCGGTTTCAATCCAGGGGGGGCACTCCCTGACCGTGGCCAATGTGGACGGCCAGTGGGTCGATTTCGACGCCACCTTCGGGGAGGGCGCGCCGGATGTCACGAACCCGGGGATGGTGGGCAACGTCGTCGACCAGACATCGTGGCACCTGCCGGCGGAGGTGTTCCTCCAGCCTTTTGCGACCCCCTACGTGTTCAGGGAACCGCAGATCTACATGCCCAAGACGCGGCGCGTCCCCCTGGTCAAGGCGGGGGGGACCCAGGCCGGGTGGGGGAACGTGCTGATCCCGGTGACGAACCAGAGGCTGTTCATCCGCAAGGACGGCTCCGTGTCGGTGAAGTACGACGCGGCGGAGCAGGACGGCGTGTATTACGTCATCCCCAGGCTGCGCTCCTTCAACTGGCGCCAGACGGGCCACGGGGCGACGCATCAGCCGGGCGAATGGGACTACCTGGTGCCGACGGAGTACGTCGTCATGCGCGCAAAGGACCACCTGTCCTGCAACTCCGACACCATGAAACCGAACGGGTACGTGAAGCTGACGCTCCCCGAGGGGGACTACGAACTGACTTACTCCTGGCGGGACGGGACCCCGGTCGCCCGTCTCCGGTTCACCGTCGGGGGGGATGACGAGATCCGGATCGCGCCGGGTGACCTCGAAAAGGCCCAGGGCGCCGACGCCGCGCTGTTCCGGGTGTATGTCGATTCGCTCTCTCACGCCACCGAGGGTCTCTGAGCGCCGGTTTGCGGGTGAAAAGGGCGGCGGCTGCTTCCTCCCAGATAAATGGTGTTTTGAGGTTATAATTTGTTAATATGGGGCATCCCCGGCAAGACCGGGCATGGAAAGCGTTCACAAAGAAGGAGATTGCTTTATGGCTGAATCCGAAAAAGCCGAAAGTAAAAACAAAAAGGTCTTGAGACGCGAGTTTCTGACCGGCAGCGGGGCTGCGATCGCAGCCGGTGCTCTGGCGATCACCGCGACGGATTCAGCCGCCGCTGCCTTTGCTCAACCCGCGGCGTCCGACGCAAAACCCGTCGCCGCGTCGACAGGATACCTTGTCTATGACAGCAGGCTGTGCCTTGGCTGTCAAAGCTGCATGTTCGCCTGCTCCCTCACTCACGAGGGGGAAGCCAACCCGTCGCTGTCGAGGATTCAAATCATTCGAGATTCCCCATCCTTCACCAAGTACCCCTTTGACGTCGTCATGTCCTTATGCCGGCAATGCGTTTCTCCGCTATGCGTGCAGAACTGCCCCACCGGCGCCTGCTACGTCGACGCGGCCAACGGCAATATCCGAAGGATCGACCAGTCCAAGTGCATCGGCTGCCAGAGATGCATCCAGTCCTGCCCTCAAAGACCGCATCGAACCGTGTGGGACCCGGTCAAGAGGAAATCGACCAAATGTGATTTGTGCGCCGACGCGCCCTTCTGGAGCCAGAAAGGGGGCCCCACCGGCAAGCAGGCCTGCATCGAATCCTGCCCCGTGAAGGCGATCAAGCTGGTCGCGACGCCGCCCAACCAGACCGACATCGCCGGTTACGACATCAATCTCGCGCCGCCGCCGCCCAAGATGGGCGGATTCGGCATGGGCGCCCCCGGGGCGGCGCCGAAAGCTCCAGCGGCGGCGCCGAAAGCTCCACAGGCAGCGCCCAAGACGGGAGGTAATTAGCCATGTCCTATGGATACGCGGGAAAAATACTGAAGATCAACCTGACGACGAAGGAAATCACCCCTCTCGATACGGCGCTGTACGAGGAATTCGGCGGCGGCGTCGGTATCGGCGCGGCCCTTTTCTGGGAGCTTGCCGTAGTTCCGGGAGACTGGGATCTCCAGGACGCCTTTGACCCCAGGAACGTCATTTCCCTGATGTCCGGCCCGCTGGCGGCCACGGGTGTTCCGGGCGCCGGCAGAACCAGCATCTGCGGCATCGCTCCGGAAACCTACCCGACGCCGCTGTTTCACCGCACCAGCCTTGGTGGCCGGTTCGCCACCATGATGAAACTGGCGGGATGGGACGGCGTCGTCGTCCAGGGGAAGGCCGATGGACCCGTCTGGATCAACATCGTCAACGACAAAGTGACGATTGAAGACGCCAAGCGCCTGTGGGGCCTGAACACCTATGAAACGCAGGGACAGATCCTGAATACCGTTTCCGGGCGCACCCGCTTCGGTGAAGAATGGAACAAGGTCGGAAACGGCTACACCACCGCCAGGCCGCAGATCGTATGCATCGGGCCGGTGGGCGAATCGATGTCGAGAGTCGCGGCGCTGATCCATGGAAGCGGCATCAGCGCCCGCACCGGCGGCTTCGGGGGCGTGTTCGGGTCCAAAAACCTGAAAGCGATCAGCGTCATCGGAACCGGCGGCATCAAGACGGCGGACCCGAAGGCGATCGTGGACCTGAGAATGGAGCATCTTCAGAACGGCAGGCGGGGCGCCCAGCCCGGAGCGGCCTGCTGCATGCCGTGCGTCAATCCCGACCGCAGGCGGGATTCCTATTACGGCGGCGAATCGATGTGCGCCGACCAGTACTGGTCCCGTGAACACGGCATGAAGGCGGCCGATGTCGCCATCAAGTGGGGCATATGCACATGGGCGACCAAATTCGGCGGCGCCATGGACGCCAATATGCCGAACGCTCCGGCGCTTTTTAAGGGAAAGGTCCCGATGGAGCCGGGGATGGGCTGGTACATCAAGTACCTGTACGAACTTGGCATCCTGGGGCCGGGCAAGAAGATCGACTCCTATCCCCTGCCCATGGATCAGTGGGACACGCTGACCTACCGGGAAATCTTCTGCGACGCCATCGCGCGCAAAATCGGCATCGGCGCCGACCTGGCGGAAGGAATCATGCGCGCCGCCAAGAAGTGGGGCCGGCTGGACGAAGACCTCAATTCCGGCGCGTTGCGTCTGCCCGCCTACGGCGCGAGCTGGCATCATACGCTCCCGGGCGTCGACTGGGCGTACAGCTACATCCTCATGTCGGGCGATCCGATATGGCACGGCTTCTTCACCTCCCTGTCCGGCGGCGGGGGCTTCGGCGGCGGACCGCAGCAGACGGCGGAACAGGTGGTCACCAAGATCTCGGCCAAGATGGTTCCTTTCTCCGACGATCCGCTCATGCTGAGCAACTGCTGGAAAGGGGAGGAAGCCAGGAAAACGGGCATCTACTCGGAACACAAAGCCAAAATGGTGGCGTGGGCGCGGCGTTTCGCCGGTTTCTACAACGAGGCGATGTCCTTTTGCGAGATGATGCTCCCGAGCCTGGAAAGCATCAGCCCGGATATAGAATACCGTTACTACCGGGCCGTCAGGGGCGACGGGAAGACTTTCGCCGATACGATGGAAGTCGGAAGAAAGATCTGGAACATGGAACGAGCGATTCGTGTCATGGCCGGCAGGCACCGCGACCATGAGCAGTTCGCGCCGTTCATGTACATGCCCGGCGCCACATTCAAAATAATGACCACCAGGCCGGTCTACCAGGACGGCCAATGGAGCTTTGAAAACCAGGAAGACCTCTACCTGGATCGGGACGGCGTCGAATTGTTCAAGACCAATTACTACAAGCTCGAAGGATGGGACCAGAAAACAGGCTGGCCCACCCGGAAGACGCTGGAGGGTCTGGGAATGAAGAAAGTCGCCGACCTCCTGGCCAGCAAGAATAAGCTGGGAGCGTAACCGCCCCGGCTCAAGGCCGCACCCGCCGCGGAGATTGACGGACACCCATCCGTCAGTCTCCGCGGTTTTATTTTGGGCGCAACACTCCGCACGAGGCCGCATGCAAGGTTCACAACGACAAAGAAGAAACGATCGGCCAGCGGTTGGCCCGTTTGCGCCGCGAGAGTGGCATGCCCTATGTTTTTGGATCAGGGCGGCATTGGGCGAGCCGATTCTTCCACCGTACTCTCGTCAAAATGCACGGAGTCTTCGGTGTTCACCATGCCGCTATCACCACGCAATTCAAAATGATGTCGATAAAAAATACTCACGTCCATCCGGCCGGCGAATGATGAATGAAACGGATTGGTAATTCACGGCTTCGCGAACTCCACTTCCGCTCGCCCAACGTGAGGGAGCTTCACAACGGCGATTGCATCCTTGTACCGCTTCAGATCGGATCCCTTGATGATTAATCGTGGGGCAGAGCCGTCGAACTTAAATACGATCTCAATACGGCAGCAAGCACCGGTGATACACAGTCTCCCTCGAATTCAGCGCGCCTCAGTTCCTCAACCAGTTCCCGGGTCGTACGTACGTGGCAAGGCACCTTCCCGGGAATCACAATTTCCCGATATTGCGCGTACAACAGGTGAGTCTTACCGTTGCCGTAAGCGCCGGTTAGATACCAGCTGCCGCCGACCTCTTTTCGCATCAGAGAAAGTGCACGCTGCTGCCTCGGATCCCGCGGCTTGAACGATCCAAATGTACCTCTCTTGAACCGTTCCGGGATTATTGCCAAATAGCGGACCCGCGCCTTTTCCATGACACACTCACATTGCCTCATGCCGGCTCTTCCGGGCAGATCAACCTGTCGCCAGCCGCTGTCCCTGCAATTGGGTGCAAGCAGATTCGTTATTCCCCGATTCCGTCCACTACACTGTCCCCATGACAGCCGGACGCCCCGCAAAATTTACGAGGTCCCCTTTCGGCGAAAAACTTTTCGCCGCCAGGCAGCAGATGGGTCTGTCTCAGACGCAGCTGGCCGAAAAACTCGGCATCACCCAGTCCACCTATGCCGGCTGGGAATGCCGCACCACCGCCCTCAGGCCCGATTACATCGCCAAAACCGCCAGCGTACTCAATGTTTCCGTGGATTATCTCCTCGCCCGGGAGAACGCCGTTCAACGAAAGGGCGGCCCCGTCGGCAAGGCACGCCGCGTCTTCGAGGAAGTCAGCAAACTGCCCCGCCACAAACAGCAAAGAATCCTCGGCATCGTCGAGGATCTCCTCGCCGCCCACCGCGTACAGCGGCGATCGCAGCCGCAGTCCGGTGGAATGAGCGCCAGGCATAAATGGCCCAGGAACGCGGAAACTGGGAGAAATACCAGCGTGAGCCCTTGTGGTGTTACGGCGGTTGGTGAATATATGGATGGGGGTTGGGTAGGGGATCCGGAGGATGGCCACGCTGGGGCTTTACCGCTACTGAAAACAATTGCCTATCAACTACGACAGGGTATTGAGCCGTCCCATCACAAAGAAAGGCTCAAAATCCAGGTTGAAGAAAAATGCGAGGAATCGAATCTGCGTTTGCCCTTTGCGACAATGTGATTACCCCTGCTACTGCATTATAACCGAGAGAACTGGCTTTATATATGTATCTTCCTTCAGGAAGGTCTTTAAACTCGAAATAGCCATTTTCATCCGTGCTCACCGATCTGATGGTTTCACAGGATCCCGGACCTTGTATTTCAAAGAGGGCGCCTTCCATGGGGTATCCATTATCGTCTGAAAAATAAATCTGTCCCCTAATGGTTTTTGTTGTGAGATTTTCCTTTGATCTTTGAATCACCGGCTCATTTATTGTAAATCCCTTAAAATCTCCTTTCTTATATTTGTCTTGGGCTTCTGCTATACAAAGTAAGAGGATGAGGCACATCAAGACATTAAACCATTTTTTTAAAACCATTTTTCTAGTCATTTCGGGTCTCTTATTAATTGATCCCCAGCCAATCCTTCTGACTTGATATTAGGAAGTCTCTTCTCGCGCTGTTTTGCATCATTATGAGCACCTGTTCCTGGCATTTGTTCTCCTTTATGAATGTATGGCATACCCCCCTTCACCTTTGCGACAGCCTCAGCCAACTCATGAAAAATCAGCCTATAGGCCGGAACCACATTCCCCGATTCCTTACTTCTATATTCGAAGCCCAAATCCCTGTGGGGGTAAATCCTTATCTCGCTTACCTTTGCCATATCTCCAATCCGTCCGGTTGTCGAGGTTCACGATATCCTGTCTTTGATCCAATGGAAGCATTCCACCCCTTGTTGCCATCTCTGCCCCTAAGGTCAAACCATAAAATGCATCATTATCATTCGCCACTTCGTCCAACAGCATTGCACCCTCATTATCCTGCAGGCCACTTATATCTACTGTAATTGTGTTGTTTTTTTCATCATATTCAATCCTTCCGCATTCTCCACCGATTATCCTGCAAAGCTCCGCCCTAGCTGCATCTATATCCTCACTCAGAAATAGCTGCTCTCCATCTGGATCGATGTATTTGAAGGGATTATTACGAACGTAAGAATACCGATTAAGTTGTTGGGGATCCCGAATACGTCCAGGAGTAATGATTACTGGATCCACGCTGATGAATCTGCCTTGTGCTCCTGAATAGTATCTTGTGAGGAAGTAATCCAGCCCCGTCTCGGCATCCCGTTCTTTGCCGGTGAACTGGGACCAAAAGGCCAGACGCTGCGCTGATGAGCTTGGGCCGGAATGCATCATAGCCATATGTCCGCCGTCATAGATGAATTCGGGAATCACGTAGCATATCCCCGCATTCATTACTCAAGAAAACTCGGCCAAATCGATAATTTCTGAGGGCAGCTTTAGGCTAGCCTCCAAAATTTCGATCCCAATGAGTCGTCCTGCATCGTCAAAGTCAAGATTGATCTCCGCCTTAACCTCCGCCGGATCGCAGGAATAAGTCATCTTCACAGCTCCAGCCGGGATCATGTCCCGAAGATAGATGTAGGCGGCGTCTACGGAGCGATCATATTTAATTCTCATTGAGCAGCTCTTTTAAGGTTTTCGACGTACTGAGGTTTGACATTGGCAATGACTGCTCTGACGAGCTTGTCTACCCGAGCCACAAAGATCTTACTAATTGATCATTATACCAGCTTTCCCAAACGCCTTCGTGAAAGTACTCAAAGGGTTGTATGTTTTGAATGCTCGACTGCACCTGTCCCCTTGAAACGCCTCGCTGGCTCATTCGCTCCAACGCGTGCGGGGAGAACGTTAGCAAAGGAGCTGCTATCCTACCGATGCCAAGCGTAGTTATGCCAGCGTGCCCCCCCAGATAAGCAGCTGTGCCGCCCGTTGCACCAATTGCGCCTACGAGAATCCCTGCTTCTACATAGGATCTTGGTTTTGCTAATAGGTGCGTCTGGTCATAAACATTGGATAATATCGAAACAGCATTCGGACTCAGACCACCGGGCATGTATGCTTCAACGATTGCACTTGGTTCAACATTTTCGCCTCTTCACCGTCCGCTTCATGAACCTCGGCGCAGCTCGACCCTTCGTTGTCATCATCGTACTCTGTGCCATCTTCCGCAACTCTACATGCATTGCCGGTGGGATCTACAAATCGCAGCGGATTATTCCGTGTATACGCATACAAGTTCCAGCTTTGTGGATCCTCCGGAAATTGATCTACAAATGGATCATCCGGCCTCATGAATCTACCTTGCGCCCCGGAGTAGTATCGAGCGAGAAAGTAATCCAGCCCCGTCTCCACATCCCGTTCTTTGCCGGTGAACTTCTGCGGAGCCCTGCTGTCATAGTTGGCATCGGGCGGGTCGGGGTAGCAACTCCCGCGCCCGCCGACGCCAGACCCCAGCATGCGGCCGAAGGGGAGGTAGTCATAGCATTCTACAACGGCGCCGACATCGTTGGTTATGGTCCGAACGCTGCCCAGCATGTCGGCAAACAGGTAGGAGGACCCGGTGCTGGAAGCAGTATCGGTCGAATACTCCACGGCCATCTGACCCAGAGCGTCATACAAATAATAGGTGGTATCGCCGCCATTCATCGCCTTCCTGACTCGCCTTCCTTCTCCATCGTAGGAAAAGGTTGCGTAGGACGCGCCCGACAACTTGACTACCGTGTTGCGGCCCTCGGCGTCGTATTCCAGGGTGTAGGGAGCCAGGGTGGTCTGGTTTCCGGCGGCATCAAAACCCGTCCCCGTCATGGCCAGCCGGTTATTTGCCGTGTTGAAATGACCCGGCATTGTCGGCTCAGGCGCTATCGGCGATGGAATCTGGCTTGATGAGGTTTCCACATAGCGGTTTCCATAGCGGTCGTAATTGTATGCTCTGTTTACGGCAGCAGATTCATACATGCCGCTTATGCGATTAAGCGCATCATAGTTGTACTCCTGCTCTGCGCTGAACTGGGGACGAATGATCCTTTGTTTCCAGACATTGCCGTTGTTGGTCACAGGAATGAAGCTTTGCACCGCAAACAAAAGGCATGGAAAAGATTTTATGTCTTTCACACTAAAAGAGCGCGGACCAGATTGTCAAGGGTTTTATTAACTTTTGCGAGCATAAGAAAACAGGCTGCCGGTTGCATGATGGAAGGGATTTGGGTTTGATGACGAAAGGAGTTGTTGGCCCAATAGTCGTTGTGGATATGGCGAAGATAACGGGTATTATCGTTCACAAAAGAGCGTTTCTCCCTTTGGGGCATCAGCGTCAATATTCTTGTTGATTTTGCACCAATTAAAACGATGCCTACATCAAAGACGCATTATCTCTCCGGCAGCTGGTATCCCTCCCCTCTTCCGACAAGCCTCATTATCACCACTCCGGTGGCGTTATCTTGACTATGCAGGTTGTAGCCGAAGATCGGGACGCGCCCAAGCTCGCCTCTTCTGGTCCCAGTTCCCCGTAAAGGACGTCAAGGAGAGCCGCATCGCCTTCGGACCCCGCGAGATCACCATCTACGACTGCACCACGGAGGTCCCCGTCTCGGTAGAATAGGTCCTCCACCACTCGGGTGGACTATTTCCGAAGGAAGAGGTCCACCTGGTCCCGCTGCCGAAGCAGGCATGGGAAATCAACCGCTTCAGGTTCTCCGCTGAGCGGGTTGAACTTGTAACAGCGGGAAAAGTGCCTCTCCAGCAGCGCCACCAGTTCGGCGACGTCCAGACGGGCTTCCGCCATCAGTCCCGGCGAGAATTCGATGACCAGGTTTTGAACCTGGGGCAGGAGCCTTTCGGCCCCCCTGAGCACGGGGAGCTCGAAGCCTTCCACGTCCACCTTCATGAAGGCGATGGGAGCGTCCCCATCAACCAGGGCATCCAGGCGCTTCACCGGCACGGAGACCGTACCGCGGCCGAAGTTCTTCAACAGGGAATGGCGGCCGCGGTTGGAAGCCTTGTACAGCCCCAGGGGCAGCACGTCCTCCTTCTCGCCAAGGGCGCAATTGAACAACTTGACGTTGCCGCACCCGTTGTCGTCGATATTGCGCTTGAGCAGTGCGTAATTTCCAGGTTCCGGCTCGAAAGCACGAACAATCCCACCATTCCCGGCCAGCTTGGAAAGCAGCACCGTGAAATAACCGATGTTGGCGCCCACATCGATATAAACGCCGCCCGAAGGAATGCTCCCCCCCAGCAGCAGCCTGGTGATTTCCGGACCATGCTCCCCATGCTTAAAAATGTACCTTCCTACGACGTCTCTCTTGTAGGCATGGAATGTCGCCTTGAATGACCGGGGAGAGGCCTCGATGAATCGTGAGAAAGGATTAATGCACAATATCCAGTAGTGCAATCCTCGGCCCAGCCTCTTCAGCATCCGGTCTCTCCTTCATAAGACATTGCCAGAACCCCCGGGGGATTCAAAGCCCGATGCGCGGTGTATGGCATGCGCACGTAACGGGAATCACGGGCAAAGTCAGGCGATTTTGCCCGATTGCCGAAAAATTGCATCGATGAAAGTTGTTGAAAGCAAAGTACCGAGGGTGGGAATCGAACCCACACGTCCCTTGCGGGACCCAGGATTTTAAGTCCTGTGCGTCTGCCAGTTCCGCCACCCCGGCACATTGGGATGAGTGAAGTTTAGCTTGTCGCGGGGGGATTGTCATCACGGAAGCTCTGGGGGCGGGCGACGGGAAATCTTCCCCCGGGGCGGGGGTGGGTCCCCTTTGCGTTATCACGGGTCGGGAAAAGGAAGGGTGCGGTATAATCGGGGCCGCCGCGCGGGTTGGAAAGGTCGGGATTGACGACCGGGCGGAGGCGAAGGTCGGGGTTGGGGTGGGGATGAAGGGGCCGAAAACAGGAGGAGGGAAAATGGAGAAGGCGGCGGAGACGGCGGGGAAAAAGGCTTACGAAGAACGGCTCAAGAGGCTGGTGGATGCGACCGAGATGAGGGAGCCGGACCAGGTGCCGATTTCGCTGGGGCTGAGCTACTTTCCGGCGAAGTTCACGGGGGGGGAAGTGTGGGACGCGTTCTACGACTTTCCGAAGTGGCGGGCGGCGTACCTTGCGGCGGCGCGGGAGTACCAGCCGGACCGGCTGCTGCTGGTCCCCAGCGCGTGCGGGCGGACGCTCGAAATGATCGACAGCCGCCAGACGAAGTGGCCGGGGCACGGCGTGGCGCGCCATCACACCCACCAGTTCGTCGAGGGGGAGTACATGAAGGAGGACGAGTACGACCTCTTCCTCAACGACATGAGCGACTACCTCGTCCGCTTCTACCTCCCCCGGGCCTACGGCATCATGGGGCCGCTGGGGAATCTCCCGCCGCTCAGTTCCCTTTTCAACATGCTCCCCTACAACAACCTGGCGTCGGACGACTTCGTGAAGATGATGGAGACGCTGACGGAAGCGGCGCGCGCGGCGGTGCGCTGGCAGCGGAACTGGGCGGAACTCGGCCGGGAGTTGGAAGAGGCCGGCTTTTTCTGCGCCATGCCCCTCATGGGGGTGGCCTCGCCCTTTGACATGATCTCCGATTTCCTGCGCGGGATGCGCGGCGCGATGCTCGACATGTTCCGGCGCCCCGAAAAACTGCAGCAGGCCTGCGAACAGATGTGCCGCCTCATGCTCGAGCGGATCGCCGCCACCCCGCCGGCCGAAGGCTTCCAACCGGTCTTAATGCCCCTGCACCGCGGGGCGCACGGTTTCATGTCGCTCGCGCAGTTCGAACGGTACTACTGGCCCTACCTGAAGGCCGTCTGCTCGGCCCTGATCGAAAAAGGGTACACCCCCGATCTTTTCTTCGAGGGGGACTACAATTCGCGCCTCGAGTATCTCGCCGAGCTCCCCAGGGGGAAGGCGATCGCCCGCTTCGACCAGGTCGACATGGTGCGGGCCAAGGAGGTGGTGGGCAAGAACATTTGCATCGCCGGGAACATGCCCGTATCCACGCTCCAGATGGGGACGAAGGAGGAGGTGGAACGGGAGTGCAAACGGATCCTCGACGCGGCCGCGCCGGGCGGGGGTTTCATAATGTCCCCCGCCTCGTCGCTCGACGAGGTCAATCCCGAAAACATGCGGGTGTGGATCGACTGCACCCGCGAGTACGGCAAATACTGAGCCGGGTTAAAGCGTGAACTCCAGGGCCGCGTAGGAGCGGGGCGGGAGTTCCAGCGTCATTTTGGAGCCCGGCCGCGGCGGCGCCAGCTCTTGCGGCGCCACCTTGGTCGGGGCCTCGAAGGTGTTGACCGCCTTGAGGTCGTTGCCGGTCAGGACCCGGGCTCTCGCCACCGCGCGCGGCGCGGCGTCGCGCCACACGAGTTCCACTTCGCGGGCCTTCTCGAGGTCGCGGTTCAAGAGGAAAAGGGAGCAGCCCCCCCCCTGGCGGTCGAAGGTGCCGGAGGCGTCGATGTAGGGGATCGCCCCCTTCCCCGCCACGTTGTAGGCGGGGGACTCCACGGCGAGACGGAGCACTTCCCCCCGCGCCTGCTCGAGCGCCCACAGGTAGGGGTAGTAGGTGGTCTGGCGCAGCAGCCCCGTCGGGCTCGTGCTAAGCGGCGCGATGACGTTGACCAGCTGGGCCAAACAGGCGATGTGGACCCGGTCGGCCGAGCGCATGAGGGAGTTGAGGAAGCCCCCGACCAGAAGGGCGTCTTCGAGGTTATAGACCTCTTCGAGGAGGCGCGGCGCTTTTTGCCGCCCCCCGTCCCCGCCGCGCTGGCGGTACCAGACGTTCCATTCGTCGAAGGAGAGCCAGAGCCGTTTACGCGACCGCTTGCGCGCGCGCACGTAGTCGCACACCCCGGCCACCTCCCGGATCTGCTCTTCCATTTCGAGGTTGAAGGAGAGGAACTTGGCCGTGTCCCCGGCCGCCCCCGTCTCCTCGGCGTCGTTCCGATAGTAGCAGTGGAGCGAAAGACCGTCGACCATGTCGTAGCATTCTTCCAGGATCTCCCGGTCCCACTCGAGGTAGGTGCCCATCCCGGGGCTGCTCGAGCCGCAGGCGATGAGCCGGAGGGTGGGGTCGACCATCCGCATCTGCTGCGCCGCGTCGCGCGCCTTGAGGCCGTACTCCCGCGCGGGCATGTGGCCGATCTGCCAGGGGCCGTCCATCTCGTTGCCGATGCACCAGTAGCGCACGTTGTGCGGTTTTTCGATCCCGTGCGCGCGCCGCAGCTCGCTCCACTTGGTTCCCTTTTCCTGGTTACAGTACTCGACCAGGGCGGCGGCCATCTCCGGGGTGCCGGTCCCCAGGTTCAGCCCCATGATCGGCTCGGTCCCGACCAGGCGGCACCACTCCATGAACTCGTCGGTCCCGAACTGGTTGGTCTCGATCGTGTTCCAGGCGCGGTCGAGGACCACCGGCCGCTTGTCGCGCGGCCCGACTCCGTCGAGCCAGTTGTAGCCGGAGACGAAGTTCCCCCCCGGGTAGCGGATGGCCGGCACCCGCATGTTCTTGATCTCTTCCAGGACGTCGCGGCGGTAGCCGCGCGCGTCCGCAAGCGGGGAGCCCGGCTCGTAGACGCCGCCGTAGACCGCCCGGCCCAGGTGCTCGATGAAGGAGCCGAACAGCCGGCGGTCCAGCGGCGCGATCTTCTGCACCGGGTCGATGTAGATCCGGGCTCCGGCGCCCGGGGGCTGAGCGGCCGTGGCGGCGGCGCGGCCCGCGGGGAGGCGCCCGGCGGCCAGCGCGGCGCCGGCCAGGGAAGCGCTTTTGAGAAAGGTGCGTCGGGATTTTCGTAACATGCTCTTGATCCTCCGGTTGGGCTGATTCTAGCACAAGGCGTTAGACCTTTAGAACTCCTGTGGTACACTTTGCGGTTGCCGGAAGCGAACCATGGGTTTTCAACCGCAGTTGAAAGCAGGCTTGGGCGCCGGCAGCATTCCCGAGCGGGCCCGCCCCCCGCAAGCCATCTTTTAATGAGACTGGGAGAAACCAGGAGAGGATTGCAGAGCATTCATGTCGACGACCGCGTACCCGCAGCTGAATGAACGGAAGCTCCCGCCCGGATTTTCGATGGCGGGGCTGACCTTCGTCCTGGCCGCCCTGTCCTGGATGGGGCCCTTTTCCATCGACACCTACCTGCCGTCGATCCCCGCGATCGGCGAAAGCCTCGGCGCCCCGACGGCGGCCGTGCAGCAGACAATGACGGCCTTTCTCTTCTTTTTCGCCCTCATGTCGCTGTGGCACGGCGCCATCAGCGACGCCTACGGCCGCAGGCGCCTGACCCTCCTCTCGCTCGCCATCTTCCTGGCCGCCTCGGTCGGCTGCGCCCTGTCCACCAGCGTCCAGATGCTGATGTTCTTCCGCGCGCTGCAGGGGACCACGGTGGGGGCGGGGATGATCATCGGGCGCGCGGTGGTGCGCGACCTCTTCGACGGGGCGGCGGCGCAGCGGCTGATGTCCCACGTCGCGACGATTTTCACCATCGCCCCGGTGTTGGGCCCGGTACTGGGGGGGTGGTTCCAGGTGTGGTTCGGCTGGCGCTCGATCTTCGTCTTCATGGCGGGGATGGCGGCCTTTCTCCTCCTGAGCTGCTGGAAGTTCCTCCCCGAGACGCTCCCGGCCGCCAGGCGCCAGCGCCTCAACGCGGGTTACCTCGCCCGCTCCTACTGGAAGGTGATGACCCAGCCGGCCTTCCTGATGGCGAGCGCCTCGCTCTCCCTGGTCAACGCCGGCTTTTTCATCTACATCATGGGCGCCCCGGTCTTCCTGATGACGCACCTGGGGCTCAAGGAGACGCAGTTTCTCTATCTCTTTTTGCCGATGGCGGTCGGGATGGTGATCGGCGCCTGGATCTCCGGGCGCTGCGCGGGGCACCTGTCGGGGGAGAAGACGATCATGGTCGGCTACGTCGTGATGATCGTGGGGGCGCTCGCCAACCTCGCGCTCAACCTCGCCCTCCCCCCGATGATCCCCTGGAGCCTCGTGCCCCTTTTCGTCTACGTGACGGGGATGTCGATCGCGATGCCGAGCCTGACCCTGATCACCCTCGACCTCTTCCCCAGCCAGCGGGGGCTGGCCGCCTCCTGCCAGGGGTTTCTGTCGCTCGCGGGGAACTCGGCCGTCTCCGCCTTCGTGGCGCTGGTCTGGGGCACGACCCTGTCGCTCGCCCTCACCATGGTGACGATGCTGGCGCTGGGAATGGTGACGATCGTTCTCTACGCCCGGTTCATGAAGCGGGCGCCGCAGGCGGAATAGGACCGAGCGCGGCCATGACCGCCTGGGCGAAATCCCCCAGCCGGGTGCGCACCGCGGCGGCGGCGGCGCGGTCGCACGCCGTCTCCTGCAGGTTGACGATGACGAGCTGCGCCCCGGCCGCGACCGCCATCATCGGCAGCTCGGCCGCCGGGTAGACCAGAAGCGAGGAGCCCATCACCAGCATCAGGTCGCAGCGCTCCACCGCCGCGACCGCCCCCTGCCAGGCCTCGGGCGGGAGCAGCTCCTCGAACAGGACAATGTCGGTCTTGACGAGGGCCGCGCACGAGGCGCAGGTCGGGATTTCGATCGTCCCCTTTTCGATTTCCGCGAAAAAGGGGGCCATGTCGTGGCGCGCGCCGCAGGCGGTGCAGCGGCCGGTGCGCCAGGTCCCGTGCAGCTCGTAGACCTTGGAGGAGCCCGCCGCCGTGTGCAGCCCGTCGATGTTCTGGGTGACGACGGCCTCCATCTTCCCCATCTCCTCCAGGCGCACCAGGAGGCGGTGGGCGGCGGTCGGTTCGGCGCGGGCCATGGTGGAGACCAGGTCGAGGGTGGCACGGTAAAAGGCGGCCGGGTTGCGGTGGAAACTGGAGGCCGAGAGCCACTCCATGGCGTCGGAGGTGGAGTAGATCCCCTGGGGGCTCCGGAAGTCGGGAATCCCCGCCTCGGTACTGATCCCCGCCCCGGAAAAGGCGACGATGCGGCCGGCGGAGCGGATCAGGCTGATGGCTTTTTCGCTTGGATTGCTCATGTGTGCCATTATGGCACCCCGGGGGGCGATCCGCTATACTTTTCGGGACGGTTCCGTTGCCCGGGCCCCCCGGGCGGAAAGACAAGCACGAATGGGTACGAAGAAACATCCCGGCACGAGGATCCTGGTCGTCGACGATGAACCCGCCATGCGGGAGGTGCTCGAGCTGCGCCTGGCCGGGTGGGGGTTCGAGGTGCGCACGGCACCCGACGGGGCGCAGGCGAAGGAAGCGGCCGAATCGTTCCAGCCCGACATCGTCATCTCCGACGTCGTCATGCCCCGGATGACGGGGATGGAGCTGCTCGAGAGCCTGCGGGCCGGCGACCCCGACCGCCCCGTCATCCTGGTTACGGCGCAGGCGACGGTCGACCTGGCGGTGGAGGCGATGAAGCGGGGGGCGCGCGACTTCATCACCAAGCCGATCGACTACCCCAAGCTGCGCGCGATCCTCGCCAGGGCGGAGGAGGAAGTGGCCGAGCGGCGCGAATCGCGCCGGCTCGAGGCGGAACTCGAGCGCGGGGCGGGCTTCGGCGATTTCGTCGGCGGCGGCCGGGCGATGCGCGAGGTGTACGCCCTGATCGAGACGGTGGCCTCGAGCGACGCGGGGGTGATCATCAGCGGGGAGAGCGGGACCGGCAAGGAGCTGGCGGCCCGGACCATCCACCGGCTGAGCAAGCGCGCCGAAGGCCCCTTCGTCGCCGTCAACTCGAGCGCCATCCCCGAAAACCTGATGGAGAGCGAGATGTTCGGCCACGAGCGGGGGGCCTTCACCGGGGCCGCCAGCATGCACGCCGGCTGCTTCGAGCGCGCCCACCGCGGCACCCTCCTGCTCGACGAGATCGCCGAAATGCCGCTCGCGCTCCAGCCGAAGCTCCTGCGGGTGCTCGAGGACCAGAAGGTGCGGCGCGTCGGCGGCGGCGCGGAGTTTTCCGTGGACGTGCGCGTGCTGGCCGCCACCAACCGGGAGCCGCGCGAGGCGGTGGCGGGCGGGAAGCTGCGCGAGGACCTCTTCTACCGCCTGAACGTCTTCACCATCACCCTCCCCCCTTTGCGCGAGCGCCGGGAGGACATCGCGCTCCTGGCCCAGGCCTTCATCACCCGGTTCAACCGGAAGCACAACGCCCGGGTCGAGGCGTGCAAGGGGGAGACGCTGGAGCTGCTCCGCGCCTACGCCTGGCCCGGCAACGTGCGCGAGCTCAAGAACACCATGGAGCGCGCCGTCATCCTGGCGCGGGGGCCCTGGATCGAGCCCTCGCACCTCCCCCCCTACCTGCTGGGACCGGCCGGGAGAACTCCGGGGCTCGCCCCGGCCCCCGGGATCACCGCCGCGGAGGCGGAGAAGGAGCTGATCCTCGGCACCCTGCGGCTGACGGGAAACAACAAGGCCGAGGCCGCCCGCCGGCTGGGGCTCGACGTCAAGACGATCCGCAACAAGCTCAAGGCATACGGCATCAAGTGACCCGACCGGCCACCGACCCATGAAGATCACGACGCGCATCAGCCTGGGATACGTCCTGCTCTTTCTCCTTCTCGCCATCCTGGTGGGGTACCAGGTGATCACCATCGGCCGGATGCAGGCGATCAACCGGACCCTTTCCGGCATCAGCTTCCGCAACGCGCTGGTGTCGCTGCAGGCGCTGCGCGACCTGGACCTGGTTGAGGAGTACGCGCGCAAGTCCTTCGCCCTGGCCGACCCCGACTACCTCGGGCCGCTCCGGGAGTACCGGAACGAATTCGAACGCGACCTGGCCGAACTGAAGGGGCAGGCGGGTTCGGAGCGGGGGGAGATCGCGCGCCTGGCGGCGGGGTGGAAGGAGTTCAGCCACAACCTCGACCTGCACCTCGCGCACCCGGCGGCGGCCGCCTTCCCCGAGACGCTGCAGGCGGAACTGGAACTGCTGAAGACGGAGGCGCACTCGGTATACCTGGCCAACCTCGACGCCATGCGCGACAAGGTCGGGCAGTCGCGCGCCATGGGGGAGACGGCGACCCTCGTGCTCTGGGTCTCCACCCTGGTCGTCCTCGTCATCGGCGCCCTGGTCTCGTTCCTGATCTACCGCTCGATCTCCCGGCCGCTCGGACACCTGACCGAGGGGACGCGGGCCATCGCCGAGGGGAAATTCTTCTACCGGCTCGACACCTCGCGCAACGACGAGTTTTCCCACCTGGCGCGCGACTTCAACACCATGACCCGCCGGCTGGACGAACTCGACCGGCTCAAGAAAGATTTCGTGTCGCACGTGTCGCACGAGCTGAAGTCCCCGCTCGCCTCCATGCTCGAGACGGTCCAGGTCCTGCTCGAGGAGATCCCCGGCCCGGTGAACGACCGGCAGCGGCGGCTGCTCGACCTGTGCCGGCAGGGGGGGGTGCGGCTGATGGCGATGATCGGCGACCTGCTGGACATGTCGCGGATCGAGGCGGGGGTGATGGAATACCGGCTCGAGCCGCGGGAACTGGCCCCGCTCCTCGACCGGGCGGTCGCCGAAATGGAGATGCAGGCCCGGGAGCGGCGCATCGCCATCGAGCTCTCCCGCCCCGCGGAGGCGCTCGAGGCGGAGTGCGACGGCGACCGCCTGATCCAGGTGCTCGTCAACCTCCTCGCCAACGCCATCCGCTTCGCGCCCGACGATTCCATCATCCGGGTGGAACTCGAGGCGGCCCGGGAAGTCCCCCCGGGAGTCCCCGCCGCGCGCGCGCGGGAGCTGCGGAGCGACCGCTACGCCCTGATCTCGGTCGCCGACTCCGGCCCCGGCATCCCCGCGGCCGACCGGGAAAAGGTGTTCGAAAAGTTCCACCAGGCAAAAAAAGGGGGGAAAATCGCGGGCGAGGGGGTAGGATTGGGGCTGGCGATCAGCCGAACCCTGGTCGAAGCCCATCGCGGCGCCATCTGGGTGGAGGACAACCCCGGGGGGGGCGTCCGGTTCCGCGTCCTGCTCCCGGCAGGCCGCCCGGCCTGATACGCCACCGGTAACCTTATGAGCCCGTTCATCCGTCGAAGCCTGTGCCGCCTCCTGCTCCCCGGGCTCCTGCTGTCACTCCCCGCCTGCCACAAAAAGGCTCCCGCGCCGGTTACGCCGGCCGCGGCGCCGGTAGCGGCCCCGGCCGCCCCCCCGGCGCCCAAGGCCATCATCCCCGAGCCCCCCGCACCCGCCCCGGATGATCCGCCTGCGCCCGAACCGCCGGCGACGACCGAGCCGACGCTCCTGGAAGTGGGGATGGCGCAGTTCCAGGCGGGGGACTATGCCATGGCCTCCCAGTCGCTGGAAGACTTTCTCCACCAGCACCCGGATGCGCCCGGCCGGGAACCCGCGCTCTTCTTCCTCGGCCTCTCCCGCACCCTGGCGCAGGACGCCAGCCGCAACCGCGTGCAGGCGGAAGCGGCGCTGAAGCGCCTGGCGGCCGAGTTCCCCCAGAGCGTCTACCGCCGCCCGGCGGAGTACCTGCTCAGGCTCCAGGCCCGGATCGACCGGCTGGCGGCGGAGGCGAAGGAGCGGGAGGAGCGGATACGCCAACTGGAGAAGGAGCTGGAGCGGCTGAAGGAGATCGACCTCCAGCGCACGCCGGGGCGGATCGGCCTTCCCCGGTGACACGGTGGGGTATAATCGCCTGATGAACAAGGATATCAAAATGTCGCTGGCCGACGCCCTCGACGTGGGGCCGGGCGCGGTGGTGTCGCTGGTGGGGGGCGGGGGGAAAACCACCTCCATGTTCCGCCTGGCCGGGGAACTAGCGGCGCGGGGGCTCCGGGTGGTGACCACGACCAGCACCCACATCAGCCGGGAGCAGGTGGAGCTCTCCCCCGCCGTCGTTTCCACCGGATGCCTGTCGCGGCTGGGCCCGCTGCTCGACCGGCACGGGCAGTGCCTGGTGGTCGGGGCTCCCGACGACCGGGACCGGGTGTTCGGGTCGCCGCCGGAGGAGATCGCGCTGCTGGCCGCCCGCGCCGATGTCGATGTCGTCGTCATCGAGGCGGACGGGAGCCGCTCCCTCCCCTTCAAGGCGCCGGCGGAGCACGAGCCGGTGGTACACCCCCTGACGACGCTCCTGGTCGCGGTCGCGGGGATTGACATCCTGGGAGCGCCGCTCGACGAGGAGCACGTGCACCGGGCGCGCCGGGCGGCCGCGCTGGCGGGGGTGCCCGAAGGGGTCCCCGTCACCGCGGAGATCGTGGCCCGGGTACTGGCCCACCCGCTGGGGGGCGCCAAGGGGCGGCCCGACGGCGCCCGGTTCGTTCCCCTCGTCAACCGCGCGGACGACGCCGCGGCCGCCGCGCGCGGCCGGGAGATCCTGGCGCTCCTCGTGCAGCACCCTGGGGTGGACCGCGCTCTCCTCTGTTCGCTGCTGCAGCCGGACCCCGTCATCGAACGGCGCGAAAAAGTGAAATAACGGGGGCCGGGCCGAAACATGGGACCCGGGACCGATCGGAAGGACGATGGAAAAGAGAAACTCCGTTTTCGAGTGTCAGGAATGCGGCTACGCCTCCCCAAAATGGCTGGGGCGCTGCCCCGACTGCGGCGGCTGGAACTCCCTGGTGGAGGAGCGGCGCGAGCGCGGGCGCCCGGGCGGAAAGCGCACGGCGCGGCCGGCGCGCCTCGGCGACATCTCCACCGAAGCGATCCCCCGCATCGACACCCGCAACCCGGAGTTCAACCGCACCCTCGGGGGGGGGATCGTCCCCGGGTCGCTCATCCTGCTCGGGGGGGAGCCGGGGGTGGGCAAGTCCACCCTCCTCCTGCAGATCGCCCGCAGCCTCGAGGGGATGAGCGTGCTCTACGCCTCGGGCGAGGAGTCGATGCAGCAGATCCGGCTCCGGGCCGACCGGCTCGGGGAGCCTCCCGCCGGCGCCGGGGAGCTCTACCTCCTGGCGGACTCGAGCCTCGAGGGGATCCTCGCGGCCGTGGAAGAGGTCAAGCCCGGGGCCCTGGTCGTCGACTCGGTGCAGACGGCGTGCTCGGAATCGCTCGAATCGGCGCCGGGGAGCATGAGCCAGGTGCGCCACGTCGCCGTGACCCTGCTCAACCTCGCCAAGCGCACCCACCTCCCGGTCTTCCTCATCGGCCACGTCACCAAGGACGGGGCGATCGCGGGACCGAAGGCGCTCGAGCACATCGTCGACGTGGTCCTCTACTTCGAGGGGGAGGGGAAGCGCAACCACCGCATCATCCGGGCGGTGAAGAACCGCTTCGGGGCGGCCAACGAGGTCGGCATCTTCGAGATGACCTCGCGCGGGCTGCTCCCGGCGGCCAACCCCTCCGGCCTCTTCCTCCCCGACCGGGAGCTGTCGGCCGGCAGCTCGGTCGTGTGCGCCCTGGAGGGGACGAGGCCGCTCCTGGTCGAAATCCAGGCGCTGGTGGTCGCCACGCAGTACAGCAATGCGCGCCGCGTCGCCGACGGCGTCAACTACAACCGGATCTCGGTGCTGGTGGCGATGCTCGAAAAGCGGCTGGGGGTGCAGATGACCGGGAGCGACATCTACGTCAGCACCGCCGGCGGGATCGAGGTGAACGATCCCGGGGCCGACTTGGGCCTCTTCGCCGCCATCTTCGGCAGCCTGCGCAACCGCCCGATCGCCTCCCGCACCGTGTTCGTGGGGGAGCTGAGCCTGTCAGGGGACGTGCGCCCCGTCCCGCAGGCGCACCTGCGGGTGCGCGAGGCGGCGGCCATGGGCTTTTCCCGCGTCATCCTCCCCGCAGGGAACCTCCCCCTGGTGGACCCGGTCGGCGGCATCGAGCTCGAACCGATCGACACCGTGGCGGAACTCACCGAACTGATCTTCCCCTGAGGCGGTCCAGGAAATAGGGTGACTGCGCCGCCGATTCCTGCTAAATTGTTTGTATGTCAGCCGTAGTCCATTTATGGCCCATCATTCTCTTTTTTATTGATATTGTTCGGTTTATACCAAAGGAGTCCTTCAATGGATCTCTGGATCATCAGAATCATTCTATTTGCCGCCATCCTGATAAGCGGTTTTCTCGTGCGTCCCTTCGGCCCCAACCTGGTACTGACATTAGTTTTCGGCGTTGTTTTCGGGCTGTTCATCCTCTTTGTTGAGTGTCGCATCCGGGCGCTTTCGCTGAAAACCGTCCTGGGAGGGGCGGTCGGCGCGCTCCTGGGCATCATCGGCGCCAGCCTCGTCAGCCCCGTCATCGGGCGGATGAACTTCGTCCACCCCGAAATCGAAACCTTCGTGCAGATCCTCGTCCTCATCCTGATGACCTACCTCGGGATGCTCTCGGGAACCAGCAAGGGGGAGTTCATCGACCTCGCCTCGCTCGGGGGGATCTTCACCGAGAACGCCCTGCGCAAATCGTGCAAGGTCCTTGATACCAGCGTCATCATCGACGGCCGCATCGCCGACATCTGCGAGACCGGCTTTCTGGAGGGGACGCTGGTCGCCCCCCATTTCGTGCTGCGCGAGCTGCAGCAGATCGCCGACAGCGCCGACAGCGCCAAGCGCAACCGGGGCCGGCGCGGCCTGGACGTGCTCGAAAAGATCAAGTCGGTCCCCGGGGTGTCGGTGCAGATCGTCGAAAAGGACTTCCCCGAGGTCAAGGAAGTGGACCTCAAGTTGATCGAGCTGGCCAAGGAAATGGGCGCCAAGATCGTCACCAACGACTTCAACCTCAACAAGGTGTCGCAGCTGCGGGGGGTCGAAGTCCTGAACATCAACGAGCTGGCCAACGCGCTCAAGCCCGTCGTCCTCCCCGGCGAGACGATGAAGGTGTTCATCCTCAAGGAGGGGAAGGAATACAACCAGGGGGTGGCCTACCTCGACGACGGCACGATGGTGGTGGTCGACAACGCCCGGCGCATGATCGGCAGGACCATCTCCACCCAGGTCACCTCGGTGCTGCAGACGACGGCGGGGAAGATGATCTTCGGCCGCTTCCCCGATGATTCGGAACCGGGCTCCCGGCAGGAGCGCCGTTCCTACGACCGGGGCGGGATGTCCGCGCGCTTCGGCAACGGCGAAGAGGAGAAGGAACGCCTGAAGGAACGGTAGCCGCCCGTATGGGAAACAATCGCACTCTCAGCCGGCTCCGGGTCGCGGCGGTGGTCGCGGCCGGCGGGACCGGCACGCGCATGAACGCCGGGATCCCCAAGCAGTTCCTGGAAATCGCCGGCCGGCCGATCCTGTGCCACACCGTGGAGCGCCTGGCCGAACTCGAGCAGGTGCGGGAGATCGTCGTCGCCCTCCCCCCGGAGCACATCGCGCGGGCGGAGGCCCTCGTCGGCGCCCGCGCGCGCTGCGTCGCGGGCGGGGCGTCGCGCCAGGACTCGGTCCTGAACGCCGTCCGGGCGCTCCCCGCGGAGATCGACGTCATCCTGGTGCACGACGCGGTGCGCCCGCTCTGCCCCGGGGACGTGATGCTGCGGGTGCTTGAAACCGCCTGGACAAAGGGGGCCGCGATCCCGGGCCTGCCCGCCACCGACACCATCGGGCGCGTTTCCCGCCGCGGGCGGCTGCTCCAGACGCCGCCGCGGGCGGAACTGTACGCGATCCAGACACCGCAGGGGTTTCACGCCGCGCTTTTGCGGCGGGCGCTCGAAGCCGCTGATGCGGAAGGGTTCCAGGGGACCGACGAGTCCTCGGTGGTGCGCCGGGCGGGGCACGCGGTATGGGTGGTCCCCGGTTCCCCCGACAACCTGAAGATCACCCGCCCGCTCGACCTGGAACTCGCCGCGCGGCTGATGGGAAAGGAAACTGGGAACATGAACGCAACGCAGGTACGCATCGGCCAGGGGATCGACTACCACCGCCTGGCGGCCGGGCGCAGGCTGGTCCTGGGGGGGGTGGAGATCCCGTTCGAGCGGGGGCTCGAGGGGCACTCGGACGCCGACGTGCTGCTGCACGCCGTCTGCGACGCCCTGCTGGGCGCCGCCGCGATGGGGGACATCGGCCGCCTCTTCCCCGACACCGACCCCGCCTGGCGCGGCCGCGCGAGCCTCCACTTCCTGGAGGAGGTGGCCCGGCGCCTCGCCGCGGCGGGGTGGCGCGCGCTGAACGTCGACGCCACCCTGGTCCTGGAGCGGCCGAAGATCGCGCCGCACGCTCCCCGGATGCGGCGCAACATCGCCGCGGCCCTGGGCCTGGACGAGGGGGCCGTCAGCGTCAAGGCGACCACGAGCGAGGGAATGAACGCCGAGGGGAGGGGGGAAGGGGTGTCCGCACAGGCCGTCGCCCTCATCGCCCGCACCCCCGCACCTGTCAAGGAAAAGGACCATGAACCCTGATCATCCGATACGGGTGCGCTTCGCGCCCAGCCCCACCGGCTTTTTGCACGTGGGGAACGTGCGCACGGCGCTGTTCAACTGGCTCCTGGCCGGCCGGCACGGGGGGACCTTCCTCCTCCGTGTCGAGGACACCGACGCCGAGCGCAGCGAGCCGCGCTACGAGCGGCAGCTGGTGGAGGACCTCGCCTGGCTCGGCCTCGACTGGAGCGAGGGGATCGACCGGGGGGGGGAGTACGGCCCCTACCGGCAGACCGACCGCTACGACCTCTACCGGCGGTACGCCGCGCGCCTCCTCGCGGAGGACCGGGCCTACCGCTGCTTCTGCTCCGCGGAGGAACTGGAGGAGGCGCGCCGGCTGCAGCTCGAGCGGCGGGAGACCCCCCGCTACGGAGGCAAATGCCGCCACATCCCCCCGGACGAGGTCCGGGAGCGGGTCGATAGGGGGGATCCCTATACCCTGCGCCTCCGGGTGCGTCCCGGGATCGTGGGCTTCGACGACCTGGTCTTCGGCCGGATCGAGATCGAGACCGTGCAGGTGAGCGACCCCGTGCTCGTGCGCAGCGACGGGAGCCCGACCTACAACTTCTGCTGCGTCGTCGACGACCTGCTGATGCAGATCTCCCACGTGGTGCGCGGCGACGGCCACCTGTCGAACACCCACCGCCAGGTCCTGATCTACGAGGCGCTCGCGGCGGAGCCGCCGCGCTTCGCCCACCTGTCGACCATCCTCGGCCCCGACGGGCAGAAGCTGAGCAAGCGCCACGGCGCGACTTCCATCGAGGAATTCCGGCGGCGGGGCTACCTCCCCGAAGCCCTGATCAACTACCTGGCGCTGCTCGGGTGGTCCCCGCCGGTCGACGGCCAGGAGATCCTCGCGCCCGCTGAAATCCGGGAGCAGTTCGACCTTGCGCGGGTGCAGAAAAGCCCGGCCATCTTCGACCCGGCCAAGCTCGACTGGATGAACCGCACCTGGATCAACCGGACCCCGGGAGCTGACCTCCTCCCCCGCGCCCGCCCCTTTTTCACGGCGGCCGGCCTCCTCCCCGCCGAACCCTCCCCCGCCATCGACGCCTGGGCCGGCAGGGTGATCGACCTGGTCAAGACGCACGTGGACCATCTCGACCAGCTCCCGGAGGAAGCGGGCGTCCTCTACGGCCCCGACCCGGCCGGGATCGACCCGGACGCCCGCGCCGCCCTCTCGACCCCCGAAGGGCGGGAGGTGGCCCTCGATTTCGTCCGGCGCCTGGAGGAAGAGGGGGCGCTCGGCGCCGACAGTTACCGGCGGATCGTGGGGGAGGTCAAAGCGGCCACCGGGCGGAAGGGGCGGCACCTCTACCACCCCATCCGGGCGGCCCTGACCGGGCGCGGCTCGGGACCCGACCTCGAAACCCTGGTCCCGCTCTGCGACGAGGGGGCGCGCCTGCCGCTCCCGCGCCCGGTCCCACCCCCGGCCGCGCGTGCGCGCCGCATCCTCGAAGCGGTGTGAGGCGCCATGGCCCTGATCTACGGCATCCACGCGGTGACGGAAGCGCTGCGGGCCCACCCCGAACGGATCGAGCGGATCACCGTTGAGCGCGGCGGGCGCAACCCCCGCGTCCAGGAAATCGTCCGGAAAGCAGGGGAGTGCCGCGTGCGCCTCTCCTTCGAGCCGCGGGAGTGGATGGACCGCCGGTGCGGCGGGGAGCGCCACCAGGGGGTGCTCGCCGTCACCGCGGAAATCGACACCCTCGAAGTCGAGGAGGTCCTGGCCGCGGCCCGGACGCCGGGCCTGGTGGTGGTGCTCGACGGGATCGAAGACCCCCACAACCTCGGCGCCGTCCTGCGCTCGGCCGAGGCGGCGGGCGCCGACGGCGTGTTCGTGCCGCGCCGCCGCTCCGCCGCCCTCGGGGCCGCGGCGGTCAAGGCGAGCGCCGGGGCCGCCGCCCATGTCCGGGTCGGACGGGTGCCCAACGTCTCCCGCCTCCTCGAGAGCCTGAAGGACGCGGGGTACTGGAGCGTGGGGCTCGACGCGGCTGCGCCCGAACCGCTGTGGAAAATCGACCTGACCGTCCCGGTCGCCCTGGTGCTGGGCAGCGAAGGGACGGGGCTGCACCGGCTGGTGCGGCAGAAGTGCGACCTGCTGGCCTCGCTCCCGATCACCGGGCGGGTGGGCTCCTACAACGTGAGCGTGGCCGCCGGGATCTCCCTGTACGAGGTACAGCGCCAGCGGGCCCAAAAATTGAAGGGAACCGCCTCCGCTGCCGAAAAGCAGGAATGCCCGGTCTGATTGGACTTTCGGGGTTGCTCCTATGGCCGTGATAGAAATCGAAAACCTGACCAAGGACTTCGCCGTCGGCTTCTGGCGCAAGCGGCCGGTGCGCGTGCTCGACAACCTCACGCTCGAGGTGCGCGCGGGGGAGATCTTCGGCTTTCTCGGGCCGAACGGGGCGGGCAAGAGCACCACCCTGAAGCTCCTGATGCGCCTCCTCTTCCCGACTTCGGGCTCGGCCCGCATCCTGGGGCGCCCCGCGGGGGACCCGGCAATGCACCAGCGCATCGGCTACCTGCCCGAAAACCCCTACTTCTACGACTACCTGACCCCCCGGGAGCTTCTCGCCTTCATGGGCCGCCTGTTCGGCATGGGCGGCCCCTCCCTTGCCCGCAAAGTCGACGGACTCGTCCGGCAGGTCGGGCTCGGGGAGTCGGCCGACGTGCAGTTGCGCAAATTCTCCAAGGGGATGGTCCAGCGCCTGGGGATCGCCCAGGCCCTCATCAACGATCCCGAGGTGGTGTTTCTCGACGAACCGATGTCGGGACTCGACCCCCTCGGGCGCATGGAGGTGCGCCGGATCGTGACCGGGCTGAGGGAGCGGGGGGTGACCGTGTTTTTAAGCTCCCACATCCTGCCGGACGTCGAGGCGATCTGCGACCGGGTGGCGATCCTGAACCGGGGCCGGCTCCAGGAGGCCGGGACGCTCGAGGATATCCTCCGGGCGCGGATCGCCGGGCACGAACTCATCCTCTCCGGCTGGACCGACGCCACCCTGGAACTGCTCCGCCCATGGTGCTCCGAAGTGCGCCCCATGGGGGAGCGGCTGCACCTGCGGGCGGACGACCGCGAAAACCTGGAGGCGGTGCTCCGCTTCGTCTTCGCCCACGGGCTGGAGCTCGTGTCGGTCAACCCGATCCGCCCCTCGCTCGAAGAGTATTTTCAGACCCTGGTGGTCGGAAGCTAGAGGCCCCGTCATGAACCGCATCCTGGCCATCGCCAAAAACACCTTCCGCGAAACGGTGCGCGACAAGATCCTGTACAACCTGATCCTCTTCGCCCTGGTCATGATCGCGAGCTCGCTCGCCCTGGGACAGCTCACCCTGGGCAACGAGGACAAGGTGATCCTCGACCTGGGCCTGGGCGCCATCTCGATATTCGGGCTCCTGATCGCCATCTTCATCGGGATCGGCCTGGTTTACAAGGAACTGGAAAAGCGAACCGTCTACGCGTTGCTGGCCAAGCCGGTGCGCCGCCACGAGCTGATCCTGGGGAAATATCTCGGGCTCCTCCTGACGCTCGCGGTCAACGTGGCGGTGATGACGGTGGGGCTCGCCCTGGCCCTGGCCTACACGGGGCGGGCGCCGGCCGGCGCCTATCTCCGCCTCCTGCCGGCCGTGGGCCTCATCTTCCTCGCGCTCGCCCTGGCCACCGCGCTCGCGCTCCTCTTTTCGACCTTCTCGACCCCGGCGCTTTCGGCCCTCTTCACCTTCTTCATCTGGGTCATCGGGCATTTCAACGCCGACCTCGCCCGCGTCGGCAAAGGGTCGGCCGTCGGCGAGGCGCTCGGCCGCACCCTCTACTACGTCATCCCCAATTTCGACAATTTCAACCTGATCGACGGCCGCGCGGTGCTGCAGACGGCGGGCTACGCCCGCCCCATCGAGGGGTGGGCGGTGGCGGGGGCCGGCGCTTACGCCGTCATCTACATCGCCCTCCTCCTCGCCATTGCGATCGTCATCTTCTCCCGGCGGGACTTCAAATGAAAAGCGGGAGGGGACCGAAAACGAAGCCCGTACTCCGCTCCATCGCCGTCATCCTGGTCGCTGCGGCCCTGATCCGGCCGGTGCAGGACTTCATCGACGCCCGCGCCGAGCGGGGGGAGCAGCCCGACCTCCTCTTCTTCAACTCCCCTTCCCTCGTCCAAAAGATGGCCCTCGGCTTCGAGCCGCTCCTGGCCGACTTCTACTGGATGCGCACGATCCAGTACTACGGCCGGCGCGACGAGACGGGGAAGCGGCGGCGGAGCTTCGACAATCTCTACACCCTGCTCGACATCACGACCACCCTCGACCCGGGCCTGCAGGACGCCTACCACGCCGGGAGCTGCTTCCTCTCAGAACCCCCGCCGATCGGGGCCGGCCGCCCGGACCTCGCCCTCAAGCTGCTGGAAAAGGGGGAGCGGGCACACCCCCTGGAGTGGCGCCTGGTCTACGAACGGGGCTTCGTCCATTACCTCTACCGGAAGGACTACGCGGCCGCGGGGAAAACCTGGCTCGAGGCGGACCGGATCCCCGGGTCGCCCAAGTGGCTCGGGGGGCTGGCGGCCATGGCATTGTCGAAGGGGGGGGCCGAGGAGATCGCCATCGCCCTCTGGCGGCGCCAGTACGAGGAGGCGACCAACGAGGCGGTGCGCGACAACGCCCGCGACCACCTTCACTCGCTCCTGGTCAAGCGGGACCTGGCCGCGCTCCGGGAGCAGATCGAACGCCACCGCGCCGAGACCGGATCCTTCCCCCCGGCGCTCGCAACGCCCCGGGACCCGATGGGGACCCCCTACACCTACGACCCCCGCTCCGGCCGGGTGGACCTTGACCCGGCGAGCACCGTCCGCCTCGTCGACACCCCCTGACCGATCGTTTTTGTTTATTATCCTGAAATTTATAGTCGACGCTGTTTCCACGATTCAAACAGCTGTATTCCACCAAGGAGATTCCGCCGTGGGTAAGAAACTGAGCGCCGAGTTCCTCGGCACGTTCTGGCTTGTACTCGGCGGCGGCGGAAGCGCGGTCCTGGCGGGGGTCGCCTACCGCGGGATTTTCGAGGAAAAGGCCTGACCCATACCCTCATTCCGGCAAATGATTGAACAGAATGACACCCCCATTTTGTCGAACAGTTCGACAAAATGGGGGGATGGATCCTATTCCGCCAGCGTCACGCGGTCGCGCCCGGCGTTCTTGCTGTGGTAGAGGGCCTTGTCGGCCGCCTCCACGAGTTCCTGGGCGGTGCGGCCGTGGTCGGGGAAGACGGCCACCCCCATCGACGCCGTGACGCGCCCCAGGGGGATGCCGCGGTAGTGGACGTCCAGGCGCTGGATCGCCTCCTTGAAGAACTCGGCCCGCTGCCGGGTGACGGCGCTGTTCCCCTCGGGCAGGATCAGGGTAAACTCCTCCCCCCCGTAGCGGCAGGCGATGTCCTCGCCACGGATGTTGCTGCGCAGCAGCTTCCCCAGCTCCTTCAGCAGCAGGTCCCCCGCCTCGTGCCCGAAGGTGTCGTTGAAATACTTGAAGTGGTCGAGGTCCATCATGATCATCCCCAGCGGTCGCTGGTTCCGGGCCGCCCGGCGCATTTCCAGCTCGAGCGACTCCTCCATGAACCTCCGGTTGAAGAGCCCCGTCAGCGGGTCGCGGATCGACTGGCTGCGCAGCGTCTCGTGCAGGCGCAGGTTCGACAGCGCCATGGCAATGTGCTCGGACATGGTCACGGCCAACCGCTGCCTGCTCTCGGTCATCTTCATGCTGTCGGGATGCATCAGGTGGAGCATCCCGAGCGCCTCGCTCTGCGCCATCATCGGGATGCACATGTAGCCGGCAGGGGCGGGGTGGTGCACGTGGCGGCAGACCAAGCCGGAGCCCGCGTGCTCGACCCAGTGGGTCCGGCCCCGCCGCAGCGCCCAGCACTCCGCGGGGGGGAAGGAGGACTCCGCCAGGCTCGGGTCTCCCCAGACCGCCTTGGCCTCCACCGAGTCGCGGGCGGGGGAGATGATGTAGAGCGCTCCCACCTTCGCCGGAAAGATCTGCTGCGCCACCCGGACGATGGCGCCATAGGCTTCCTCCGTCGTCAGGCAGGCGCGCAGGATGTCCCCCATCTCGTTGAGCATGGCCATCTCGCGCGTCCGCTGTTCCAGCTCGCCCACCCAGGCCTCGAGTTTCTGGTTCGCCTCGTGCAGCTGGGCCTCGGCCCGCTTGCGCGCGGTGACGTCGCGCGCGATCCCCTGCACGGCCACGGCCTTCCCCTCGCGGAAGAGGGGGCGGGTGCTGACCTCCAGGATGATGCGGCCGCCGTCCTTGGCCGAAATCTCCAGTTCGTAATTCAGGGGGATCTCCCCCGCCACCTGCGGGTCGGTCAAAGTCTCCACCAAGTGGGCGAATTCGGGCGTCAGCAGGTCGCTGATATTCATTTCGAGCGCTTCCGGGCGGGTGTACCCGGCGATCCGCTCGATCGCCCGGTTGATCGATCGGATCCTCCCCTCGAAGTCGTGGGTGTAGATGATGTCGCTGGCGTTTTCGAACATCTCCCGGTAGAGCCCCTCGCGCTCTTTCTTTTCCCCGTTCCCGGCGCGGCGGAAATACTCCGCGGGGTTATGGAAGATCTCGAGCAGGAGCGGCTCCTGGTTCACCAGGGGGAGGAAATGGGCCCGCACCGCCGGATGGCTTTCGCTCCCGATTTCCGGGTGCGCCTCCATCCACATGTGCGCCCCCCGGGCCGAGGAGAGCAGCAGCATCAGGGGGAGGTACCAGGAGTCCCCCAGCAGGTCCTTCAACCCGGCCGTGGCGCGTTCCGCTCCGGGGATCCCCAGGAAGAGGGCCAGGGCGAGGGTGGACACCCCCTCCTCGAACCCGGGGGTGTCCCCGGGCCAGGCGCAAAGCGGGTGCTCCAGGCCGGCCAGCGCCGACAGCGCGCGCTCGATCTCCCCGGTGTCGGGCTCCGGAAGTTCCAGCAATTCCCTCACCGCGCGCGCGCTGACGCCCAGTTCGCGCAGAGAACAGGCATGGGTCACGACGAAATAGGGGGAAGCGGTCGCGCGCGCCAGGCGCAGCAGGAGCTTCTCCCTGAACAGCTCCGGCAGGGGGCTGTCGCACACACCCGCCCGGTACCGGCGCCAGAGGTCTTCGAGGATGTCGGGGAACCCGAGGGCGGGGATGAAGCAGGGGGGGAGGAAACCGACCCGCTCCTCGATCTCGGCGCGGATCCGGGCCGCTTCTCCGCCGGGGGCGGTCGCGGGAACCGGGGGCTCGGGCTCGAGCCCGAAATCTATTTCCGGCTCGAGGCGCTTCAGCTCCTCGAGTTTCCCCCAGAGGGCCTCCAGTTCGCCATCCGTGCGGCCTTCCTGTTCCATTACGCGATGAACCCGAGTGAATAGCATACTCCCGTGACGCGGCGACGCATCCACGGTATTCTGCTTCAGGGGCGAGGGGGAGCGCTGTTTACCTGAAAGGGCAATTTTGTACCAACTCGAGGCAAAGGCCAAGTAAAAAATGCGCCGGATGCTGAAACCGGGTCAGCTGGCGACCACCACCGCGTCCCCCCCGCCCGCGCGCGCCCGGCCGACGGCCGCTTCCGCCGAGCGCAGCAGGGACTCCGCGGTCTGCCCGTGGTCGGGATAGATCGCCATCCCGATCGACACGGTGATCTTTTCCCCCTCCCGCACACCGGGGTACTGCAAGTCCATCCCCCGCACCAGGTCCCGCAGCGTCTCCGCGCGGCGCCGGCCGACCTTGCGCCCGCTCTGGGGGAGGAGCATGACGAAGACGTGACCGCTGAAGCGGCAGGCGATGTCCCCTTTCCGGACCTTGGACTGCAGCAGCACGCCGGTCCGGCACAGGAGGGAGTCCCCGGCGTCGAGGCCCAATTCATCGTTGATCTCCTGGAACCGGTCGATCGAGGCCATGATCACCACCAGCGTCCCCTGGGTGCGCGCCATGCGCCGCAGTTCCAGTTCGAGCGATTCCTCCATGAAGCTGCGGTTGAAGAGCCCGGTCAGGGGGTCGCGGATCGACTGGTTGCGCAGGGTCTCGTGCAGGCGCAGGTTCGACAGCGCCATGGCGACGCGCTCCCCCATGGCGGCGGCGAGCCGCTGCTTCGACTCCGTCAGCGGGCTCCCGTTGTCGTGGCTCAGGTACAGCACCCCCACCGCCTCGCTCTGGGCCATCATCGGGACGCAGAGGTAGCCGCACGGGGGAGGGGTCCCCAGGTGCTTGCACAGCAGGCCGACCCCGGTGTCCTCCACCCAGTGCACCCGCCCCCGGCGCAGGGCCCAGCATTCATCCGGGGTGAAGGTGGTCTCCAGCCGCGCGCTATCCCCCCACATGGCGACCGATTCCACGATGTTGCGCAGCGGGCCCAGCACGTAGAGCGCCCCCGCCGCCTCCGGGAAGATCTCCTGCGCGATGCGCACGACCACCTCGTAGACCTCCTCGGAGGTGAGGCAGGCGCGCAGGATGTCCCCCATCTCGCCGAGCAGGGTCATCTCGCGGGTGCGCTGCTCCAGGTCCCGGACCCAGGCCTCGAGCTTGCGGTTGGCTTCGCCGAGCGCCTCCTGGGCCCGCTTGCGTTCGCTGATGTCCCGGGCGATCCCCTGGATCCCGTAGGGCCGCCCCTCGCGGAAGACGAGGCGGTGGCTCACCTCGAGGGTGAGGCGGGCGCCCCCCTTGGTGAGCACGTCGAGTTCGGCCGTCATCGGAACCGCGTCGGCGATCTGGCGGTCGATCATCCGGCGGGCGGCGGCCCGGCACTCGGGGGCCACCAGCTGGCTGAAGCGCATCTGCAGGGCTTCGTCCCGCGAATAACCCAAAACCCGCTCCGCCGCCTTGTTGATCGAGGTGATTTTGCCCGAGAGGTCGTGGGTGTAGACCACGTCGTAGGCGTTTTCGAACAGCTCCCGGTAGCGCTCCTCGCTCACGCGCCGGGCCTCCTCGGCCAGCGCCCGCTCGGTCACGTCGCGCACGATGGCCAGCCCGCCGATCACCCCCTCCTCCCCGGGGCTCTGGATGGGGCCGTAGTACCCCTCGAACCAGATGCTCCCGCCCCCCGGAACGGTGTAGCACTTCTCCTTCGAAACGCTCTTCCGCCCCTTGAGCGCCGCGGCGATATGCTCATCCTCCCCCAGCTCCTTCAGGAAGGGGCAGGCCAGGAAAGCGGGGCGGCCCAGGACCTCCTGCGCGGCGAGGCCGAACATCCTTTCCATCGCGGGGTTCCAGACTATCAGGAAGCCGTCGCGGTCGAAGGCGACGATACCGTCGACGCTGCTGTTGACGAGCCATTCCAGGAGCCGCTTTTCCGTCTCGAGCACCCCGGAAGCGTACTTGCGGTCGCTCGCGTCCTCCACCACGAGCAGGCATCCCCCGGGCCCCGCCGCGGCGGAGGGGGAGACGGTGAGCCGGGCCCAGAAGTTCTCCCCCCCTTTGGTCACCAGCGGCCCCTCGGCCTTCATCGTCCGGGCCACCCCGCCGGCCACCTGGGCGATGAGCCTCGACACGAGACCCGGCTCCCCGCCGAGCCGCTCGACGGGGAGGGCGCGGAGTTCCCCTTCGTCATAGCCGCACATGAGACAAAGCGCCCGGTTGCACCCGGCCAGGCGGCCGGCGGCGTCCACCAGGGCCATCCCGAACGGGGCATCCTCCAGGATTTCGGCGGGGAGGGGGGTGGCGGAGCTGGGGGCCTCGGCGGAGCGGGCGGACGGGCGGAGAGTGAGGCTGTGCAGATGCGCGATCTCCTCGCGCAAAGACTCCAGCTCCTCGGCCAAGTCGCTCTTCGGCGTGTCTTTTGGATCCATCTTTTCTCTTGCCCCGCGCGGGACCGGGTACCAGGGACTCAAATGTTTTTATATGAACGGCTTATGATTCCCGGCACTGCAATTTGGTTATCGTTGGGTGGAAGCGGAATCTTTAGACAAATCGCGACCCCGGGGTTCCCCGTTTGTCATCTTCTCTCCGTCTGTATATATTAGGTGCCATGAAGTACGAAGGAATGATCTACCGGCCTCCGAGCGAAGCCGACAGCTTGATCCTGCAGGTGGCGGTGGGGTGCTCCTACAACCAGTGCACCTTCTGCCACTCCTTCCGGGAAAAGACCTTCCGGGTCAAGACCTTCGAGGAGATCCGGGAGGACATCGAGGAAGCCTCCACCTTCGGCCCGATCCGGCGCGTGTTCCTGGCCGACGGCAACGCGCTGGTGATGACGCAGCCGGAGCTGGTGCGGGTGCTCGGCTGCCTGAAGGAGAAGATCCGCGGACTCGAGCGGGTGGGGACCTACGCCAACGCCCTGGACATCCTGAAAAAGGAACCGGCGGAACTGGAGGAACTCCGTTCCCTGGGGCTCGGCATCATCTACCTGGGGGTGGAGTCGGGCAACCCGGAGGTGCTCCGGCGCATCCGGAAAAACGCCACTGCGGAGCAAATGGTCCGGGCGGGGAGGCGGGTGAAGGAAGCGGGGATCCTGCTCTCGGTCACGGTGCTGCTCGGAATCGGCGGAGTCGAGCTGAGCCTCGAGCACGCCCGGGACACCGGCCGGATCCTGACGGAGATGGATCCCGATTTCGTCGGCGCCCTCTCCCTCATGGTCGTACCCGGCACCCCGATCGAGGCGGACCTCCGGAGCGGCCGCCTGGTCCTCCCCTCCCCCTTCGGCCTCATCCGGGAGCTGGGGATGATGGTGGCCCACTCTGACCTCACCCGCTGCTTCTTCGCCTCCAACCACGCCTCCAACTACCTGCCGCTCAGGATCCGCCTGCCCCAGGAGAAGGAGCGCGCGCTCGACCTCATCCGGGAAGTGCTGGAACGGAAGGACCCGGAGATGCTGCGCCCCGAATTCATGCGGGCGCTGTAGCTCGCGGGGCCGGCCGGGCCTATGGTATACTCCAAGCGATTCGGATCGCCGTTTCGGAGGGTTATGGGCGCAAGGGTAAAATTCTGGATCGGGGGCCTCGTCATCGTCGCAGCCCTGGGCTGGCTCGCGTTCGTCGCTTTCGAGGAGAGCAAGGCCTACTACATCACCGTGGACGAGTTCACCTCCAGGGGCGGGGATACCGAGGGGAAGCGGTTCAAGCTCGCCGGGGACGTCGTCGCGGGGTCGATCGACCGGAGCCGGCCGCAGCTGGAATTCGTCATCGCGAGCCCGCAGTCGAGCATCCGTGTCCGCTACGCCGGCCGCGACATCATCCCCGACACCTTCCGGGAGGGATCGAAGGCCCTGGTGGAAGGAACCGTCGCACCCGACGGCGTCTTCGAAGCCTCGCGGATCGAGGCGAAGTGCGCTTCGAAATACGAAGCGGAGTACGACGGGCGAACCTCCTGACTTCAGGGACTCCATGGCCGACTTCGGAACTTTCTCCCTTCTCCTGGCCCTTTGCCTCTCGCTCTACGCCATCATTGCCTCGCTGACCGGAGTCTCCCTGGGCAAGCGGCGGGTGACGGCGAGCGGGGAGCGGGCGGCCCTGGCCGCCACGGCCGCCGCGATCCTGGCCCTCGGCGCTCTCCTCTACCTCATGCTGGCGGACGATTTCGCCACCGCCCACGTGGCCAACAACAGCAGCCGGACGCTCCCGCTCCTGTACAAGATCTCGGCCATCTGGGGGGGACATGACGGGTCGATGCTGCTGTGGGTGTTTTTCACCGCCCTTCTCTCCGGCCTTGCCATTGTTCAGAACCGCCGCCGCTGCCGGGACATGATGCCCTGGGTCGTGGTCGTGCTGATGGTCAACCTCGCCTTCTTCCTGGCCCTCAACCTCTTTTTGTCCAACCCGTTCAACCAGCTGGTCCGGATCACGCCCGACGGCGCGACGGCCCCCTTCGTCCCCGCCGACGGGCAGGGACTCAACCCGCTCCTGCAGTACTGGGCCATGGTCATCCACCCCCCGATCCTCTACCTGGGTTTCATCGGCTTCGTGGTCCCCTTCGCCTTCACCATCGCCGCCCTGGTCACCCGTCAACAGGGCAACGACTGGGTGCGTATCGTCCGGCGCTGGACCCTGGGGACCTGGCTCCTGCTGGGGATCGGGATCATCCTCGGCGGCAAGTGGGCCTACGTCGTGCTCGGCTGGGGGGGATACTGGGGGTGGGACCCGGTGGAGAACGCCTCGTTGGTGCCGTGGCTGGTAGGTACGGCGCTCCTGCACTCCATCATCGTGCAGGAGCGGCGCGGGATGCTGAAGACTTGGAACGTGGTCCTGGTGACCCTCACCTACCTCCTGGGGATCTTCGGGACCTTTCTCACCCGCAGCGGGCTCGTCAATTCGGTGCACGCGTTCGCCGACTCGAACCTGGGGCGCTTCTTCCTCTACTACATGGCCTTCGTGCTCGCCGGCGCCCTGCTGCTCGTGGCCGACCGGCAGTCGTTCCTCGCGAGCAAGCGGCGGCTCGACTCCATGCTGTCGCGCGAAAGCGCCTTCCTGTTCAACAACCTCGTGCTGGTAGCCGCCGCTTTCGCCGTGTTCTGGGGCACCCTCTTCCCTGCCCTGTCGGAATGGCTCCGGGGGACCAAGATCTCGGTCGGTCCCCTCTTCTTCGACCGGATCAACATCCCGATCGGCCTCCTCCTCCTCGCCCTGACCGGGATCGGCCCGCTGCTGGCCTGGCACAAGACCTCGCCCGCCGCGCTGCGCCGGTCGTTTCGGTGGCCCGGCGTCGTCGCCCTCCTGGCCCTGGCCGCGCTCCTTGCCGGGGGGATGAGGAATTTCACCGTGACCGTCTGCCTCACCCTGTGCGCCTTCGTCCTGGCGACCATCGTCCAGGAGTTCGCCGCGGGGGCCGCGGTCCGGATGCGGCACCGCGGGGAGCGGCCGCTCGTCGCGCTCGCCCGTCTCGTGGGGCGCAACCCGCGCCGCTACGGGGGCTACATCGTCCACCTAGGCGTGGTAATCATGTTCGTGGGATTTGTGGGCAACGCCTTCAACCGCGAGGCCACGCTCCGCCTCGAGACGGGGGAGACGGGGCGGGTGGGCGCCTACACCCTCCGGCTGGTCGATTTCCTCGAGGGGCGCAAGGCCAACTACGCGTACGGCCGCACCCTGCTCGAGGTCACCCGCGACGACAAGCCGCTCTGCACCCTGGCCCCGGAGAAACGCATCTTCAATTCCGGGGGGCAGACGACCACGACCGTGGGCCTTCACAGCACCCCGAAGGAGGACCTCTACGTGGTCTTCACCGGCATCGCCGGGAACGCGTGCGAGATCAAGGCGCACGTGAACCCGCTGGTGTTCTGGCTCTGGTTCGGGTCCGGGATCCTGGTCCTGGGGACCCTAATGACGTTGATACCCGGCAGCCGGCCGCGGGAGGCCCGGAGCTGACGGGGGCCGGCAAACAGGGAGTTGCAATGCTCTGGATCGTATACGCGGTGGCCGTCGTCGTCGCGGGCGGGTTCGTCCTCTCCCCCCTCTTCCGGGAACAGGCGCCCGCGCCAGGGACCGACCCCGGGGGAGAGACGGAGCGGGAGCGCCTGCGCGAACGCAAGACGGCATGCTACCGCAACATCAAGGACTTGGAATTCCAGTTCCAGATGGGGCGGCTGCCCGAAACCGATTACGTAGAGCTCCGGGCGGAACACCGGGCCGAGGCGGCCGCCATCCTCGCCGAACTGGATCGGCTCCAGGCCCCGAACGGCGCGCGGGGAGCCGGGCCGGCCGGTAAAAAAGGGCGGGACGCCGCCCGCTGCCCCGCCTGCGGCGCCGCGGCGCTCCCGGGGAAAAAATTCTGCGCGGACTGCGGAAAGCGGCTTTAAAACCATGAAAACGGTGCGCCTGATCCTGATCCTGATTCTCTCCGCGGCCGGGGCCTGGGCCCAGGACCGCGGCGTGGTCGAAGGGCGGCTGGTCAACCGGACCGACCCCGCGCTCCTCCCCTCCGGCGCCCCCCTCGAAATCCTCGAACTGGAAGGGGGGATGCGGCCGATCCGCACCGCCGTCGCCGACGCGACGGGGGCGTTCCGCGTCGAGGGACTCCCGCAGTCGGCGCGGCTGATGCTGCGCGCCTCCTGGCGGGGGGTCAACTACCACAGCCCGCTCGGATTTGACGCCGACGGGGCGGCGCGGGTGGAAATCGATGTCTACGAGACCACCGATTCCGACGCCGGCATCGAGGTGGAAAAGGTCCAGATGGCGTTCGAACTTGCGGGGGACCGGATCCGGGCGCTCGAAACCTGGACCCTCAATAACCGGACCCATCCCCCCAGGATCTACGCCGACCCCGCGGGCACCTTCCGGATCTCCAAGGCGCCGGGGCTCCTCGAGCCGCCGCGGATGCACGTGACGGCGCCCGGGTCCACCATGCCGCTGGTGCAACCGGCGCTCGAAAGCGCCGACGGGGCTGGCTACTACATCCTCTACCCCCTGCGCCCCGGCCTGACCGTCGTCGAGGCGGAGCAGGCGCTCCCCTACGCCGACCGCAGGTACACCTTTGTCAAGAAGTTCCACCGGGCCGTCGAGTCGCTCCAGATCGGCGTCATCCCCGGAGACATGCTGCTGGAGGGGGCGGGAATCCGGCGGGTGGAGTCGCCCGGCGGCATGGCCGTGTACTCCGTCCCCGCGGCGGCGGCGGGGACGGAGGCGGCCTGGACCTTCTCCGGCGGGACCGCCGCGTCCGCACCCGCTCGGGACGGTACGGCGGAAGAGGGGGACCGGGTCGCGGCCCGCCCTACGACGGTGGGGCGATACGCCCTCGTCATCGGCCCCCTGCTGCTTCTGGCCTTCATCCTGCCGCTCTGGTACGCGTGCAACCGGCCCCCCTCCCGGGGGCGCCGGATGAAGAAGTAACGCCATGATCGAAGTCCGGGGACTAGCCAAATATTACGGCAGGCAGGGCGCGTTGCACGGCCTCGACCTCGCGATCGCCCCGGGGGACTTCATCGCCCTGTTCGGCAGAAACGGCGCCGGCAAGAGCACCTTCCTGCGGATCCTGGCGGGGCTCGCGCGCCCCTCCGCCGGCTCCTGCCGGATCGCGCCGGCGCCCGGCGGCCGGGACAGCGCCGCCCGGACCCGGGGGCGGATCGGCTATCTCTCGCATCACACCTCGCTCTACCCCGACCTGACCGCCCTGGAGAACCTGCGCTTCTCGGCCCGGATGATGGGGGTGCGGGGGGACGACGGCTTTCTCGCCGGGCGGATCGGCGCCGTGGGGCTCGCCGGGCGGGAGCGCGAGCCGGTGCGCGCCTACTCCCGGGGGATGCAGCAGCGGCTGGCCATTGCGCGCGCGTTCCTGCACGATCCCGACCTCCTCCTGCTCGACGAGCCCTTCACCGGCCTCGACCAGGCCGGCGCCGATTTTCTCGAAAGGTACCTCCTCGAGGCGCGCGCCGCGGGCAGGACGTGCGTCATGGCGCTGCACGACGCGGAAACCGGCTACCGCCTGGCCAACCGGCTGGTGGTGATCGACCGGGGGAAGGCCGCGCTCGACGCCCGCCCGGCCGCGCTCCCGCTCGACGCCTTCCGCGCGCGCTACGCGGCCATCCTCTCGGCGCCCGCCGGCGGAGGTGCCCGATGACCAGGCTCTGGGCCGTCTTCCGCAAGGACCTCGCGATCGAGCTGCGGACCAAGGACGCGCTCAACACCATGCTCTTTTTCGGGGTGGTGGTCCTCGTCGTCTTCCACTTCGCCCTCCGCTCGGGCGACGTCGACCCGCGGGCGGCCGCGCCCGGGGTCCTCTGGGTCGCCTTCGCCTTCGCGGGGACGCTGGGGCTCAACCGGATGTTCGCCGTGGAGAAGGAAAACGGCTGCCTGGAAGGGCTGATGATGATGCCGGCGGACCGGGGGGTGCTCTACCTGGGAAAGATGCTGGCCGGGACCGTCTTCATGCTCGCGGCCGAAGCCGTCATCTTCGTCGCGAGCCTCGTGTTCTTCAATCTCACCGTCTGGGGCGAACTCCCCTGGCTCGGGCTGGTGTTTCTCCTCGGGACGCTGGGGTTCACCGCCGTCGGGACGCTCCTGGCGGCCATCGCCGTGAACACCCGGATGCGGGAGGTGCTGCTCCCCGTGATCCTCTTCCCCGTGATCCTGCCGGTGCTGATCCACGCGGTGGAGGCGACGGCCCTCATCCTGGGCGGGGCCGGGCCGGGCGAACTGAAGCTGCCGGTCGCGGTCCTGGCGGCGTTCACGGTCGTGTTCGGCACGATCGCCTTTCTGCTCTTCGAGCATGTACTGGAGGACTAGGATGAACAAGCGGACGACGGCCCGCCTGGACATGGTCTTGTGGGGGGTCCTGGGGCTCGCGATGATCGCGGCGCTCTACCTCGCCTTCGTCGACGCCCCCAGGGAGCGGACCATGGGGGACCTGCAGCGCATCTTTTACTTTCACGTGGCCGCCGCCATCACGGGGATGACGGCCTTCGGGGTCAATTTCGCCGCCGGGGTCGCCTACGTGGCCCGCAGGGACCGGAAGTGGGACCGCCTGGCGCTGGCCGCCGCCGAGACCGGGGTGGTCTTTTTCGCCATCGTTCTCATCACCGGCCCGATCTGGGCCAAGCCGGTCTGGATGGTGTGGTGGACCTGGTCGCCGCGCCTGACCCTGTCCCTCGTCCTCTGCCTCCTCTACATTGCCTACCTGTTGATCCGGAGGTACATCGAGGACCCCGACCGGCGGGCGATGATCGCGGCCGTGTTCGGCATCGTGGCTTTCGTCGACACCCCGCTGGTCTGGTTTTCCATCCGCTGGTGGCGCGACATCCACCCCGCGCCGATGCTCGAGAGCGGGGGGATCGACCCGGCCATGCGCCCCGCCTTCTGGGCCTGCGTGGCCGCCTTCGAGCTGCTGCTGGTCTACCTGCTGCGGCGGCGCTGCGCCCTGGAGTCGATGCGGGAGGAAATGGAGCGGCTCGAGCGCCTGGCGGGATAAATCTTTAAGGAGTGTGCCCCATGAACACCATGGCTTACCTGTTCACGGCCAACGCCGTCATCTGGATCGTGCTCGCCCTCTTCCTCCTCCGGATCCACGCCGGGGAGCGGAAGCTGCGGGAGGAAATCGACCGCCTGCGCAGGCAGATCGACAGGACCTAGTCCGCGGCGAGTTGGGCGACCCGTTCCCCCTTCCTGGCGGCAAACACAAGCAAGACACGGGTGCGGACTGTCAAGAAATCGGTCCCCCGCTGATATAATGGGGAGCGATGACAGACCCGGCGACAAAGGAGGCGCCCGACGTGAACACAGCTTCCCCCGACACCGAATGGGCCGGAATCTTCCGGCGGCGGCGCGACCGGATCCGGGCCCGGACCGGAGGCGGCCTGATCCTCTGGCCGGGGCACTCGCTCCAGCCGCGCAACTACGCCGGCAACGCCTACCCTTTCCGGCAGAATTCCCACTTTCTCTATGTCACCGGGCTGGCGGAACCGGACCTCTTCCTCCTCTCGCTGCCGGAGGCGGGGCACGACATCCTGTTCGGCGACGAGGCGAGCCTCGACGACATCGTCTGGACCGGCCCGCGCCCCACGCTCAAGGAAATGGCCGCCGCCGCCGGAATCGACGATGTCCGCCCGACGAAGAATCTCCGGGGGATGCTCGACGGGGCGCGCAAAGAGGGGACGCCGGTTCACTACCTCCCCCCCTACCAGCACTCCTCGGTCTACGCCCTTGCGCGCCTCCTCGACATCCCGATGGAGGAGGTGGGAGGGCGCGCCTCCTCCATCCTGATGGAACAGGCGGCGCTCGAGCGCAGCGTCAAGGGGGAGGAGGAAGTGGCCGAAATCGAGGAGGCGCTCGGCATCACCGCCCGGATGCACCGCGCGGCGATGGCGGCCGCCCGCCCCGGGATGCGGGAGAGCGAGCTGGCGGGCCTGATCCAGGGGATCGCGCTCGCCGAAGACCGCGCGCAGGCCTTCGACCCGATCGTGACGGTGCGCGGGGAGGTGCTGCACAACCACTCCTACCGGAACGTCCTCGCCGCGGGGGAGCTGGTGCTCAACGATTCCGGGGCGGAATCCCCGCTGGGCTACGCTTCGGACATCACCCGCACCTTCCCGGTCTCCGGGCGCTTCTCGCCGCTCCAGGCCGACCTCTACCGCGCCGTGCTGCGGACGCAGCTGGGCGCCATCGCCATGATCCGCCCCGGCATCTCCTACCGCGAAGTCCACCTCGGCGCCTGCCTCGTCCTGGCCGGCGCCCTCCGCGACCTGGGGCTGATGAAGGGGGACCCCGCGGCCGCGGTCGAGGCCGGGGCCCACGCCCTCTTCCTGCCGCACGGGATCGGCCACATGCTCGGGCTCGACGTGCACGACATGGAAGACCTCGGGGACATCGTCGGACATGGGAAGGCGAAGCGCCCGGGGCAGTTCGGACTCAACTACCTGAGGCTCAGCCGCCCGCTCGAGGCGGGGTTCGTGCTGACGGTGGAGCCGGGCGTCTACTTCATCCCCGCCCTCATCGAGCGCTGGCGCTCCGAGGGGCTCCACCGGGAATTCCTCGACTACGACCGGATCGCCGCCCTGGTCGGCTTCGGCGGGATCCGCATCGAGGACGACGTCCTGGTCACCCCCGAAGGCGCCCGCGTCCTGGGCCCCCCGATCCCGAAGACGGTCGCGGAAGTGGAGGAGGCGTGCGCCCGGTAGGAGTGTGCGGGCCTGCCGGGGCGCCGCTAGCGGTTGGGGATCCCCATCGCCGCGCGCACCTCGGCGACGAGCGGCCGGGCGATTTTGCGCGCCTTCTCCGCGCCGCGGCGCAGGACCTCGTCGATATACTCCGGCCGGCTGTCGAGTTCGCGCCGGCGCGCGCGCATCGGCTCGAACAGGCGCATGTAGAGGTCGAAGATCGCCTGCTTCACCTCGCGGTAGCCGAGCCCCCCGCTCGTGAAGCGGTCGCGCCAGTACGCCTTTTCCTCCTCCGTGCAGAAGAGTTTCAGGACCGCGTAGAGCATGCTCTTGTCCGGGTCCTTCGGCTCCTTGAGGGAGGCCGAGTCGGTGACGATGGAGAAGATCTGCTGGCGCACCTCCTCCTCCGGGGCGAACAGTTCGATGGTGTTGTGGTAGGACTTTGACATCTTGCGGCCGTCGCACCCCGGGACCACCGCCACGCTCTCCGGGATGTAGGCCTCGGGGACGGTGAGCAGCTCCCCGTAGAGACGGTTGAAATACCCGGCGATGTCGCGCGTCACCTCGATGTGCTGGCGCTGGTCCTGGCCGACGGGGACGCAATCGGCGCGCACGATGAGGATGTCGGCCGCCTGCAGGACCGGGTAGGCGAACAGGCCGTGGTCGGAGGAGAGCCCCTGCGCGATCTTGTCCTTGTAGGCGTGGCAGCGCTCGAGCAGCCCCATCGGCGTCACCGTGGTCAGCAGCCACTGCAGTTCGCACACCTCGGGCAGGTCGCTCTGCACGTAGATGGCCGCCAGCTCCGGGTCCAGCCCCAGGGCGATGTAGTCGGCCGCGGTGCTGTGGGTCAGCTCGAGCAGCCGCCCCGGCTCGTGCAGCGAGGTCAGCGCGTGGTAGTTCGCCAGGAAGTAGTAGCAATCGTGCCCTTCCCGGATGAGCTGGATGAACTGCTGCACCGCCCCGAAATAATTGCCGAGATGGAGGTTTCCCGAGGGCTGGATGCCCGAGACAATGATCTTCTTCTTCGTCGCGTCGGTCATGGCGTTTTTCGTGTTTCCTTTGTAAAGGTCGTGCGCAAGCGGAAATAGTCTCACTCCGGGCATTCTTTTTCAACGCCGACTTTGCCCCCGCGGCCCGCGCGCGCGAAGATACTGGAACCGCAAGGCGCCGGGATCGTACCCCCCTTCGTTGACTCGGTGGTGCATTATGCCTATACTTTTTCAAGGGAACGAACCGCCTGGAGGGTAAAGAATGCGCTTTTCAAGAATCATCGCCGCTTGGGCCATCCTCAGCCTGGGATGGGGCCTCTGCATCACCGGGGCGGCCCAGGACAGTTCCAGGAAAAGGGAGCGGAGCCAGACTGCGCGCTACAAGGAGTGGCTCGACAAGGACGTGGTCTACATCATCTCCGAGGAGGAGAAGCAATTCTTCAAGGACCTGAAGAACGACGAGGAGCGGGAGAGCTTCATCGAGCAGTTCTGGCAGCGGCGCAACCCCGACCCGCGTTCCCCCTACAATTCCTTCAAGGAAGAGCACTACCGGCGCATCGCCTACGCCAACCAGCACTACACCTCCGGCATCCCCGGATGGCGCACCGACCGCGGGCGCGTCTACATCCTCTGGGGCCCCCCCGACCAGACCGAATCGCGCCCGACCGGCGGCATCTACTACCGGAACCACCTGGAGGGAGGGGGGTCGACTTCCGTCTTCCCCTTTGAACGGTGGTGGTACCGCCACATCGACGGAGTCGGCGACGACATCGAGCTGGAGTTCGTCGACAGCTCCAACAGCGGCGAGTACCGCCTGGCGATGAGCCCGGACGAGAAGGATGCCCTGATCAACGTCCCCGGCGCCGGGCTGACCCTGGCGGAGGAGATGGGGATGGCCGACAAGAGGGACCGCGCCTACTTCAACCCGAGCGTGTGGTACGACCACACCAATCCGCAGGCCGCGGGGCGCCGCACCAAGGACGGGCCGTTCGACCGGATGGAGCGGTTCTTCGCCGTGCAGCGCCCGCCCAAGATCAAGTTCGAGGACCTCAAGAGCGTGGTCACCACCAACGTCACCTTCAGCAACCTGGCCTACGACCTGAAGACCGACTACATCAAGCTCTCCGAAGACAAGGTCATGGTCCCGATCACGGTGGAGCTGAGCAACCGGGACCTCGAATTCAAGAAGGACAAGGACTTCAACCGGGCGCACGTCAACGTCTACGGCATCGTGACCGGGCTCACCAACCGCATCCACGCGGAATGGGAGGACGAGATCGCGCGCGATTTCATCGACCTCTACTTCGACACGGGGAAGGACAAGCGCTCGGCCTACCAGCGCATCATCGCCCTGCCGCCGGGACAGCGCTACAAGCTCGACCTGGTGCTCAAGGACGTCAACAGCAAGAAGGTGGGGGCGACGAGCATCGGGTTGAACGTGCCCAAGTACGACTCCCCCGGGCTGCAGTCGAGCACCATCATCCTCGCCAACACCATCGGCCCCGCGCCGATGAACGCCACCCAGCTCGACCAGTACGTCATCGGGGACATGCGGGTGGTCCCCAACGTCACCGCCGAATACATCCCGGGGCAGAACCTGGTCCCCTACATGCAGATCTACAACATGGAGGTCGACCAGACCAGCGACAAGCCCTCGCTCGACATCAAGTTCGTCATCAAGAAGGACGGCAAGGTGGTGGAGGAGACCGAGGACACGGCCGCCAATTCCGAGCAGTTCTACTACGGGCAGCGGGTGGTGCTGGTCGGCCGGATCCCCCTGAAGGGGGTCTCCCCGGGGAAGTACACCCTGGAAATCCAGGCGGTGGACAAGATCTCCGGCAACTCGCTGACGACATCAACGGACTTCAAGGTCAAGAACCCCCCGGCCGTGCCGACGCAAGCTTCCAACCCGGACTGATCCCGGCCGCCATGCAGGAGGGAAAGGGATGAAGGTTCTCGTCGTCGGCGCGCGCGGGATGCTGGGCATGGAGCTCGTGGAGGCCTTCGGCCCGCACCATGACGTGGCGGGACTGGACCTGCCCGACCTGGACATCACCGACGAGGCTTCGTGCCTCGAGCTGGTGCGGGCGGCCGCCCCGGACCTCGTCGTCAACGCCGCCGCCTTCACCCTCGTCGACGAGTGCGAAAACCGCCCGGAGGACGCTTTCCGCGTCAACGGGTACGGGGCGGGACACCTGGCCCGGGCGGCCGCCGCCGCGGGCGCCCTCCTGGTCCACTACAGCACCGACTACGTCTTCTCCGGGAGAGCGGCACGCGCCTATGTCGAGGAGGACGCCCCGGACCCCGAAAGCGTCTACGGCCGCTCCAAGCTGCTGGGGGAAACGCTGGTCCGCAAGCATGCCCCGGAGCACCTGGTCCTGCGCATCTCCTGGCTCTTCGGCCCCCACGGGAAGAATTTCATCCGCACCATCCTGGGCGCCGCCCGCCGGGGGGAGGCGTTGCGGGTGGTGGACGACCAGACGGGGAGCCCGACCTACGCCCGGGACGCGGCGGCGCTGACGGTGACCCTGGTGCGGTCGGGCTGCCGGGGGGTCTACCACGCCACCAACGGCGGCTCCTGCAGCTGGTACGAGCTGGCCCGCCGCTCGCTCGAGTGGGCCGGGATAACGGGGGTGAGCCTCGCGCCCGTCCCCACGTCCGCATTCCCGCGCCCGGCGCCGCGCCCGGCCAACTCCACCCTGGACAACGCGCGGCTGCGGCGCGAGGGCTTCACGCCGTTGCGCCCCTGGCAGGAAGCGGCGCGCGAATACATAGAAAATTACCTGAATCAATAGAACTTAATCCTTCCTGTAGTATACTTTCCCCGCAAAGACCGGTTTCGTTCACTCGGTTTTCGATGCGGCGGGGTCATGGCGGAGAAGCAAGCGGGCGAAAAGACGATCGCCTCCAACAAGAAGGCGTATTACCAATACTTCATCCTGGACAAGCTGGAGGCCGGCATCTCCCTGCTGGGGACGGAGGTCAAGGCGATCCGCGAAGGGCGGCTCAACCTCAAGGACAGCTACGCCCTGGTCAGAAACGGCGAGGTCTGGCTCCATAACTGCCACATCAGCCCCTACTCCCACGGCAACCGCGAAAACCACGAGCCGACGCGCCCCCGCAAGCTCCTGCTGCACCGGCAGGAGATCCGCAAACTGATCGGGAAGACGCAGGAGAAAGGGCTGACCCTGACCCCCCTGCGCGTCTATTTCAAGCGCGGGAAGATCAAGGTTGAACTCGGCGTCGCGCGCGGGAAAAAGCTGGTGGACAAGAGGGAATCGGAGCGGAAGAAAGAGGCGGACCGCGAAGCGGCCGCCGCCATCAAGTATCGGCGCTGAACAGGGGGAACTGCATATGCGGATAGAGTACCGGCCCGGCAACTATTCCGACATCGCCTGCGACCTGCTGGCATACCCGGTTTTTGAAGAGGAGGCGGAGGACTTCGCCCCCCTGGAGCCGCTGGACCGGAAGGTCCGCGGGGCGGTCCGAAAGGCTCTGGAATCGGGGGCGTTCAAACCGGAACCGTACCGGACCTGCGTCCTCTTCCCCGGAACGGGGCTGCGGGCGGCCCGGCTGCTGCTGGTGGGGGCGGGGAAAAAGGCCCGCTTCAATCCCGCCGTGCTGCGCAACGTCGCCGGCACCGCGGTACGCTCGGCCCGGGCGGCCGCGTGCCGCACGATGACCTTCATCTGCCGCGGGGAGCACCCGGCGGGGCTCGGGGCCCGGGTCGCGGCCGAGGGGGCCGTCTACGCCGATTACGACGCGGGCCTGTACAAGACGCAAGCGCCCGGGCGGCGGGAGCTGGAACTCCTGCACCTGGCGCCCGAGGCCGCCCCGGGCGCCGAAGGGGAGGGGGCGGAAGGGGTCCGGCGCGGCATCATCACGGGGGAGGCCACCAACCTCGCCCGCACCCTGGCCAACGAGCCGGCCAACATCCTGACCCCCGAGTGCCTGGTCGAGCGCGCCCGCGCCATCCCGGGTCTCGCCGTGCACGCCCTGGAGCGGGAAGAGATGGAAAAAATGGGGATGCACGCGCTCCTGGCCGTCAGCCGCGGCAGCGCCGAGCCCCCCCGGCTCATCCTCCTCGAAATCCCCGGGGAAAAGGGGAAGCGGCCGCGCCGCGGTCCGCTGCACGCGCTGGTCGGGAAGGGGGTCACCTTCGACAGCGGGGGGATCTCGCTCAAACCCGGGGACAAGATGGAGGAGATGAAGGGGGACATGGCGGGGGGGGCGGCCGTTCTGGGGGCCATGGCCGCCCTGGCGCAGCTCAAGCCGCGCGTCCCGGTGATCGGGTTGATCCCGGCGGTCGAAAACCTTCCCGGCGGGCGGGCCACCCGGCCGGGGGACGTGGTCCGTTCCTACCTCGGCAAGACGGTGGAAATCATCAACACCGACGCCGAGGGGCGCCTCATCCTGGCCGACGCGCTGGCCTACGCCCGGACCCTCGGAGCCGCCCGCCTCCTCGATATCGCCACCCTGACCGGGGCCTGCATGGTGGCCCTCGGGAAGGTCAACGCCGGGATGATGGGGACCGACCAGAAGACCATGGACCTGCTGCGGCGCAATTGCCCCCTTACCGGGGAGGGGCTCTGGCAGCTCCCCATGGACGACGCTTACCGCCATGCGCTCCGGAGCGAGATCGCCGACGTGAAGAACATCGGCGAGCGCTGGGGCGGGGCGATCTCGGCGGCCAAATTCCTGGAGGAGTTCGTCGAGGACACCCCCTGGGTCCACCTCGACATCGCCGGGATGGACCTGGAGACCGACGGGCGCCCCTTCGCCTGCAAGGGGGCGACCGGGTTCGGGGTGCGGACCCTCGTCAACTGGCTGGAATAGGCCGCCGACGGGCGCGGGCGGCCGCCAAGCGCAGGGCCCAGCGGATGGCCGAGTTCATGCTGTCGTGGCGCGCCGTCCCCTTCCCCGCAAGGTCGTAGGCGGTGCCGTGGTCGACCGAGGTGCGCACGAAGGGGAGCCCCAGCGTCACGTTGACCGTCTCCCCGAAGCCGATGAGCTTGATCGGTGCGAGCCCCTGGTCGTGGTACATCGCCAGCACCGCGTCGAACTCACCGCTCCAGGCGCGCCAGAAGAGGGTGTCGGCCGGGAGCGGCCCCTCGATGGCGGCGGAGGGAAAATCCGCGCGCGCCCGCTCGATCGCGGGCCTGATTACGCTTTCTTCTTCCATCCCCATGATCCCCCCCTCCCCCGCGTGCGGGTTGAGCCCCGCGACCGCGATCCGCCGGCAGGGGAGCCCGAGGCGCGGAAACTCGGTCAGGATGATGCGCAGCTTGCCATGGACGATGTCGGGCGAGAGGGTGTCGACGACCGTGCGCAACGGGGAGTGGATGGTGGCCAGGACCACCCGGAGCCGCTCGGTCAGGAAGGCCATCGCGGTCTCGGGCGCACCGGCGAGGTGGGCCAGGAATTCGGTGTGCCCCGGGAAGGCGTAACCCGCCTCCTGGAAGTACCGCTTGTTCAGGGGGGCGGTGACCATGGCGTCGAGCCGCCCGCGCAAACAGGCGGCGGCGCATTCCATGACGTTGCGCGCCGCGGCGGCCCCGCTCGCCCTCGACCCCGTTCCGGCGACGACGCCCGCCACGGGAAGGTCCATGACCGCCCGCTCCGGCAGGGAGAGGGAACCCTGGAGCGCTTCGGGGGGAACCGTCTCGAAGGGGAAGGGGAGCCCGAGCTCCCGCGCGCGCTCCCCGAGCAGGTCGCGGCCGCCGAAGAGCACCAGGCGGCACTTCCCCACGAACTCCCCCTCCAGGGCCGCCCGGAGAGAGATCTCCGGCCCGATCCCCGCGGGGTCTCCAGTGGTGATGCCGATGCTGGGTAGGGAGGGTTTGTGCTCGGACAAGGCGGTTTCCTGTCTCCCGGACTACTCCTCGTCTCCTTGATTCATATCGACCTGGTCCGGTTCCTGGTCTTCGTTCTGTTTGTGGATGTACTTGATCACGTGCTTCATGATGAGGAGGTTCGGTCCGTCGTCGCGATGCACCTTGATGCAGTTGCGGTCGTACCACTCGATGACGCCCAGGATCTCCTCGCCGTCGATGAGGACGACGACCATCGGAGTTTTGGCCGCCATCTGCTTTATGTAGTAATAGTTCTCGGCGTTGGTCACCTCCGGCGGAACGCGTTTGCGAGGGGCCGAACCGTAACGCGGCATCTGGTCCTTGATTTCGGACAAACTGGGACGAATGAGCTTCCTGTTAACCATGTACCCTCCGGTGGGGTTGCGCTAGCGCGACTTGGAGATACTCCGCGAGCCGCAGCGGGCTGCCTGTGTCCGTACGCGGTCGATTAGTCGGATTAAGCGGAATTGTAGTCCGTCACTGTCTCTTTGACAAGAGAAAATCAATCCGCTAAATTTAGCATATAATGAGTTTAGAAATATCTTATCCGCCCGGGGGCCGCATGCGGAAGGCGCTCCTGGTCCTGTCGCTGCTCCTGGTGGCGTCCGCCGTCCCGGTGCGAGCCGAGGCTGGGGCGCAGCAGATCCGCCGGCCGGAGCTGATCCGGGACACCGGCGTGGCCGAAGGAGTGGAGGAAGAGGCCGCAGAGGAGCAGGCGCCGGAGCCGGACCCCGTCCGGGCGGAAAAAACCCTCGGCATCGGCAACTACTATTTCAAACAGAAGAACTACGCGGCCGCCATCGAGCGCTACCTCGAGGCGCTCCGGTACCAGCAGGACTCCCTTCCGGCCTGGGACGCCCTCGCCCGGGCCTACGAAAAGAGCGGGCAGCGCTCCCGGGCGATCGACGCCCTCAAGACGCTGATCGAAAAGGACCCGGACGCCCGCAGGGTCGCGGAGTACCGACGGAAGCTCCAGCGGCTGGAGCGGCCGTAGGCGCGTTCAGCGCCGGGCGACCTGGATAAAGAGCGCTTCGAGCGCGATCTGCCGGTTCACGTTGCTCCTCAGGTCCCCCTGGAGCTTGCGCACCCCCTCGATGGCCCGCACCAGGACACGGCGCGGCACCGACCGGGCCAGCGGGCCGATCCGGTCGCCGAGGCCCAGCCGCCCCACCCGCCCCGGGTCGATCTTCGCGTAGTAGACATCTTCGAGCAGGAGGGAGACCGTATCGAGAAAGAACCGGAACTCCTGCTTGTCTTTGGCCACCGCGGCGGCCGTGGCGCTGGCCGCGCGGAAGGCCCCCTTCCCGAGCAGGAGCGAAACGAAATCGAACGCCGGCTCCAGGATCCCGCCATAGGCCGCGACGTCGAAATCGAGGGCGGCCGCCAGGCTCCCCCCGCCGAGGAGGGCCGCCAGGCGCGCCTCCGCCGCCGGCCTTCCCTCGACCTCGACCAGGCGCCGCTCGATCAGCCCGGCCGGGATCTCCCCGAAATGGAGCAACCGGCAGCGCGAGCGGGTGGTGTCGAGCAGCGCGTGGGGGTTGGAAGTCACGAGAATGAGCAGGGTACGGCTCTGGGGTTCCTCCAGGGTCTTGAGCAGGCTGTTCTGGGCCTCGATCGACATCCGGTCGGCCGGGTCGAGGATCATGACCCGGTAGCGCGCCTCGATCGGCTGGAAGGCGACCTCCCCGATCAGGTCCCGGACCTGTTCGATGCTGATCACGCTCTTCCCCTCTTTCGGCTCGACCAGGTGCAGGTCGGGATGGCGCATCGCCATGATCTTGCAGCTCGGGCAGCCGCCGCAGGGGCGGTCCGCCCGCCTTTCACAATGGAGGCGGCGCGAGAGGATGGCGGCCCCGATCCTTTTGCAGGGGGAACAGCGGCCGCAGGCCTCGTCCCGCTCCGGGGCGAGGCAATTGACGAAGCGGGCGAGCATGAGCGCCAGGGTGCATTTGCCGACCCCGGGGGGGCCGGCGAAGATCATGCCGTGCGGCAACCGGTCGCGGGCGATCGCGCGGCGCAGGATGTCGACCGCCCGGGCGTTGCCGATGAAGCTGCCGAAGTCCGGCGCCGTTTTCGGCAGGGGGGAGGGGCCGCTCACGGCAACCACCGGTCGAGCAGGTCCCGGACCCGCGCGGAGACTTCGTCCGGACTCCCGGCGGCGTCCACGACCTCGATCCGGCCGGGAAAGCGCCGAGCCAGATCGAGGTAGGCGGCGCGCACCCTGCGGTGGAAGGAGATTTCCTCGGCCTCGAACCGCCCTTCGGCCGCCGCCGCCGGGTCGCAGCTGTTGCGTGCGCGCGCCCGGCCGAGCCCCGTTTCCGGATCGAGGTCGAGCAGGATCGTCCGGTCCGGCTCGACCACCCCCAGCAGCCGGGCCACCCGCTCGATGTCGTCCAGGGGAATCCCGCGCGCGGCACCCTGGTAGGCGCGTGTGGCGTCATGGTAGCGGTCGCACAGCACCACCCAGCCGCGCTCGAGGGCGGGCCCGATCACCTCCTTCAGGTGCTGGTGCCGGTCGGCGAGGTAGAGGAGGAGTTCCGACCAGGGCTCCCGCCGGCCGCCCCCGGGACTGAGCAGGACCCGGCGCAGCGCCCGGCCGAACTCGGTCCCCCCGGGCTCGCGCGTCAGCAGGCAGGGGACGCCCCGCTTCTCGAGACGGGCGGCCGCCCGCCCGATCTGCAGGCTCTTGCCGGAACCTTCGATCCCTTCGAATGTAATGAACATCGGAATCCTTGCCAGGGAGGCCGAAGCCTTCTAGAATGCATCAGGGTAACAAAGCACGACCCTCAACTCAAACCGAATGTTCCGCCCCGGCGTGGAGGCCCATGAACCAGATTGCGCGCAACCTGCAGTCCATCCGCGAGGAGATCCGCGTGGCGGCGGAAGGGTGTGGGCGCTCCCCCGGCGACATCCTCCTCCTGGCGGTGAGCAAGACCTTCCCCCCGGAGGCGGTCGCGGCGGCGGCGGCGGCGGGGCAGACGCTGTTCGGCGAAAGCCGCGTCCAGGAGGCCGAGGGGAAGATCCCCCTCTCCGGCCCCGGGCTCGAGTGGCACCTCATCGGCCACCTGCAATCAAACAAGGCGCGCCGGGCGGCGAAACTGTTCGACGTCATCCATTCGGTGGACAGCGTGAAACTGGCCGCGCGCCTCGACCAGGCCGCCGGGGAGGCGGACCGGACCCTGTCGGTCCTGCTCCAGGCGGACCTTGCGGGGGAGGCGACCAAGTTCGGCGCCTCCCCGGAGGAGATCCGCGCGCTTTTGGCGGCGGCTCCAGGTTTCCGGAACCTCCGCGTCGACGGGCTGATGACGATCCCCCCCTTCTTCGACGACCCCGCCCGCTCGCGCCCCTATTTCGAGCGCCTGCGCCGGCTGCTGGAAACGCTCGAGGCGGAGCGGCCCGGCTGCCTGGGGCGGCGCCACCTTTCGATGGGGATGAGCCACGATTTCGCCGAGGCGATCCGGGAGGGGGCCACCATCGTCCGGATCGGCGGCGCCATCTTCGGGGCGCGCACATGACCGGGGATCTCGACCTCCGGGAGACCGCGCAGGGGATCGAAGTGCGGGTCCACGTCCAGCCGCGGGCGCGGCGGATGGAGATCGCCGGGACCCACGACCGCGCCCTCAAGCTGAAGGTGGCCGCCCCGCCGGTCGACGACGCCGCCAACCGGGCCGTGGTCGAGTTCCTGGCTTCGGTCCTGGGGATCGCCAAGTCCTCCATCACCATCGCGGCCGGGGCGAAATCACGGAACAAGACCCTCGCCATCCGCGGCCTGTCCCCCGCGCAATTCCTCGCCCGCCTCGGGGCGCCCTGAATCTCCCGCCGCTGTGCAAAACCTGTGGAAACGGGTGCGGATGATTCCCCGTTAACGCTCTATCACAAGGATTTAGAAAATATGCACAGGGTGAGCGCCGGCTGTGGAAATCGTGCCCGCCGTGCGCTCGGCAGGCGGGGGAAACGATCACCTCTCGGCGCCGAGGCGGATGACGACGACGGTGATGTTGTCCGGCCCCCCGGCCTCGTTGGCCGCCCGCACCAGGCGCCGGCAGATCTCCTCCGGGGAGGCGTCCGGCCCGGCGAGGATCCCCCCGACTTCCCCGTCGCCGAGCACGTCGGTGAGCCCGTCGGAGCAGAGGAGGTAGAGGTCCCCTTCCCGGCAAACGTCGGAGCGGAGGTCCACCTCGACGTCGGCGTGGGTGCCGATGGCGCGGGTGACGAGGCGTTTGTGCGAATGGCGGGCAATCTCGTCCTTGGAGAGGATCCCGCTTTCGTACAGCGGCCAGACCAGGGAGTGGTCGCGCGTCAGCTGTTCGAGAACCCCCTCCCGCAGGAGGTAGGCGCGCGAATCCCCCACCTGGGCCACGTGGTAACGGGGGCCGTCGAACATGAGCGCCGTCAGGGTGGTGCCCATCCCCCGGTATTCGTCCCGCGCCCGCTGCGTTTCGTAGACCCGGGCGTTGGCCTGCCGCACGGCCGCGCGGAGCCGCGCCCCCGCCTCCCCGGCGCCGCCGGTGCGGACGACCTCCTCGACGACCGAGGCCGCGATCCGGCTGGCGACCTCGCCGGCGGCGTGTCCCCCCATCCCGTCGGCCACCAGGAAAAGACGATTCGGGGTGTCGGCAACGAAAGAGTCCTCGTTGGAGGACCGCACCCGGCCTTGATCGCTCAGCACCCCGAATTCGATCCGCAAGCAGTCACCCCGGCGTCCGCGGGGAGCCCGGGCCCCCCGCCCGTGCGGCGCCCGGTCCCGCGCGCTGTCATCATAACCCGCTTTCGGCCCCGGCGACACCGAAACCATGGGGCGAAATCGAACCTTCCCCCGGCCCGGGCGCCCCGACGGCTTGGTTCCTATGTTATGATAGGCGCCAACCGGAGGCACGAGGCCCTTATGATTCCACGACACAAAAAACCGTACCCGATTGTTTTCCTTCTCCTCCTGCTCGGCTGCGGCTCCATCCCCGCCCTGGCCGGCGTTTCGCGCGCCCTCCAGCAGGAGATCCGGGGACGCTACGAGAACCGGGCGATGGTGCTGAAAGTCCCCCTGTACGGCGAGCGGCAGACGGTGCGCGTCACCAGACAGGGCCAGCGCGTCGAGCCGGGATCCGGGTCCCCGCGCTTCAGGGTGGGGGACCAGCTGCGCATTCTCGATATCGGCTTCCCGGGGGACCAGATCCGGCTCCGCCTGAGCCCCATCACCTCTCCCGGAACGTTCGAGCTCCTGTTCCAGTTCGACGATGGACTGCAGGACGACGCCCCCATCCGGGCGGCGTTCGACCGGGCCGTCGCGGCCGTCCTCACCGAGGGGCTCCGGTACACCGAGATCGACGATGCCAAGCGCCAGGTCGTGGCCGGCCATTTCGAGCGGTCGGTCGGCGAGCTGGCCGACGCCGCGGCGATCAGCCGCGACGAGGCGCTCGAGCAGATCGCCCCCCTCCTGCCCGCCTACCAGCAGGTGAAGCGGGAGGTTTCTTCCCTTGAAAGCCGGCTCCAGAAGGTCTCCAGCCAACTCTCCTCCGCCCAGGCGGAAAACCGGGCGCTGGCGGCAAAAGTCAAAAGCGCCGAGGAGGAATCGGCCCGCCTGAAGAGCTCCAACGCGGCGCTGGAGGAACGGATGCGCAGCTCCTCCTCCCAGATCTCGCGCCTGGGGGAAGAACTGCGCGCGGCCCAGGGAACGGCCCACGGGTACCAGAAGGAACTGGCGGACATCCAGCGCTCGCTCAACCTGAAGGTGGAGGCGGGCAAGGACCTCTCCCGGCAGATCGCGGACCTGGGCCAGGCCCTGCGCGGGCTGCAGGGTGAGAAGAACGTCCTCACGGCCAAGGTCGCCGCGCTGGAAAAGGAGGTCGCGTCCCGCCTGGCGGACGCCGCCCGCCTCGAGGGGGAGAACGCCGATCTCAAGCGGGACAAGGCCGGGCTGCAGGATACCATCCGCACCCTGACCTCCAAGGAGGATTCGCTCGCCCGGCAGTACCTGGAACTCAAAAACGAGAAGGAGAAGCTGGAGCTGTTCGCCGGGGGCGTCCGCGCCCTGCAAACACGGCTGGTGGAGGAGAAGGAGAAGGGGGGCTTCCGCGTGGGGAGCGCGCGGGTGCTCATCGACAACCTCGTCATCGGCTTCCTCGAGTGGAGGATCCCTTCCTCGGTCCCGCACGGCCGGCAAGGGGAGGCGGAGGCCGCGTTCACCGCCGAATCGATCGACTACGTGCGCGCCACGCCTGAGGAAAAGCGCGTGCTGCGTTCGCTTGGCGATCCGCTCCGGGTGCGCATCGAACTCGCCCCGGCGACCGACGCCGTCCGGGCGCAGGCCGGCCCCGGGGAAGCGGTGAAGGAAATCCGGGAGCGGGAGCGCTCGCTGTGGACCTGGACGCTCGAGAGCGGCCGGGATGGTCGGCTCCGTTTCTCGGTCAGCCTGATCGACCAGAACGGCGCCGCGCTCCCGCTCCTGGAGCGCGAACCGGCGCTGGCGGCCCCGGGCGCGGTGCGCCGCGTGCGCGAAGCCCTGCGGCCGATCCCCCTGGGCGTCGGCGCGGTTCTGGGCTTCCTCCTGTGCGGCATCGTCGGCGTGTTCCGGCGTCCGCGGCGGCGTGCGCCGGGCGCGCCCCCGCCCGCACCCCGGGCCCACGCCCCCAGGAAGGAGCTGTGACTCACTCCACCTTGCCGCCGACGATGATGCGGCGGGTGGAGGAGATCCAGGCACGGATCCGCTCCGGGTCGCCGGCGTCGAGGAAACGGAAATTGTATTTCTTGTTGTTGCGCGTCCGGACCGACATCTGGTCCCCCTCGATGGCGAAGTGGCGCATGTCGCGGTAGGACTCGTAGAAACTATGGTCGGTCTCCGTCGTCCGGAACTCCATCCCCTCTTCCGAAAAATGGAGGCTCCCCCGGCAACTCGAAAACGCGTGCCGATGTTCCACCGGGTACGACTGCTTCATGACGGCGGCGGCGCGCTCCCTGTCCCGGAGGTCCTGGATCATCGACAACAGGCGCCCCGGGGTGTAGGAGTCCGCCCCCCCCAGCTCCCGGGCCCGGACCAGGTGCTCCTCGGCCCGCTTGAGGTTGTTGCGGTGGTAGTCGTAGAGCAGGCCCAGGTTGAGGTGCGCCAGGACGTTGTTGGGGTTGAGCTGGAGGCATTTCTCGAAATTCAGGATGGCGGTGTCGAGCTGCTTCCGGTTCTGGTAGCTGGCACCGAGGTAGAAGTAGGCCTCGTCGCTCGCCGGCTCCGCCTTGAGAAAATCGCGCCACTCCGCGATCGACTTTTCATAGGCGCCCGCGCGGAAGGATTGCAGGGCCGCCTGGCGCAGCGCGGCGATCCTCGCGCTCGATTCCTTCTCCTCGCTCTTCTGCCGCTCCGCCCGCGCCAGCTCGGCCAACCGGGACTCGATCGTCTCCAGTCGGGCCCGGCTGTAGCTGTCCTCGGGAAAATACTCGAGCATCGCCCGGAAATCATCGCGCGCCCCTGTCCAGTCGGAAGCGGCGATCTTGGCGTCCCCGCGGTTCTGCATCAGTTCCTTCAGGCGCGCGACCGCCTCCCGGATGTAGCCGTTGTTCGGGTCGAGACGCTGAATGCTCCGGATGGCGTCCAGGGCGTTGTCCCGGTCCGGGGGGAGGAGACTCCCGACCTTCATGGCCGCCTCGGCCCGGGCGCACCACCGCAGGATCTGCTCCTCGCGGTCCTGCAGGCTCTCGTCGAGCTTGGCCGCGATATCCTCGAGCCGCTCCCCGATGGCGGCGTCCCCCGGGAAGAGGAGCAGGAGGTTCCGGTACTGCTTCTCCGACTCCAGCCAGTCTTCGCGCGCGTAGGCCACCTCGGCGCCCCGGCGGATGGTATCGGCCAGCCGGGAGCGGACGCCGGCCGCGTTCTGGTTGGCGGGGTCGATCGCGAGGATCCGGTCGACGAAGTAGAGGACGTTGTAGTCCTCGGGGGGGGGGAGGAGGATGTTGTCCTTCAGCGCGCCGTCCAGCTTCCTGCCGAGCGCTTCGATCTCCGCCAGCTGCTCGTTGCTGAGCCGGGGGACGACGGGCTCGAGGCTGTAGTGCAGGCTTTCGGTGGCGTAGGGGATCACCATCACCTGCCGGACCTGCTCCTTGTACCCCTCCAGCGCGAGGCTCAACCGGTGCCCCCCGCTCCGCAGGTTCTCGATCGAGACCGGGGTGGTCCCGCGCACCTCGCCGTCGACCGACACGAGGGCGCCGGCGGGCGTGGTCTTGACCATCAACCCCCCGAACTTCGGTTTCCAGTACTGGTACAGGAAGGCGGCGGTGAAGGAGACCAGCGCCATCAGGACCAGGACCGCGAATCCCAGCATCACGGTACGGACCCGGATCACGGCCGGTTTCGCCTTCCCCCCCCGCAGCCCGTACCCCTGCGGGGCGCCCGCGAGCGCCGCCCCGTCCGCGGGACAGTAGGAGAATTCGTCCGGGTATCCCTTGCCGCACTCTGGACACTCTCTGCTCAAGGCCGCTCCCTGTCGGTAGACGTGCCGGGGGTGAACCGGGCCGTCACGGCAGGCTCGACCGGACCGAGGGGAGGAACTCCCCGGCGCCGGCGCCCGTCATGATCTTGTGCTTGCGCGCGATCACCTTCCCCCGCTGCAGTACCATCCAGGGGGCGCCGCGCACACTCATCCCCTCGTAGGGGGTGTAATCGGAACGTGAAACGCTCTTAGCCTGCGTCAGGGTGACCTCGGCCTCGGGGTCGAAGAGGATCATGTCGGCGTCGCTCCCGACCGACAGCGTCCCCTTGCGCGGGAAGAGCCCGAAGATCCTGGCCGGGAAGGCGCTCACCAGCTCGACCAGGCGGTTGGGCGAGATCTTTCCCGCGCCGACGCCGGCCGAGTGCATGAGGGACACCCGCTCCTGGATCCCCGCAAACCCGTGCGGGGCCCGGGTAAAATCATCCCTCCCGAGCTCCTTCTGCCCCGCGTGGTCGAACGCCCGGTGATTGCTCGCGACCGCGTGGACGTCGCCGCTCGCTATCGCCTTCCAGAGCACGTCGGCGTGCCAGGAGGGGCGCAGCGGCGGAATGCAGATGTACTTCTCCCCGTCCGGGTCTTCGTACCGGTCGCTCGCAAGCAGCAGGAAGTGGGGGGAGGTCTCGGCGTAGACCGCCTGCCCGCGGTCCCGCGCCGCCTTGACCCTCTCGATCGCGTGGGCGCAGGAGACGCCGCTCAGGTAGATGGGAGCCCGGGCCATCTCGGCGATGCTGATGGCGCGGGCCGTCGCCTGGGCCTCCACCTCCGGCGGGCGGGCCAGGGGGAGGTAGCGGACCGCCGTCTTCCCCTCCGCCCGCAGCCGGCGCAGGCAGCTCCGGACGATCTCCCCGTTTTCGGCGTGCAGGCACGCGATCGCCCCGGCTCCGCGGACGCATTCGAAGAATTCCAGCAGGTCGCCGTCGTTGATATACCGTTCCCCGCAGCCGTCGAGCCGGACGTGAAAGCTGGTGACGCCGGCGTCGACCATGGCGGGGATCTCCCCGAGGACGCCGGGGTTCACCTCGCAGATCGCGAGATGAAAGGCGTAATCCACCACCGAGCTGCCGGCCCCCTTCCCCTTCCACTCCTCGAGCGCCGCGGCCAGCGTCCCCCCGGGGGCCTGTTCCGCGTAATCGATCACGGTGGTGGTCCCCCCGACGGCGGCCGCCGCCGTGGCGCTCGCGAAATCGTCGGCCGGCGCCATGCCGTCGCACAGCGCGCCGAGGTGCGTGTGGGCGTCGACCGCCCCCGGCAGCACCCACTTGCCGGTCGCGTCGATGATCTCGTTGGCGATCTTGGAGATCTCTCTCCCGATTTCGAACACCCTGCCGTTCTTGACCAGGATGTCCGCCCGGTAGGTGTCGGCGGCGGTGATGATGGTCCCGTTCTTGATCAGCGTCGTCATAGCTTCTCCAACCGGCGTTGCCGCGACGATCGGGCGCCCCGATTATAGCAAAGGGTGCGGGCGCCTGTCAGCGTCGCCGTTCGGCCCCGTCGAAGACCCGGGCGAAAACGGCGTCGACGTTGCGCAACTGCAGCTCGGGGTTGACGACCGCGCGCACCTCCTCACCGGTCAGGACCCGGGTGATGTCGGGGTCTTCGACGAGGACCTCCAGGAAGTCCTTGTCCTCGTCCCAGACTTTCATGGCGCAGCGCTGGATCCAGCGGTAGGCCTCCTCGCGCAACACCCCCTTCCGGGTCAGGTCGAGCAGCAGCTGCCCCGAATATGCCAGCCCCCGCGTCATTTCGATGTTTTTGAGCATGCGGTCGGGGTGGACCACCAGGCCGGCGACGATGCGCGTCATCGACCGGAGCATGTAGGCCAGGACCGAGGTCGCGTCCGGGAGGATCACCCGCTCGGCGGAGGAGTGGGAGATGTCCCGCTCGTGCCAGAGCGCCACGTTTTCCAGCGCGGTGACACAGTACCCCCGCAGCAGGCGCGAAAGCCCCGAGACCTGCTCGCATTTGACCGGGTTCCGCTTGTGCGGCATCGCCGAGGACCCCTTCTGCCCGGAGGCGAACGGCTCCTCCGCCTCCCGCACCTCGGTCCGCTGCAGGTGGCGGATCTCGGTGGCGAACTTGTCGAGCGAGCTGCCGGCGATGGCGATCGCCGCCAGGTACTCCGCGTGGCGGTCGCGCTGCAGCGTCTGGGTGGACACGGGCGCCGGCCGCAGCCCCAGCCGCTCGCACACCCGCGCCTCCACGTCGGGGTCGAGGTGCGCGAAGGTGCCGACCGCCCCGGACAGCTTGCCGACGGCCGCCGTTTCGGCCGCCCGGCGCATCCGCTCGCGGTTGCGCCCCATCTCGTCGTACCAGACCGCCAGCTTGAGCCCGAAGGTGGTGATTTCCGCGTGCACCCCGTGCGTGCGCCCCATCATGACGGTCCGCTTGTGCTCCAGGGCGCGGGCGCGGATGGCGTCGGAGAGCTCGTCCATCGCTTCGAGGATCTTGTCGCTCGCCTCCCGCAACTGCACCCCGCGGGCGGTGTCCACCACGTCGGTCGAGGTGAGTCCCCAGTGGATGTAGCGGGAATCGGGGCCCACGAACTCGGCCACGCTGGTGGTGAACGCGATCAGGTCGTGGTGGGTGACCGCCTCGATCTCCCGGATCCGCTGGATGGAAAAATCCGCCTTCCTTTCGATGGTCTCCATCGCCGCCTGCGGGATCCACCCTTTTTCGGCCAGCACGCGGCAGGTCTCCAGCTCCACCCGCAGCCAGGTGCGGAACATGTTTTCTTCCGACCAGATCCCGGCGAAATCCCGGGGCATGTAACGATCGATCATGGCTGCCTCCTTGCAGCTGGGTCAGTACCGGAACGTCGGGCCGATCTTGTCCTGGTGCGCCACTTCGAGCCGGGTGTGCCGCGCCCGCAGGCCCGGGCGCTCCTCCAGGGCCCTCTGGGCCGACAGGAGCGCCAGCTCGGGAAGGTTGTTCTGCTTGCTGAGGTGGGCCAGCACCACCACGGCCGCCCGGCCGTCGAAATCGTTCGTCAGGTAGTGCGCCACCGAATCGTTGGAAAGGTGGCCGCGCCGGCTCATCACCCGCTGCTTGAGCGCCCAGGGGTAGGGTCCCACCTTGAGCATCCGCTCGTCGTGGTTCGACTCGATCACGATGCCGTCGGCTCCGCGCAGCCGCTCCAGGACGAGGTTCGAGAGAAAGCCCAGGTCGAGCGCGATCACGATCCGCACCCCGTCCTTCTCCAGGACGAAGCCGAGCGGGTTGCTGGCGTCGTGGGGAACGGAAAACCCGGTGATGCAGATCCCCCCGATGTCGAACCCCTCGCCCGGGCGGATGCGGCGGAGCCTGCGCTCCTCCAGCTTCAGGCCCGAACCGTCGAACGCCTCCTCCGTCATGAAGACGGGGATCTCCAGGTTTTTGGCGAAGGGACCGACCCCGCGGCAGTGGTCGCCGTGCTCGTGGGAAATCACGATGGCGGACACGTGCCCCGGTTCCAGCCCGAGCTGGCGCAGCCGGCGCGCGGTTTCCCTGCCGCTCAGCCCGACGTCCACCAGGATATGGGTCTCCCCGTCGCTCACCAGCGTGGCGTTCCCCGAACTGCCGCTCCCCAGTACCGTGAAACTGAGCCCCATCGGTCATGCACCCATGGGCGCGGCCGCGAAATCGGCGCCAAGCCCGGAGCCCAGCGCGGTCAGGGCCAAAGAGGAAGGATCGAACAGGCGCTGGGCCAGATCGCGGATCTCGCGCGCCGTGACCCGGTCGACCGCTTTCAGGATCTCCCCCGGCTCCTGGCAGCGCCCGTGATAGATCATCTGCTGGGCCAGGTGGGCCATCCGGTTGCTGGAACTCTCCAGCCCCAGCACGATCGCCCCCTTCAGGCACTCCCGGGCGCGCTTGAGCTCCGCGGGCGCCACGAGCCGCTCCCTCAGCCGGCGGAACTCCCCGAGCGTCAGCTCCACGACCTGGGCCGCCCGCTCGGGGGCGCACCCGGCGTAGACCGCGAGCGAGCCCGCGTCCCGGTAGAGGTTCAGCATCGAGTAGATGGAATAGACCAGCCCGCGTTTTTCGCGGATGTTCTGGAACAGCCGGGAACTCATCCCCCCGCCGAGGACGTTCGAGAGGAGGCCGGCGGCGAACCGCTCCCGCGAACCGACCGGAGGGGACACCGTCCCCAAACAGAGGTGCGTCTGCTCCAGGTGGCGCTTGCGCCTGACCTTCCGCCCCGGGAAGACCGTGGGGGGCGCCTCCGCCGCGGCCGCGGCTCCCGGAGCCAGGCCGGAGAAGCGGCGCTCCGCCAGCGATTGGACCTTCCGGTGGTCGATGTTGCCCGCGACCGCGACGATGGTGTTGCCGGCGGTGTAGTGGTCCCGGAAGAACCCGCGGACGTCGGCGCGGGTGATCGCCGCCACCGTTTCCTTGCTCCCCAAAATCGGCCGGCCCAGGGCGTGCCCCTTCCAGAACTGTTCCATGTGCATGTCGAGGACCAGCTCCTGGGGGGAGTCCTCGATCATGTTGATCTCCTCGAAGATCACGTTGCGCTCGCGCTCGATCTCCCGCGGGGGGAAGGTCGGGTTGAGGACGATGTCGGACAGGAGTTCGAAGGCCAGCGGCAGGTGCCGGTCCATCACCCGGGCGTAAAACCCGACGAACTCCTTTTCGGTGAAGGCGTTGAGCTCCCCCCCCACCGAATCGATCTCGGCGGCGATGGCGGCGGCCGAGCGGGTGCGCGTCCCCTTGAACAGGAGGTGTTCGATGAAATGGGAGATCCCCGCGTGCCCGGCCGGATCGACCCGGGAGCCGCATTTGACCCAGACCCCCAGCGAGACCGAGCGGAGGTGGGGCATGGCCTCCGAAACCACGACGAGACCGTTGGGGAGCGCTTTTTTCCGGATGTCCATCCGCATAAGCGTATTACTTACCACAACGCCGGAGCGGCGGCCAGTATCAAAGAACCCCCGGCACTCGAAGAGGGGGCGCCGAACATGGTATTTTGGATACAGCGATGAAGACCAGGAACGTGGTGGGGATGGATCTCGGGGAAATGGAGGCGGTGGCGGCGGCCCTGGGGGAACCGCGCTACCGGGCGCGCCAGATCTACGCCGGGGTCTACCGCCACCTGCGGCGCTCGTGGGACGCCTTCCCCGACCTGCCGAAAGCGCTGCGCGCGCGCCTCGGGGCGGAATTTTCCCTCGCCTGGCTTCCGGTGGTGGAAACGGCCGTTTCCCGGGACGGCACCCGCCGCTCCCTGTTCGAGGTCTCCCCGGGCGCGCACGTCGAAGCGGTCTTCATCCCCGAGGAGAAGCGGGACACCCTCTGCATCTCGACCCAGGTGGGGTGCGCCCTCGGCTGCCTCTTCTGCGTCACCGGCCGGCAGCCGCCCGGGCGCAACCTCGCCGCGGGGGAGATCGTGGCGCAGGCGCTCACCCTCGCGGCGGACCGCGGCCCGGCCTCCCGGCGCCTCAACATCGTGCTGATGGGGATGGGGGAGCCGCTCCTCAACTACGACAACGTCCTCCGTGCCTTCCGGCTGATGACCGACCCGGGGGGGATGGCCGTCTCCCCCCGCCGCATCACCCTCTCCACCGCGGGGGTGGTCCCCGGAATCGATCGGCTCGCCCGGGAGCCGGTGCGGCCCAACCTGGCCGTTTCGCTGAACGCGGCGACGGACGAGGTCCGGGACCGGCTCATGCCGATCAACCGGACCTGGAACATCGCCGCGCTCCTGGAGGCCTGCCGCCGCTTCCCCCTGGCGGAGCGGCGCCGGATCACCTTCGAATACGTGCTCGTCGGGGGGATGAACGACTCCCCGGACGACGCCCGGCGCCTCGCGCGCCTGCTCAGCACGCTGCGCCACAAGGTCAACCTGATCCCGCTCAACCCCGACCCGTCGATCGGGCTCGAGCCGCCCCCGCCCGAGCGGGTGCTCGGGTTTCAGCAGGCCCTCGTCGACGCCGGCATCACCGCCAGCGTGCGCCGCGCGCGCGGGGAGGACATCGCCGCCGCCTGCGGCCTGCTGGCCGGGCGGGCGCGGGGGGAAGCGGGGGTCACCCCAGGGCGATGACGGACATCATCCGCCCCGCCGCCGCCCCTTCCCGGCGGTAGGAGAAGAAATCCCGGGGGTTGCAGAAGGTGCAGAGGCCCGAATCGTAACGGCGCCCGCGCGCCACCCCGGCGGCCTCCAGTTGCGCCTCCAGCACCCGGGGGAGGTCGAGGAGGAATTTCCCGGGCCGGCCGGGGGCGGGGCGAGCCGTCCCGGGGTAGCCCGCGGCGAAGGCGTCCACCACCTCGGGCCCGACCTCGAAGCAGCAGGAGCGGATCCCGGGGCCGACGGCGACGTGGAGATCCCCGGGCCGGCTGCCGAACGCCCGGCCGAGCGCGCCGACCGTCTCCGCGGCAATCCCCGCCAGGGTCCCGCGCCAGCCGGAATGGACCGCGGCCACCGCGCCGGCGACCGGGTCGGCGACCAGGACGGGAAAGCAGTCGGCCGAGCGCACCCCCAGGGCGGCGCCGGGATGGGCGGCGGCCAGGGCGTCCCCCTCGGGCGGGTCCCACGCGCCGGGGGGCAGCTCCACGACGCACACCCGGTTCGAGTGCACCTGGCGCAGCGTCAGCAGGGGGGAAGGGAGATCGGGGAGACCGCCGGCGCGGGTGGAAAAGGCGTGGCGCACCCCCGGGAGGCTTTCAAACTCCCGGCAGCTGTAATAAGGTATTCCCCGGGCGGACCGGAGGATGAAAGCGTCGTCGGGCATCACCGCCTAGTGTGGGGCGGCGCGCCGCCCGCTGTCAACCCGCTTCGCGGAGCCGAGCATGATCGTGGGAACCGGAATCGACATCGTCGACATCCCCCGCCTGCGCGGGATCCTCGGGCGGCAGGGGGAGCGGTTCACCGCCCGGGTGTTCTCCCCCGGCGAACGGGAGTACTGCCTGGCCTACCGCGACCCCGCCCCCCACTTCGCCGCGCGCTTCGCCGCCAAGGAAGCGCTCATGAAGGCGCTGGGGACCGGCTGGGGGAACGGGGTGTCCTGGCAGGACGCGGAGGTGGTGCGCGCGCGGCCCCACGCCCCCGTCCTGGCCCTTCACGGCCGGGCCGCGGCGCTCGCCGCCTCCCTGGGCGTCTCGGCCGTCCACCTCAGCCTCACCCACGCGGAGGGGTGGGCGGCCGCCACGGTGATCCTGGAAAGAGCCTGAGGCCGCGGAGATGACCTTGAAGGCGCTCGAACTGCTCGCCCCCGCCGGGACCCCCGACATCGGCATCGCCGCCATCGACCACGGCGCCGACGCCGTCTACATCGGGGCCCCGCGCTTCAGCGCCCGCGCCGCGGCCGGGGCCGACCTGGACGGGATCGCGCGCCTGGTCCGGCACGCCCATTTCTTCCGCGCCCGGGTCTACGTGGCGCTCAACACCATCCTCGCCGACGATGAGCTGCCCGAGGCGCTCGGGCTCTGCCGGGAGATTCACGCGCTCGGGGCGGACGGGCTGATCATCCAGGACGTCGGGCTGCTGGAGCTCGACCTTCCCCCCATCCCCCTGATCGCCAGCACCCAGATGCACAACCACACGCCGGAGCGGATCGCCTTCCTCGAACGGGTCGGCTTCCGCCGCGTGATCCTGGCCCGCGAGCTGGCGCTCGAGGAGATCGCCGCCATCCGCCGCGCCACGGCGATCGAGCTCGAGTCCTTCGTCCACGGCGCCCTGTGCGTCAGCTACAGCGGCCGGTGCTACATGAGCCAGGCGGTGGCGGCGCGCAGCGGCAACCGCGGCGTCTGCGCACAGCCCTGCCGCGGCCGCTACACCCTGCTGGACGGCCGCGGGCGCGTGATCGAGTCCGACCGCCACCTCCTCTCTCTCAGGGACCTCTGCCTGATCAACGACCTCCCCGCCCTGGCCGGGGCGGGGGTGACCTCCTTCAAGATCGAGGGGCGGTACAAGGGGATCGAATACGTCAAGAACATCACCGCCGCCTACAGCCGGGCGCTCGACGCCTTCATCGCCGGCGCGGGAGGGTACCGCCGCGCCTCCTCCGGCCGCTGCGACCTCCACTTCGAACCCGACCCGCGGAAGACGTTCAACCGCGGCTACACCCGCTTCTTCCTCCCCGGCGGGCGGCCGAAGATCGCCTCGCTCGACACCCAGAAATCGATCGGGGAGCCGGTCGGCGCCGTCACGCGGCTGGGCGCAGGCTGCTTCGAGACCGACGGGGCGCGCCTGCAGAACGGGGACGGCCTCTGCTTCTTCACCCGCGCGCGCACCCTCGCCGGCTTCCGGGTGGAGCGGGTGGAGGGGGACCGGGTCTATCCCTCGACCATGAAAGGGCTGCGGCCGGGCACGCGCCTCTACCGCAACCTCGACATCGCCTTCAACCGGGTGCTGCGCCGGGCCACGGGCCGGCGGCGGATCGGGGTGGAGATGGATTTCGCGCATGACGGGGACGTCGTCCGCCTCGCCGTCCGGGACGAAGATGGGCACGCGGCCGCGGTGGAGGCTCCGCTCGCGTTCGAACCCCCGCTCGATGCCGGGAGATCGCTCGCGCAGGTGCGGGCGAAGCTCGCGACCACCGGTAACACCCCGTTCGCCGCCACCGAGGTCCGCATCACCGGCCCCGTCGGCTTCTACCCTTTGAGCTTCCTCAACCGGCTCAAGCGCGACGCGCTCGAGGCGCTCGCCCGGGTCAGGACCGAAACCTGCCCCCGCGACGAGGCGCCCTTCGTCCCCAACGACGCCCCCTTCCCCGAGCCGCGGCTCGACTACCACGCCAACGTCCTCAACCGCTCCGCCCGGCGCTTCTACGAGCGCCACGGCGCCGAGGTGGTCGAGGGCGCCTTCGAGACGCTGCCCGACCCCGTGGGGCGGGAGGTGATGACATCGCGCTACTGCCTCCGCCGCGAGCTCGACGCCTGCCCCAGGTACGGCGGCGCCCGGCTGCTCGAAGAGCCGCTCCGGATCAGGGACGACGGCCACACCTACCTGTTGCGCTTCGACTGCGACGCCTGCCGGATGTCGGTCATCCTCGAAAAAAAGCGATAGCGGATTTCCGCATTCCGGCGCCGTGAGCCAGGGGGTCTAAAGGGCGAAGCGGCCGTGGTGATCGGAATGCCCCCTGCTCCATTCACTACGATAATCTTATGATTGTTGTGGTCCGTCCCCGAAATATCTTCTGTATTACCAGTGCTTTACTCTGGTCCGTCCCCGGTTTTTAGGCGGATGGTGATGAGGCGGTTGGGGGGGAGCGCATCGGGGATGCGGGCGGAGAGGTAGTTGCCGGTGAGGACGCGGGTGCCGTCCGGACCCGACGCCAGGGTAATGGCCGGGAGGGTGCGCCCGGCGAAGCGGCGGCGGAAGGCGGCGCTCTTGGCGCGGCCGATGGCGAGCACGCGCTCGACCCGGCGGGCGAGCGCGCGCGGCGCGACGCGGCCGGGAAGCGCGAACGCCTCCGTCCCCTCCCGGGGGGAGAAGGGGAAGACGTGCAGGTAGGCCAGCGGCAGCTCTTCGAGCAGGGCGCAGCCGGCGGCGAAATCCTCCTCCGTTTCCCCCGGGAAGCCGACCAGGACGTCGGTGCCGATGGCGGCGTCGGGAAGCAGGCGCACGATCTCCCCGACCAGCTCCCGGTACCGCGCCGTGCGGTAGGGGCGGTGCATGAGGCGGAGGATCCGGTCGCACCCGCTCTGCAGCGGAATGTGAAAGTGGTGCGCGATGACGGGGCCCGCCGCTGCGAGCCGGATGATGCCGGGATCGAAGTCCATCGGTTCGATGCTGCTGAGGCGCACGCGGCCCAGGCCCGGGATCCGGACGATCCGTTCGAGCAGCTCCGCCAGGTCCGGATGATCCTCGCGCTTGCGGCCGTAGGCGCCCAGGTGCACCCCGGTGAGCACGATCTCCCGGAACCCCGCCGCCGTGAGCGCGGCGATCTCGGCAAGCACCGCTTCGGGGCGCGCGCTGCGGCCGGGGCCGCGCACCTTGGGGACGATGCAGTAGGCGCAGGCGGAGTCGCAGCCGTCCTGGATTTTCACCAGGGGCCGGGTCTTCCCCCCGGTCCGCCCCATCGGGGGGAGGGGGCACTCCGCGGCGGTGTCGACGGGGGACCAGCACACGCGGGCCGGGCCGGAGTCCGCCGTTTCCTTCAGCAATTCGGGAAGGCGCGCGCGCTCGGCGTTCCCCACCACCAGGCGGACGCCGGGGAGCGCGGCGACCGCTTCGGGATCGCGCTGGGCGTAACAGCCGGTGACGACGATGCGGGCTTCGGGGTTGCCGCCGTGCAGGCGGCGCACGACCTGGCGCACCTCGCGGTCGGAACGGTGGGTGACGGTGCAGCTGTTGACCACGACCAGGTCGGCCCGGCGCCAGTCCCCCGTCTCGGGAAGGGGGGCGAGGGCCGCCCGGATGCCGGCGCTGTCGGCCTGGTTGGCCCGGCAGCCGAAGGTCCGGATGTAAAAGCTAGGCATCCAGCGCTTTCTGCAGCTCCAGGTCCTTCTGCTCAACCCGGTCGGCCAGCTTCCGCTTGTAGGCGCGGAGCCGTTCGGCCAGCGCGGCGTCGCCGCGGGCCAGGATCTGGGCGGCGAGCACCGCGGCGTTGGCCGCCCCCATCTTCCCGATCCCCATGGTCGCCACCGGGATCCCCGCCGGCATCATCGAGGTGGAAAGGAGCGCGTCCAGGCCCTGGAGCGGGGAACTGTCGATCGGGACGCCGATGACGGGCAGGATCGTCTCGGCCGCGATGACGCCCGCCAGGTGCGCCGCCGCCCCCGCGCAGGCGATCACGACCTGGACCCCCCGCGCTTCGAGTTCCACGGCATAGTGGTGGGTGCGCGCCGGGGAGCGGTGGGCGCTCGAGATGGTCACCTCGTACGCGACATCGAATTCCTTCAGGAGATCGAGCATCTCCCGGATGACGGGGAGGTCGGAATCGCTCCCCAGCACCACCGCCACTTTCGGTCCGTTCATGGCAATCTCCTCGCTATGGGCGCGGCCCGGACGGCTGCGCGCCCGCTTTCAACCCTTTCGCCCCGATATCCCGGCGGTATTGCATCCCCTCGAAATGGATCTTGTTGACCCCCTCGTAGGCCTGCATGATCGCCCCGGCCAGGTCCCGGTCCAGGGCCGTGACCCCCAGCACCCTCCCGCCGTCGGTGACGAGCGCGTCCCCCTCGATCCGCGTCCCGGCGTGGAAGACGGCCACGCGGGGGTTTTCACCCGCCATGTCCAGCCCCGTGATCCTCTTTCCCCGCTCGTAGTGCCCGGGGTACCCGCCGGACGCGAGCACCACGCACACGGCGGCGTCGGGGCTCCATTCGGCCTTGTAGTCCGCCAGCCGCCCGTCGCAGACGGCGGCGCACAGCTCGGCGAAATCGCTCCGGAGCCGGGGGAGGATCACCTGGCATTCCGGGTCCCCCATCCGGACGTTGAACTCCAGCACCCTGGGCCCCCGCTCGGTCAGCATCAGCCCGGCGTAGAGGATCCCCTTGAAGGGATGCCCTTCACTCCGCATCCCGTCGATCACGGGTTGAATGACTTTTTCGAGCACCTCCCGCTCGAGGGCGGGGCCGAGGATGTCGTCGCACGAATAAGCCCCCATCCCCCCCGTGTTGGGCCCCCGGTCGCCGTCGAACGCGGCCTTGTGGTCGCGCGCGGCCACGGCGGGCAGGACGGTCCTGCCGTCGGTGAAGACGATGTAGGAGGCTTCGATCCCCTGGAGAAACTCCTCGACGATGACCCGGTTGCCGGCCGAGCCGAATTCCCGTTCCACCATGATCCGGCTCACGGCGTCGCACGCCTCCCCGGCGTCCCGGGCGACCACCACCCCCTTCCCCGCGGCCAGGCCGTCGGCCTTCACCACGATGGGGTACTCGGCTTCCGCCGAGCGCAGCCAGCTTGTGGCGGCCTGCGGGTCCCGGTAGATGGTGCAGCGCGCCGTCGGGATCCCGTGGCGCGCCATGAAGTCCTTGGAGAAGACCTTGCTCGACTCCAGTTGCGCCGCCGCGCGCGTGGGTCCCAGCGCCCGGATCCCTTCGGCCTCCAGCCGGTTCACGAGCCCGGCGGCCAGCGGCGCCTCGGGCCCCACGACCACCAGGTCGATCCTCTCCCGCCGCGCCAGGTCGACGATCCCGTCGGCGTCCGTATCCCGGACCGGCACGCAGCGGGCGGTGCGGGCGATGCCGCCGTTGCCCGGCGCACACAGGACCATTTCCACCCTGGAACCCTGGAGCAGTTTCCAGACCAACACGTGCTCTCTTCCCCCGGACCCGATCACCAAGACTCTCATATCATCGCCTCGCACTCTTCGGTTGTCGGCGCTTCAGAACCCTTCCAGGTCGAGCGCCCGGAGCCAGGCGCCGAACGCCGGCCCCAGCTCCTCGTTGCGCAGCGCGCACTCGACCGTCGCCTGGAGAAACCCGAGCTTGTCCCCGGCGTCCAGCCGCCGTCCCCTGAATTTACAGGCCAGCACCCGCTCGCCGCCGAGCAACCGGCGGAGGCCGTCGGTCAGCTGGATCTCCCCCCCGCTCCCCCGGCCCGTCTCCTCCAGGGCGGGGAAAACGGCAGGGGTCAGGATATACCGGCCGATGATGGCCAAATTGGAGGGAGCCTCCCCGGGTCCCGGCTTCTCCACCATGTCCTCGACCTCGAACACCCCCGGTTCGTCGAGCGGGCGCGCCTTGACCACCCCGTAGCGGCCGGTCTCCTCCTCCGGCACCTCCATCACGGCCACGACGCCGGTCCCATGCTTTTCGTGGATATCCATCAGCTGGCGGATGCAGGGGGTGTCCCCCGTCTCCCCGCCGTCCGTGATGATGACGTCGTCCCCCAGCAGCACCGCGAACGGCTCCCCGTCCACCAGGTCCCGCGCCGTCAGGACGGCGTGGCCGAGCCCGAGCGCCTCCTTCTGGCGGATGTAGGCGATCCGGACCATGTCCGATACCGCCTGCACCACGCGGAGCAGTTCCGGCTTGCCCCGCTCCTCGAGGGTCCTTTCCAGCTCGTAGGACACGTCGAAATGATCCTCGATCGCGTTCTTCCCCCGGCCGGTGACGATCACCAGGCTCTCCAACCCCGAGGCGACCGCCTCCTCCACCGCGTACTGGATGAGCGGCTTGTCCACCAGCGGCAGCATCTCCTTCGGCTGCGCCTTGGTGGCCGGGAGGAACCGGGTTCCCAACCCCGCCGCCGGAAATACCGCCCGCCTGATTCCAGCCATCGTGCCCGCCCCCTGTTGTTTCCGGAAAAACGATTGAAACAATGGCATCCGTCAAAGTCAATGGTAGAATGCGCACAGACATTCGACCAAGCAAAGGAAAAGGGCATGCTGGACAAGAACTTCGTGCGGGAAAACCTGGATTTGGTAAAGGAACGGCTGGCCGCCCGGGGGGGCGCCTACCCGCTCGACGAGCTGGTGGCCGCCGACGCCGACTGGAAGGGGTTCCTGGCGCGGAGCGAGGAACTCCGGAGGAGGCGCAACGAGGCCTCGGAGGCGATCGGAAAAGCGAAGCGCGCGGGGGGGGACACCGCGGCCGAACAGGCCCGGGTGAAGGAGATCTCCGCGGAGATCAAGACGCTCGAGGAGGCCGCCCGCGCCGCCGAGGAGCGCCTGAACGCGTGCCTGCACTCCATCCCCAACCTGCCGCACGAATCGGTGCCGATCGGAAAGGACGAAAACGCCAACGTCGAGGTGCGCCGCTGGGGACAGGCGCCGGAGTTCGACTTCGAGCCCCAGGACCACGTGGACCTGGGAACCGCCCTCGGCATCCTGGACATGGACCGCGCGGCCAAGATCGCCGGCGCGCGCTTCTCCCTCCTCGTCGGCGCGGGGGCGCTGCTCGAGCGGGCGCTCATCGGCTTCATGCTCGACCTGCACACGCGGGAGCACGGGTACCGGGAGGTCCTCCCCCCCCTGATGGCCAACTCGGCCAGCCTGTTCGGCACCGGCAACCTCCCCAAGTTCGCCCAGGACCTCTTCCACGTCGAGGAGACGGACTACTACCTGATTCCGACGGCCGAGGTGCCGGTGACGAACCTCTACCGGGACGAGACGCTGGACGCCGCCGACCTGCCGCGGAAATTCGTCTCCTACACCGCCTGCTTCCGGAGCGAGGCCGGCTCCTACGGCAAGGACGTCCGGGGGCTGATCCGGCAGCACCAGTTCAACAAGGTGGAGTTGGTGAAATTCGCCGACCCGGCGCGTTCGTACGACGAGCTGGAGGCCCTGACGCGGGACGCGGCCGAGGTGCTGGAGCGGCTGGGGCTCCACCACCGGGTGGTGGCGCTCTCGACGGGGGACATGGGGTTCTCGAGCGCCAAGACCTACGACATCGAGGTGTGGCTGCCGAGCCAGAACCGCTTCCGGGAGATCTCCTCCTGCAGCAACTTCGAGGCTTTCCAGGCGCGGCGCGCCAACATCCGCTTCCGCGGCGAGGAAGGCCGGAAGCAGTACGTGCACACCCTGAACGGTTCGGGCCTCGCCATCGGCCGGACCTGGCTGGCCATCGTGGAGAACTACCAGCAGGAGGACGGTACGGTCGTGATCCCCGAAGCCCTGCGCCCCTACATGCGGGGGATGGACGTCATCCGCCGGGAATCGTGATCCGGGCTACTCCCCGGGGATCGCCAGCGGGCGCTCGAGCTGGATATCGAGGGTGGACCCGCGCGGGATCTCCAGGTCCAGCCCCTGCGAACTGAAAACGGACCCCTTCTCCCCCACCGACAGCGCGCCGACGCCGGCTTTCGCGGTGGGGAGGGCGCTGTTCCCCTTCTCCAGCGCGGCGCGGCCGCCCCCCTCGACATCGACCCGGTCCAGGGTGGCGACGATCTCCCGCTCCCCCCGCCCCGGGATGCTGATCGACTGGAACTTGAGGTCTATGAGCGCCTTCCCCTTGAGCCGGCCGGGGCGGAGGACACGGGCCACGCTGCCGTCGACCACGCTCCCCTTGGGAATCACGATCCGCCCCTCCCGGTAGACGGGGGTGGTCACGACCGCCGTGAAGGGGTCCCCCTCCCCGCTCGACCGGGTACTCAGCGAGTTGTTCAACTGCAGGGTGATGCGGGTCCCCTGGGGAAGCGCGGCGTCACCGGCCGCTGCGCACACCCCGGCCGCCAGGAGCGCAAACACCAGCAACAGACCGAGCCCCACCCTGTGGTTCATACCCCAATTCTTGCACGAGACCATGGACGCTTCCAAACCTTTAATCTACATGATGGATTCACGCGGCGGCCAAAGGGTTCACCGATCGGTCGCAGTGGGGATAAACAACTGAAAATCCTTCCCTTCGGCCGGCTTGACTTCTCCCCGCCCCCGCTGGTAGGTTCTGGGCATGAACCGCTCCCCCTTTGCCGTCGACCCGGCCCCGCACCCGGAGCGGCTGCGGGCCCTGTTCGAGATCCTGCTGGTGTCGGGGGTGGTGTCGAGCTTCCTGGCCGGCCTGGCCCTCGCGCTGGTCCGGGGGGAACGGGTCGAGCTCCTTTCCGGCGGGGCCGCAGGGGTCGCCCTCTTTCTCCTGGTGGAGGCGGCCATCCTGTTTCTCCTCCTCTTCGCCCTGCTCCGGGTCAACCGGGAGCGGGTGCGCGACCTGGACGCGGGCCGGCGGCGCTGGAAGTCGAACGTCCTGGTCGGGCTCGCGATCGCCCCGCTCCTGTTGCTCTGTCAACAGGTCGTCGGCCGCCTCTTTTTCCTCTACCTGCCCGGGCACTACCTCGAACGCAACCCGCTGACGGACATCATCCACACCCCCGCCGACCTGGCCCTGTTCCTTGCCGTCACCCTGGTTGCGGGCGGCGTCAAGGAAGAACTGCAGCGCGCCTTTATCCTCAACCGCTTCGGCCACCACCTTGGGGGGTTCGGCGTCGGGCTGCTCCTGTGGAGCCTGGCCTTCGGGGCGGGACACTACCTGCAGGGGGTCCAGGGGATGATCCTCGCGACCCTGTTCGGCCTCGTGTTCGGCCTCCTCTACCTCGCGCGGGGGAGCCTGGTGGCGCCGATGGTGGCCCACGGCGCCTACGACGCCGCGGCCCTCTGCCTGTACTGGTTCACCGGCAGGGGCTGAGGCCCCGCCCGCCTAACCCTCCCGCCCCGATCATCCGATAAGGTGGCCGAATATGGCCAACCACGGAAATCTCACCCCTATCCTCCTCGAAATGCACCGGGAGGGGCAGAGCGGCGTGCTGCGCTTCGAGCGCGGGAAGGAAAAAAAACAGCTGCTGCTGATCGGGGGGACCCTGGCCGGGGCGGAAAGCAACCTGCCCGGCGAACACCTGGCCCGGATCATGGTCGCCCAGGGGGCGCTCCCCAAACCGGCCCTCCGGGAGGTCACCTCCCTGATGAAAGGGGGGCGCGGCCTCGAAGAAGCCCTCCGCTCGCTTGCCGGGGCGCCCAAGGTGGCCGAGGGGCGGCGCGAGCAGGCGATCGCCATCCTGGCCTCCCTGTGGGCGTGGAAGGACCCCCTCCTCCGTTTTTACCAGGGGGAAGGGTTGCTCCCGGACCGGCTGAACCTCGCCCTGCCGCTGCCCGAGGCCCTGGTGGCCTCGGCGCGCCGCGCCGTCTCCTCCCGCCTGGTCTCCCTCCCGGCCGGTTACGCCGCGGGGAGCTGGTCCCCGGCCGGGACCGCGGACCTCCCCTGGGACCGGGGAGAGGCGACGGCGCTTGCCGCGCTCGAGCAGCCGCGGCGCACCACGGAGCTTGTCGAAATCCTGCGCCCGGGCGCCCACCGGCCGGAAGAGGTTCTCCTGGTCCTGGCCCTGCTGGGACGGGCGCGCTTCGAACCGGGCAAGGAAGTCGGGGAGGTCGCGGCCCCGGTGGAACCCCCCTCGGCGGACCGGGAACTGGAAGAGAGGCTGGAGCGCGCGGCCGGCGGCACCCTGTACGACCTCCTGGAGGTCCCCCCCGACGCCGGCCCGAACGCGATCCGGGACGCCTATCACGCCCTCGCCCGGCGCTTCCACCCCGACCGCTTTCAATCGGCGGAGCATGGGACGGCGGTGCGCGCATCGGCCCAGCGCCTCTTCGCCGCCGTCAACGAAGCCTGGTCGACGCTCCGGGACCCCGCCGCCCGCGCCGCTTACGACCGTTCGCTCGCCGCCGGGGCGGAAAAGAAGGCGACCAAAGAAGACGACCAAAAGACCGCGGACACCCTCTACCGGAGCGGGCGGGCGCTGCTGGCCCGGGGGGAGTTCGCGCAGGCGGCCGAGCGGCTGAAGGGGAGCGTGTGGCTCCGTCCCGAGCATGCGGCCTACCGCCACGCCCTGGGGATGGCCGAAGCCCGCCTGCCGCGGATGCAGAAGAGCGCCGAAGGGCACCTGCTGAAGGCGATCGAGCTGGACCCGCTCCGGTTCGACAGCCGCCTGGAACTGGCCCGGATCTATCTCGAGGCGGGGCTCAGACGCAGGGCGGAGGCGCAGGTCGCGGAGGTGCTGCGCTGGGACCGGGAAAACCAGGAAGCCCTCCGGCTCCAGGCCGAAATGCGCGGCCGGCGCCGGTAGGCGGCGGGTTCAGGAGGGGTCCGGCTGCGGCGGGGGGAGCTTCTCCAGCGCCAGGCGCGCGGCCGACTGCTGCGCCTCCTTCTTGGTCGGGCCCGAAGATTCGGCCACCTTCTTCCCTGCGACCTCGACCTGGACCACGAAGGTCTTTTTATGATCGGGCCCCAGCTCGTCGACCACGCGGTAGACCGGTTCCGGGCGCCCCAGGTCGTGCAACCGCTCCTGCAGCGCCGATTTGAAATCCCCGTAGGTCAGCTGCCGGAGGTCTACCGCCTCGAGGAAAGGGCCGATCTGGCGCCCGACGAAATCGTCGGCGGCCTCGACACCGCCGTCGAGGTAGACGGCCCCGATGACGGCCTCGAAGGCGTCCACGAGGATGGCGCGCTTGGCCCGCCCCCCGGTCTTCTCCTCCCCCCGGCTGAGACGGATGAACTCCCCCAGGCGGATCGCCTCGGCCAGCTTCACCAGGGAGGCCGCGCTGACGAGGTAGGCCTTGATTTTCGACAGGTCCCCCTCGGTCATGCCCGGGCAGGCGTGAAAGATGCGGGAACTGACCAGGAACCCGAGCACCGCGTCCCCCAAAAACTCGAGCGCCTCGTTGTGCCCGGGCCCCTGCTCCCCGCTCTCGTTGACCCAGGAACGGTGGGTCAGCGCCTGCTCCAGCAGCGCCCGGTCCCGGAAGGCGTACCCGAGCAGCCGCTCCAATTCTTCCGCGGCGCCGTTCGGTTCAACCATGACATCCTCGTGGTGCAATCCAGCTTTTCAGGATAAGGCATCCCCCGCCCCGCTTTCCATCCCAAATTCTCTCGCGAATGCGCTTATCCGCGCCCGTCGCCGCCGGGCGGGCCGAAGGAGGGAAAATCGTCGCGCTTCATCGCGACCAGGGCGCGGCCGTGAGCCCGGCCGCTAGCGGTTGATTATGTTCTGTCGAGGAGATAGCCGAGCCCCCGGTCGGGCATCGTCACGCGGGCGCCCCGCCCTCCGGCGCGGGCGCCTGGGGCAGGATGATCCAAGCCAGCAGGTAAGCGAGACACGCCGGCACCAGCGGAATGGGAAGAACGACCGCCAGCGCCCAGACCAGGCGCACGACGGTGGCGTCCAGGTCGAAGCTTTCAGCCACCCCCCCGCAGACCCCGGCGATCTTGCGGTCGGCGCGCGAGCGCATCAGGCGCCGGCGGCCCGCCCGGCCCGGGCCCCCGGCCGCGCCCGGTGCGGCGATCCCGCAGAAAAGGCAGTACCTCGAATCTTCCGGTATGTCCCGCGCACAACCCCTGCATTTCATGCCGTCCCTCCTCCCTTCCCTTTCCTGCACTCGGCATACGCGGCGGCGGCGGAAAAAGTTCCCCGGTCGGCGGGGGGGAGCTTCTGGATCAGGAACTGGAGCCGGTTGAGGACGTTCACCCGGCTGACCCCGGGATCGAAATCGAGATAGAGCAGGTCGAGGTCGGGGTAGAGGCGCTTCATCGCCGTTTCCATCCCCTTGCCGACGATGTGGTTGGCGATGCAGCCGAAGGGCTGGATGCAGACGACGTGCCGGACCCCCTGCCGGACGCAGGCGGCGATCCCGGCGGGGATGAGCCACCCTTCCCCGTACTGGTTGTTCAGGCTGAGCACCTCCGCGGCCATGCGGGAGGCGGACCGGATCCCCTCCACGGGCCGGTAGAACCGGAACCCGCGCAGGATCTCCTCGCAGCGCTCGGCCGGGCGCTCGATCGCCCGTTCGACGAAGCGGGAGAGGAAATCGAGCGGCCGGCGGCGCTGGAGATAATCGTCCCGGCGGACCTCGGCGTTGACGAAGGCCTGGGTGAAAAACTCCATCAGCGGCGGCAGCACCGCCTCGACCCGGTTGGCGATCAGCCAGTCGACGATCCCCGCCTGGCCGAAACGGTTGTACTTGACGTAGATCTCCCCCACGATGCCGACGGCCCGGATCTCGTCCGCCACCGTCGGGACCGCGTTGAAATCGGCGACGGCGGAGCGGAGCAGGGCGGGCAGCCGCTCCAGCCCGCCGTCGTCCCAGAGAGCGCACGCCCGCTCGATATACCGGTCCCGCAGCCGATCGACCTCCCCCGCGTCATGCGCGCGCGGGGCCGTCGCGTGGTACATCCGCGACAGGGCGTCGGCGTAGAGGAGGTAGTGCAGGGTGGGCCGGAGCGCCCGCAGCCAGTCGGGCCCGAAGCCGCGCTTGGGGCCCCCCACCGCATTCGACACCGTCAGGGAGACCACGGGGACATCGCCGAAACCGGCGTCGCCGAGCGCCCGCCGGATCAGGGCGATGTAGTTGCTCGCCCGGCACTGCCCGCCGGTCTGGGTGATGCCGACGGCTACCTCCGCCGGGTCGTAGCGTCCCCCCTGCAGCGCCCGGATCATGTCCCCCACGACCAGGATCGCGGGGTAGCACACCTCGTTGTTCACGTACCGGAGCCCCAGCTCCGCCGACTCCTCGTCGGGAGGGGGGAGGTTCTCGATCCGGTACCCCGCCTGCCGGCCGATCAGCGGGATGAAGGGGGAATGAAAATCGGAAAACCAGGGGGCCAGGATGGTGCGCTCCCGCTCGGCGCTGCCGAAATAGGAGGGAGGGGCGATCGACTCGATGTCGGTCACGACCTGGCCCGGCGCCCGGCGCTTGAGCCGGAGCGATTCGACCAGGGAGCGCAGGCGCAGCCGGACCGAGCCCGGGCTCGAGATCTCGTCGACCCGGAGGAGGGTGAAGGGCAACCGCGCGCGCCGGGCCAGGTCGCGGACCTCGTCCATGATGAAGGAATCGGGGCCGCAGCCGAAGGAGTTGAGCTGGATGAGGCCGAGCGGGAAGGACTGGCGCGCGGCCCACCAGGCCGCCTGCAGGATCCGGTTCGGGTACACCCACTGGGCGACGGCGAAGAATTCCTCGAACCCCTCCCCATGAGCGCCGGTGTCGAGGTCCTCGTTGATCACGTGCACCCCCATGTCGGCCAGCATCTGGGACACCTGCTGGTGCACCATCCGGTCGGCGTGGTAGGGGTGGCCGGCGACGAGGACCACCGTCTCCCCCCGGCTCCGCGCCTGCCGGAGGATCCGCTCGTTGGCGTCCGCCAGTTCCCGGCGGAACTCCCGCTGCGCCTCGAGCGCCCGGTCGAACGCCCGGCGGAACCGCGCCTCCCCGACCCCCAGGGTGCGGAGGTAGCGCCGGCAGGCCTTGGCGAGCAGCACGGGGTCATGGAAGGCGACCGGGGGGTAATCAAAAGGAACGGCGTCCGCGCCCCGCGGCAGGGAGGTGTTTTTCAGGACCTCGGCATAGGCGGTGACGATGGGGCAGTTGAAACTGTTGGCGGTCTGCTCGAACTCCTTCTCCCCGTAGACCACGTAGGGAAGGAAGATGCGGTCCACCCCCTTTTCGGCCAGGTTGGCCACGTGGCCGTGGGCGAGCTTGGCCGGCAGGCAGATGTTGTCCGACATCAGCGCCCCGATCCCCTGCTCGTACAGCGCCTGGTCGCTCTCGTCCGACAGTACCACCCGGAAGCCGCACCCCTCGAGCAGGGTGCGCCAGAAGGGGAGATGCTCGTACATGTCGAGCACCCGGGGGATCCCGATGCGCACCCGCGCATCCGCCTCCGGGCGCTCCTCCCCCGCGGCCGGCCCGGCGGATGGAAAGAGGAGTTCACGCTTGCGGTCGAAGATATTGGCGCCGCGGAAGGAGGCCTCTCCCTTCCCCCCGAAGATCTTCTCGCACTTGTTCCCGCTGTGGCAGATCCCGCCGTGGGCGAAGCGGTAGACGGTGACGCGGCAGCGGTTGGCGCAGCCGCCGCAGGTGCTGGTCCGGGTCGCGGGGGTTGCGGCCTCCTCCAGCCGGTCGAGCCCGATGAACGAACTCTCCCCGCCGCGCCCGAGGGCATACAGCGCCGCCCCGTAGGCCCCCATCTGTTCGGGCCGGTCGGAAACGACCACCCTCTTCCCCGACAGGAGTTCGAGGCTGCGCAGGACCGCTTCGTTGCGGAACAGCCCCCCCTGCACCACCACCGTGGAGCCGATCTCGTCCCGGTTGCGGATGCGCAGCACCTTGTCGAGGCAGTTCCTGACCACCGAGTAAGCCAGCCCGGCGCCGATGTCGCTCGGGGTGGCGCCGTCCCCGACCGCCTGCTTCACCCGCGAGTTCATGAACACGGTGCAGCGCGAACCGAGGTCGTACGGGGCGTCCGATCCGATCGCCAGCCGGGAGAATTCGGCGGGGGTGTACCCCAGGGTTTGGGCGAAATTCTCGAGGAACGACCCGCACCCCGACGAGCAGGCCTCGTTGATCTCGATGTTACCCAGAACGCCGTCGCGCACGAAGATGGCCTTCATGTCCTGCCCGCCGATATCGAGGATGAACGACACCTCCGGCGCGATCTTTTGCGCGGCAAGGTAGTGGGCCACGGTCTCCACCACCCCGAGTTCGATCCCGAGCGCCGCCTTGACCAGCTCCTCGCCGTACCCGGTCACCGCCGCGCGCCGGATGCGCACCGGTCCGCTGCGGGAAAACTCCTCGAGCCCCTCGAGCACCGTCTCGAGCGGCCGCCCCTGGTTGCCGCGGTAAAACTCGAAGCGGATGGCCCCGGCGTCGTCGATGGCGACGATCTTGGTCGTGGTCGACCCCGAGTCGATCCCGAGCCAGCAGTCGCCCCCCGCGCCCTCGGCCTCGGGGAGCCGTACCCGGGGCCGCTCCCGTTCCCAGCGCTCGTGGTCCTCGCGGCTATCGAAAAGACGGGGGAGGGTGGTGCCCGCGGCCGCCGCCGGGCGCGACCGCCGCATCCGCAGGGCGAGCTCGGCCGGGGAAAGGAGGGGCGAGTCTTCCGGGACGGAGTGCGCGGCCCCTTGCGCGGTGAACAGCTCCGGGTGTTCGGGCAGGAGGATGTCGGCCTTCTCCAGCGCGAGCAGCCGGGCGAACGCCCGGCGGAGCGAGCGGATCCAGGTGAACGGCCCGCCGGTGAACAGGACCGGCGGCCGGATGGTGCGGCCGCGCGCCAGGGAGTTGATGATCTGCCCCGCCACCGCCTCGAAGATCGAAAGGGCGATGTCGCCGGGGTCGATCCTGCGGCTGAGGCGGTTCTGCACGTCGGTCTTGGCGAACACCCCGCAGCGGGAGGCGATCGGGTAGGAGGCCGAGGCCCCGAGGGCCATCTCGTCGAGTTCCCCGATGCTCCGGTCGAGGAGGACGGCCATCTGGTCGATGAAGGCCCCGGTCCCCCCCGCGCAGTTGCCGTTCATCCGGATGTCCGGCCCCCGCCCCTCTTCGAACAGGATCAGCTTGGAGTCCTCGCCGCCGATGTCGACCATGCTCCCGAGTCCCGGGTAGCGCGCGGTGGCCAGGGCGGCCGCGGCGATGATCTCCTGGACGAAGGGGACCCCGGCGTTTTCGGCCAGCCCCATCCCGGCCGACCCGGTGAAGGCCGCCCGCAGGGGGCGGTCGCCATAATCGGCCTCGATCCTCTCCAGCTGGCCGAGGAGGGTTTCCCGCGTGCGGGTGTGGTGCCGGGCGTAATCCGAGAAAAGGACGCGCCCGTCCTGCCCGGCCAGCACCACCTTCGAGGTGGTGGAGCCGACGTCGATACCCAGCCGCAGACAGTCCATGATCGTTCCCCGCCCTCTTCCCCCGCGGCCCGCAGGAGCGGGCCGGGCGAGGGGAGGCTCCTGTTGCATCTCTTATCAGTATAACGCGCCGGGAAAAGTTTTTTTGAAAAAAAGCAAAACGCTAGGCCGGTATTGACGTATTTCACAGTAACAACCCTAAAAAGCCTGGGGGGGCCCAACGCATCATCCGGGCCTTCCCCCAGGCCCCTCCATGCCGCTCCGCCCCTTTCCTGCGCGCCGGCCATCAACCTTTTCCCCACCTCCGCATTCCAGCCTTTGGGAGTTACTCCGAAATGGATAGCCAACATGGCCGGAACCAACATTTCTCTTAGAATTTCCTAATGTAGCCAACAATTTATAGCGTTAAGTAAATAGTAGGCCATGCCTGATTGATTTTGTTGTGAGTTTGTTTCGGTGGCTATTCCGGCTTCCCGTAAGCAGAGGAAAAAGACAACAAGTACCACATAATTATTGTGCTGAAAGGGAATCCGTGATCAGGCGGAATTCTTGGGATACAAGAAGAACCTCACATTCGGACCGGATGCAGTACGCTCGATTTCCCGGAACTGTTCGCGCCATAGATCAGGGTCAGGGGACGGACAGGAATCCGCTGAGTTTCGGCAAAGGCCTTGAAATTTCCGATTCGTAAGGCAGTCAGCATAAAAGCATCTCCGATTGACGATCAATGCTCGCCGATTGTAAAGCGCATTTTTCAATCACCAATCTGAGATCGTAAATCATCCTTTTTTCTCCTTCTCCGTGGGGTTTTCTTTTCCAGTTTTTTAACTTCCTCCACCGCAGCAATAAAATGACGCTCCACCGGCGAAGGTTCTTCCAAGGTACGCTTGCGAAATTCTTCATATTCGATCCTTGCCTTCTCAAGGGCCGCCTCGTGACTGACTCTGCCTGCATGGGTGAGGATGTCCCTTTCGCTGACCTTGAGGAATTCTTCCAGCTTGGCGATCCAATCCTCCATGTGCATGGGCTTTCGGCTCAATGCCTGAAGCTCGGCAAAATCAAGATACATGGTCACGATTCGGTTGAGCGTGTCCAGTTCCTCGGCGCTCAGGTAGTTATTGGCAACGTTGATATCCTCCTGGGTTGGTCTCACCCCGGTCCAGGAAGTCAGCCCCATGTACGGTTTCCGGGCATCGGCGCGGGCGGCGATGATCTCGGCGGCCGTGTGTCCGTGGGCGGCCCAATGCATCTTGTTCTGGACAATTTGGAAGAAACGGCGGGACATTTCAGTGTTCGGGTCGTAGTCAATGCTGGTGGCGTAGATATCAAGCACTTTGCGCCAAAACACCTTTTCCGAGGCCCGGATGTCCCGGATGCGGGCCAGCAACTCGTCGAAATAATTGCCGCCGCCTGCCTGCTTGAGCCGCTCATCGTCCAGGGTAAAACCCTTGACGATATATTCCCGTAGCCGTTGCGTGGCCCATTGGCGAAAGCGGGTGGCAACATGGCTCTTGATACGGTAGCCCACAGAAATGATGGCATCCAAATTGTAGAATTTGCGTAAGCGTTGAACCTGCCTTTCCCCTTCGCTTTGAACTTGTAAGAAATCCTTACAAGTTGCCGCCTCGTCTAACTCCCCTTCCTGAAAGATATTTTTGAGATGAAGGGTGATGTTCTGTGGAGTTGTCTGAAAGAGTTGGGCCATGTCCGCCTAGGTGAGCCAGACGGTTTCATCTTCCAGCCGCACCTGGATGCGGGTGCGCCCGTCCTCGGCCTGGTAGATGAGGAGTTCGGTTTTGGGCGTGGCGGCGGGGGGATCAGTCATGGAAGATCTCCAATTGATGATTTAGCTTCCTCGGGGGTGTAACGTTCTTTCTGTAAATTCAAATTTGAACTGATTAGGGTTGGGGGCCGGAGAGAAGGCGAGGGAACCGAGCCAGAACACAGGCCCCCAACCCCAGCCTTGTAGTGGTGGGCCAAATCTGTTTTTCTGATCTTTGAACGACGAATTCAAAAGAAAGGAAACCGAAGTGGCCCACCAATCCGAATGTAGCGCAGTAGATAGCGTTGTTCAACTCCTCAGTGAATCCGGCTTGTCCCATATTGCGGAAGCCGTGAGAATCATACTCAATGAGGCCATGAGAATCGAACGCTCCCGTGTAATCCAGTCCGCCCCATACCAGCGAACCGATCGCCGGAGGGGATACGCAAATGGTTTCAAGCCAAAAACCGTCAATACCCGGCTGGGAGCGATCACCTTCGACGTGCCGCAAACCCGTGACGATGTGTCTTAATCCCTTCTTCTTCAGGGCAGTAGTTCCAACTAACTAAAGGGGGACATATGAAACCGACGGTATGTCTTAATCCCTTCTTCTTCAGGGCAGTAGTTCCAACGATTATGGCAAAGAATGAATTGACTATGCAACAGTCTTAATCCCTTCTTCTTCAG